>SESA01000276.1_pt1 | contig 35976 bp, 28 predicted proteins | sample 3171451 | NCBI WGS metagenome assembly SESA01 (sample SAMN06051862, study PRJNA518727) | freshwater metagenome | biome: subpolar coniferous forest; feature: holomictic lake; material: water; isolation source: holomictic Lake 227, 8 m depth | place: Canada: near Kenora, Ontario | collected...
GCGCCCATGGCCACCCGGTAGTAGGCGAAGCCCCGGAAGGTGTGGTGCTGCACGAAGCGGATGAGCCACTTGACGACAATGAACGCCATGACCGCCGAAACTGCCGTCCCGAGCAGAACGAACCCCCAGTTTTCGTGGGGAGCCCCCGGGACCGCATGGGAAAGCTCGTGGTGCATTTCAAAGAGCCCGGCGGCAAACATGGTGGGAATGCCCAGCAGGAAGGAAAACTCGGTGGCGCGCGGCCGGTTGAGCCCGATGGCCAGCGCCATGATGATGGTGGCGCCGGAGCGCGAGGAGCCGGGGAAGACGGCGGCGACGAGCTGCGCCAGGCCGACGGCGATGGCAACGGTCCAGGTGATCCGGTCGGGCAGTTGCCGCCCTTTGATCCACCGCTCGACGCCGAAAATGACAAAGCCGCCCAGCAGCGTGGCCCAGGCGATGGGCAGCGGGTCGTGGGGCAGTTCGAACCCGAGCTTTTTCATCAACAGCCCCCCAAAGCCGGTGATGCAAAAGGCGGCGGCGAGCTTGACGACAAGGTCGCGGTTTTCCGGCTCGTTGAACCGGAAGGCCATCTCCCGCAGCCGGCGCGAGAAGATGGGCAGCAACGCCAGCATGGCGCCGCTCTGGATGACGACGTTAAACAGTTCGCTCTGCTTGGGGAGCCACTGTTCGGCCAAGAGCAGATGGCCGGTTGAGGAGACGGGGATGAACTCGGTGAGCCCCTCGATCATGCCGAGGAGCACAACAACCAGCCAGGATGTCATGGAATAGATGGGAAAAGGGAAAGAGGTCCGGGATTAAACGGCGGCTTCGCCCCGTTCGTCGGTGCGGATGCGGATGACTTCCTCCACCGCCGACACGAAAACTTTGCCGTCGCCAATTTTGCCGGTCTTGGCGGCGCGCACGATGGCGGCCACGGCCCGCTCGGCGCGGTCGTCGCTGATGACGAGGTCGATCTTCATTTTGGGAAGGAAATCGACGGTGTATTCGCTGCCGCGATAGATTTCGGTGTGCCCCTTTTGGCGGCCGAACCCTTTGACTTCGGTGACGGTCATGCCCTCGATGCCGGCTTCGGCCAGGGCTTCTTTGACGTCTTCCATCTTAAACGGTTTGATGATCGCCTCGATTTTTTTCATGGATTTTCTCTTCCTTAGGCTGGAGTCGCCCGCTTTGCAAGTCTCGGGTTGCGGTTATTTTTCGCCCGCGCCGGCCGCGGCAAGCAGTTTGAACTCGATGGCGTCCACCAGGGCCAGCCAACTCGCCTCGATGACGTTGTTGGAAACACCGACGGTGCCCCAGCTCTCCTTGCCGTCGGTGCTGGCGACGAGCACGCGGGTGCGCGCGGCGGTCCCCCGGCGGCTGTCGAGGATGCGCACTTTGTAGTCAGACAGTTGGATGCCGTCGATCTGCGGATAATAAGGGCGCAGGGACTTCCTAAGGGCCGCGTCGAGGGCGTTCACGGGGCCGTCGCCCTCGTCCACGGTGTAGACGCGCTCGCCGCCCACGAGCAGCTTGACGGTGGCTTCGCAGGTGGTATGCGCCGGGTTGGCCGCGCCGGACCGCCGGAAGGTGCAGTGGTATTCGAGCAGTTGGAAGAGGGGCTGGTGATGGTGGAAGACCCGGCGGATAAGGAGGTCCAGGGAGCCGTCGGCGGCTTCAAATTCGTACCCGAGGGCCTCGCGCCGTTTGATTTCCTGGAGGATCTGCAAGACTTCCGGGGAGTCTTTCTGGAGCCGGATGCCGAGGCTCTCGGCCTTGAGGAGGATGTTGCTCTGGCCGGAGAGCTCGGAGACGAGGATGTTCTGCGTGTTGCCGACCTGCCCGGGCTGGATGTGCTCGTAGCTGCGGGCGAGTTTCTGGACGGCGTTGACGTGGATGCCCCCCTTGTGGGCAAAGGCGGTGGCGCCGACGTACGGGGCGCGGATATCATGAAGGCTGTTGGCCAGTTCGTCCACAAAGAGGGAGACTTCGCGCAGGCGGGCGAGGTCGGGGACAAGCGACAGCCCCATTTTGAGCTGCAGGTTGGGGATCAGCGTGGTGAGGTTGCAGTTGCCCACGCGCTCGCCATAGCCGTTGATGGTCCCCTGGACTTGCACGGCTCCGGCGCGGACGGCGGCCAGGGCATTCGCCACGGCGACGCCGCTGTCGTTGTGCGGGTGGATGCCCACGGGATGTCCGATGCGGGCGATGACATCGCGCGTGATGCGCTCGACCTCGTCGGGGAGCGTGCCGCCATTGGTGTCGCAGAGCACGCAAAGATCGACCCCGCCTTCCACGGCGGCGCGCAGGGTGCCGAGCGCGTAGTCCGGGTCCTCTTTGTAGCCGTCAAAGAAGTGTTCGGCGTCGTAAAAGACTTCGCGGCCGTGGGCTTTGAGGTAGGCGACGGTGTCGCGGATCATCGAGAGGTTTTCCTCGGGCGCGACGTTGAGGACTTCGCGCACATGGAGAATCCAGCTTTTGCCGACGAGGGTGACGACGGGGGCAAGGGAATCCAGCAGCGCGCGGACTTGCGGATCGTCCTCCACGCACAGGTTGCCCCGGCGGGTGCTGCCGAAGGCGGCGATTTTGGCGTGCTTCCAGGTCCGTTTCGCGGCTTCCTGGAAAAACTCGGCGTCCTTGGGGTTGGACCCGGGCCAGCCCCCTTCGATGTAATGGATGCCGAAGCTGTCGAGCTTCTCCGCCACGCGAATTTTGTCCAGGAGACTAAACGAAATGCCCGTCCCCTGCGTGCCGTCACGCAGCGTGGTGTCGTAGAGGCTGACCTGGAGTTTGTTCATACGGAAAAGAGAGCCATATTTACCCGCGATCCCCCCGGTTTGCAAGCTCTGGAGAAGACGCGGGAGCGGCGGGATATTGCCTGTTGCCTTTGTACAAGGCTACCCGTGGCGGCAGAGGAAAAACGAGGCGGTTCCCAGGTAGAAAAGCAGGGTGCCGATGTCCGAGAGCGCCAGCGTGATGGGGCCGGCGGAGATTTTGGGATCCAGATCGCAGGCGTGCAGGAGGGAGGGGATGCTCAACCCAAGCATGCAGGCGTTGAGCAGGGAGAAGAGGATGCTGCCGCCAACGGCCAGCGCCTGGCAGGGTTCCCGGTGCCAGGCCCAGACGATGAGCGTGACAATCAGCGCGCAGGCCAGCCCCAGCAGCAGGGCCGTGCCAAGTTCCCGCTGCAATTCCCGGAAATACCACCGGAATGTCGGCCGATTGACGCGCAGCGACTGGAAGGCGAGCGCCATCGACTGCATGCTGACGCTTTCTCCCAGCCCGAGCACGAGGGGCATAAAGAAGGCGAGCACGATCATCTCCTGCAAGGTGTTTTCAAAAAGCCCGGAAACGATCGCGCAGGTGGTGCCGCTCAAAAGCGTGACAACGAGCCAGGGAAAACGGAATCGCATCGCCTTGAGCGGCGCGGCATTGCGGCCTTGCGAGAGGTGGAAGCCGAGCACTTCAAAAACGTCCTGCAACTCGGGCGGCTCGGAGCCCTCCAGCACTTCCTCGGTGACAAGGGTGATATCCACGACGCCGAGCACGCGGCGCTGCTCGTCCACGACGGGCAGGGCGAAGAATTTGTGCAAAACGAAAAATTCGCAGGCGTCAAAGACAGTGGCCGTCTTGGGGATGGCGACGACGCGGCGGCTCATGATCTCCCCGAGCTTCTGGTCGGCCGCGGACATGAGCAGCTTGCGCGTGGGAACGACGCCCACGAGCCGGTCGTTCTCGCCGGTGACATAGAAATAGATGATCCGCTCGCCGGCGTCGAGGGTGCGCAGGTGCTCGATGGTTTCGTGGACGGTCCAATCCTCCCGGAGCAATCCGAAATCCTTGCGGATATGATCGGTTACCGGCTCTTGAAATCGTTGCTGTTCCGTGGGTGTCACGGCTGCAGATTAAATCATTTCTACCTCGTGCCCAAACTCTATTTGGGCACGTCTAACTTTTGGGGGGCGTGATGAAAAGTGGTGCAGATTGGGAAGTTCCTTCTTTAGCGCCAACGGCGCGACCGCATACCAGCCTTGGCCAACGGCCAAGGTTTAGGTCGAAGCAACCCGTCAGGGCTGTAAGCCCGGCGCATCGGAATCACCTTATCCAGCAAGGAGGCGTCGGGCTTACAGCCCTGGGCCGTCTTTGGACTGGAAACCCAGCCCGTTGGGCTGGGCTGGTATGCCCCGCGCCTTTGGCGCTGCAAAGGCTCACCCAGCTTGCACCACTTTTCATCGCGCCCGACTTTTGGTGGGTTCCGCGGGCAGGGAAGAAAGACGCGGAGACGGGGGAACGCGGAGAAAAACCAGCCGCCGCAATCGCGCGGTAGCGCGAATCGCCACAGGCGGCTACGCCTGGCGGTCGTTGATCGGCACGTAATGCTGGAGAGGCACGCCCTGGTAGATCTGCCGGGGGCGGTAGATGCGGGCGTTGCGATCTTCGATGGTTTCGCGGTAGTTGGCGATCCAGCCGGGCATCCGGCCAATGGCGAAGATGACGGTGAACATTTCCACTGGGATGCCGATGGCCTGCATGATGATGCCGCTGTAGAAATCGACGTTGGGGTAGAGCTTGCGCTCGATGAAGTAGGAATCCGAGAGCGCGGCCTGCTCCAGATTGCGCGCGATGTCCAGGAGCGGGTCCTCGATCTTGAGCGCGGCAAGCAGCTCGTCGCAGCGTTGCTTGATAATCCGCGCCCGCGGGTCGTAATTCTTATAAACCCGGTGGCCGAAGCCCATGAGGCGGCTGCGGCTCTTTTTGTCCTTGGCGGCGGCGATGAACTTGGTGCCGTCGTCGCCGTCCTCGTGGATTTTTTGCAGCATCTCCAGCACGGCCTGGTTGGCCCCGCCGTGCAGCGGCCCCCAGAGGGCGCAGACGCCGGCGGCGGCGCCCGCGAACAGGCTGGCCCGGCTGGAGGCCACCATGCGGACGGTGGAGGTGGAGCAGTTCTGCTCGTGGTCTGCGTGGAGCAGGAAGATCAGGTCGAGCGCGCGGACAACTTCCGGCCTCAGCTCGTAGTCGCAATACGGCTCCGAGAACATCATGTGCAGGAAGTTGGCCGAGTATTTATAGATCGGCTTGGGGTAGATGATGGGCAGGCCGAGCGCTTTGCGGTAGGCAAAGGCGGCAATGGTGCGCACCTGCGAGACGAGCCGCGCGGCGTGCAGATCAAACGTCTTGCGGCTGTGGGCGGCAAGCATCTGGGGCTGGAAGCAGCCCGAGGCGTTGATCATGGAGGAGAGCATCGCCATCGGGTGGGCGTTGGAGGGGAAACCCTCGAAGTGATACTTCATGTCCTCATGGATCATCTCGTTTTCCGTGAGCAGCCTGGAAAATTGATGGAGTTCCGGCCCCGTCGGCAGGTGGCCATACATGAGGAGGTAGGCCGTCTCGATAAAGGAGGAATGCTCCGCCAATTCCTCAATCGGGATGCCCCGGTAGCGCAGGATCCCCTGCTCGCCGTCGATGAAGGTGATGTCGCTTTCGCAGGAGCCGGTGTTGCCATAGCCGGAGTCGAGCGTGATGTAGCCGGTCTGGTCGCGCAGCGTCGAAATATCGATGGCCTTTTCCCCGGCCGTCCCCTGCACAATGGGGAGCCGCACGCATTTCCCGTCTAATTGAAACTCAACGAATTCTGGCATATCTCCTCATTTCATAGCAGGGAAGCCCTCCGGGAAAAAGAAAAAGTCCCCCTAAAGGCCCAAAAAGAGCGGGAGGCGTCTCCTGAAAGATTGACAAGCCGGGGGTTTCCCTTTAGGCAATCCCGTGATTGCCATGATCCCTGCCGATCTCCAAACCGTAACGCTCGTCGTCCGCCCCGTTCTTGTAGGGGTAGGCCTTGTCGGCGTTGTACGGACGGAGGCTCGGTAGGGGAAAACTGATTTTTCAACAACCCCCTCCGGCCAAACGCCAGAGGGGGTTGTTTTTTACCCTCGCGCGGCCCGCCGGACCCAACCCAAAAACCCAATATCATGAAGTTCAACGGAGCCCAAATCCTCTGCAAACTGCTCGAACGCCAAGGCGTCACCACGCTCTCCGGCATCCCCGGCGGCGCGATCCTGCCCCTGTACGACGCCCTTTACGACAGCCCCCTGCGGCACGTCCTGGCGCGGCACGAGCAGGGGGCCGGGTTCATCGCGCAAGGGATGGCGCGCGTGAGCGGGCGGGCGGCCGTCTGCCTGGGAACCTCCGGCCCCGGCGCGACGAACCTCCTTACCGCGATTGCCGACGCGAAGCTCGACTCGGTGCCGCTGGTGGCGATCACGGGCCAGGTGGCCCGCTCGCTCCTGCGAACGGACGCGTTCCAGGAGGTGGACACCTTCGGGCTCACGCTCCCGATCGCGAAGCACAGCTTCATGGTGATGCAGACCGAAGAACTCTTTGAAGTAATCCCGCGCGCATTCGAGATCGCCGAATCCGGCCGCCCCGGCCCGGTGGTGGTGGATGTCCCCAAAGACGTTTTCCTGGGCGAATGCGAGGTGGATGCCTGGCCGGAACCGGGCCGCCCCTCCCCCGCACCCGGGGCTTCGGAGGAAGCGCTTGCCCGAATGGCCGCCCTCCTGGCCGAAGCCGAGCGCCCGGTGCTGTACGTGGGCGGCGGAGTGATCGGCGCGGACGCGGGCGGGCTCGCGCTGGAGCTGGCGGAGCGCATCGGCGCTCCCGCAGCCTGCACACTGATGGGGCTGGGGGCGATCCCGTGCGGCCACCCGCTCTCGCTCGGGATGCTGGGGATGCACGGCGCGCCCTGCACCAATTTCATTTTGAACGAAGCGGACCTGCTGGTGGTTTTGGGCGCCCGGTTTGACGACCGGGCCACCGGCCACGCGGCCCGCTTCTGCCCGGAGGCCCGGATTATCCATATTGAGATCGACCCGTGCGAGATTGATAAAATCAAGCCCTCGGATGTCTCGGTGGCCGGGGACGTGGGAGGAGTGTTGCGACAGCTTTTGCCGCTGGTGACGCCACGGGACCGCACCGCCTGGCGTCAGCGCGTGGCGGGCCTCAAGGCGAGCCACCCGCTGGTGGTCCCCCGCCGCCCGCAGGGGATGCACCCGCTGGCGTTCTGCCAGACGCTCGGGGAACTCCTCGCCCCGGAAACGATTGTCACCACCGACGTGGGCCAGCATCAAATGTGGATGGCCCAGGGCTACCCGGTGCGCCGTCCCCGGACGTTCCTGACTTCCGGCGGGCTGGGCACGATGGGCTTCGGACTCCCCGCCGCCATTGGGGCGGCGCTGGCCGCGCCGGACCGCCGGGTGGTCTGCGTGAGCGGCGACGGCTCTTTGTTAATGAATGTCCAGGAACTGGCCACGCTGGCCGAGTGCGCCCTGGACGTGACGGTAATCCTCCTCAACAACAACCGCCTGGGCATGGTGCGCCAGCAACAGGAACTCTTTTACGGCAAACGTTACGCGGCCTCCGTCTTCGAGCGCCAGCCCGACTTCGCGGCGCTCGCCCGGGCGTTTGGCATCCGGGCCTATGACCTCGGGGAAGCAGCCGACCCCGCCGCCGCGCTCAAAGAAGCCCTCTCCCAGCCCGGTCCCTGCCTGGTGAACCTGCCCATTGACCCCGCCGAAAACGTTTATCCCATCGTCCCGCCGGGGGCCGCGAATATCGAGATGCTCGGGGTGGAAGCGTGCTAACGAATAGAAAAATTAGGAATCCAGGAAGAAGGCAGAGCATCCCGAGACTCCTCCCTTTTTCCTGGCTTCCCGGCTTCCTAATTCCTCTTTGAATCGTCCCGCTTTCCGCTTTCCTCGCACTTTTTGATTGCGCCCGGCCCGCAAGCCGGTATGTTTTCCATCCCTTTTCCGGCCATGAAAGCAGACATTCATCCCAACTACAACGAGACCACGATCACGTGCGCGTGCGGCAAGGTCTACCACACCCGTTCCACCCGCCGCGACATCAAGGTCGGCATTTGCGCCGCGTGCCACCCCTTCTTCACCGGAGAACAGAAGTTCGTCGATACGGCAGGGCGCATTGAGAAATTCGCCCGCCGCTACGGCACTTCGACCCGCCGCAAGTAGCTCCTTTTCCCGAAAACTTCGAAACGGTGACGCGCACGATTCCGCGCGTCACCGTTTCTTTTTGCGGCTCCGGGATAAAACAGAAGAGGAATCCGCAGATAAACGCAGATTTTCGAGACAAGAAGCAGCCTTCCCTTTCTACCTGATTTTTCATCCATGGACTTTGCCCCTTTGATTGCGAAAAAAACCGAGCGTTTCCGCGAACTCGAAGCGGAAATCACGGAGGGGAGCATTTTTGGCAACCCGGCCCACGCCAGGGAGGTGATGCGCGAGCATTCCCAGCTCAAAACGCTGCTGGCGGCATGGGAGGCGTTTGGCAAAACGCGAACGGAAATTGCCGAAAACCAGGAGCTTGCCAAGGGCGAGGATGCGGAACTGGCCGAGATGGCCGCCGCCGAGATCCCCGAGCTGGAGCAACGCCTAGCCGACCTGGAACGCCAAATCCAGATTTCCCTTCTCCCGCCCGAGCCGGGCGAGGACCGGGACGCGATCGTGGAAATCCGGGCCGGCACCGGCGGCGCCGAAGCGGCGCTGTTTGCGGCCGACCTCTTCCGCATGTACACGCGCCATGCGGAAGCAACCGGCCTCAAAATGGAAATCCTGGAGTCGAGCCCGTCGGAACTAGGCGGCTTCCGGGAAGTGATCTTCCGCGCCTCGGGCGACGCCGTCTTCCGCAAGCTGCGGTACGAAAGCGGCGTCCACCGCGTCCAGCGCGTCCCGGCCACGGAAGCGCAAGGGCGCATCCACACGAGCACCGCCACCGTCGCCGTGCTGCCGGAAGCCGAGGAGGTGGACCTGGAGCTCAAGCCGGAGGATCTGCGCATCGAAGTCTGCCGCGCGGGCGGCCCCGGCGGCCAGGGAGTCAACACGACCGACTCGGCCGTGCAGGTGATGCACATCCCCACGGGCACCATCGTCCGCTGCCAGGACGGCCGCAGCCAGCAAAAGAACAAGGAGAAAGCCATCGGCATCCTCCGTTCCCGGCTGCTGGAAAAGAAACAGCTTGAAGAGGCGGAAAAATACTCCGCCCACCGCAAGAGCCTCATCGGCGGCGGCGGCCGTGAGGAAAAAGTGCGGACCTACAACTATCCTCAAAACCGCGTCACCGACCACCGCATCGGCCTGACGCTTTACAACCTCGACCGCTTCATGGAAGGGGAAATCGGCGAAATGGTCAGCGCGCTCCAGGCCGAAGACGTGGCCGAACGCTTGCGCGAAGCCAACCTGGGTTGACCCCTCTGCCGCTCCAAGCCCCCCATGAGCTTCTCCTTTACTCCCTCCGACCGGCTGCTGCTCATCATGCCGCACCCGGACGACGAGTCGCTCGCCACGGGGGGCTTGATCCAGCGCATCCGCCAGGCCGGGGCCGCCGCGCGGCTCCTGATGGTGACCAACGGGGAAAACAACCCGTGGCCCCAGCGGTGGATGGAAAAACGCTGGCGGATCGGCGCGCCGGAACGCGAACGCTGGGGCGCGCTGCGGGCCGAGGAAGCCCGGGACGCCCTCACGCGCCTCGGCTTCCAGGGCGAAGCGCGGTTCTTGAATTTCCCCGACCAGGGAATGACTCCCCGGCTCTTGATGGCCGACCCGGCGACGTTGGATCGCTTCTGCGCGGAAATTTGCGAGTGGGAGCCGACGCGCCTGATTTTTCCCTCCTCCTACGATTTGCACCCGGACCACAACGCGCTCCATGTGCTGCTCCAAATCGCCCTGCAACGGACGGGCCGCGCCGCGCTGCCGCAGCTCCACTTTGTCGTCCACTGCAAGCAGCCCGGCCTGATCCCGCTCCGCGTGGCGCTCCGGCTCACGGAAGCGGAACGGCAGCTCAAGCGCGAGGCGATCCTCTGCCACACGACGCAGATGGTCTTGAGCCAAAAACGCTTCGCCGCCTATGCCCGCCCGGAGGAGGTCTATTTTGAACCGGCGGCGGTGGAGCCCTTCAACCCCAGCCTTCGCATCCCGGACGCCTTCCTGAACGCCGGGGCGCTCCACCTCGGGGTGACGCTGCCGCCCCGGCTGGGAAGCGGGGCGGCCATCTGGATCGCCGGGGAATCGCCCACGGCGGGCAGCCTCCGCTGGCGGCTTCGGCTTCCGGCGGCCTCGGGGAAAGTCCGCCTGCAAGCCATCGCCACCGGCCGCCCGCTACGGGAGGCGACGGTGCGGATCGCCGGGCGGCACGCGCAGATCAAGATCCCGGTGGCGGGAGCCGCTCCCTTCTCCCGCCTCTTCGTCAAGTTCCACCGCCGGACGATCTTCCTGGACGACGCCGGATGGCGCGAAGTGCCGGTGGGGAATGCGTAAGCCAGAAGATTTCGCGCAAAGAACGCGAAGGACTCATACCAAATCTTTGAAATGGCTGGATTTTAGGACGCCGGGATTTTTGTGCGGAGCAAGGCGGAAGGCGGTGGCGCTATCTTTAGATATCGCCTCTGCCTGACAACGCCGGTCCGCGCAAAAAGACCAAGTCATCAGGTCCAGAAATTGAGAAGATTTGGTATAACACCAGGGCATTTCCTGCATGTCGATTCAGCCTAGAGCGTTTTTGGGTTATTTTGTCGCAATGATCTGAGAGCGCCGAGGGTTGATGCGGGGCTTTTTGAGCGCAGCGGCTGTATTTGTAAATACAGCCCAAGCGCAAAAAGACGCACAGCGACTCTCGCCGCCGAAGAGCATACGACAAAATAAACCGAAACCGCTCTAAAAACGGTGATGGGAGGGGATGAGCCCCGATCCATTGCCGTTTTTAGCTTCTATAGTCTATCCCCCTGCCAGCCGGGGGGAGCGAGGCACTCGGCCTGGAAAAAATGGCGGAGGGCCTCCAGCACGCCGTCGCTGCAACGGGCGGCGGCCACATAGCCCCCGGCCTTGCGCACGGCGGCTTTCACCTCGTCCACGGCGTTGCCGGGGGCGGACGCCCAGCGGGCATAGCGGCCGTCGAGCATGGAAATGTCGTTGTGGTGATCGCCCGCGGTGAACGTCTCCTGGGACGAGATCCGGGTCAACCGGCAGAGTTCCCCCAGCGCCGCCCCCTTGGAATAGGAGGCATGGCAGAACCGGAGGTAGACGGTATTGCGCTGGTAGTGAAAGAGCGACCCCGGTTTGCGCGCGGCGTGGAAGTGCGCGATGAAGCGGTCCATCTCCGCGTCGTCCTTGGCCATGAAGCCGATCGCCTTGCCGTGCTCGTAGATGGTCTCGGCCCCGGTTTCCTCGCCCAGGAACCGGAGCATTTCCGCCAGAAACGGAGCTTCCATCTGGAACATCCGGTCGTGGTCAAGGACGCACCGCCGGTTCCAATCGCCGTAGTCCTGCCATTCCCCGTACGGGTTGCGGTGAAAAAGCTCCCGCTCGTTGGTGAGAATATAATCGGGCTCCAGGGGAAACTGGAATTCGCGCAGGCCCTCCAGGGCGAATGCCAGATCACGCCCGGTATTGAGCGCCCACGCCACCCCGCAACGCCGCAGCGCCGCCAACCACTCGAACAAGGCGGGCGCAACGGGAGGCGACGCGAAGTGGTCCACGAGGGTGCCGTCAAAATCAGTGCTCAACAAACGAATCATTCCCTCCATTGTACCCGCCCAGCGCCCTTCGACAAGCGCCCGCTGCCCGCCCGGAATTTTTGCTCCCACGCAGGCTTTTCCGGGGTAGAGTGGAAAGCATGAAATCTGCATATGAACTGGCGATGGAACGGCTCGAAAAAGCCGCCCCCTCGCTGAGCCTGACCGACGCACAAAAGGCCGAAATCGCTGAAATCGAGTCGATTGCCAAAGCCCGCACTGCGGAGAAGGAACTGTTTTTGGGCGAACAAATCGCCAAAGCGCGCGCCGCCCGCGACGGGCTGGCGCTGGAATCCCTGGAAAAACAGCTCGCCAGCGAACGCCGCCGCATCCAGGAAGAGGCGGAAGTGAAAAAGGAACGAGTGCGCCGGGCTTAGCAGCCTGTTGAAATTATAAACGATGGACCGTTTGCAGCAGAATTTTTGGTGGGGCAGGGAGCCGAGCGTAGCGCCTGTATGCGGTGCCAAAAAGACTCTTTTTAGCCGACCTGAAGCGTCGTGTTACCAGGCCCTTGAGCGTTTTAAATAATGATGCGAGAGCGTCGTGGGTTGATGCGCGGGCTCTTCAAGCGAAGCGGCTGTATTTTTCAATACTGCCCGAGCTTGAAAGACCGCGCATCGGCCCGCGCCGCCGAGCAGCGTGTAAACAACAAAATTTAAACCGCTCTATTCCACCAGGTCCAGTTTGCGCGAGAGCTTCATGTCGATTTTGCGGACGTTGTCGTGCAGGACGACGACAATGGTGTATTCGCCCACCGGGTCGATGGCTTCAAAGCCCAAGACGCCGCGGTCCAGGGCAAGGTTGACCAGGCCGGAGGTCGGGGGGGTGCCTTTCCATGCGGAGCGTTGCTTGTTGGCAAGGCTCAAGACGCCGGCGGGGCTGATGATGTAGAGGTCAAAGGTGACGTCGCTGGAGAGCCGCGGTTGGTCCCCGCCCACGGACACGCTGCGCACGCCGGGGTTCGCCAGGAACAGGGCCAGATAGACGGGGATGTTGCGCTTGACTTGAATGGTCGGCTTCAGCCCCCGGATGGCTCCGGAGCGTGCCCACGTGGCGAAGATCTCTTCGTCGGTGGTCATCCAGAACTGGGCGGAGAATCCGTCTTTGGTTTCCAGGCTGCTGACAAACCCGATGGAGTTTTTGGCGTCCATGCCGGGCGATAGGATGTCCGCCCGGGCCGGGAGGATCGCCAAGGCGCACCACGCCAGCGCGGCGAGTTGGAGGAGACGTGTTTTCATGGGGAAGAATCCGGGGACTCCCGGGGGGCAATCAGGTCCCCAGGGCTTGTTGCATTTTTTCGAGTTGACCGCGTTTTTCGCTCCAATCGGCTTCGCGCCGCCGGTGTTCTTCGACGACGGCTGCGGGAGCGTTTTGCACGAAATTCGCGTTGGAAAGTTTTTTGCGGACGGTGGCCAGTTCGGCGTCCACCCTGGCGATTTCCTTCTGGATGCGCGCCGTTTCGGCGGCGGCGTCCACCAGGCCGCCCAGCGGCAGATACAGCTCGCCCAGCGGGGTGAGCGCGCGGGGTTCGCCGTGGCCGGGTTGGTAGGCGGGGTCCAGGGTGACGGTTTCGGCATTGATGAGCCGGGCAAAGGTGCCATTCTCTTCCGTCGCCCATGCGGGCTGCGGTTTCAAGAAGAAGCGGACCTTTTTATTGGAGGGGATGCGGACTTCCGCGCGCAGGTTGCGGGCGCACCGGACGGATTCGTAGACGGCGGCGACGCGCTCGGCGGCCTCGGCCAGGCGTTCGGGCGGGACGCCGTCGAGCAGGGTGGCGGCGTCGGGCCAAGCGGCGTACATGAGCTGGCCGCTTCCGTGGGCGGGGGCCTGGTAGCCCAGCGTGGCCCAGAGTTCCGCGCTCAAGTGGGGCATGAACGGCTGGAGGAGGCGCAGGAAGTGGGAGAGGACGAAGTCCATGACGGCCAGGGCCGAGGCTTTGGCGGCGGGGTCGTCGCTGAAGATTTCGGTCTTGGCGGCTTCCACGTATTGGTCGCAGTAATCGCTCCAGAAGAAGTCGTACATCAGTTGGGCGGCTTCGTTGAAGCGGTAGTCGCCGTAAGCGGCGTCCAGCGCCGTGACGAGCCTCTGGAGCTTGGCCAGGATGTCGAGCGAGTAGCTGGAGAGCGGCAGGCCCGCGAGCTGCACTTCGGGGGCGCTGGGGCCGTGCATCTGGCGGAAGCGGGCGGCGTTCCAGAGTTTGTTGGCGAAGTTGCGCCCTTCTTCGATCTGTTTTTCATCGAAGCGGATGTCCTGCCCCTGGGGTGCCACGCGCAGGAGGCCGAAGCGGAGGCCGTCGGCGCCGTATTTGGCGATGAGGTCCAGCGGGTCGGGCGAGTTGCCCAGCGATTTGGACATTTTGCGCCCTTGCAGGTCGCGGATCAAGCCGGTGAAGAAGACGTGGGCGAAGGGTGGCTTTCCGGTGAACTCATACCCGGCCATGATCATGCGGGCGACCCAGAAGAAGAGGATGTCGGGCCCGGTGACGAGGTCGCTGGTGGGGTAGAATTTGGCGCGCGTGGCGTCGTCCATGGTCGCGAAGGGCCAGAGCCAGGAGGAGAACCAGGTGTCGAGCACGTCTTCCTCCTGCCGCCAGTTTTCGGGGTCGGCGGGGGGGGCGGTGTCCACGTGGACGCACGCGGGATTGTCCTTGCGGTACCAGACGGGGATGCGGTGGCCCCACCAGAGCTGGCGGCTGATGCACCAGTCCTGGATGTTTTCCATCCAGTGTTCAAAGACGGTGGTCCAGCGTTCGGGCCGGAACTGGACGATTCCGCTTTTCACGGCAGCGAGCGATTCGGCCACCCGCGGGTATTTGAGGAACCATTGTTCGCTTAAGCGCGGCTCGATGGGGACGTCGGCCCGTTCGGAAAATCCCACGTTATTCTGGTAGGGCTCCTCTTTGACAAGCAGGCCCATGGCCCGCAGTTTCTCCACCGCCGCCTTGCGGGCTTCAAAGCGGTCCATGCCCGCGAACTCGGGGCCGGCCAGCTCGTTGAGGGTGGCGTCCGGGTTCAGGACATCGATCACTTCCAGGTGATGGCGCAGGCCGATTTCAAAGTCGGCCTTGTCGTGGGCGGGGGTGACTTTTAGCACGCCGGTTCCGAACGCGGGGTCGATGTGTTCGTCGGCGACGATGGGGATGCGCGCGCGCGGGAAGGGCCGCCAGACGTGGCTGCCGATCAAGTGCTGGTAGCGCGGGTCCTTCGGGTGGACGGCGATGGCGGTGTCCCCCATCAAGGTTTCGGGCCGCGTGGTGGCGATTTGCAGGTACTCGCCCGGATGCTCGGCCAGCTCATACTTCATGTGGTAGAGCCAGCCGTTCTGCGGCTTCATGATCACTTCCTCGTCCGAGAGGGCGGTCAGCGACACCGGGCACCAGTTCACCATCCGCTTGCCGCGGTAAATGAGGCCCTTCTTATAGAGGGCGACAAAGACTTTCTGCACGTCGCGGGAGTAGCCCTCGTCCATGGTGAAGCGTTCCCGCGACCAGTCGCACGAGCAGCCGAGCTTTTTGAGCTGTTGGATGATGATCCCGCCGTGTTTTTCCTTCCACTCCCAGACGCGCTCCAGGAAGGCTTCGCGCCCCAGGTCGCGCCGCGTTTTGTGCTCCTCCTTGCGCAGACGGCGCTCCACGACGGTTTGCGTGGCGATGCCCGCGTGATCGGTGCCGGGCAGCCAGAGAACTTCGCGGCCCAGCATCCGGGCGCGGCGGGCCAGGATGTCCTGGATCGTGTTGTTGAGGACGTGCCCCAGCGTCAGCATCCCGGTGACGTTGGGCGGCGGGATGACAATCGAGTAGGCGGGTTTCGACGCGGAGGGGTCGGGGGTGAAACACCCTTCGGCCATCCAGCGCGAATACCATTTCTCTTCCACCGCCTGCGGTTCGTATGCTTTCGAAATCTCTGACATGTAAACTGCCAGATTTTCGGCGAAAGTTGCCGCTTGGCAATCCCGAAACACCGGTTTCCGCGCGGATTTTGGCGGCGGAGCCCGCCGTTTGGGCGCTACGAAGGAATCCCGGCGTCTTTCTGGCTTGAGCGGCGCGGGCGCTTCAGGACGAGCGCGAGCCCGACGAGCGTCAGCGCGGCTCCGGCGTAGAGCATTGGGTTGGCGCGCATCGATTGGCCGACCCATTTTTCCCAACCCCAGACCGTCCGCCGCCCGCGCAGCAGCCCCTCGTGCGTTTGCTCCGCCAGTGCCGTCGCCTGGCCGCGCACGGCTGATTCGAGCTGATCCGCTGTTTGCTGTAACTGGTGCAGCCGCATGTCAAAACGGCTGCGAAATGTTTTTCCACGATGCATGGGAAATCCCTCCTTCTCAAACAAAACGAGCCTCCCGCCGGTTTTGGCCGGGAGGCGTCGATGCCCGCTGCCCGGGGAGGGGGAAGCGCGCGCGATTTGTGCAAAAGCCGTTGTCATGCGGCCTGCGTTGCCGTAGGATTTCCTACAGTTCATCCCCCCATGAAAGCCCTCCCTTTCCGCCGTTACGCATTTACTCTCATTGAGCTGCTGGTTGTGATCTCGATCATCGCCGTGCTTGCCAGCCTCACGTTCACCGGGGTGCAGACGGCGATGGTCGCCGCCAAAAAAGTCCAGGCGAAAAATGACATGGCGCAGATCGTCACAGCAATCACCGCTTATTACACAGAGTATGGGCGCTACCCCATTGACTCCACAATCACTGCCGACGCGAATGCGGTTTATGGAGCTGGGAACAACAACTCTGCGCTGATCAATGTCTTGCGTTGCGTGAGTTCAGGCACTGCGCAAAACACGCGCCAGATTCAGTTCATTCAACCCAAGGTGCAAACCTCTGGGATCGGGGCAACCAAAGGATGCGTCAATGGTAATGGCAATTGGTATGACCCGTGGGGAGCGCAGTACATCATTTTTGTGGATGCCGATTATGCGGGAGACATCAATGCTGCCGCAGTGACCAGTGGCACCGTACAGATTGGCGCGGGAGCGGCATCGGTGGGTTATTCGTATTTCAAAATCAACCAAACTCCCCCAGATCCGCTCCCTTCGTCCATTCCGAACAACAAAAATACCTTCTTGCTTTCCTGGCAGTAACCTGCCAAGGGTAATGAACTCGCTGGGGCGAAGCGCATCGCCAGCACAAGGACCCCAGGTTTTCGTAAAGCGGGTGTAGTTCAATGGTAGAACGGCAGCTTCCCAAGCTGCATACGAGGGTTCGATTCCCTTCACCCGCTCCATTTATTAGTTTCTGATAACAAGGAGCTTACACAAAGGCTGCACCAAGAGTTGGCTTCGCTCTTTTGGTGCAATTTCAAAAATCCCGGATGAAAAAAGAATCGATCTCGAGGGTCTATTCCAAGGTCTTAGTACCTTCGTAAACGTCGACGCCTCCATCTCCTTTGTGGACTCGGACACGCTGACTTCCAGGAATGGTGGATTTTAACATCATTGCAACGATGAGGTAATCAACCGAAATTACTTGGGCCAATCCGAGGTGCTCTTCGATCAGATTGGTGCGCGTTTCCATATCCAAGAGTTCATTTCTCTGAGGTTATTACTCGCCTTACCCCAACAAAGTCGAGCAGGTGTTGAAGAAATCGTGCCGTTAGCGACGCGGATCGATACCACCGCGAAACCTTGATAAAACCGAAGGCCTAGAAAATACCCAATCATCCAACGCCGTGCTTGCTTTCTCCTCCGGAAAATTGTTCCTATTTGCTCTGTTCGACAGGCCTGTTGCCGCTAGGATTCGGAACTGGCTCGACCGTTCCGAACAGATCACCCAACCGCCCATAACATGCACTGGATCGCACCCGCAGAAAAGGACACGGCAAACGACGCGCTGGAAAAGCGCCTATGGGCCGCTGCCGATCAACTCCGCGCCAACTCCGGCCTTAAAGCCTCCCAATACTCCCAACCGGTGCTCGGTCTCATCTTCCTACGCTTCGCCGAGGTCCGGTTTGGCGTCCAGCGTGCCGCTTTGGAAAAACAAGCAGTCGGCGGTCGCCGGGGCTCGCGTGTGGAGGAACCCACAGCTTACCACGCCGAGGGCGTCCTTTACCTCACCCCCACCGCCCGGTTCGAGTATCTACTCGCGCTGCCGGAGGGGGCCGCCGTCGGCCAAGCGGTCAACGACGCCATGCGCGCCATCGAGCGCGACAACCCCCAGCTCGCGGGCATCCTGCCGAAGACTTACGAGATTTTCACCAGCACGCTTCTCAAAGAACTCCTCAAGCGGGTCTCGGAAATCCCGGCCAGCCTCGACTACGACGCTTTCGGGCGCATCTACGAATATTTCCTGGGCGAATTCGCTCGCTCGGAGGGGCAAAAGGGCGGCGAGTTCTTCACCCCCAGCTCCATCGTCCGCCTGCTTGTAGAGGTGCTGGAACCGTTCCACGGCCGCGTGCTCGATCCCGCGTGCGGCTCCGGCGGCATGTTCGTCCAGAGCGCCCGGTTCGTCGCCGAGCATAAGAAAAACCCAGCCTCCGAACTCTCCATCCACGGCCAGGAGAAAGAGGGTGAAACCGTCAAGCTCTGCCGGATGAACCTTGCCGTCCACGCGCTGGAAGGGGACATCCGCCAGGCCATCACTTACTACGAAGACCTCCACCAGAGCACCGGGAAGTTCGACTTCGTCCTCGCCAATCCCCCCTTTAACGTCAACGCCGTCGATAAGGAACGGCTCGCGGGCGACGTTGGGCCGGGGCGTCGATTCCCCTTCGGCCTGCCGCGCACCGACAACGCCAACTATCTCTGGATCGAACTCTTCTACTCCGCGTTGAATGAACGAGGGCGGGCCGCGTTCGTTATGGCCAACTCCGCCTCGGACGCCCGCTCCTCGGAGCAGGACGTGCGGCAGAAACTCATCGAAGCCCGCGCCGTGGACGTCATGGTGGCCGCCGGGCCGAACATGTTCTACACCGTCACGCTTCCTTGCACCCTCTGGTTCCTCGACCGGGGCAAGCGCCACACCCCGCGCAAGGACACCGTGCTCTTCCTCGACGCCCGGCACATCTACCGGCAACTCGACCGCGCCCACCGCGACTGGACGCCCGCGCAAATCGGCTTCATGGCCAACGTCGTCCGGCTCTACCGCGGCGAGCAGCCCGACTACACTCTCGGCGGCGACGAGGCGCAGGCGAAGCTCGTCGAGGTCTTCGGCACCTCCGGCGGGGTGCGCTACCAGGACATCCCCGGCCTCTGCAAAGCCGCGACCCTCGCGGAGATCAAGGCGCAAGGCTGGTCGCTCAACCCCGGACGCTACGTCGGCGTCGCCCCTGGCGAAACCGTCAGTGACGAGGATTTCAAGGCTCAACTCGAAGCCCTCAATGAGGAACTCGAAACCCTCAACGTCCAAGCGCGGGAGTTGGAGGAAACCATCGCCCTCAACGTGGCGGAGATTCTGGAGGCGTGAGGATGGGAAGCTGGAAGCAAGTTAAGCTGAAAGACGTGTGCGACCGTGTCACGGTTGGATTCGTCGGCCCAATGGCTGACCAATACGTTGCTGATGGGATTCCATTCTTGCGCTCTCAAAACATTGCGCCATTCCGGCTGCATCTTGACGATGCGAAGTTCATCACGCCGGCTTTCCATCGAAAGCTCCAAAAGTCGGCGCTTTGTCCCGGTGATGTTGCAGTTGTCCGCACAGGGTATCCTGGGACCGCCTGTGTAGTTCCAGCATCGCTGCCGGTTTCAAATTGTGCAGATCTGGTGGTTATTACTCCCTCAGGAAAACTGAACCCTTATTTCTTGGCCGCGATATTCAACTCCGCATGGGGGCGGGCTTCCGTTGCAGGCAATCTCGTGGGCGTCGCGCAACAGCACTTCAATGTCGGCGCTGCCAAAGAAATGTTCATCAACCTTCCTTCGCGTCCGGAGCAGGACAAGATCGCGGGCATCCTCTCGGCCTACGACGACCTGATTGAAAACAACCTCCGGCGGATTCGGATTTTGGAGGAGATGGCTCGAGCCCTCTACCGCGAGTGGTTCGTCCACTTCCGCTTCCCCGGCCACGAAGCCCTACCCCGCGTCGATTCCCCCCTCGGCCCCATCCCCCAAGGGTGGGAGGTGAAGAAACTGGGCGACATCGCCAATATAGCTTGGGGCGACACATCTACGACAAAGGCGTCTTACAAAGAGGAGGGCTACGCCGCTTACAGCGCATCCGGATTGGATGGGAAAATGGACCACTATGACTTCGACCTCAAGGGCATTGTGTTGAGCGCAATCGGCGCGCAATGCGGCAGAACATGGCTCGCCCGGGGTAAGTGGTCCTGCATCAAAAACACGATTCGCTTTTGGTCAAAGGACGAATGCGCCAGCACGGAGTTCTTATTCATCTCAACCGAAGGGCAAGACTTCTGGCCAAGGCGAGGCGCTGCCCAACCTTTCATCTCTCAGGGGGATGCAGAAAGAAAGGAACTTTTGATACCTGACAGCGTGACTATGAGAAGCTTCACCAATATCGTCGCAAATGCGCTGGAACAGATCGCTATACTCCAGTCGCAAATCCAAAACCTCCGCCGCACGCGCGATCTGCTGCTGCCGCGTCTGCTTTCGGGAGAAGTTCCTATTTCGGTTTTGGAATAGGGGAGCGCCATTTACAGATATAAAACGTCAACCATCGATGTGATATGTGGACGAAAGAACGATTAGAACAGTTGGTAACCGATGGGCAAGAAGAGGGGTTAGCATTGGAGTATAAAGGCGCAGGATCACTCCAAAAAACCGAAGGCAAGAAAGCCGAGATCACGAAGGATGTTTCAGCGTTTGCAAACTCTTCAGGAGGGATTCTGATTTACGGGATAGCCGAATTTGACGACCGAGCCAAACGCCATCTTCCAGAGTGCATTGATCCGATAGATCGCCGAGAGTTCACGAAGGAATGGCTGGAACAAGTCATCCAGTCGATTCAACCGCGCATTGACGGAGTGATGGTCCATCCCGTCACAGTGGATGAAGAATCAAACAGTGGGTGCTACGTTGTCGAAATCCAGCAATCGCACACGGCGCATCAAGCTAGAGATCACGTCTATTACAAGCGTCACAACTTTAACGTGCTTCCAATGGAGGACTATGAGGTTCGCGATGTCATGAATCGTCGGCAGAATCCCAAGCTTACCGCCTCAATATTTGTCAATCGGAATGTAGGCCGATGGGGTGAGGGGCTGATTTTGGTTAAACTTCGGAACGTAAGCTCTGTTATGGCCAGATATTATATGGTGGATTTGGAGATTCCGACAGATGCTGGAGGTGAAATTGTTGTGGAAAACGCACGTATTAAATACCGGGATGGATATGAATTCTACACTTTACGTCTTCGCCAAAATCTTAGGCCAAACCCTCTGTTTCCAGCTTCTGAAATTATCCTGGAAAATAAGTTTCAGACAGAGGTGACAAGAGTCGGAGGAAAGCACGGCATTTCAACCACGACCGTTGTGGCAACGGTTTTTGCCGACGAAATGCCCTCACTCCGCGGGGAGATAGATATTTCCAGTGCTCTCGCGGGTTGGGCACATATTGCAGGCGATCCCATCGCGGAGAATTAAACCTATGTATTTTCCCTCCTTCAAAGGCCGCCTCAAGCAGCCCGCGATTCTTCTTCATCCGCGTCTGAAATCTGGGCCGCTTGCGCTATGACTACTTTCCCCGCCTACGCCGACAACTTCGAGCTTTACCCAAAGGACGGGGAAGCGGCGTGGCATCTTGCGCCGCTGTTTAGCAGCCTGAACCGGATTGATTTCACCCTTAGTGTGTATGACCCGACGGTGAATCAGGGCCAGATGGCTTCCGATTTTGACACCAAATTGGAATGCACACTACGATCAGGTGGCGCAACGCCAATTAACTTGACGCTGCCTCCTGGCGTTCCGCAAGAGTTGGATTTTTCATTCACCTTTTGCGGTCGCAATGTGGCCGTGGAGATTGAGAAGGCGAACTGGGAAAAAATCCTGCGCGATTTTTTGAAGTGCCACATCTACCTGCACGCTGGCGCGCACTTCGCCGTAGTGGCGTTGCCCAGAAATTACGCCCACAAGCACGGCGTCTGGAATTTGTTCGAGTTCGGTGTGGAGCGTTACAATGAGTGCCGCACCTACGGCTTTGGAACTGCCGATAACCTTGGAAGAATCCTGCTGCTAGGTTTCGACCAACGCGAATCGGCAACCAATCGCCTGCTGTCGAAAGCGACACGCGCAGAAATGCGAAACAAAGCCGCCGCACGACTAAAAAATACTTAATATGATCGCTTCCCCCCTCTGCTCCTTCACGGATACCGTCCTCGTCCCCTTCAAATCCGCCCTAAACGCCGCCTTCACTCAAGGCACCCTCGGCTACGAAGGCTCTCTCATTTGGAGGGAAGAATCATGAAAAAGGAAGTTAACTTGCTCAGAACGAAAGCGGTCGAGTCCCTTGTGTTGAGCATCGAAATTTTTAACCGACCGTCTGAGACAGGACGGACTCATGGTGTCCTCATCTTTCTCGATCACGCATTTGAGATGCTTTTCAAAGCCATCATCGTTCACCGGGGTGGCCGAATTCGAGAGCCGAGGGTAAAATACACAATCGGTTTTGACGCGTGTGTGAGGAAGGGACTTTCAGACGCAGGCGTGAAGTTTTTGACGGAAAATCAAGCCCTGACGGTGCAGATGATCAATAGCCTACGCGATGCGGCTCAGCACCACATTCTAGATATTTCCGAACAGCATCTTTATATCCAGTCACAGGCAGGGCTGAGTCTCTTTCGCAGTCTTTATAAAGCGGGTTTTGGGGTGGATTTACAGGCTCATTTGCCAGCGCGGGTTCTTCCGCTTTCGACAACGCCTCCGACGGATTTAGCCGTGCTATTCGATAACGAAACCCAGGAAATCAAAAAGCTTCTCGCTCCGGGTCATCGGCGCTATACGGAAGCCGAAGCAAAACTCCGGTCCTTGGCCATCGTCGAAAATTCACTGAATGGCGAAAGGGTGCAGCCCAGCTTTGGCGAGCTTAAAAAGCTTGCGGAGGAAATTGCAGCAGGCAAGAAAGCTTGGAACGAAATTTTTCCGGGTGTTGCAACTGTAACCCTTACTAGCAATGGCTACGGACCATCCATCGACCTGCGGATTACCAAAACAGGGTCTCCAATTCAATTGGTGAAGGAAGGCACTCCGGGTGCAACGGTGGTTGCCGTAAAGCGTGTGGATGACCTAGCATTTTACAACCTTGGCCGGGATCAACTCGCCAAGAAGGTTGGCCTTAGCGGCCCGAAAACGACGGCTGTTATTCGTTTCATCAACCTCCAAGCGGATGTGGAGTGTTATAAGCTGGTGACTGTGGGGAACACGAAATTTGACCGTTATTCCCAGAAGGCCATTCCGGTAATTCAGGAAGCGTTAAAGAAGCATAAAATCGACGACATTTGGAAGAGTCACGGCATTCGACGGCACGCAAAAAAATAGGAAGCGTAGCTATGCCTCACCCCTACACCGAATTGCCGATAAAGCCTTAATCAATTGTTCCATGATTAAACTAACCCCATACGAGAGTAGGCAGCTGAATTATTTCGGATCCAGAATGATGGGGATTTCTCACTTTCGTGCCTGTCAAAAGCTTGGTCGCCGACCACTGAATAGAGCCCAATGGGAGCCTCATTTTGTCGCGCACCTGTGCGCTAGCATGGCCGACGTCGCATCTGTTTGGCGTTCCATATTGGGCGCCTCACGACCAAATCTGAAACTTACACTTTCATCCGTTTTTACCCATCAGACACCTTGCGTTACATGGACACCAACAACCGGAGGCAGTAAGAGGTGTGAATTGGCCGATTTGCTGATTGTCATGATTGATCGCAGTGCCGTAGCCCCGTCTGGGATTGCCACGCTAATCCAAGTCAAACAATCGGACACGGGCCACATTCGGCTGACCACAAGATCGGAAAAAACGCAATTTGAGTTATTGTCGGAACGACCAGTTTTTAACGTGGATAGCACGGACGCACCTAAGGCTATTGATTTAAGCGGCTGTAACCCGGATGCAGCTTTGCTCTACGGACTAAATCCGCCAGACTGCCTTCCTTTAATGAGTCACGTTTTGCCATCTCCTCGATGGAAGACCGCCGACAAACTTGGGGCGTCAATAGGCGCTTATTCCGTTATTAGTTCTTCATCTATGGGTAGAACTCTGGTGAACCTTATTCAAGGCATGCAGGGATGGCCCTTTAATCTTTCGCCGAAAGGCAAAGATTGGCGGTTCTTTTCTAAAGGCGGTGCCAGGGATGACTGGGCGATGCTGATTAACTATCTTTTGGAACGTAGCTTTAAAGCGCCAGTAAAAGCATTGATTACAGCGGGCACTCAGGGGATGCGTCGTGAAGAGCACACCATGTATCTTCATTCGTTATCACAAGCGGGAAACCGAATGTTCTTCTTGCAAAATCGATCGGACAATATCACAGAGCCACATCCTTTTGACTGGTTCAACGAAATATCGGACGGAATTAGTGAGGATCAAAACGACGAGCAAATGGCCGAAGTGTCTTCTGAGACACCGTGGGCCGAGTATAGCGACGGCGGTGATCGATTCACGGGAATGGCCCAGTCCGAAAACCAAGAGCCCGAGAACGGACCTGTTAGCGTCATAGCCTTTGAATTTAGTCAAACCCAGGACCACAACTGAAGCTAATTAGAGACGACCGTAAGATGTCATCACACCCCTACACTGAAGACCAGCTCATCGAGCAGCCCGCGATCCAGCTTTTCGAAGCGCTGGGATGGAGAAATGCTTCGTCGGCAGTGAGTGGCCCGAAGTAGTTGCAACATGCCTTCGCCTCAGGGTAAACTCCCCCATGTTGTTTGAACGCCAACGCCTGCTTCTGACCCTGCTGGAGGCCCTACGGGAACCGGTCGGCCATACCGACTTCCAGAAGCTGCTTTTTCTCTACACGAAGGAGTGCGAGGAAACGCCCACGTATGAATTTGTGCCCTACCGTTTCGGGTGTTTTTCTTTCACCGCCACCGCCGACAAGCGCCGGTTGGTTGATGCCGGGTATTTGGAGAGCGACGAGCAGCAGTGGAGGCTCTCGGATATGGGACGAAAAACCGCTCGTAAAGAGGCGGTCGTGCCGCTGGTTGTCGGGAGATTTTGCAAACGCCATGCCGGGTTACGCGGAGATGCTCTCATCGCGGAGGTTTACCGGCGGTTTCCTTATTATGCCGTGCAAAGCGAGATTGTGGAGCGTGTGCTGCCCGACCGCAAAGAACGCAAACAGATTGCCGACGCGCGCCCAGCGCCTCCAGGGCCGGGACTGTTGACCATCGGGTATGAAGGAAAATCGCTCGAAGGCTATCTGAACGCCCTTTTACACGCCGGAGTGACGCTGCTTTGCGACGTGCGGCGCAATCCGCTCAGCCGGAAATATGGCTTTTCCAAGTCCACGCTAAGCAAGGCTTGTGGAAACGTCGGGATTCGCTACGAGCATCTGCCGGAACTGGGGATTGCTTCCGACCAGCGGCAGGAACTGACCACCCAGGCGGATTACGATGCCCTTTTTGAGGTTTATGAACGGGATAATCTGCCCAGCCAGGGTGAGGCGTTGGCGCGCATCCGACAATGGATCGGAGCCGAGGGGATGCGGGTGGCGCTGACCTGTTTCGAGCGACTACCCCATCAATGCCATCGCCATTGCGTGGCTGAGGCGTTGGAACGGGGAAAAGGACGAAAATTAGTGGCGATGCACCTGTAAAACCTGTTTCCCCTATGCACAAGGAACGAGTGCTCATCACGGTCAAGACCTACCCGACGCTTTCACGGAAATATGGGGAAACGGTCTGCACCGCCGGGATTCGAGGGGATGGGACTTGGGTGCGAATCTATCCGGTGCCGTTCCGGCGCTTGGAAGAACAGGAACAGTATCGGAAGTTTGATTGGATCGAGGTCGATTTGGTCAGGAACCACTCCGATCAACGTCCCGAGACTTTTCATTCTGTCGATTTCGACCAGTTTGTGCCCCTCGGGCACATGGATACAGAAGACAACTGGCGCGAGAGGCGGCGTCTGGTTCTCAATACCGCCACTGTTTACACCCGGCTGGAACCGCTGTTGGTAGGAGCGAAACAGAACACAGTTTCGCTGGCAATTTTCAAACCCACGAAAATCCGGGGGTTTATCTGGGAGGACGATGAGCGTGAGTGGGATGCCGGAAAGGTTGCGCAAATGCGCGATAAAACCCACCAGACCGAACTTTTTGCGGAAGACGCATGGCGGCAGATGTTCCAGTTAATCCCAAAGTTGCCATACACTTTTTCGTATCAGTTTGAGGATGCAGATGGACGGAAGAGCACCATGCAGGTGCTCGATTGGGAGTGTGGACAACTCTATTGGAACTGCCTCCGCCGTTGTGGCGACGAGCAAGAGGCATTGGAGAAGGTCAAAGCTAAGTATCTCGACGAGTTCGCAAGGAAGCGCGACCTTCATTTCTTCCTGGGTACGACGCAACAATATCATGGCTTTTCGCCCAACCCATGGGTAATCATCGGAGTCTTCGCCCCTCCATTTCAACAGCAACTCGAACTTCTTTAACCGGTGAGTAACCATCCCTACACCGAAGACCAACTCATTGAACAGCCCGCGATCCAGCTTTTCGCGGCTCTGGGGTGGCAGACTGTTTCGGCGATGGAGGAGATCTTCGGGGCGGGCGGCACGTTGGGGCGAGAGACGAAGGGCGAGGTGATCCTCGGGGCGCGTTTGCGGGCGGCGCTGGAAAGGTTGAATCCCGGCCTTCCTCCGGAAGCCGTTGCGATGGCGGTGGACGAGATTGTCCGGGACCGGTCGGCGATGAGTCTCGCGGGGGCGAACAGGGAGGTTTACGCGCTCCTCAAAGAAGGCGTCAGCATTTCCGTCCGAGACGGGGAGCGTGGTGGGCAGAAGACGGTGCGAGTTCGGGTGATGGACTGGCTGAACCCTGCGGCGAACGATTTCCTGCTGGTCAGCCAACTCAGCATCACGGGCACGCTCTACACCCGCAGGCCCGACTTGGTGGGGTTTGTGAACGGGCTGCCGCTAGTGGTGCTGGAGTTGAAGAAACCAGGGGTTCCAGCGCGCGCGGCGTTCGACGACAACCTGAGTTGCTACAAGGTGGACATCCCGCAGCTTTTCTGGGCCAACGCCTTGCTCATCGCCTCCAACGGCACCGACAGCCGCGTGGGCTCCCTGACGGCGGATTGGGGACGGTTTTTTGAGTGGAAGCGCGTGGAGCGCGAGGACGAGCCGCGCTGCGTTTCCTTAGAAGTCATGATCCGGGGCGTTTGCGATCCGGCGCGCTTGCTGGACCTGGTGGAGAATTTCACCCTCTTTTCCGAGCACAAGGCCGGGCTGGTGAAAATTGTCGGGCAAAATCATCAATTTCTGGGCGTGAACAACGCCCTGGCTGCGATGCACGAGGCCCGACGGGCTGGCCACGGACGCGGCGGGGTTTATTGGCAGACGCAGGGTTCGGGGAAGAGCTTTTCAATGGTCTTCTTCGCCCAAAAGGTGCTGCGCAAGATGGCTGGGAACTGGACCTTCGTGGTGGTGACCGACCGGACGGAGTTGGACGACCAGATTGCCAAGACATTCAAAGCGTGCGGGGCGGTGAGCGAGGCGGAGGGTGACCGGTGCCACGCCCAGAGCGGCGCGCATTTGCGGGAGTTGCTCGGCGGAAACCATCGCTACGTTTTCACGCTGATTCACAAGTTCCAGACAACGGAGCTGCTTTGCGACCGCCGGGATGTGATCGTGCTGACCGATGAGGCACACCGCAGCCAGTATGACACCCTCGCGCTGAACATGCGGGCGTCATTGCCCAATGCGCTCTTCCTCGCCTTCACAGGCACCCCGCTCATCGCCACGGAGGAGCGGACGCGGGAGGTTTTCGGCGATTACGTCTCCATTTACGATTTTCAGCAGTCGGTGGAGGACGGGGCAACGGTGCCGCTCTTCTACGAGAACCGCACGCCGGAGTTGCGCTTGGAGAACCCGAACCTGAACGAGGACATCTATGCGCTCATCGAGGAGGCCGAACTGAGCGAAGACGCGGAGAAGCGCTTGGAACGGGAGTTGGGCCGCCAATACCATCTCATCACCCGCGACGATCGCCTGGAAACGGTGGCCAAGGACGTGGTGAGCCATTTTCTGGGGCGCGGCTTCCAGGGGAAGGCAATGGTCGTCTCCATCGACAAGGCGACGGCGTTGAGGATGCACGACAAAGTGCGCGCGCACTGGATGGCTGAAAAGGCGCGGGTGGAGACGGAACTAGCGGCGTTGACCAGCTACAAGGGCGAATCGAATCCCGACCGGGTGCGGGAACTCCAAGCGCGGCTCGATACGCTCACCACTACCGACATGGCGCTCATCGTGTCGCCGGGACAGAACGAGATCGAGCAGATGCAGAAGCTCGGGCTCGATATCGCCCCGCATCGCAGACGGATGAACGACGAGGAGCTGGACGAGAAATTCAAAGAACCGAAAGACCCGCTGCGCCTGGTGTTCGTCTGCGCCATGTGGCTGACGGGGTTCGACGCGCCAAGCTGCTCCACCATCTATCTGGACAAGCCGATGCGCAATCACACGCTGATGCAGACCATCGCGCGGGCGAACCGGGTCTTTCCAGGCAAGCACAGCGGGTTGATTGTGGATTATGCGAACGTTTTCGCGTCGCTCGAAAAGGCGCTGGCCATTTACGGCAGCGGCAGGAGCGGAGCATCCCCGGTACGGAACAAGGCACATCTTGTCGAGGAGATGCGGAAAGCTGTGGATGGGGCGCTGAAATACTGCTCCCGCCGCGGCGTGAAGATCGAAGCCATCGAAGCCGTGTCCGCCGGGAGCTTTGAGCGGGTGAAGCTCATCACGGAAGCCGTGGAGGCGCTGATTTCGCCCGACCCAATGCGAAAGGAGTTCCTGGGCCACGACCGTCTCGTGCGCACGCTCTTCCAAGCCGTGAAGCCTGACCCGGCTGTGTTGGAATTTGTCTCCGTGATTTCCTGCATCGGAACCATCGCCGATGAAATCCGCTTGCGGACAGGGGAAGGCGAGCCGCCGAACATTACCGGCGTGCTGGCCAACGTGAACCGCCTGCTAGACGAATCCATCGCCGCCGACGGTTTCACCATCCGGGAAGAGGAAGCAGGAAGCCGGGCCGTGATAGACCTGACGAAGATTGACTTCGAGGCGTTGGCCAAGCGGTTTGGCCAATCCAAGACGAAGAATCTGGAAGTGGAGCAATTGAAGGCGGCAATCCGCGCCCATCTGGACAAGGTGATCCGGCTGAACAAGACCCGGACGGATTACCTGGCGAAATTCGAGGAACTGATTGAGGAATACAACGTGGGCAGCCGGAACATCGACGACCTGTTTGAGGAATTACTTAAACTGAGCCGGGAGCTGAGCGAGGAAGAGGTGCGCCATGTGCGCGAAGGGATGAGCGAGGAGGAGTTGACCGTATTCGATTTGCTCACCCGGCCCGGCCCCGACTTGCACCCCGAGGAGCGGGAGGAGGTTAAGAAGGTGGCGCGACAACTTTTAGAGCGGCTTCACTCGTTACTCGTGATTGATTGGCGTTGCCGTGCCGATGCCCGTGCCCGGGTACAACTTGCCATCGAAGATACTTTGGACGAGGGACTCCCACGGGCCTATACCCCCGAAACCTACAAAGCAAAGTGCAACGTCCTCTTCGAGCACCTCTACGAAAGCTATCAAGGCGACGGGGAGAGCGTCTTCTCAGCAGCTTGTTAAGAAGCCCTTAAAGATCGCATCAAATGAAGAACGATCCAAATAGTAGGCATACCAAACGGCGAGACCACAGATTTGGAGGTCGTGCGACGGCTGTCGGAGTCGGTTATGAGGCCCAAGTTGCTGCCTATATCGCGTCAAAAATGCTTGGAGGAAATGCCTGCACGGTTTGGGATGATGTCAATGGAGAAGACATCGTAGCCATCACCATGCAGGACACAGAGCCTGTGGATGATGTTGTGGTTACACTCTGTGGGGAGCATCAACCCAAAGTCTTCATTTCGGCAAAACATCGGGCAGGGACGATTGCGATGACGTCAAGCAGCCGTGCATTCTCTGAAGTTGTAGGTTCTTTTGTGCGGCAGTTTAACCAACTTGAGGCGACACAAAGGGCTGGAAATAGACTTATGTGGGCGGTGCCCTCATCTGCTGGCACCAAGATGACACAGAGTTTGCGTCAAGTGCTGGATGCTTTTCGGGCGGATGCCAGTGTTAGCATAAAAGATTTTCTCCGCCGCCGTTCGGCCAAAGAGCAGACGGCGATGAAAGTTCTTATCGAGCAAGCCAAACGTGATTGGAAAAAGGTCACCAAAAAAGTGCCAGGCGAGGCAGAGCTATGCGAATTCATTGGGATGATTCATGTCGCGGTCTTTGATTTTGATTCCGGCCTCTATCATGAACGCACTGCGGAAGAAACAATACGTAACTCATTGGCAGTTAAACCAAACGAGTCGCGAAAAATATGGGATAAGCTGGAACTCCACTTTAGCCAGGCCAACCGGCAGGGACTGCGGACAACAGCAGCGTCGCTCCGCCAGATGCTCACATCCGCCGGGTTAAAGCTGAAACCGATGCCCGGTTTCGCCGACGATGTCGAACTCCTACGCCGCCTGACGGCACGAAATCTCGAGCGTCTCAAAGACCACACGCTACTTCGGTTTGCAAAAGCTAACATCCACATCGCTCGCACGGAAGAACTGGCAGCGATGACAGCGGCGGCAAAGCGGGGACACCTTCTCGTCACCGGAGAGCCTGGATGCGGAAAGAGTGGGCTGATTCACCCTTTGACCGAGGCGTTGAGCAAGGACTGTATCCCCGTCGTATTGCTGCTGGCCGAGGAAGTCTCCAGTCGCGACTGGAAAGCTGCGGCGAATCTGCCTGGGCTCGCACACGCGCTTGATGATGTGCTAGCTCACTGGCCTGACGGCGCAAAGGGCGTGTTTATTACCGACGCGCTGGATGCGGTACGCGACGTGGATACTCAACGACTATTGCGCTGCTTGCTCCAAGATGTGCAAAAGGGCGCGTCGGGCTGGACGGTGATCGCCAGCGTGCGCGAATTCGACCTGAAGCATGGACGCGAGCTGCGCGAGGCGTTCCCCGGTGATGGCGTGCTCTGGCACTGCTCGAAAGAGTTCGCAGGCGTCTTGCATTTTCATGTGACGGGATTGGAAGAAGCCAAAATTGATGAGCTTGTGGCAAAAGTAACGGAAATCGCTCCGTTCATTGCCAGTGCCCGCAAGAACCCCCGCTCTAATGACATTCATCGCTCTCCATTTTTCCTGCGGCTTGCCGCGGAACTCTTAAGAGATGGCGTCTCTGCCGCCCGGCTCGCTGACTGGAGTAGCCCGGCAATTCTGCTGCGGAGATTTTGGAAAGCACGGGTGCTTGATGGCGCTGGTGCGAGCCATCGAAAGGTTGCTTTACAGTCCATTTGCCGTCGGATGACGGAGCTTCGAAGTATGGCGCTTTCGACACAGGAGGTTTTACTCAGTGCCTCGGAGATGGATGCGACCGACGAACTTCGCAGCCGAGGCATCCTTCAATCGCCCGTCCTGCAACACGGCAGCCCCGTCGGCGAAGATCAACTGCGATTTTCCCACCATCTGCTTCACGATTACGCTATCGCGCGTGCGTTGATACCCGCCGGCTCAGAGCGATTCTCAGAATATACCGCGCACAATCCGTTGATGCCTGTCTTTTACCGCCAAAGTTTCCTGTTCGCGCTGGAAGAACTCTGGGATGGTCCAGATGGACGCGAAGGTTTTTGGACTTGCGCGTTGAAGATGGAGGGCGTCGCGCAGTTGCATGGTATCAGCCGGATTCTTGCACCGATACTCGCGGCGAGACGTGCCGACAGTTTTGCTGATTTGAGCCCACTCTTCTCGGCGGTTCAGAATGCGACGAGTGAAAATTCGCCTGCGGAAAAAGCCCTTCGCCATATAGCGTCCGGCTTGCAGGATGCCGATGACTCAGCTGTTCGCGCAGGTGCTGCGGCGTGGTGCGTCTTTGCCGCGAAGTTATCCGCACTTCTTCCGGGGCGTCCATCGCTGGAAATGCCCCTCGTTCATATTCTCGCACGGCTCATGGCTGTTAGCGACACATTCGCCACGGCCGAACTAAGTGAACTCAATACGGCTGCGCGTAAAGTTCTTGGGCATCATGTCGCGAAAGAGGTTGCCAAGGGCTGGCGATACGCGGCAGACACGGCGATTAAGACGCTTTGCCGGACATTTGCGGTTGCTCCCTCGGAGTCTGAGACATCGCTGCTTTCGCTCCTTACTCCTCAACGCTTGGCACAATTCCCGCACTGGGATCTTTTCGATTTCGCTAACCATCTCAAACATCTCTGTGACAAAGGGGATGCTGTCGTCTTACGTCTATTCGAGGCCGCGTTTGCGAGTGAACCTGAGCCGGGCAAGTGGGAAAGCTTCGGCGGAATGATTGTGTCGATGCAAATGCAGAGCAGCGACAACTGGAATAGCGTCCGTTACTCTCTCGCTGAGTATTACGAAAGTCGGACCGGCGTTAATCCTGCTTTAATGACTGACATCGCCTGCATTGCATGGAACGCCACATTACAACGCCACGGCAAACGCTATGAGGCAGACAAGCAAGTCCTGGCTACCATTTTGTTTCGTGGTGCCAAATGCGATCTTCTCGAGGACCACGGCCATATTTGGGGTAGGAATCACGAGCATGAAGAAAATCGCATCCTCTCTCATTTCGAGACCCTACTAAATAAATGGGCTGCCAAAGCGGATTCCGAGATCCTCGGCATCATACTCGACCACTTTGCCGCGAGAAACCGCACTTCGCTAATATGGACTTTGTTTCTGGAAGCGGGGGCAAAACACCCAGACGCACTAGGGTGGGAGCTTGAACCGGTATTGCAAGAATCTTTATTTCTCACGCATCCCGACTATTGCTACGGTGGTATATTGCTTTTTGGCGCACTGCACAAAGTGGGGAACATCGTGCAGCGCAAGAGATTGGAAAAGCTGATTATTGACCTTCCTAAAACCGCACGCTTTTTCCACAATGAGCCTCGTAAGCCAATGCCAAAATGGCTCGCGCATGCCCAAAATAAGTTGCTCGGTGTATTGGAAGAAACCAATATCGTGTTACCTACCGTGCGAGAGTTGCGAATCCAACGGATGGAGCAGGAGCCGCTGCCCGAGAACCGTGCGCCAGAGGCCGCCCAGGTTATATCGCACACCTATACTGATAAAGAGTTGTTGGAGCGCCGAGGCGTCAATCTAGAGGATCCAATGAACGCAGAACTTCTTCGTTTGCGCGATAAACTCAAGCTTTTGATTGAGCAAAATGGAAACAGTGTCACAGCTGACACAATTGAACAAAATTGGTCGGCAATCGAAAACTGCGAGCGCATATTGCGACGGAAGAATCCGAAGCAGCAAGAAATGGCAGATGAACTTTGGGGTTACCTTGTCGCTTCCTGTGAAAGTATTGTCCGTAAAGCGAATTGGCTTTCGAGCCATGCGCTGTGGAAAACGGTGCGCCGGATTTTGTTAAAAGCCTCTACGGACCCGTGCCCAAAAGCATCGGGTAAGGAAGACACGCAGAAAGATGAATGGCCGAGTTGGGGGTGGCCCGCACCGCGCCTTGATGCGGCCCGAGGGTTGCTCTTACTCATTCGACGGCTTGAAAAGGTTGATACGGAGATTAGGGCAGCGGTGTTGAGGCTGTCTCGAGACAAATCGTATCCACTCCGTTTCAACATGGGTGACAGGATCGCTGTTCTTGAGCGCGTTGCTCCAAAACTGATGTGGCAACTTTTTGATCGGTTCATCCGCTATGAGCAGAAGTTCTCCGTCCTGGAAACAATTGTAATGTCTCTCGACCATCTGTGGAAATCCTTTGAGACAGAAGTCAAACTGCGCCTTTCACGTATCGCCAAGCGCGCCATCAATGAAGCACCGGGAGAACACGGAATTCACAAACGGCTGGCGCATGCACACCTATTCCACTACCTCCGAACCGGTGATACGGAGAGCGAATCCTACATCACTGAACTCATTGCGGAGTGCGATAGCCCGCGATCTAGCAACGCTCTTGGCGAACAACTCCACACCTGCCGTGCGGGGGGCTGGCTGACCGCAGGTGATGCGATGAAAGTAGTGGAGCTCGATGAGGTTGTTCGGAAACGGACTTGGGGCTTTTTTGAAAAACTGCTGACCGCCGCGCAGAAGAAGCTCCAGCAACACCGGGAGCAATGGCGAGAACTCCACTCTGCTGGACAACCTGACCCCGAAAAAGTGAAGCTCACTGAGGAGGCAATCAAACGCACGGCTCTGTTGGTAGATGGCATCGCAATGCAGGTTTATTTCGCCAGCGGGGCTTTTTCTGAGAAGCAAAACAAGGACGAAGATTTCCTCACGGAACCTCAAAAAAGACGCTTTTGGACCGAGGCCGCCAGCGTTTTCCGAGCACTGGCAGCGGAGATTCACCCTCATACAGCTCATCAAGTCGTCGAAACACTCCATCACTTGCTCCCCTGCGCCCCTCGCGATGTATTCCTCATTGCCACAAGCGCGATCACCTCCAGTTCCGCTGCCGGGTATCAGCACGAGTCCATCGCCGTAGGTGACGTGGTGAAACTCATCCAGCGTGCCCTTGCTGACCATCGCGAAATTTTCAAAAGTGTCGATTCCAATGAATCCGAATGTCTTGTTTCCCTTCTCAAAGTTCTTGACCTGTTTGTCGAGGCCGGTTGGCCAGAAGCAAGGCAACTCACGCACCGCTTGGAGGAGATTTACAGGTAGGCGAATCCCTTCATCAGACATATTGCACCAAGTGCACCAAATGGGATGAAACAAACAAGGCGTTACTCTGTAAAATCAGCCACCATTCACCACTTTTAACCACCCAACCAAAAACGAGGGTTCGATTCCCTTCACCCGCTCCAGTATTTATCAGGCTTAGATGGCATTGGTTGACTTTTAGTGACAAATTCGTGGCAGTGCTCGCATGAGCACCGCTGAATCCGGGTCGCCAAATAACGGGAAATCGCCCAAACCGGGCAAAAAGGAACGCACGTTTCCATTCGAGGTGAGCGTGGGTTCGGTCTCCGTTCTGATCTACCGAGATCCGCAGAGCGCCAAGACCAAAACCAAAAAGGCCGTAGAAGGTTCACCTGCCAATGGTGAGATCGATCTTTCGCCCAGTGAGCGGACATACGACTCCTACGTGGTGGCTTACTACGACGGATCGCGACGCGTGCGGCGTCGGTTCAAAAAGTTCGAATTGGCAAAAGCGGAGGCGGAGCTGATTTGTGTCAAACTGGCGAACGCCGACGGGACTGCCCTGGAATTGACCGGTGATGACCGCCGGATTCACGTGGCGGCCGTTGAGTTTCTCAAAGACACCGGAGTGACGCTTAATCTCGCCGCAAAAGAATATGCCGAAGCTTTCAAAATCCTGAACGGCCCTGGCATTATCGAAGCGGCGCGGTTTTACGCGAAGCACGGGATGGCTGCGTCCGAGAAGGGGACGGTTAAGTGCGTCGCGGACCTGTTCTTGGCAGCCCTGAAAGCCGACAAGGGCGACGGTTACCATTACCGAGACCTGCATCAACGCTTAGGGGTTCTTGCAGATCATTTCGATGGCGAGATTTCTGAGGTGACGGCAATCCAACTCGATCAATGGCTTCGTGACCTCGAAGTCCAAGGAAAGCCTGTCAAAGGCAAAACACGTAACCATTACCGGGATGCCACGGCCAATTTATTTCATTGGGCGCAGAGGCACGGATTCCTTCCACGCGGATTGCCCACCGCAGCCGATGACGCCCGGCGGGTGGATGACGAAGGCGGCGAGATTGCCATCTTCACCGTCCCCGAAATGCAGAAACTGCTGACTACCCCGCCCCGGCGCTTGATTCCTTCCTTGGCCATCAAAGCATTTTCAGGGGTGCGAACCGAGGAGATGATCCGGATGCACTGGCATCATGTGCATTTTGATAAGAACGCCATCATTTTGACTCGGGATGTGACAAAAACGCGCAAGCGCCGAATCATTCCGATGCAGGAAAACCTGCTCGCTTGGCTGGTTCCCTTCAAAGGGGAGTCGGGACGCATCTGCGAGCAATGGGCGCGCCCCCAGGCTGCATTTCAGGCATGGGATCGATATGCCAAGAAACATGGGATCGATGCCGGCGGGAACCGATTCCGACATTCCTACATTTCTTACCGGACGGCTCAAACGTCAGATCTGGCGAAAGTTTCCCTGGAGAGCGGCAACTCTGTAAACGTCATCCAGGAAAGCTACCTGGAGTTAGTGACAGCGGATGAGGCCGAAAAGTGGTTTTCCATTCGTCCCGCTTGATACGTCTCGTGCTTATCCGGTTGTCACCCAATTATCCATTTTGGATTATCCGAATGGGATAATCCATACAGC
>SESA01000277.1_pt1 | contig 35926 bp, 41 predicted proteins | sample 3171451 | NCBI WGS metagenome assembly SESA01 (sample SAMN06051862, study PRJNA518727) | freshwater metagenome | biome: subpolar coniferous forest; feature: holomictic lake; material: water; isolation source: holomictic Lake 227, 8 m depth | place: Canada: near Kenora, Ontario | collected...
TAACCCATCGAAGTCCATGGAGTGCCCGTAACATAGGTGTCATTCGCAAAGCTCCAGGCTGACCCGTTCCACTTTGCATATCCGGTGGACTTTGAAATCGAAGGTTCATAAGTCCCTGAATGATTATGGCCGGAAGATGCTGCCCCGACCTCCGAATAACTGTAGGACGGCTTGGTACCGGCTTTAGCCCAGGCAGAAACCAAAGGATCGGTTTCTGTGAACCCGGTTATATATCCCATGCTGGTCCAGGGGGTCCCGGTGACATAACCCATCGAAGTCCATGGAGTGCCCGTAACATAGGTGTCATTCGCAAAGCTCCAGGCTGACCCGTTCCACTTTGCATATCCGGTGGACTTTGAAATCGAAGGTTCATAAACACCTGAATGATTATGATAGAATAATTCATTTAGATTAAGATTTGCAATAGCCGCATCGTAATCAAAATCGATTTTATTTTGATACGGGGATACCTGAAAAATGAATTTGCTTGTATCATTTATCGATGTTGTCAAAGGAAAACTTCCGGTGTACGGCAGCCCATCCCGATTTCTAATTCCGGAAGTATTATCACTTACAACATTCACAACTAAATTCTCAGCATCCCGACTTATGATACCAATAATTCGATAACTGTCATAAACAACACGACCAAAAAGATCATATCCACGCTGGATTACTCTATCGTTTGTGTCGGCATCAAGGGAGGTATATGATCCTAACTCATCAACAAAAACGCCAGTAAATTGATTTGTTGTTGGGTTAATTGAATCTACTTTTGAAATATCATAGCGCCCCATGTAAATAGTCATCTTCCCCTGGGAAAAACAAAACAATGGAAGAAAAAGAAGGATCAGAATGTAATTCTTACGTGGCATCGGGTGTAATTTATCAAACCGTTAATGGTAAAGGAAGAGAAAGATGTTAAAGACATTCTTGTTGTCTGGCCCGTCAAAAGCTGACCAGTGTCTTCCCGCCATGCCTGAGTTACCGGCATCCAACGGGTCGCCATTGAGGCGGCTTGTAATTTTCCTCCCATAATACAAACCACAGACGAAAAATTCTCAACCCGAATTTTGGCACTTATAATATCCGTACCTGTGGGTATTGTAAAAGTGAACTCGTTGCCATTTGCAAGCGATGCGGTGATCCCTAGTTTTGTGGCTAAAACCTCAATATTATTATTACCTGAACTGTAAACGGTATACCTGAACAGCGAATCCCTGGTCCCTGCTGCGATAAAACGAGAATCAGCCTGGGCTTTGGTATAATTGTTCACTGCATCCATGTTGCCGTTTACTGAAAATTCTATGGAATCCGGAACGATTATAACCCATTGGTTGGACAGCAGAATAACAGAATCAGCTCCGTCAAAGTGTCTGCCTTCTACCGATTTGATAATTAAGGTTGAGTTGATTCCTTTGTTTTTTATTGTGACCGCATTAATATGTGAAAGGCTATCAATATAAACGGTAGCCGTTTCATCATTTTCGTGAAATTCGGCTCTATCCTGCAGGGTAACCGTATCGGGTTCGTCCTTCCCAATCCAAATAACCATATTTGTCTTTGCCCGTAACATTTTCGTTGAAAAATCATACCAAACCGGAGCATCAACCATGGAATGAATGGTGGAATTCCACATTGGAATATCCGGATATTTTAAAATTGTATTTGCAGGGTCAGGTTGAATGCATCCTGGTCCAAATGTCTGCCAATGGTTTATTAATGATGTTCCGGCAAATCGAAAAATGATTCCATTTAGCATAATGGAATCATCATCATAGGTGATTAACTGCCATACCTCTCCTCCATTTACAAATTCAATGGTATCGAAACTGTGTTTCTGGGCCATCGAATAAAGAGAAGCGGTCATGAATATCAAAAGAATAATCTTTTTCATATTAATGTTAATAAGCTACGGCTGTAGCGGTTAAAGTTGCGTCAACTAGGGTGCTTACAATAATTTTTGAACCTATTTTCGTTAATAGGGTTATTTCAACAGGATAGCCTTCATCTGTAAACCCATTGACGGAAAAATCATAAGCGGTATTTTTAAATGTACGATTCCATATCAATTCGCATGGAACTCCGGCAAGTGCATCTCCATGAGCACCACGGGTTGAATAATCAGAATTTGTCGTTTTCAGGGATTCGACATAATCCAGTACCGCAATTAATGCTGCTTCATGGCGAGCAACATAGACCTGGGTTCCACTTTGGCGACCAGAGAGAGCCGCCTTTATAATATTAAATACTTCTTGATATGTTGCCATTAAACTATGGATTAACTGTATTCTGAAGAATGCTCATTAGAGTATGCCTTTTCAACTATTGTCCGTAGCATTCTGGAAAAAAAAAAATCGCTGTAAGCTCGTTCATATTCAAAAGAAAGAAAGTAATTATATTCCCCATCCTTAGCCAGGTTCGATTTCTTTGAGGTGATGTTTACTGGGTACAGCCTCCCATCTGCAATCTCATAAATATCAAATGAGCGTTCAAAATCACGCATGTATTCCCGGTTATCTCGTGAAAGATGTCCTGTATTAGCCTTAAATAGTTGTAATTGCTTGGTTGAAATAGTCCTTAACGGTGCATTGTATGCTGTCTCGTTATCCTCTGAAATAAAACTTGCGGTTTCGCGCTCATGCTCCAGGGTTAATTCAAAATTTCCGGTACATCTCAGTGTATCATAAACACCCCAGGAATTACGAAAACGGAAGTATCGCGTATTTTCATGATAAAATGGATCCATCTCAAATGTAAATTGATCGGATATAATTGTGCCGTTTTCGTTTGTAAGGAAAACCGTCCATTTTATAACATCGGGCCCAACCATGGTTGCAAATCCTAATTCTGTATACCCAACTGTAAATTCAACAACTGTCCATGGTGTGATGGTAACAAGGTCAGTTAGGGGTTTTGTAACACATACTCCGGTTGAAAGCCAATAGGTCACCTTCAGTCGAAACTGGGTGTATCCTGCCGGTTCTTGAAATGTAAAGAATAAGCTTTCTTTCGATATTTTATCTGTTTCCTTTGTAAATGAAGACCATGTCAAAAACGTTGATTTCGTTTTTGAAAGAGAGAAAAAATCAACATTTGCAAGGTTATTCGCAACCAAATCTTCCCGGTTTAATCCACCTGGTATAGCATACCGGAAATCATCACCGTAGGATCTTTCTTCCCAGGCTCCGTTTACCTTATTGACGAAAATTGTGCGGTATTTACAGATATAATCGTGATAAACCCAATATAATCCTGCGAGTGAATTATTGAATCTTGGCGGATATGCCATTAAAAGGTTAGCATAAATATATTCCTGTACATCAAATCGTACATTTCCAAACGAATCAAGGGGCTTATATTCTTCTCCCAGAAGGGCTGTGCCATTTTTATAAATACGCATCATGACTCCTTCAACTGCTGTGGTCGTTTGAGAATCTCCGCTTGTTTCCGTAAATATCTCAATTCCTGTGATTGTGTTTGAAACCTGAGAAATATCGTATTCCGACGATGCTGTTTTTGCTGTTAAAATAATATCGGTGTCCTCAATATCAATTTCGTAGGATGATGCAAAATCGATATCGTGTATGAGGTAATCATACCATGCCTTGCACCAATCTGCTGAAGAAAAATCACCATCCGACACAGGCACATCGGCCTTGGTTGCCGGCTCAGCCTTCAGGCTGAATGTTCTTTCCACTCCATTCTGATCAATTGTTATTGCATGATCTTCCGAGGTGTCAATGTCTGTAAACCGAATTTTAACAACAGATCGGATCCCTCCGGTACCTGTCCCTGTTTCACTTGAAAGCAGGTATCTCATAGGATTGCCGGCGAACGACATTAACTTTGGAGTAGTGGAGATGATCATGATACAAAAATCGATTGTCAGGTATAAAAATTAAAGGACATATTTATCTACTCGCTTCACTTTCGATGGTTTGAACCTTCGATATAGAATCGACGAAATGATCATACGACATTTCGGCACGAACCGGCCGGCGCATGTTGTCATTGAATTCTTTCATGGCCAAAAGGGTAGCTTCATCAAACCCCACGATCATAGACTTCTGATCTTTTGCCAGTGTCTCTGACACGTTTACCGGATAAGATCCCATTGCTCTTTGAGGGACTTGCATGATCGCTTGTACAAGGTCGGGCCTGAAACGGATAAGGTTCTCGGTATGTTTTGGGTTAAGGATGATCTCCCTGCCGGTTTCGGCAAACATAGTCGGGGTTGAATAAATACCCGATTCAGGTTGTGGGATATAAGGAACACCGCGATACTGCTTTTTATCATCCTGGCCCAGCACATCATACCGTCCCATGGCCGCCTGGCGAGCCTTTAAGAATGACCGGTAACGTCCCCTTGCTGCTTCCGGAACGGGGGTAGCAATCATGTACCCGATCTGAATTGCCCCAAGGATCCCCACCAGGGCAGCTAATACAATCCCAATGATTGGTCCGGCCGCTAATGCAGATGTGATACCCTGGGCTACATTAATAATAGCCTGGGCAATAGCCAATGCCTTGGCCCGTTTTCCCTGCTTAACTGCCAACTCCTTTTTCTTTGCATCCAATTCAGCATCGAGTTTGGCAATACCATCATTGTATTGTTTTTGGGTTATTTTGCCCGAATCCAGTCGCTTTTTTAAGTTATCCTTTTTCTGATTATTTGCACTTTCATCTTTTTTTAACTGTGCATTTTCATAATCATTCATTGCCTGGTTAACCCCCGACAATGCAGAAACAACCTGCGAAGCTACCTGAGCAGCAGCATTGATAAAAGAAACTGTTGCTTCAAGTTGTGCGGCATGGAACTGTGCCCATATTTCTGATTGCGCATCAGCACTATCTTGGGCGCTGGCCAGCTCCATGTCGCGCTGAATGGCTAAAAGTTCACGCTTTTTCCCAAGTTGAAATTCACCAAGTTTATCGGCACCGCTGGTTTGCAGCATACTTGCCTGATCCCCTTTATCTTTCTGTTGAACGGGACCGATAAAATCAAGTTGCCCTTTTAATCCCCTTCGTTTCGCCTCATATTTTGCAACAATATCCGTTTTTTCCTGCTCTGTAAGCTCCAGGCTGCTTAGTTCAAGTTCTTCCTGTTTTTTCAGAAGAGTAAGGCTGTCAATGAGCCATTGATCAGATCCCTTTTGATCGGCATCGATAATGGCCTTCCATTTTTCCGATTCAATTTTGATTGCATCGGCAATGGCCTTATCCGAATACTTTTTATTGATTTCAACTTCTTTATCATTCGATTGCTGCCAATATAACTCACGAAGTTTCAATTCATCTGCTGACATTCCCTTGATGGATGCAATATTGCGGGAATAATTCAGCTCATTGAGTTTTAACTCTTTTTCTTTGGCATCCTTGATGAGCTGTATGGCTGCATCTTCGAGATCCTTCTTTATTTTAAGCAGGTAGTCAGAGTATTCTTTTGCCGCTTTTATATTTTCTTTATATTTCCCGGTGCCGGCAAGCCCATCCTCTCCTCCCTTGTTCCCTGTATTCAAGGTTGCTAATTTTCCCGATGCCTCATTAAAAACAGACTGGATCTTATCGTCAAATTCCTTAACTATTTTATCATTTTCAGCTTTCGCATTTTCAATATCTTTTCTGATCTGTGACTGATTGGCTCCTGGCATCTTCAGCTGATCCTCTTTGATTTGTATTGACTTTTTACCCCAATCTGTTGCTTTATCCTGCTGACTAATCAATTCCGTCAAAGTTTTTTGACGGGTGTCGAGAATAATTTTTTCTTTGATTGATGCAATTACATTTTGGTAAGAGGCATCTATTTGAGCCAGAAATGATTTTTCATCTGAAAGGTTTTTTAATGTAGCCCCATAGGTGCTGTTTATTTTGTCTATCAATCCTTTCCTTTCTGCAGTGCCGGCATTTGATTTCTTTAATTGTTCAAACAATGCCTTGGCTGATGCTGTTTCGGCTTCTGTGTTTTTCTTTGACTCATCCCGGATATCGTTCAGTTTTTTCTGAGATTCTGTAACCTGATCAACAGATTTCTTAAAGGTCAGTAAAAAGGTTGCTGCCGCTGCAATACCTGCAATCACCAACCCCCATGGGCTTGCTTTTGTGGTTGCATTCAACGCCTTCATAGCAATATCAACCAACCAGGTTGCCGCTGCCCAAACCTTTTTTGCTGCCACAACTCCATAAACCACGGTGGTATAAGCCACAACTCCAACTAAAGCAGATAATACTGCAGCTTTATGTTCATTGAAAAACGAGATAGAATTCAGAATGGCCTTCATCAGATAAGAGAAGCCATTCGTGCTGAAGGTAAGCGCCGGTGCCAACTTTTCTCCAAGCTCAATTGACATCAATTGAACACGATTTTGAGCCTGTGCAAGCTTGCTTGAATTGTTGTCTGTATTGATGGATGCCTGTTCAAGAGCTACACTCGTGCCGGTAACAGCAGCAATGTAGTTTTTCATTTCACCAACATTGTTGATCAGAATCTTGGCGGCAGTGATATTCTCAATTCCGAACATCTTAACCAATTCGGTCACAGACAGATTCTTTTTCCCAAGATTTTCCATCGCCGTAGTAATCCCAACAATGGCCGGATTTGTGTCATCCGCTCCCTCCTGAAGTTTGAGCAACACAGCACGAAGCGATCGGCCAGCCATTTCAGGTTGGGTCATTCGCGGGGCAAGCGTTTCAATAGTCCCTACAAGTTGTTCGTATGACAACCCGGCATCAGCAGCGACCGTCCCTGATTTTTCAATTGCTTCTGTCAAGTATGGAATCTCGCCTGCTCCCTCCTTTGATCCGGCAGCAAGGGCATTGATAATTCGACGCGAATCACTTGCAGGAGCATTGAACTGGTTTAAAACTCCTGCAAGGGCAGTTACTGCAGGTTGTAGTTCAGTATTGGCTGCTTCGGACAGAATAATGGCCTCCTGGGTGACCATATTCAGATCTTCCTTGTTTTTGAGCAATTCAGGCCGGGCACTGCCAACTTTTGTATAGGCATCAACAATAGCATCAGCCGATTGCGTAATGCGCACATTTCCTTCAACCACTCCGGTACTCATCTCCTTGGCCTGCTGTGATAGCCAGGTAAGGTTTTCTCCTGTCAGCCCGGTCAATGCAGAAAGGTTATCCAGCTTTTTCTCATACTCATTAAAGACATCGACCACTTTGCGAAATGAAAAAACCAGCCCGGTTAAGGATGCGGCAACAGCGGTAATAACTCCAAAATACTTATTGAAACCATCTGCCATGGCCCCAAATGAGAATCCTGTATTCCTGGCAGTACCATTAAGATTATTCAGTCGTAAATTGACCGCGTCAAATTCCTTCTGCAGGGCTGCCCTATGTTCACTGCCAGGTATGGCCCTGGCCATCTCATTGTTTAGCTGTTGGCGAAGTGATTTAAGTTCCTTAATACTTAGGGCCTGGAGACCGGCTTCCTGCCGGAGTTTTTTCATCTGCTCCAGGTGATCATCATACACCTTCTTTTTATCCCGATACTCCTGCGTATCCTTCTTCCCCTCGGTCACCAGCTTTGAAAGCTCAACCTCATAACCCTGCATAACCTTTTCCATCTCGATCAATGAACGTTTTGCCTGATCATTATTGATGAAGATCGAGAACCTGTAATCAGAAATTTTTGTACTGCCTGCCATTGCTTATCGGATATAAATTCTCACAGTATTGATGATGGCCGTATCGGTGTAACCGTAAATGATCTCTTCCAGTTCTGGAATAAAGGCTTCGATGATATGATTGAACCAGGGTTTGGGCTTGCGGTTAAAACCAATGGTCTTACTTGTCTTTACTACCACGCCGCCATTCATGACATATCCGCGCCCAACCCCCTTTTGAACATAAACACCCTCGCGGTTGAAGGTTAAACCGATCCGGTAGATCTCCCCGTATTCTTCTTTGTAAGTATTCCGGATGCTGCCTTTGAGTCGAGAACCCTTTATACCTGCCGACGATATCGAAGGGCCCAGGGCATTGCGAACCTTATCGCCCCAGGCCCGTATTTTTGAGTTGAACTCTTCAACGGCTTGGCTGTCAAGACCTCGTTCGAATCGTTGAGTTTTTCCTTGTTCCTCAATTGTCATTTCAAATGGCCCCTCATTGGTCAATCTGACATTACCAAATCTGCGGTCCGAATTCTCGACCGACATTTTATTGAAGAGTCCCACGATAAAAAATATTATGGAATTTCTGCGATTGATATGGATCCTGATGCGGTTACAAAAATTCGGTACCTGGTACCATCCGATCGGCTAAGTACAATTCCGGTAGTATCTGTTACCTCCATATCCGTGACTTTTGCGGTAGTTGAATAAAAGGTAGTCACCGTTGCAGTTGAAGCTGTTGTAGCCGTAAATTCTCCAATAGGAGATATAAGCTTTCGTACGGAGAGTGTGGCATTGAACTTCAACCAGCTTTTTAGTATTTTACCAACGATAAGTGCATTTGAGGTATCCTTCGTGCTACCGATTGTGAACCAGTTTTGGTTTGCAAACAACCTCCATATTTTCACCCCATTCGAATTATACAGGGTGATATATGGGTTAAAGTGGTTGGGATACCCGAATAATCCCAGGGGTGTTTCTCCGGTGACTGAATAAATGGATACTTTGTCAGCAGCAACCGGACCGCCAATGCCGACCTTATCCGTCTCCACTTTGAGGTATACATCATTTTGATCTTTCAGAAACGGATTTTGTGCCGAAACCATCAATCCCGCAAGCAGCAGGACTGACAACAATGCAATAAATTTTTTCATGATGTCTGATTTTAAGTGTTAATTCAGCGTGAACTGAAAAGTGAAAAGCAAACTTAGAATCAGGGCAACGGAAATTAAAGGACATAAAAAAAGCCCCGCTGTCTCCGAGGCTTTCTTTTTATCAGCTTTTTAATATTTATTTACCATTTTTCTTCCTTTTGACCCTCCATCAGGTCCGAAGGTTTATTTTTTACCATATAATCGACATAAATCCATTCAGGTACCGGGGTTGTAATTGAAACTGCTGCATTGACAAAAAATTCATAGTCATACTTTAAGAATATATAGTTGTCAAACCCACGGGAGGTATAAATTCTCATTTTTTCGATCTGGTCAGTTTTCAAAGCAATAACCTGCCCCAAGGTCATCGGATAAATTACATACAGCCCCTGGGTGACCAGTCCTGTTAATGATCCGGGATATGCTGACATTCCGACCTTGCTTTTTACACTGTCTGTCGCAAAGAGAGAAAACCCCCAGCCTGATTTGAATTTAATCATAACACTATCACCTTTTTTAACGGAGAATACAGGCCCGTCTCCAAAGTTAAATTTCAACTCTAAGGAATACTGTGAATTATGTTTTGAAAATCTGAATGACAAAAGAAAAGCTTCTGATTTTTCAACTTTCATCCATTTTGTTGTAACAATCGTATCATTTGTTTTAATAGCGATGTAATGATCATCTAATTTTTGAGCCTGTGAAAAATTGGTAAAAGTAACCATGATAAGAAGGAGCAGGATACATTTCATAACGAGATGTTTGATTGGATCCTGCAATTTAAAGAATATTTTGAATTTAGCCTTCAAAAAACTTCAACTTCCCATATCTGTAAAGCCACGCTTCAGATTTCCGACGGCGAATCAACCCGGCCAGGGTCTGTTTTTCTCCTGGTTCATCCACCTGGCCATCGCCGTCATTGTCCCGGCCATCATGTTCCCCGTTGGCTTTGCGCCACATCATAAATGCTTCATCGATCGCATCGAGCTGTGATCCGGATAAAATCCTTTTCCGTAATGTGGATCCATCCAACCCCTTTGGTCCCGTTCCGATATTGTACCCGATAGAAACAAGGGAATCGAATTGACATTGTGAAAATGGGACCGGGAATAACCGGTTAATTTCCGATTCCACCTTCTTAACTTTCCATTCAAGCCATTGTTGTGCCTGAAGTGCAGTGCAGGTATCACCATGCCGCACTGGGTTCCCATCCGGATAGGTGATTGTTCCCCATCCGATGGTCCATTTCCCGGCCGGGCACAGATAGGCTTTTAATTCCGGAAGCAGGGAGAACTTTGTCCCTTTGCCTTCAAAATATTTGATCAGCTGATATCCGGTTTCTGAAGTGTTCATGGTTATTTGTTAAATAGCCATCCGAACCGGATATTGGCGTAAATCCCGTCGAGGATGAGCCCGCCGCCGGAAATGGTTAACGTCTCCTTCACAATGGCCTGCGCACCTACTTCGATTCCCGGAAATTTGCTGAACGAGTTCAGCGTCATTCCCACGTATGGACCGAAACGGAAGGTCGGGGGTTTGGTTGGAAGCCATGCAGTGTCGTGCTGGATCAACACCTGGTTCCGTTTGATGACCATGTAATTGTAATCAAGGGTAATGCCCAGGATCCGCCACCATTTTATACACCCCATGGCTTCGATATTGACGGAATAATGATCATTTTTGATGGTGTCATTATAATAGGCCTGTGGGCAACCTGTTGCAAATGATGAATCTTTATTTGCTACCATCGCAGGATCCTTTCCTGGGATCACCGGTGAACTGGCAGAATCCTTTGCCAGTTCACCGGTGGAATCGGCAGCTGGGGTGATGATCTTTTTTGGTGTTGGATGCTCGATATCTGACGGGGGAAGAACAATGACCCGGGGAATAAATACCGTATCTGCAGGTGCATTGATGCACTCAAGCCATTTAACCTGCAATGCGGCTATCTTCATATCCCTTGATGATATGGCATCCTTGTATCGTTTCTCCCTGGCCATCCACCACCAGACTACCCCGCCGGCAAGTAACAACCCAAGGATTACCATGATGTAAACCCTGGGTTGTTTTACCGATCCGAAAAATGTTGAAAGGCTCATTTCAACTTTTTTGCTTTGACAATCGTATCAGATTTTTCGTAGTTGACCGATTTAGCCGGAGGTGCTACAGCTCCAAGAATTGCCACAACCGACATCAGGATCAGCTGCGACCAGTCTATGTGTCCGCCTCCCCAGTTTGTAATGAAGGTATAAGCAAGCGTTCCGACGATACCGGTAATCGTAAGGCCCTGACCGCGCCACTGGTTTGCAATATAAGAGAGGATTGCCATTCCCCCGGCAAGTCCTACCGATTTCCAATCCACGGCTGCTTCACCGACAAACTGCTGCAGGGCCACTGCAACTGCGGCCAGGAGGCCAAGGATAAAGACTTTGTTTGATGTTAAAAAAGTCTTAATTGTTTGAATGATCGTTTTCATGAAATTTGTTTTTAAGTGAGAACTATTTGAAGTCCTGCATCAGCAGGTAAAATTCTTTTTTACTGTCGATTGTGAATTGAATATAATTCAGCGTGTAACCATCCTCCAAGAACCACAATGAATAAAAGAATCAACAGGTTTTTCATATCGATACCTCATAAATCACCCAGAAATCCATGCAATACGCCGGATTCAGGATGTGGTCAAACGAGAAATATTCATATCCCCGAAATCCCCGGGCTTCGCCCCATGAATTTTGAGTTATGATCCGATTGATATTGAGATTAAATCCCATGGCTAGCTCGCAATGTCCTCCCTGAAGTTTGCCTTTTGGCATTGGCACCATACCGTCCGTGCCTATGTGATAAAAATTCTCATAACACAGATGCCCGAAAATAATCGGGTATCCTGATGCGAGGGTATTGACGATGGCCTGTTCGGTCTGTTCGACCCTTGCATACTTGATGGTTTTGAATTTCAATGCCTGACTGAAGGCCCTTTCAGAGGGTTTTATGCAGACGTTTTTCACATCGTACAACCAGGTCTCAACCGGGGCCAGTCCAAATGTTGCCGTAGCCTTGACAACTTCCCTGATCGAGGCACCTGTATCATTGTTCTTATCCTGTCGCCCGTTGAAGTAAGGAAAAAGTTCTGAAGGGTGGAATGCAGGAGTGTTAAAGGTTTTATCGCTCAGCATGGCCGACCATGCCCCTCCGGTGGTCCCGAACCCGGTGCATGCTCCTATATCAAGCTGATCTCTCACCGGCGGGATAACCCCTGCCCATCTCAGGTCATGGATGCGGGTAAAATCCGCAGGTTTCATACATGAAAAAACAACATCCCGGTCATCTGGCCGGTCGGGAAGCCATCCAAATTTTCGCTGAGTGATCATCATTTGTGTTTTTCAAAAATATGTTTTCTGAATTTGAGCTTGCCATTGCTTGAAAATTCTTTTAAGGTCTGTTTGTATAATGGGTTTCACCATGTAATAGTTTGCACCGGCTTTGAATGCATCATCTTTCGTGTCTTCGTCGCAGTATGCCGAGATGACAACAATTGGTGTCTGAGACTGCTGCCTGACATATTTAATGAATTCAATCCCTGACAATTCCGGCATGGCTAAATCGGTAACAATGATGTCAGCTTTCTTAACAATCTGCAATGCTTCATAACCGGAATAACTTACAATCGTCTTAAAACCCATCTTGGTCAAATATAGGTCAATGATAAAAGCTTGGTCGGGCATGTCTTCCAATATCAATACATTCATTTTGCAAGTTGTTGACCGATGGATCGAATGGAATTTTCTATTCCGTGAATTTTATTGTCTATCTCTTTTTTATTCTCTGTCTGCAAAGTCAATAACCGTAAAATATCAAGTCTGTGCTGGACCAGTTCTTCGTCGTGGTTGGTCATCTCGTCTTCATGTTTCTGGCATAAAGTTCGATGGGTGCTGTCAAGTTGATGACTGCGTTCCCGAAGTATGTTTATTTCTCCCCATGTCTCTCGTCGAAATGATTCAAAAGTTTCATTAGCATCATCTATTCGATCCTTTATGTTTGAATAGATTATCCAAAAAAGGGCAGCGATTACCGGGATGAGTATAGCGAGCAGGGTCAATGTGACCGTCATTGCTTCTGACATTATCCATGTATTAATAGAACGATAACTAAGACTTCCATTAGCAGCAGTCCTACTTGTATGGCGATAAAGTTCACTTTGATTTTCTGTGTTATACTCATAGCTTATCTATTTAGACCAATAATAATACTTACTTTATAATCCTACAGTTTTGAGTTTAAAGAATATGCCAAATCCATTGCACCCCATCAGGTTATATTCCGGATCGGTATGAATAGTTGAAAGAATAAGCCGGTGCATGAGAGAAATATTCGCATTACTGCAATGATCGTAGTCTCCGCTGAAATCAATGAGTTTTTGTTTCATAAGTTTCATGATCGCCTGCATTTCATCCATTTCTATAAGAAATTCCGCATGTGTAAGATCATCCGGATTGCTTTTTCTGAGCAAATACACGTAACATGACGAAACTTCTTCGTAATCATCATTGCTCGAAGCCACCATGTCTGTCGATGGAATTACAGCCACAAGGATGACCTTCCCTGCTTCTACCTCCCGTATTATATTGGCCAGTTGGTTTTCATCGCTGAAAATATAAACCTGGTTGATTCCAGAAACAACCGTAATAACATATTCCCAAAATGCCTTATAACTACTAATTAGGATCATTGCTTTTATATTTAGCTTCCAATGCGTCTGCTTGTTTCTTAACCTGGTAAAGGCGAATCATTATATCATAAAGATTCTGATCGTCGGTCTCCTGAATGCTCCCAAAAACTTTTGTTTCAGCAAGACTGTAAAGGATCCCGATCAGTCCGATATCGGGAGAATCACTGGAGTCATCTGAAGATGCATAGATGATCGAAAAATCAATCTCTTTTCCATCCACAACAGGCTTTCCCTTTACCAGGAATTCTTCGCTTCCTGAGAAATAGAGGAAAATCCCATATCGAACGGCCTTGGGCAGACGAGCGATACGTTGGGCCCTGCGTTCAAGGATCGCCGGGTTTGTTTTCGAAGTAATTGACTCACGATCCTGGCCATCAAACGACTTGAACTTTTTGCGAAGCCATAAAAATCGTTTTCTTGGACGGTATAACACGGCGATAAGCCTATCCATTTCATGTTCATCATGCGAATGGAGGTAGGCAACCAAATGACTGTGTGCCATGCGGTACTCGCAAAAGGTTGCATCCTGGAGTGCGTCAGCGGGACCGAAATATTTACTGCAAACCGAAGGGATGAAGTTTTTGACAAAACTCAACTTGAACGATTTTACCAGTTTCCCATCTTGCTGGATCTCTTCAAAGAAGGACTCGCATAATTCGCTCAGGATGATGATATTTCCGGCTATTTCATCTTTTTCATTCACCGAAAGCCTCGCATAATGAAGATCGTAACGGATATTGAGCAGTTTTTTGATCAGAAACACCTTGAATTGGGCAATGGAGATTTGTCCCGAGGTGTATTGCAGCACCAATTCCATGAAAAATATGAACTGCGATTGGTCCATTTCATGAATTTCAGAGGGAAATTCCCTGGTCACACTCCGGTCGTCGATCTCAATTTTGTGCATTATAATCTTACAAACTTTAGTGTAGCATCAATATGTTCAGTTAAATCGACCGCTTCAAGTGTTATTCCTGCAGTTTCTGCATCAATTATTGCCATATAATCCTGTAATTTCCTCAGTTCCCGCATCCCATCCTTCTCAAGAGAAGAAGAAACTTCGTTCCGGTCAATTTTTGAGGCGGGCGATTTCGATTTGATCACTGTGGTAGTGATATTTGAGAAGATCCCGTCAGGCAATATCTCTGCCGTAAGTCGTTTTGCAGCCACGCTCAGGGAGAGAAGTACCAATGGCTGACGGGCTTTATCCAGGATGATGGCATTGGCTTCCGAAATTTCTCCGGATTGAACCTGCTCTTGCAGTTCGGCATATTTTTCCTCAGTAAAGCATGATTTTATCTCATTCCACTGGATCCGTCGCATCAGGGGTAAAAGAGAAAGGAAAACAAGACGTGAACCTCCGATCATGAATATTTTCTGTAATTCATCAACTGTATTGATAAACAGTTCCCTCGATGCAAGGTATGCAGCCGATGTTTTCCATGGGATCAGCAGGGTTTCGGGGGTATCACCGAAAAGCAGGGTGTCATTTTCGACATCCGGAATCTCTCCTGATGGTTCTTCATCCTGATCCAGGTCACCATGGGACTGAACCAATGGTGCCGGAGTTACAATATCATCCTTGTGATCATCCAGGAACTCCAATAAAATATCAGTTGATTCATGAGCCAGTTTTAGCAGATTCTCATTATCCTTTTCAATCTGCCATTCGAACGCAGGTTTCTCCTGTTCAGTAACAAGGATTTGGCGGCCTTTATCCGAATGGGTTAGGTCAGAACTGGGAACATACTTCCGGTAAGCATGTACTGCAACCGGGTACTGTATCCTGGAGACCAGTTCATCAAGAACCAGGTATTCCGGATGATCTTCATCTGCCTCAGTAAGCAGATAATTCTCGGAATCATAATGATCCTGGGCAACGTGAAAGACTTCGGCCCCGATGATCTTTCGGATATCCCGTTCGGCAAACCCGATGTAGGATTTCAGATTGTCGAAATTGATCGACTTATAAATAAATCCGATTAGGGCTTTTAACTCAAGTGAACCGTGTTCTTCTTTGTTAAACAGCATTTTTCAGGCGGTCTTTAGGGTTTGTTTTTTCTTCGGTCATTACGATGTCATGATAAAAGCCCAGGCGCAGATCAGTTCCCGGGAAGTTGGCCTTAATGGCCATATTGATATCCTTCATTACAATTCCTTCTGGAATATCGACTCCGGTGGCCAAGTAAAGTTTAAATGCGTACAGCTGTTCCGATCCGGATGGCAGATTTCCATCCTTGCTCAGGTTGCTTAATGCCGGATGTAATCCAAGTCCTGAGGTAGTCATGAAAAGCGCTTGATCTGAAATGCTGATCTGCGCTTCTATGAAATCTTGCACCTTCTGATCAAGTGGTTTTATCTTCCATCCCACATATTCATTTCCGGAGTCATCCCACAATGAATCAGTTGTGAGAAATTTCCCAACCTTATCATTTCCTGAAAGCGCAAGTGAAACAGCCTCGAAGGTATCATCCTTGAGTTTTTCAAATGCCTTCTCAGTGAACGGAATATTCTGTTTCACGCACTCTTCCTCAAGTTTTTGGCGCATATGATCCCAATAAACTGCCGGAACTTCGATGTGATACTTAATGGCCATCGAATTAGCATTGAAATTGGTCAGCAACTTCGGTATGGAGGATCCAAGTTTAATCCAGTTGATGGTCCCATGGATGGGTGAGCGGGAATACTCATTATCCAGGGCAAAACAATAAAGATTTGAATAACGCATCGACACCGGACTGGAAAAAGGGGTTTCAGGATCGAAAATAGGGTACCGGCGCAATCCGTTCTTCCATGGCTGCCGGTAATCCCCAACGATGACAGCCTTGATCTGGTTGTTTTCATCAGGCCACTCAAGCCGGGAGAACATGTTTGAAACATGTTCGAGTTTTGCAACAGCTGCTTTGCCTCCTATCCGAGCCCCCCGGTTGCGATAATATTTTGTAAAATGGCCATTTAAAGTGCGGAATTCAATGGAAGCCTTGAGTAGATAGTCTTCGTAATCCCACGAATCAAGCCACGATTGAATGGCAGCATTTTCATCCCAGAACTTCATCCGCCTTCCGTTCTCAAATTTGATACGGTACAGGGCCGGTCCCTGGCCCCAAAGTAGTTGAGCCTGTTTATTCAGCACCTCAGGGGTTAGATTATTTTCATCAAGGATCAAGCGGATCTCGTCAGGATAGTTGTTTTCATTCCCATTGGCCACGATCTGAAAATCACCAATGCGGGTAGGCGTCAGCTGTCTCGCGTTAGAATAAAACGGGAGTATTGAAGTCTGCGCTACCTGCGATGATCCAACAACCTCAAAAACATAGCAGCCGGCTTTGGTAACCGTAATCGCTTTGTTCCCTGCCTTTAAAATTTGAACATCTTTATTTTCTGACATGAGGCATCAATTAAGTATTACTTTTTTGCCGTTGAAAAATATGATAAGCATCTGCCAGCAATTCCGCGGCTCATTGAGATCTTCATCGAAGTAAAACATTTTGTAATCTGAATTTGCAAGATCCTCTCCCTTTGCAGCCGGGCGCAGGTGGGCGCGTTCAACATGCCTGAAACCATTTGTTGTGCAGGTATCCCGGTTCCAGGTTGAATGAACAAATGAGAACGATTCCTCTTTTGAGGATAGGATTCTCATCTCCTTAATTGCATCGTAAATCTGAATGGTTTCCTCTTCGATCATGAAACAAACATACCGACAGAGGCCAAAAATTTAAAGGACAATGTTTCATTCTTTGAATTTTCGTTCAATAATGAAATCTTTTACTGCATTTACGACCATTAAAAAAGGGAGCCCGCTTTTCGCGGGACTCCCTTGAAAACTCAGAAGGTGATTTTCCCTTCAACCTCGATGATGCTTGCATCGAATGAGGCTTTAAGAAAATCGATCACCTTCTTGACGCCAGGGGTGAAGCTGGTGGTGAAAACATTCCCATCTGAATCATTCAACCGCATGGAACAGTTGAAATCGTTGGATGAAATCTGAAAACGCTCCAGTTCTGAGCGTGTTTGTACCAGTTTCGCCCTTTTTTCAACGATCAACTGGAGATTTTCAACCTTGAGGATCTTCTCCTGCATGGTCATTTCAGGTTTGACAATTATTTCCGGTTCCGGTTTTACTGCTACTGGTTCCGGTTTGACTTCTGCAACCGGAGTTTCTTTAACCGGTGCTAGAGGAAATGAAGTAAAACCTGGTCTGACAACCATGATCTGACCTTTTTCTGCTCCGCCATTGGTTGGCTTTAAAACTGCTGATGATTTTGACATGTGTTTTGCTTCTGCCCTGAAGACTTATTTTGGCATCTGGCCCGCCGGGTTATGAAAAATTTCTGCCTTCAACAAATACCGGAATGAAAATTCTGGAACAAAGGTTCAGGTCAGATTGATTTTTCAATCTGAATGAACCCAACGGGAGGATCGCCAAGTTTCAATTACCTTAGCAATGCGATCTGCCTTTAGTGACATGATATTTTCATGAGGTTACCTTTGCAGAAAATTTTGAGTAATAGTGCGTGGGTTTTTGGTAGCTTTTACTTCAAAAGCACCCCGGGTTCATCCGGTTTTCTTTTAGCCTGGCGTTTTCTTTGCCGGTGCTGAATCAAAGAAAAAGCGTTTTACATCCAAGTGTGATCATTAAAAAAGCCGTTTCGATTTCCCGAAACGGCTCATTTAATTCAGCGTTTTAATACTGCTTGGAATAGTTCTCTTCATCCTGAAAGGAAGCTAAGGAATGACGGTAATCAGTCTCGCCACATGCAAAATGTTCAGCATGGTTGCCATTTGGCCAGTAAATGATCTCTTCGCCTTTTTTAATCGGCTTTTTGCAAGTGTAGCATGTGCTTGAGAAGCGTGATGTCATTTGCCTGGGGTCCAGTGATCTTCTTTTGTAACTCATTGTTTTTGGATTTTGATTGTGAATAAAAAAGCCGTGAAGGTGAGTTCACGGCCAGTTAAGCATTTTTTAGAAGGTTTCAACTTCTTCAGTAAGTTCAGGTACCTGAACTTCTTCTTCATTCATACTGATCTGTTCAGTCCCTAAAATGTATTCAGCTGCTTTTTCGGCCCTGGTAGCGGCCCACATGATCCACTTCTGGTTATCTCTCAGTGCCAATGCCCAATCACGCAGATAAGCGTTTGAATTTCGCTGTCTGAGGATTAATCCTGCCCTATCAGCAAGGAATGAAGAGCATAACTCGGCAACCAGTTCTTCTTTAGAATATGGTTCATCCCCGAATTTATTTTGAAATGCCTCAAACCGGTCAAGTCTTTTGGGATGACCTGTCGAGTGCCCAAACTCATGAAACAAGATCCTGTAAAAATCTTCTGCCATTGCATATTGATTTTCTGAAGGCATGGTGATCAGATCAGCAACTGGTGAGTAGCTTGGCGATATGTCAAGTTCAGCGAAATTGATCTCAGGTTTCCCTTTATACCCTGAAATAATTTGTTCAGATGATAAATGATTCGCCGCTTTTCTATCCAAAGAAGATTTATCAAGCTCGGCAATTTTCTGTTTGCCGGCATCATCAAAGTGAGCCTGTTCGCTGTTGAAGATATGGTAGTATCTAAGAAGAAATTTGCGATCAGTTTCCCCTGTACTGACATTTTTCAAGTCGGTCTTTTTCCAGAAGACAATCAGGGTTGATTTCTCGCCCTTACGGACCTGGCCTCCATTGGCACGGATTTGTCCGAAGGTTCCGTAAACACGGCTCTTAAACTGGTCATTTGATAAAATAAGGTAGTTGATCCCCCGGTAAAAATGACCATTCAGACTCACCGGAGATGGGAGGTCCCAAAATTTCTGCCAACTTCCGGAAGTTTCCAGGTTAGCAATGATCTTTTCAGTAATTGCAGCATAAACTTCAGTATTATTCATTTGTCATGCCCCTGCCCTAGGGACTTGTTTAGGCATCTGGCCCGCCTGGTTAAATTTATGCGGACCTAAAAACCGGAATGAAAATTCTGGAACAAATGTTCGGGTCAGATTGAATTTCAATCTGAATGAACCCAATGGGAGATGGATCATTTTGCTGATAACGGAAAAACGATTCATCGCATTTAGTGACATGATATTTTCATGAGGTTAACTTTGCTATAAATTTGAGTAGTAGTATGCTGTCTATATCAAGGATGAACAAAAAAAAGAGCCTTGATTTCAAGGCTCTTTCTCATTGGATTGGATGCTTAGAAAGGAATGTCGCCGGTTGGGATCATGTCAGGAATGATTTTACTTTCCGGGGCACGCTGTGCTTTTTTTGGTTTACGGATTTTCTTAGGAGCATCTTGAACCAGAGTTGCCTGGGGCTGCTCGGTTTCAACCAGTTTATTTACATATGCGGTGTATCCGTGACCGAAACTGTCTGCATTCTTTAATTTCGCCACTTCGAAAGTGAGGTAATCTTCGCCGTTGAACACATGGGTGAGCTTTACAATGTCCGACATTTTGAAACTGAATTTTACGATTGATAAATTCGATACCTGTTTGCCTTTTCCGATGTAATTTTTTTCAAATGTTTTCATGATTGAGATTTTTAGGGTTAAATTATATGCAAGTGTCATTAAGCTCATGGAGGGGCACTCAAGGAGGAACTGGAATACCGGAAGGCACTGAGGATATGCCGGGAAAATCCTTGAATGAGTGGAACTGCACCCTGGAGTGAGGTAATAGCTTAGCATAGCAATTAAGACCGGAACTCAATGACATGAATTTATATAGGAAACACAGCGGGAAGGCGCATTCAGAGAATTAATCGGGAAAGCCAAAGTAAAAATGGAGGGGAAAGAAATCCAGGCATCCAGAGAAGATCATTATTCACTTGTGGAGAAATATGCAGCAGTTTGTTATAGGATATGCATGTAACAGGTTGAAACGTTGCCAGGAGATTTCAATTCAGAAACGCCTTAAAAAGTACGAGCAAAAAAAGTCCCGGTTTCCCGGGACTAATTTTACATGGATCCTTCATCAGCGAAAGAATAATAATTGTCAAATGCGACAATTAAATGATCCAGCACGGCAATTTCGAGCATCGATCCCGAATCTTTGATCTTTTTGGTAATCCTTTGATCGGCATCGCTGGGGATGCAAACTCCTGAAGGATGGTTATGCCCGAGGATTATATTTGTAGCATGATTTTCCAGGGCTATGCAGAATATCTTTTTAGGATCCACCACAGTCCCTGATATTCCGCCTTCAGAAACCTTTACTTTTTTGATAATCTTGTTTGCCCGGTCCAGCAAAAGCATCCAGAATTCTTCGTAAGGAAGTTCACCAATCAGGGAATGTAATATTGTATATGCATCCCTGCTGGTTTTAATTTTATCTCTTGGAAAAACTTCCGAGGCATTCCTTCTGCGTGATAAAGAAAACATGGATATGATCTGCAGCGCACGTTGTTTTCCGATGCCTTTAAATTTCTGAAGATCAGAGGGGCCAAGTTTCCAGAATTCGCAGAGATTATTCTGACAGGAGGCCAGAATGTTCTGAGCGATATCAAGAGCGTTTTCTCCAGCGGACCCGGAGCCGATAAGAATACTGAGCAGTTCTGCATCAGATAGACTTGCGGTTCCTTTGAGCAGTAATTTTTCGCTCGGGATATCATCTTCTGCCCAGAATTGCATCGGGATCCTGTTCTCGTAGGTTGTGCCATGAAATGGTTTAGACTGAGAACCCATGATTGATTTTTTCATTTTGAATGGTTTTATGCAGCCGATTTTGCCGCGGTTAGTACTGAAATATTGCTGCAACGCCATTACCGAGGAGAAATAAATAAGGTCAAGGGGGCGGGTCATGTTTGGCACAAACTGACAGCCTGCGTAGCACGATGGGTCCAAAAGGAGATCGCCCTTTACCGTTCTATTTTCCGCAGGTATCTTTGCAATAATTTCGAGTACAGGTATGTAGGCTTAATATGTCCCTTTTCTTCTGTATCCAGCGAGTATAAAAAAAGGCAGTCAGACCCGGTAACGGGGCTGGCTGCCGTAAGTAAAATTTAATTTCTGACTGAGAACTGACCCTGAAATTCGTTGAATTCCCATTGGAATTTTTCAGGATCAGAGGCGATGATTTCTTCTGAGTAGCCTGGGTAATAAATCTGATCCATTTCCTGGATGAAGATTTCTTCGATTGATTGCTGACGGGTAATCTGAGTAAGTGCGTTCATAAGGCGTTTGTTTTTAAGGTTTAAGAAATTTTTAACGCCTACGGCTATCTACCTGGAATAATAAATAATGTCAAGGGGATAGGTCACGATTGAAACAATCTGAAAATACTCGGAGAGCGGTGAGTTCCATCAGGAGGCCGCCCTTTACAGTTTTAAGCTCCTTTCTTTAAAGAGCGAATTATTGGTAAGGTAACTTTGTAAGAAAATTTCGAGCTAAAACGTGCGTTGGCCAACCCCCGGTTTCTTTTTCGCTTCCTTTTACTTTGCCGTCACCAGACAAAGAAAAAGGAAGCCGATTTACCAACTTCCTGATTCAAAAGCACGACATTAAAGTAATACTTTAACTGGTTTTGTGTCTTTTTGCCTTAAAATCTGATTTTTAACGTGTTTTGACTACCTTTTACAAAAGGTAGAAGCCATTTCCAGACGACCTGCCCCGCCGTGGAACCGCACGTTCACCCGGTAGCATGGGGGGATATATGAGCGAAAAGTCCCACACATGCCGGGTTTCGTTGAAAACGAAATCCCACCATATGCAGGCAGACTTGATAAAGGATGTCCTGGGTAGTTTAGACTATGGATCCGAAGGATAGGGCCCTCTTCTGTTTGGCTATGGCGACCCACTTGGACCGGCATACCAGGTATTTGAATGCATCAGTAAAGTTGGTTGATTCCATTGGCAGGCGGGCAGATGGAAGCTTATCGCCTTTCTTTACCTTTTGTATTTCACCTCTTGGTGATTTGGTTACAGGAGTAACCTCCAATTGATTCTTTAATTCACGACATTCAAACGTGTCGATCAACAGCTTTGGCAATCTCTTATCCTTCTCGCCCATCATGATGTTCATCAGGTTGAACTCATCGGCATGGGAAATGTTTCCCTGCCCTATGTTCATCAGTTGAACAATCCAACCAGTACGAACACCAGCCTTATTATATTCAATATCGTGTTTGAGTTGGGTAGCGAAGTCCTTGCCACTCTTGCGATATTGATTGGTTGAACGGTCATGGTACAGGTGCAGCACCTTGCGCTTATGCGGTTCAAAGAAGGTGATGAACTTATCGGCCAGCTCCCGGATCCACTCAGGGGTTAAGGTGAACAAACCTTTTAGCACCCGATAGGTGTTCCCCTGTTCCTGTCCCAGTACCAGGCTCATCATGTTGCCTGCATCGAATCCACCCTCAAGGATCTGATCATGGTTGATGTACTTCAATCCGGATGATGTCTGCACCAATCCAGCCTTCAAACCAAACTGATCATAGTAATCATAGTTGTATCCATCCCTATAGAAATGTTTATCAGATAGGGCGCCATAGAACCGTGCCCCCTTCTCCAGGGATTTACGGATGGATAACACGGCTGTCTTGAATTCCTCAAAGTCAAGGGTTGCCAATAGGTTCTCGAAGTATTTAAGTGTCAGGATATCGGCATTGGCGAATGAACTCACGATGTAAAAGAAGGTGCTATCCTGTCTTACCTTGGATACACGATCCATCCAGCGCTGCCGGTTCTTTTTAATCAGTTCTATCTTTTTGGGATCTTCTCCTTTTTTGATGGCAAAATGAAGCTCCAGGTTAATTTCGTTCAGGATGAAGGCAGCCTGGATGATACGGGTGATATGCTCACGGTCCATCTTCTTTTCCATTCTTAACATCCAATCACTTTCGCCCACAGACGGATCCGGCATGTCGCTGCAGAAAGTCTGCCCCATAAAGTAATGACTGTGGCCATAAAGATTATAATCACCCCTGAGTGTTGGGAAAAGCTTATTGAGCTTTTCTTCCTGCAGATATTTTGACTCGTCGCCAAAATGATGTACCACTGATATACCCGCGTTGGCACTTGGTCTGTCCAAAGAAGTGAGAAAGAATTTACAACCGTTGAAAGTACTGATCGTATGTTTATACGAGAATGTTTTGATCAGGGGCTTTGGCCAGTAATCAGGTGGTTCCTGGTCAACAACAAAATGATAATTCTCGATGAACGCCTGCCGGCTTTCCCATCCCAGGATAATGGCCGGGATGATGTTAGTCATCAGGTTGACATAGGTATCAGAAACAAATGCAAAGCTGGCCCTTGGCATGTCATAGATAATGTCGATCGTACGCTTTGCCAGGATGTCTGTACTTTTGGCAGTACCACGGCCCCCATACAAGTATAGGTTTGATGGTTTGATCAGATCGATCAAAGTGGATATCCAGTTTGAATAACGGATATCTGCTTCCTGGGGAGTTATCTTATTCCTCTGCATGCTCGACCATTTCAAATGGGATATCTTCAATCTGCGCATCACGCCTAAGGCGTAACTTTTCTTTTTCAGATATATCCAGGTTGTCAATCAATGATGCAAGGTCATTGCGGTTAACGCTTGATAACCCAAGATCAGTGATCTTAATTGAATATAGAATGGGCCTGCGGTCCAGAATTTCGGCCGGGATCTGCTGTGGCTTGTCTTTATTCACACCACGGAGTTCTGCAGCATCGATCAAACACCGGCGGGCAGTTTCAAAATCATTGGTGTTAAAGCAAAGCAGAAAGAGGTTATCCAGGCGTTCGGCGTAAATGTTCTTCCAAGCCTCTGTCTTCACCTCATTGTTGCTCATGTAATAAAAGTTGACCACCTCGTTGAACAGACGCTCAGCTTCATAAGGACGTATCTTTTCCCATTTCTGCATGATCCGCTGAATGATCTGAGACTTTGAACTGTAACAAGCAAAAAGCTCACGAACAAATTCAACCTGTTCATAGTCTGCTTTGATAAGTGAAAGGGCACTCTCGGGTGATTCAATCAGTTGCTCGACATTGCTGATCATCTTGCGGCGGGACCTGACCAGGATCTTCTGCTTCTCGTGTTCTATCTTTTGCTGCCAAACATCCTTTTTATATTGCTGGATGGATGTCTGGTTGCCATCCTTAGCACGCTTCAGAGTCCCTTTGTCTACTTCTGCCTTAGCGATCAGTACTCCCCGGTCGTAATGATACTTTACATGGCCTTGTTTGTAGTCCGGATCATTCTCATCAATTTCACACAGGGAAACAAATTCAGATGTTGGAAGGTTCATGATCATGGCGATCTGAACGGGGGAAAACTGGTTTCCCGCGAGTATTTCGATCGTCTTAATCTGGTCGGTGCTCAATTCCATAAAGGATCTCCTTTTTCCGGAAATCATATATCTTCCGGGAGTTTAAAAACACATATTGTTCATGCTGGGCATTCTCGCCCCAGTTACCGGATCCTTCCACATCGAAATAATGGTCGGCGGTCTTGATCAGGGCAATCTTTGAATGGTTCCATGAAAAGGTGACCCTCACCGGTTTTTTTTCAACCAGGGCCATCAGGTGATCATAAACCTTCGGTAACCTGGATTTAATGGAGTCGCTGATAAATATTTCAACCTTCCCGATTTTCTCCTGGTCGATCAATCTCACCAGGGCATCAATGATACGGATGTTGATGGAGTAGGTTGCCAGGATAAGTTCTTCAATGAATCCACACTCTTTAAAAATGAATGGGATAAACGTGAAGGCATTGAATGAATTCACGGTCCATAAAAAGAAAATTTCTCCATCCCGGGGGATCCGGCCGGAGAGGTTTTTAATGCTTTCAACACGCTCACCATGAATTTGAAGGAACTGCTCGGCCATGGCGCCGGATTTATCTTCCGGCTGAAAAGTATCAACACTGAGTTCTGCGATGTCGAACAGCATAAAATTCACTTATAAGTTAAGTAACCGGTTTACTTCAGATAATTCCTGTTCCATTTTACGAATCCTTTCCTGCCGGTCGGCGGTGGCCGGATGTTTTGGTTGCCGGCGAACAGATGCCCGGTTGCGCACCAGGTTATTTTCAATGCGGATTTTCAGTGTGACCAGATCCCCAACCTTCATATGCCGGATCGCATCCAACCGTAGCATCCAGGAGAAGATGGGGTGGTTGCCAAGGATTGTTCCATTTTCTTTATAATAGTTCAGCTCAGCCCATATGCGGCGGTTTTCAAGGTAATTTTCAACCGTGTCGTGTGAGTACTGGTGGATTTGCTCAAATGTTTTGGCTGAAAACAGTGACTCGTGGGCAAGCTTATAGGCATCATAAGCCGTAAGCATATCTGCCACAAGTATTTTGAGCTCTGGGGGGCAACTATTAAGCCGCAAAAAGGGAAATTCTTCCCGGATCCGGAAAGCCGGGACCGAATTGAGCGCTACTTTTTGCGGCTCACTTTTTTTACCGGTTGTGTCTTCCTTTTTTGCGTCACAACTGGCATTATTTTGGAAATTTCTTCCTTAGGAGGCATTTTTGAAGCCATTACAGGGATAGGATCAGCAGAAACGGATGGTTTACTGATTTTTGTTATAGAAATGGCTAAAATAGCATTCAACTCTGAAATTTTCAGGTCGGCCAGTTCCCGGAGCTCTTCAAAAACACATCCTTTCAGGTAATCGCTTTCAGGATGGATGTTTAATTGCTTTTTTAGTCCCAGTTTAGGGCTTAATTGCTGAATGAGCGAAACCCCACCTCTGTAGGTACGGTCATTTTTGAAATAATTGATAATTTTTGATTTCATGGGGATTTTATTTGATTAAAAACCCCATCGCACTACTAAGAGAGCACGATGGGGAAAAACACATGGGAGAAAAGTGAATGATGCCAGGTTATTTACGGCTGCGCTCGATGAATTTCCACGTGCTGCTTCCGTCTTTGAAAGCTTCGAATGTGATCTCAGCTCCGGAAATTCCACTCCATGCGGTGCCATTGGCAAGTACAAAATCATCGCCAGTTATTGCAGGAGGATAGGTTCCGCCGCTGCCAAGGAATGTATACTTTGAACCTGCAACAGCGTTGGTGCATGTTGTAATATCAACAATAGCTGCAGTTCCAACCGTAAGTTGATAACGTCCCTCACCAGTTGTGAGATTGATTGAGGTTGAATCAGCAGCAGGTGTTGCAACAACTGCATCAAAAGTGGTGGTACCCTGATAATCGGCCACATCGGGGCCCTTTTGGGTCGACTTGAAGGTGAACGTGGTTTTGTTCTTATCCTTGTCATCTTCCGCTTTGAAAACCATTTGTAATGGAGAACATGGTGTCCCATAGAGGTTTTTAAGACTGGATGAACATTTTTCGATAATAATACCGATATTTTTATTCATCCAATTTGCGCGGTATTCACGGATTTCAACAGAATCTCCAGGGTGTTCGAAATCGACACTCTGAGTGATTCCTTTTGCATCAGGATCGCCCTCACTGTCGGCGCCTGCTTTGATAGAGCTCTGGGTAGCATACACTTTCGACATGTAGGCGCCAGGATTAAAAACAAGGTTCCCGGTAATTACAATTCCCTTGGAATCGCGTGCCGGAACAGTCAGAACATCGTCCCAATCGAAAACGATGATCTTATCTTTCTTGTCGCCCCCAACACCCTTGTTATCACCGGGTTTAAGGACGCTTAATTTTACGTATGTCATGTTAAATTTTATTAAAAGGTTAAGCCTACGAAAAGCCGGTGGGGTGAAGGATCAAAGCCTTCACCCCTGGCCGGATTATCCGCGTGCGATTTCGTAGAATTTCCCGTCGTCAGCCAATTGAAGCTGAATATATGTACCTGCTGAGAGCGCCATTGTGTCAGTGAGAACGAAGTTTCCTGAATTTGCAATAGTGACAGCATTTGTTGAGCTCCCTCCGTAGAGGGTATATACCGTATCAACTACGGCTTCATCCAACGTAGTGAAAGCAGTTGGAACTGTGTTTACAACAGTGATGAACTTGGTGCCTGCAGAAACATCCGGGGTGGTGTCATCGGCGGTCAGCGCAATGGCATCGCTGCTCACTGCAACGCGCTTGATTTCGATGAATTTTCCGTCAGAGCGTTTTTTCAGGTAAAGCTTATCACCAACGGCCGGTGTCCAGGCTGCTGTAAGCAGTGAGAACTTGCCGGATGCGGCAATGGTTATGGGGTTTGTGGCATTACCACATTTCAGGATTACCTGCTGTCCAACGGCACAATCATCGAGGTCGGTGATGACGGTGGCAACGGTGTTGGCCACGCTGATCAGGCTGGTGTGATTCAACACACTCGGGGTGGTATCGTTCGCATCCATGGATACGAAGAAATCTGCAGGCTCGTCCACATCGTTGCAGAAAATCATCTGAGTGGAATAATCACCAGGCATTTCTGCTGCCGATGCATATTTGCGTCCAACCATGTAAGCCCATACGGACTCTCTCCAGTTTGACCAAACTTTCAGTCTCCAGTCCTGCTGTTCCATATTGAAGTTGAGCATTTCATCTGCCTTGTCTTCAAACAGTGAAATGTTTCCTTCAACGGTCCAGACCAAGCGTTTGCTCGGGGCCATACCCGGAATGGCCACGATTTTCACGCTCGGGTATTCCTTCACGTAATCGATGCCACCCTTGTAATCCTGGTTCAAACCGTAGAGTGTTTCCAGGTTGGTATGGTAATCGGATAAAGCATCTGTTGACATGTAAAGAATCATGCGGCCACTGTCACGGAGCACTTCCGGGATTAGCTTGGTGCCGTTCTTTACGTGGGTTGCAATGTTCGATGGTGTCCATTCGCCCAGAGTAAAAGCCTGCATTTTGAAAAGAGCGATCTGGTTCTTGATGAATTTGAGGATACCATTCGAAGCCTGAAGGGATGTCCCCGGAACGTTAACGGTCGGGTTCTTACGAACGCCACGGACACGACGCTGTTCCTGTTCGTTCTTGAGTTTTTTTCCAGTCTCAACCAGAATGTACTCGATGAACGACCATTTCATTGTGGATGATCCTTCACGGTTCAGGTACCCGATCCAGCTTTTTTCAAGTTCCTTGAGTTGCTTGAACTCATGGGCGAACATCACATCGTACATGGTGAGGGTTTCCGGTTCAAACTTGTAACCGCCCTTAACCACGTTTTCAAAAGAGCTTCCGAGCGCTGTGCTGTCGGCCTGCGAGAAATCTTCGGTCAGGAACATATTGACCAATACAGCCTGATCCTGGAATCCGCTTTCAAGAGAGAATATCTTGGTCAAACTGGGAAGTTCCTTCAGAAAGGATTGAATCCTATCCTGTTTGCGAATCCGGTAATATTCTCCCAGATCGGTACCCAGTGAGGAATAATCGAGCGATGATGTTGCCCGCGGGGCCAGGATGTCTATCCCATGCCGTGCGGCCAGGGCAGCATATGCCCGTTTATTATAACCATGCTTATCGTCAAGGGCAAGGAATGGCATATCAACGCCAAACAGGTGCGTATCGGTACCGTTAGGAACCCACGCTTTGGGATTTTTCATGTCGATCACGTTTGGGTCCGGATCGTGTTCCGGTTTTTTGGAAAGGGTTTCAATGGTTTTTTTCTGCTCTGTCACGATACCTTCAGCCGCTTCGCGTGCAGATTTTTCTGCAACCTTTGCCGATTTCTCGGCATCCAGCGCCTGCTGCAGCTCGGTGTTGCGTGTTAATGCTGCCTGAAATGCAGTTTGCAATTCAGTATGCATTGCCTGTGCGGCAGCGTCATCAACTGCTTTACCGGCGGCTTCTGTAGCCAGCGCGGCAATTACCATATCGGTAAATCCCTTGCTGGTGCGGGCCTCCAATTGAGACCTCTGTTCCTCAGTTAAATGCTCTTTGCCGTCTTCTCCCTGCGCGAATGCAGCGATACTGAGGAATGCCAGGACGGTAAGCTTGATTTGTTTCATGTGGTTATTGATTTTGTTTTGATTTATAGAATTGATTCATCTGATAGATAAGTCCTTCTTCGTAAGCTTTTTGATATGCATAGTCCATGGTGCCGATCTCAGTGATCAGGCCATGTTTCTGAGCTTCAACAGCATTGTAAATAGCGCCGGTAAATATTTCTGATCCCTGGTCAATTCCGATATTATCGCGGATGGCCTTGTGGAATATGTCATTAACGAAATCAAGATCCTTGGTTATGGGTTCAAGGTTCCCTTCTTTCAGAGCACGGATCATTTCATTCTTGCGCGTTGAAAGGGTGGCATATATATCGGTGATGGTTATGCCAAGTTTTTCTTTGAGCAATACTTCTATATCTGTATAAGAAGTATACACACCTATAGATCCGATCAGATCCATCGGCGAGGTGGCAATACGATAAGTCATTCCCGAAATCATCCACATGGCGGCGGATGCAGCAATGTTCATGATCATTCCCACAGTAGGCTTATTAAACCCTTTAATGGTTTGAGCGGCAATGTCGGTCATAAAAACCTGCCCTCCGGGAGAGTTTACCACAAACAGCGCAGAAATGATTTTATCATTTCCCTGTGCCTGTTTAACTGCTTCAATCAATTTGAGTGAATCCCACGAAAAGATAGGTCCCTGGATGGGGATCAGGGCAACGGAATGTTCAGGAAGGTCGGGGTTGGAAAAATCAACAGGTTTATCTTCCTGGTCATCGGCATAATAAGAAGCAAACGATCCGGAAATGCTTTTTATCAAAACATTCGGCTTGGAAAACTTGCCTTTCTTTTCATTAAGATTGAAGGCAACCGGTTGCCCGTTCAAGTAGGCAACAAGCAGGGGTAAATAGGAAAGGGCTGTATCACGATGGATCAGCCATTTTGAATCCAGAAGTTCTAAAACACGGTCAAACATGCTAAAAGCAATTTGACCACAATATTATATATGGTATTACATGAATTAAAGGACTACGGAACAGGCCATTTTTCTAGTCTAAACTGGTTCTATTCGATGTAACCAACGGAATGGTGCTAATACTATAAGGGGGTTTAGTGTTGATGATTGCAATTCAATTTCATCCCTAATCCACCAGGCCGGTTCCGAACTTAGGCAGTAAAAGGTGCATTCAGATCCTGAATCCTTTGCCGATGTTTTCAACAAACGTTCGATCTTTGCAGGGTTAGCTGCACATCCAAACATTTTCGGGAATCCTTTATTAAAAACAATTTTTATGATTACCGGGCGTCGTATTATATCAAATACCGATGAATCGGTATCATCTTCTCCTGGATAAATAAATTTCAAGTTTTGTTCAAACAAGACACCGGCATCACTCTCTTTTTCTTTTTCCTCGAACGAGACGCTTCCTGGAGTTGCATATATTTCGGTCCACAACGTCTTGGTGTTATCGTAATGAATATCCTTATGGAACCGGTCTGCATGGTTTAAAATCGAAACGGGGATATCGGGGTAGGTATAAAATATCCGGGTGATGTTAACGGCGAGGTTGGAATTTTTTATCATTGGTTGATTGAATTATTATTTAATATTTTTTAAAATTAATGCTTAACAATCTCGACAATCTCAACAATATCCACATGCTTAACATGATTAAGAGAATCGTCGTAGGCAGCAAAAACAACATTTTCATCACATGGTTCATTATTGAGTTCTGAAACTGAGGAATTATTTTCATTAAAAGTAAACATTCTTTTGGGTCTAGTCCTATATAGGCGACCATACCTTTTACTAAGAAAATCCCAACAATCAGCTGGCAAATTATACATATCCATAAAATGGTTTATAATATCCTTTTTCCTCAGACGGTAATCTTTTTTGTTAAAGTACCTAATGAGCTGATAAGCTTCTTCATCGAACAAGTAGTCAAAATATTCTTGAATGATTTTTACAAGCATTTTCTCATATTGAATCGGTAGGTGCCAATAGTATAGAACATCTTTGTTTTCAAAATATGGAAGTAGAATTTTTAATGTTGAATCTGAATATTTTCTTGGTGGTACATTCCCTTTAGGATTTTCAAGATGTTGATTCAGATACCTGTTGTAATATTTTCCTACTTCCTTATTAAAAAAAACCGGCTGGGGTTTATCAGGCCTACCCCATATGGTTTCACAAAATTTTACTAGATACTCAGGGCATTCAATTTCAATAATTGTCGGACTTGGCATGGGATAAAGTTATTAAAGTTAGTTTCGTTTTTAAAGGTCTTATTTTTCTTAATCCTTGATCTGTATTTTCCCGATCTAGTTGTTGTGTCTACCGTCAATTCGATAAATATTATTGACTGATTGGGTTGCCATGAATGAATACATTTCAACTTTAATTATTGGAAGCATTACTCCAATGTTAGCGTAATAAATAATTTTATCTGCAGCTGATTCCAACAAGTCAATTGGTATCATTGCATCCTTTATTATTTCATATGATTCTGATTCAGTAAGAATGCTTTCTCTTGATATTTTTAAAAGAATTTCTTTCAGTTTTTCCTTGTTATCCATGCAAGGTCGTATTAACTTAAAATTCTTATGCATTTCAAAATCATCTGTTTTTTTAACTGCTGTTTTCATTTATTTCTGTATTTATTTATTGGCTACTCTTTTGAAGGTTTTCGCCATCCCCTTATTGTTTTTAAATAAATGCCTGCTTATAATGTGGTGCAACCACAAGCGGCGCTCCGGTCTTCCGACCGGCACCGGTATCCTTTTAGCGCCGCCTGATATTTGCACCTGGTTCATTTTAAAACAGCTTTTGCTGCAATGTATAATTCATCCATAAACATTCAGTTCGCTTAGCCCTGGAGTCACACATAGTTACCTTCGTGACTTTATTCCAATCGTTCAGCATTTCATTGTATATTTCATTGTCATAACCTGAAATTACAACGAATCCCTTCAGGTTCTTAATCTGATTCAGTAATTCAATATGCTCGTCGTTGGTAAGTGAGTGATGATATCCTCGCTTGTTTGAAGATTTTCCCCTGGTGGATTGTAAGTAAGGAGGATCGAAGTACCAAAGAACTCCCGGCCGGTTAAAACGATCAAGCAATCCATGGTAATCACAGTTTTCAATAATCACTCTTGCCAGTCTGTCCCGGATCTCAAAAACGGCTGCCGGTAATTTGCTGAAGGTTTTTGCGTGGGAACAATAATCACCTGAACCTGTCGGTGCACTCCGGATTGATGAATTCACATGAGATCTGAAACCCGTCATTTCATTCATGGATGTTGATGATATTGCCAGGTGTCCCATAACAATGAATCGCCGGGCAAATTCTACATCGTCAATTTTATCATAATCATCCGCCAGGTAACAAACATGAAGATCCTTCTTGGAATACAAAGTCATTGCAAGAGAAGCTGCAAGGTCTCCAGGGTGGTTTCTAATTGTATTAAACACCCTGAATAACCGGTCATCAAGATCATTGTAAACCTCAGTCTTACACGGTGACTTTCTCAATAAAACACTTGCAGCTCCACCGAACGGTTCAATGTATAATTGATGTGCAGGAAAATAAGATACAATCCAATCTGCCAATCTGAATTTTCCACCGTGATAATGTATCAATGCGTTTTTCATATTCTGTTTAAAATCATCACTTCAGTGTCCGGGTCAAGTATCATTTGGCGGCAATCGTCAAGCACGATCAAAAGTTTCCCTTTATGTTCATCCAGAAACCCTTTCTTTGGATCACACTCGAATACCTTTTTCACGGTCCGAAATTTCCTTTTCCCTGGAAGATGGAATGCTTGACCTGATTGTAAATCTTTTGCTTTCATACTTTTAGTCTTGAGATTTTGATTGTTTTAATGATAGCTTTGGCGCCACATTCAGCGTCAGTAAAGATGTGGTTATAAGCTGGCCCATCAGGAACCGCTGGTCCTGCCTGCATACCAAGGATGAAAAGCATTGGCTCAGTAGGAACATTTTCTGTGACACGGAAATATTCAACACCGTCAACAAGCCAGGCCATGTAGGTAGGCTGCCAATCCAGTGAATAAGTATGGTAATCCAGGCTCAGATCAACTGGAAAGGTATGACCTGTACTTTGTGACCGGGTACCGCTTTTCCCATCCGGGGAATGTAAGGAGAATCGCATGTAGTCACTTTTCCCATTGGGTACTATTCTGTATGGAAAAGCTTCGGATCCGAAGAACTCGAAGTCAACTTCAGGTTGTTGATTTCCCTTTAAAGCGTTATAAAGCCAGAGTGCGAAAAAGTACAGGTAGCCTTTAGGGGGAACCTTCATGTGCACATCAAGTCTGTCACCGGGTTTCATTGTAACCCCCTGGTCAGTTCCACAAAAGTAGCTGCAAATCTGACCACAGAAGTTGAATTTACCTTTAAACCAATTAAAGGTATAGTAACCGTCACTTTTCCAATCCGGTTTGATTGCGCTTCCGGTACTATTTGTAAGGACCAAGCCATCCTTTGTTGGGATTACGTTGTCTTTGATCCAGATTACTTTGTTGATAAAATCAGGATAAATCCCACGCATACCTTTACCGGCAAATGCAAACCAGTCAGACCAACTAAATTGAGAGTTGGTAAAGTCGCGGAAGAATGTTGTTACGCGTTCCGGTTCTGGAACTGGTACAGGGATCGGATCCGGAATAGGAGTTACTTTGTCTCTGATTCCAAGTAGTTTTTTAATCCAGGCCAATAATGCTTTCATGTCTGATTATTTGTTTTAGGTAAACAGAAATCGTTTCTCATCTTGAGTGATGGTGGTCGTAAACGGAAACCCGGTTTTTGGAATTTGCTGAATAACATCAATCAATTCGCCTGCAGATGTAAAAACAATACGCTTCTCATCATTAAATGAGATCTGCAGATGCAGGCACTTGCCATTCCCACGATCCTGAAAACACTTCGAATCTTCAATCTTGAAATCATGTACAATGATCTCCCGGTCCAGGATCTTCGACATCTTTATTTTTTCTCCTTTAAACCAAGGTGCCGATGCTTTAATTTCAAATTCTTTGAAGTTATTCATGCAGTAATTTTTTTAATAAATGCTTACTGTTACAATGTTTGGCCCATCCCATGTAAGAGGCAATTGAAGATTTACTTGGTTTTGTTGCAAGCATTCGTGCAAAGTCTTGCTTAATGCTTTTTCTCAGTAAAATAAAACCATGAAAAAATACATATCCCACCACGTCGATTCCCCTTTCATCCACCGGAAACACCTGATAATTTTTCTTTACCTGAAGCTTCATCTTCTCACACAAATACCTTTTTATTTTATACAAAATAAAGTGCAGGTGCGGTTTACTGTCGGCAAGGATTACTATGTCGTCACAGTAGCGGAAATAATACTTCACCTGCATGATCTCCTTGATCCAATAATCAAACGGGGTGAAATACACATTTCCATAAAGCTGACTGGTCGATGATCCAAGGGGGATCCCTTTGTGACTGTCGATGATTTCAAAATTGAGCCAAAGAAAATCCTGATCCTTGATCTTTCTTCTCAATAGCTGCTTTAGAATATCATGATCGATATTGGGATAAAACTTGGTAACATCAAGTTTCAGGCAATGCCGGGTTCCCTTTACATCCAACAGCGCTTGTTCTAATTTCTCGCTGGCCGCATGGATGCCACGGCCCTTGATCCCGCTGTATGTATCTGCTGTGAAAAGCGGAATGAAAATACGGTCAAGAAAAATCTTTATTGCATGATGCGTGATACGGTCCGGATAATAGGGCAAAGGAGAAATCTGACGTTCCTTTGGCTCATAGATCGTATACACGCGATAGGGGGAAGTTTTATAACTCTTCGCCACAAGTGATTCATGCAGGCGAAGAATATTGGCTTCCTTGTTTTTATCATGCTTCCGGACTCCGTACTGATTCTTCTTATGTTTGCGGGCAATTTTATCCGCCAATTGAAGATTTTCAATACTGCAAACCTGGTTGTAGATGTTGTTTATTCTATTTTTCATGCCTTTGCTTTAAAAAGGCTCATCTTCTCCTTGCGGATACCAACGCTCCTTTTAGATTCGAGATTTTTTGCCATGTTGGCAGGGTTTACACTGCGGGAATAAAACATAGGTGAGAACTGACATTCGTATTCGTATGGTCGTAGTTGTAATTCGAATTCGAATAGTCGAACCCGGACCCGGAGGAAGGAACTAACAGTTGGCAGCATACAACCTTAATTTTAATCAAAGGAAAAACTTAGCATATTCAGGTCCGAACTGTTCTGCGATATACCGTGCCTTTTCCGATGTATCTGTGCAAAGGCGAGAACCGACATACGCATACGTAAGGTCGAAGTAGTAATCCGAATACGAAAAGACGAACCCGGACCCGGAGGAACTGACTTGAAACCAGGGGAAGTATTTCCACTGATTGCGATTGGTGAAGTCGGCTATCCATCCGTTATTGATAGCCTTGAAAATAATGAAGAGCTTGTAAACTGCGAGAATTGCTTCGCGGAACTCCTCAGGGATCATTGATACATCCGGCAGGGCGGTAGCATCAACATTTTCCTTTTTACAGGCATCCTCAAATGATTTGATTGTTTTGTAATCAAATT
>SESA01000279.1_pt1 | contig 35883 bp, 21 predicted proteins | sample 3171451 | NCBI WGS metagenome assembly SESA01 (sample SAMN06051862, study PRJNA518727) | freshwater metagenome | biome: subpolar coniferous forest; feature: holomictic lake; material: water; isolation source: holomictic Lake 227, 8 m depth | place: Canada: near Kenora, Ontario | collected...
TTGGAAGCGAAGCATGACCTTAGTAAAGGAAGTCTTTGCGTTTACCTCTTCTTTCCCGGCTGCGGAGATGTTTTCGCTGACTAATCAAATTCGCAGGTCGGCAATTTCCATTCCCGCTAATATAGCTGAAGGATGGGGCAGAGAGACCCCGGGGAATTACCTGCAATTCCTAAGAAATTCGAAAGGATCTCTTTTCGAATTGCATACTTTACTAATTTTAGCCTCTGAATTGAAGTACCTGGATACAGAATCTTATCTTCGTATTAATGACGATTTAACAATAGTGGGCAAAATGCTAAACAAACTCATCTCACGTATAAAAGAACGACAAACGCAAAAGAATACTAAGCCCCCTAATCCCCAACCCCTAACCCCTAACCCCTAACCCCTAACCCCAACCCCTTGCTTTTCAAAGACATCCCCGGCCAGTTTGCAATCAAAGAACAGCTTATCCGCACCGTCAGCGAGCAGAGGGTAAGCCATGCCCAGCTGTTTTACGGTCCCGAAAGTTCGGCTAAGCTCGCGCTGGCTATCGCCTACGCTCAGTATATTAATTGTAAGAATAGAAAAACAGGGATGCAGGATGCAGGATCCAGGATCCAGGATCCAGGATCCAGGATGCAGGATGCAGGATACGGGATGCAGGATGCAGGATACGGGATGCAGGATATCCCCAACCAATCACCAACAACCAACAACCAATCACCAATAGCCGACTCCTGCGGCATCTGCCCCTCTTGCATCAAATACCAGAAACTCATACACCCCGATCTGCATTTCATTTACCCGGTTTCAAGCACCAAAAAAATCAAAAGCAAACCCCAGAGCAAACACTTCATCGAGGACTGGAGAAAATTCATATTGCAGAGGCCTTTCCCGGTAAACCTCCAGGACTGGTACGATTTCATCGGCATTGAAAACAAGCAGGGGATCATCAATGCCGAGGACTGCAACGAGATCATTTCGACCCTGAGTTACAAAACGTATGAATCGGAGTACAAGGTCATGATCATCTGGATGGTTGAGAAGCTGTTCCATTCGGCTGCCCCGAAGATCCTGAAGATCCTCGAAGAGCCGCCCGAAAAAACCCTGTTCCTGCTGATCACCGAAGATCCCGACCAGATCATCAGCACCATCAGGTCGAGATGCCTTATGCTTAGAATACCCCCTGATAAAAATATCATCAAGGCGGATGAAGATTCTGGTGAAAACCAGCATCTCCAGGCTTTCGTAACCTGGATGCGCCACTGTTACGGCATGAAAGTGCCCGAACTGATCAGCTTCGCCGCGGAGATCGCCAAATCGGGAAGGGAGAAGCAGAAAACATTCCTGCAATATGCATTGCATATAGTTTCACTTTGTCCGGCTGTGGTTTACAAACAAACCGGCCGGATGAGCAGAGATCCTGAAGAAGCTAAATTCCTGGAACGTTTTGCTCCTATCATCCACTCAGCTGGGCTGGAGGGGTTCCACGACCTGTTCAACAATGCGATATATCATGTTGAACGTAACGCTTATGCCCCTGCCCTCTTCCTCGACCTCTCCCTGAAAATAGTCCGGCTTTTTAATCCAAAATTCGTACCTTTGTAATGGAATTAAAGGCGAATGGAAGAACCCGTTAATGATATCCCGGCTCAGGAGCCGGAAACACAGGCAGATGGCGATGAACAGGCTGGCAGCAGTTTGGTTTACGAATCATACCGGCCTGCTCCTGACCCTGAGAACTCTGAGTCTGAGGAGGAATCAGAGTCTTTGGCCGAGCCTGACGTCGAGCTGAGGGGATCGGGATATGACTCCTCTCTGAACCCTTTTCTTACCCGTGGTTGCTGCAGTACGCCTACAGCACAACTGAAAAACAACGGGGTTTACCAGCACCGCTGCAGCAAATTCGATTCCTACGACTGGATCAAACCGATTCCGCTTCCTCCGGGTTACAATCCCCCAGACGTGGTCGAGGTAAGATTTAAAAACAGCCGCAAGGACTTCTTCAGGGTCCCCCCCGACCTTCCTCTGGAAACCGGCGACATTGTTGCTGTTGAAGCATCGCCGGGCCATGATATAGGCATCGTCTCCATCAGCGGAGAACTGATCCGCTTTCAACTGAAACACAAAGGAATTGATCCCGACTCACAGGAGATCCGCAAGGTATACCGCAGGGCCAGGCTCGCCGATATTGAGAAATGGGTTTCGGCAGTAGAGATCGAATCCCCTACCATATTCAGGTCGAGAGAGATAGCCGACAAGCTCGGCCTCCAGATGAAGATCAACGACGTGGAATACCAGGGCGATCACACAAAAGCTATTTTTTATTACACTGCGGATGACAGGGTCGATTTCCGCGAACTTATCAAGGTGCTTGCCGACGAGTTCAAGGTCAGGATCGAGATGCGGCAGATCGGAGCCCGGCAGGAAGCCAGCAGACTTGGAGGCATCGGGACCTGTGGAAGGGAACTCTGCTGTTCGACCTGGCTGAGCGAATTCAGTTCGGTTTCGACGAATTCGGCAAGGGTTCAGCAGCTTTCGCTCAATCCGCAGAAACTCGCCGGTCAATGCGGCAAACTCAAATGCTGCCTGAATTACGAATACGACACGTATGTCGATGCAATCAAGGAATTTCCCAACACCGAAATCCGCCTTAAAACAAAAGCAGGAGACGCCATCCACCAGAAATCCGATATCTTCAAACAGATCATGTGGTATTCCTATATGAGTGACCAGCAGAACTTCCTGGCCATCCCTTTAAAAAATGTACTTCACATCATTGATGAAAATAAAGCCGGAAGAACCCCCGAAAGCCTTGAAGAGTTCGCAAATATGAAGGAGCAGAAGCGTGCTTTCGACAATGGCCTTGGGGGTGAAAACGACCTGACCCGATTTGACCACTTGTAAATATTTGCCCCAGCCATGCGAGGTATTTCTCCTGCCCTTCTTGTTTTGCCGGCTCTGATCATGGTTCTTCTCGCATGCAATACAAATTACTTTTTCCGTGAAACCCGCCGTATCCCCGATGGCACATGGAATGTAAAGGAAAAAGTAGTATTTTCGGTCAATATCCCCGATACTTCCAAACGGTATTCGCTCTATATCGACATACGTAACGACGTGGATTATCCGTTTGCCAATATATACATGTTCCTTGATACGCGTTTCCCCGATGGACGTATTGCCAGGGATACCGTCGAATGCCAGCTTGCCGACTATGACGGCCGCTGGCTGGGCAAAGGCTCGGGAAGCATCAGGCAGAACCGCTTCCTGTTCCAGAAGGAGGTCAGGTTCAGGCAGAAGGGATATTACACCTTCACTTTCGAACAGGCGATGCGTACAGGCGAACTGAAAGGTATCAGAGATGTTGGACTCGAAATTGAACTATGAGCGGGATAGATCATATTCCAATTTTACAAAACACAGAAAAAAAGCCGAAGCAAGTGGATCCGAAGAAATACGTTAAATACTTCTGGTTCGCTTATATCATCAGCATCGGCGTTATTGTATTGTTTTTCGTTGGCGTTGCCCTTGGCATCTTTGGCAGCATGCCTACCTTCGAGGACCTTGAAAATCCCAGGAGCAGCCTGGCTACGGAGATCCTCAGCGAAGACGGAAAACTGCTTGGGAAATATTATTTCGAGAACCGTTCCAACACCCACTTCCAGGAACTGTCTCCAAACGTCATCAATGCGCTTATCGCGACCGAAGATGCCCGATTTTACGAACATTCAGGAATCGACTTCAGGGCGATCTTCAGGGTCGTTTGGGGAGTCGCCACAGGAACATCCAAAGGAGGAGGCAGCACCATCACCCAGCAGCTTGCAAAGAACCTGTTTCCCCGCAAACCCAACCGCACATTTTGGGAAACCGTTATGATCAAATTCAAGGAATGGATCACGGCCATTAAACTTGAACGCAACTATTCCAAGGAAGAGATTTTAGCAATGTATCTCAATACGGTGGATTTCGGATCCCAGAGTTTCGGCATCAAATCAGCTGCCAAGACCTATTTCAACAAGGAACCCGCCCAGCTTAACCCCGAAGAAGCAGCCCTGCTGGTAGGTATTTTAAAAGCCCCCACCTGGTTCAGCCCTGTAAGAAATCCCGCGAGGGCCATAGAACGCAGGAATACCGTTCTTTCCCAGATGGAACGATACGATTACATCAGCAAAGCCGATTACGACTCCCTGAGGACTGTTCCATTGAACATGGAGAATTACAGCCTTCAGGACCATACCACCGGGCTCGCCACCTACTTCAGGGAATACCTGCGAGGCTACCTCACCGAATGGTGCAACACTCATAAGAAGGAAGACGGAACAGAATTCAGCCTCTATCGTGACGGACTGAGGGTGCAAACCACCATCAACTACAAGATGCAGGAATATGCAGAGAAAGCCGTTGCCGCCTACCTCGGAAAGGAACTCCAGCCTTCCTTTTATAACCACTGGAAAGGCGTCCCTACGGCCCCGTTCGTTTTTGAAAAAGCCGATGAGCGCAAGGAGATCAACAACCTCCTGATTTCGTCGATGAGGCGCACCGACCGTTATGCAAACCTTAAATCGCAAGGATACAAAGAAGATGACATTATCAGGGAATTCAAGGTAAAGACCAAAATGAAAGTATTTTCCTGGAAGGGAGAAAGGGATACCATCATGACTCCTTTCGATTCGATCAGGTATTACAAGTTTTTCCTGCAATGCGGATTGATGTCGATGGACCCCCATACAGGCTATGTGAAAGCCTATGTTGGAGGTATCGATTACCGCCACTTCCAGTACGATCATGTGAAATTCAGCAAGAGGCAGGTAGGTTCAACGTTCAAGCCCTTCCTGTATACACTGGCCATGCAGGAAGGCGAAACCCCATGTTCACGTTATCCCAATGTACAGCCCGTGATCGAGCTTGACAACGGACAGGTTTGGGCTCCTGAAAATACCAGCGAGGAAAGGCGAGGACAGCAGGTCACATTAAAATGGGCCCTGGCCAATTCGAACAACTGGATTTCCGGACAGCTGATCCGCAAATACTCCCCTTCGGCTGTTGTTGCCCTTGCACATAAAATGGGTATCACAAGCGACATCCCGGCGGTATATTCCATTGCCCTTGGGTCCTGCGACATTTCGCTGTTTGAAATGGTGGGAGCCATGAGTACCTTCGCCAACAAAGGCGTGTTCACCGAACCAATAATGATCAGCAGGATAGAAGATAAGGACGGCAACCTCATCCAGGATTTCAGGCCCAAACGGCAGGAAGCTATCAGTGAAGAAACTGCATACCTCATGCTTCAGCTGATGCAGGGCGTGGTGAATTACGGAACAGGGATCAGGTTAAAATACAAATACGGTTTTGACAATCCCGTTGCCGGGAAGACCGGCACGACTCAGAACCAGAGCGACGGCTGGTTCATGGGGATCACTCCCGACCTGGTCAGCGGGGTGTGGGTAGGCTGCGAAGACCGTTCGGCCCACTTCCGCACTCTTGCTCTCGGACAAGGCGCCAACACTGCACTTCCCGTTTGGGCTTTATATATGCAGCAGGTGTATGCCGATCCCAGCCTGCATATCGTAAAAGAAAAGGATTTCGATGCACCGAAAAAACCTCTTGAAGTCGACTTTGACTGCGGTGACGAGGAAAATGCCATTGCCTCGCCGAACTCGCATAAGGAAGTGAAGAAAAAGAAGAAAAAGACGGTGATCGATACGGATGAGTTTTAAATGACGAGTTACGAATGACGAGTTACGAATTTTAGATTCATCACGGTGATAGAATTTTCGAAAAATCAATTTCCTTTATCATTTGTCATTCGTAATTCGTAATTCGTAATTCGTAAATCGTAATTCGTAAATCGTAATTCGTAATTCGTAATTCGTAATTATTCGCAATATTGTTAATTTTTAATGGTGCTCATTTCGGCTTCGCCGAACGTAACTCGTAATTCGTAAATTGTCAATTATATTTCCTCAACCTTCTCCTTGTACACGACTCCTCGTTCGCGCAGTCCTTTGAGCAGATAATCTACGCATTTCGGCTGGGCGCCGAAGTATTCAGGTACGATCACGCCTTTTTGCGTAAACACCCCGTCGTTGATCATGCGCAGGGTCACGGTTGCAGTATAACCGGTGGTTCGTGCCATGGAATGGATCCCTGTTTTCTCATCCTTGCGGTCAAGAAGATCCCAGGTGAAGCGGGTTCTCTTGCCATCCTTGAGACCTTCAACAACCACCTTCATCACAGTAATATCAACATCTTTCTCAGTGAATTTCCAACTCGGGAAAAGAAGGCTGGAAGTCAGGTCGAGCGGACGGATTTTCACACCTCCCACTTCCATCAGTTCTTTAGAGAAAAACCCTGTCTCCCGCAGCACCCTCATTTTTTCTATATGCCCCGGATAACGCAGGGTTTTTTCGAGCATATTGGGAGCTTTAATCGTGCGGACTAGCGAACGGAGCCCGTCGGTATTGAACGCCTCAAGTGTTCCGATGCCGGGGAAATTCATCAGTTCAGGATCGCTGAGGGCAGGCTTTACCACCTCTGTTCCTCCGATAATGAATCTGGCCGGACGGGTATATTCTTCGAGTACATCCACGGGAGAAAACACTGCTTTGTATTCATACGGCCATTCCCGAAGTTCGGGCAGTCCGCCAACATAATACACCACATTCTCGGTCTTGTCGAGCAGGTGATGTGCATCCCCTATGAGGACATTGCACATGCCCGGAGCCACTCCGCAGTCCATTACCGCAGTCACGTTTTGCTTACGGGCTAACTCATCCGCAGTAAAGGGATCTTCAATAAAAAAGGAAATGTCAACAATATCGCGGCCTGCTTCAATCACAGCTTTGAACGTCTGGAAACCCATGAAACCCGGGACTGCGTTAACAACCATATCAAAATCCCCTGCCAGTTCGAAAACCTGCTTCGGATCACTCAGGTCGCGGTGAAGCACCTTCAGTTTACCTGCTGCTGCGACTTTCGCCAGGGCATCCGAATTAAAATCGACTACCGTGACCTCGAACTTTTCGTCAGTCGAAAGGTCAAGTGCCATTGCGCCTCCGACCATTCCGGCGCCTAAAACCAGGATCTGCTTTTTCATACTGATCTCATTTTTTTAACAAGCTCGTCGATTAGGACGCCAACAATCCATACCGAAATTAACTGCACCATGATGAGGGTGATGAACAAATGCCTGCTCACTTCCATGGTATCGGCATTATAGATCAAATATACGTTAAAAAGGAACACAAGTCCAAATACTATCGGAAGCAGCAGTTGTGACGAGGGCTTCCTGATAAATACCCAGCCCAGAAGCAAGCTGAGGAACAGCAGGGCAAATGGAGGGAAAACGGGGAAGATTTCATCTGCAAGGGAGCTGTAACCACTTGCTTTGAGCGGGTATTCCAGGTTGTAAGCAAAGATGCGCTTAAGGTTATCCTCCGGTTCGTCAAGCATCAGGGTATACCTGGGGTGGGTCAACAGGAATTTCATATACAGTCCTTTCCCGTCTGTCGCAGCCCAGTCGCTGAACTTCTTATATTCGGGATGCACATATAAACCGTATACCTTCCAGAGGTCTGCTTCCTTGTTCAGGTCGACATGCCTGAAAACCTTTTTCAGCAACACAGCTTCGGGCATCCCCCTGCTGATGAACCAGGCATAATGTTCAGGCACAGGCATGACCCGCAGAATGATATTATTCATGACCGGAAGCCTTGTTCTTTGCCCGATCTCCGACGACTTACCCTGTAAAAAATAAATCGCAAGGCTAAGCAGCAACATGACTGCCATTCCTTTCAGAAGTTTCCTGTCAAGAAGCCAGGCAATCAGGATCATGCATAAATAGAGAAGCAGCAGCAGGTATGGCCAGGAATCACGGGTAAAGGAAAATAAAACAGCAGTCAACGCATGGAGGACGAGGAACCAGGGTGTACGTTTGCAAAAATACATTACGAAGGTTGCTATCCACAGAAAAACAAAGGTGGTTGACAGGGATTCCGAAAGAAGGAGGGTGGTCCAGCCAAGGATGTTCCACCACGACATCAGGAAGTAAATAAATAACATGACAAGGTACCTTGAAATTCCTGTAGTCAGCATCAGCAGCATGGCATACACCAGGGCAACCGCAGCAATACTGTGCATGATTTGTTGCATTGTAACAATGTTCGCTGCATTGGAGGAAGCTGCTTTATAAAACATAGGAATTGTAAACGGGCGGGGGTAATAGCCCGAATCAGGCCTGGGGATAAAAAAATCTTTTGAGAACAAAGCAACCTTCGATTGCTTTAAATAATCTTTGGAATCGGCAAACCCTTCCCACCTGTGCCTATCCCATTGAACATTAAGATTTAAATACAGAGTAACCAGAAAAAGAAGAATATTGAGATAAAAAGGGATTTTGTTTATATTCATTACTACTGTATTTTTGACATCACAAATTTACGCGAAGTGCTGAATAATAAGAAAATTGTTGTGGTCCTTCCGGCCTATAATGCCGAAAAAACCCTTGAGCTGACCTGGAAAGAGATTCCATTCGACCTGGTTGATGAGGTTATCCTTGTGGATGATTGCAGCCGTGACAATACCGTAGAGGTTGCAAAACGGCTTGGTATCAGGCATATCATTACCCATGACAGGAATATGGGATATGGCGGTAACCAGAAATCATGCTATAACAAAGCATTGGAGCTTGGGGCGGATATCGTGATCATGCTTCATCCCGATTATCAATACACTCCGAAGCTCATACCCCCAATGGCATATATCATTGCGCAAGACTTGTATCCGGTAGTTCTGGGTTCAAGAATACTTGGCGGTGGTGCCAAGAAAGGAGGCATGCCGGTTTACAAATACTATTTCAACCGCATGCTTACCCTCAGCCAGAATATCCTGATGGGACAGAAATTATCTGAATATCATACCGGTTACCGCGCTTTTTCAAGGGAGGTGCTGCAAACCATTAACTATGAGGCAAATTCCGACGATTTCGTGTTCGACAACCAGATGCTTGCCCAGATCTGTTACGCTGGTTTTGAGATCGCCGAAGTCACTTGTCCAACGAAATATTTCAAAGAAGCCTCTTCGATAAATTTCAAAAGGAGCATGATTTACGGCATAGGCGTGATGAATACGGCATGGTCTTATGCTTTCCAGAAACTCGGACTGGTGAAACTGAAGATTTTCGAAAGAAGGCATCCGCAAGAATAAGGCAGCACATCTTTCTGCTTATAATTTCAGCCTGTTTTTTGACAATTGCTAAATTTGCAGTCCCAAACCGCAGATATGCTTTTTACCTCTCTCGTTTTTCTCTACCTCTTTCTGCCGTTTACACTCCTGTTTTTCCTGCTTATCCTTCCGAAGCTGCGGAAGCCCCTTCTGCTTCTGGCCAGCCTTGTGTTTTATGCCTGGGGAGGCGTTTCTTACGTTGCAATCCTTATCGCGTACATACTGTTCAATTATTTTTTGGGGTTGCTTATTGGGAAAGAGACCTCCCTTACTACCCGCAAATGCTGGCTTGTTACCGGAATCATCATGAACCTTGCGGGTTTGATCGTTTTCAAATTCACCGTATTTTTTGAATCCAATATCCTGGTTTCTGTGTTCGGAATGGATCCCTCGCATGTACACAATATTATACTGCCTCTCGGGATTTCGGTGTTTGCGTTGAAAGGCATTTCTTACCTGGTCACTATTTACAGGAGAGAAACTCTTCCCTCACGCAATATTATTGACACTGGGCTTTACCTGGGATTCTTCCCAACACTGATTGCCGGGCCCATCGACAAGTACAAAGACATTGCCTGCCAGTTTGAAAACCCATATCCGACACTGGATCTTTTCGCTTCAGGTGTTCGGCGGTTTGCGCTCGGACTGGCCAAGAAGGTCATTATTGCAACTCCTCTTGCATCTGTTGCAAACGAGATTTTCTCAGCCGCTCCCCCCACCATGAATTCACCTCTCGCCTGGCTTGGGCTGATCAGCTTCATGCTGCAGGTGTATTATGAATTTTCGGGGTATGCCGATATGGCTGTTGGTTTGGGGCGGATGTTCGGGTTTCGTTTAGCTGAGAATTTCGACTTCCCGTACAGCGCGAAATCTCTCACTGATTTCTGGAACAGCTGGAATATAACATTGAATTCCTGGTTCCGGGAGTACCTCTATCTTGCTCTTTTGTCTGCGGATAAGAGAGTTCGGCTTGCCTCCGGGCCACATGAATCTGGCGCAGGAGCAGGCTTTTCTCTTCTTTTAACCATGATTCTCATGGGCTCATGGTATGGAGCAGGATGGAATACGATGTTATGGGGATTGATCCTCGGTTTGTTTATTATTCTTGAACGAACAGGATTTAAGCGCTTGCTGGATAAAAGTCCGTGGGCAATGGGGCATTTCTATACCTTGTTTTTTCTTGCCCTTGCCTGGGTCATCTTCCGCTCGGCCGACATGAAACATGCACTTCAGTTCTACAGGCTGCTCTTTGGCATCGAAGGGGCAAAACCTGAGATCGGCAGGGTTCTCGGCTTTTTCAATACCGCATTCCTTTTCAGCTTTATCGTTGCCATCCTTGGCTGTACAAGGATCTTCGAACTCATCCGCAGAAAAGCAGAATCATTAGCTTCGGCAGGTAACAATGATTCTGTTCCTGTTGCATACCATCTTTATCGTATAAGCACTTTGATCCTTGTGATCGCAGCCCTCGTATATTCAGGAATGACGATACTTTCACAACCCCTGCAGTCTTTCATATTTTTCAGGTTCTGATGAAACAAGGCACAAAAATATATTCGGTACTGTTCGCCGTTTCATTCATGGCCTGGCTGCTGCTTCCATTCCTTTTGAGCAATCTTGTGGGCGGAAAAAAGAAAGCTGTAAGCCGCGAAGAGCTCAGCTCCGTTCTTCCCCGTCCGGTATTCAATCCCGGCCGTCTTGATCCCTTTCCGGGGGAATTTGAAAGGTATTATTACAATCGCTTTCCGCAGAAAGATACACTCTTGAAGTGGTGGTCAGAGAAGATGGGAGCCGATGCCCTGAAAAGAGCTCCTGAGCGCAGTATGGTCGACATAGGTGAGGATGGATGGCTGTTCGCAGCTGATGAAAGGCCGGTTTATGAAGGGCTGACCCAGCTCTCAGCCGAAAACATCGAACTCATCCACCAGACCATCAGGAACCGCGTGATCTTCTTCAAAGCCCAGGGAATTCGGTTTTATGTATTCATCATCCCGATGAAATCTGTAATATATCCCGAATATCTTCCGTCGTATTATTATCATTATTCAGATACCACCCTGACTCAAAAAGTCATTTCGGTTTTATCCTCCGACACCCTGATCCCATTCATCAATGTGAACCCCTCGCTGATCAATGCCAAACCCAAAGGTGAACTGTTTACGCGGACCGAAAAAAGCTGGAATTCATTGGGAGCTTACGAAGCCTATAAGCAGGTGATTTCGAGAATTGCAAGGGATTTCCCTGCGGTTCAGGCTGTGACTTTCGGGGAGTTCGGGAAAGTCAGGGTTACGCCAAACGGGAAACTGCCTAAAGCCCTGGTGATCCGTGATCCGCAGATTGAACAGATGATACCCTTCCTCGATCAGAACTTCAGTAAAACCGTGTATATTTTCGATGCCTGGATGTACGACCTGAACTGGGACATCATACAGAAGGAAAAACCGGATATCGTGCTGCTCGAGATGTATGAACCTTATGTAAAAAATATCCTTCACCTGAAACCCTGAAATAAACCGCAGAATGCTTTTCAACTCACTCCTGTTCATATACCTGTTTCTGCCGCTGAGCCTGCTGGTTTATTACCTCACGAACAACAGCTACAAGAACCTGGTACTGCTGATTTCGAGCTGGGTATTTTTCGCCTGGGGAGGGATTTCGTATTCCTCTCTGCTTATTGCATCCACACTGATCAATTATTTTTCAGGCCTATTGATTGGGAGCAGCCAGGAGAAGAAGAAACGCAGGATCATACTGATCGCTGGGGTGTTGTTGAACTTATTGCCCCTGGTCTTGTTCAAATACACCGGGTTTTTCACCGAAACCATGAATGTACTTACTTCTGTCTTCAAGATCAAGGCAGTCACCGTAGCTCATTTCATTCTGCCTCTCGGGATCTCGTTTTATTCATTCAAAGCCATCTCCTACCTGATGAGCGTTTACCGCAATGAATGTAGCGCACAGAAGAACTACATAGACCTGGCTTTGTTTATTTCGATCTTCCCTGAAGTCATCGCAGGCCCCATCGACCGGTACCGCAGCCTGGAGCCCCAGCTGAAATCCAGGGAATACAGCTTCGAACTGATGGCTTCGGGCATCAAAAGATTTGCCCTCGGACTGGGGAAGAAGGTACTTATCGCAAACACCCTCGCCATTGCCGTTGACGAGATCTTCCTTCGTCCGGCCGATACACTCAGCCTTCCCGTCGCCTGGCTGGGAGCTATCACCTACAGCCTGCAGATCTACTTTGATTTTTCGGGGTATACCGATATGGCGATAGGACTGGGGCGGATGTTCGGGTTTACCTTTATGGAGAATTTCAACCTGCCATACTTTTCGAAAAACGTAAAGGAATTCTGGCAGCGCTGGCATATCTCTCTCTCAAACTGGCTTCGCGACTATCTCTACCTGCCCCTCGCCTATTCCACTTCACGCAAGCTCAAGGAATATTCCTACCTCGGTATCAGGGCCGATTATATTATCTACATCATCGCAACAATGGTAACCTTTACCGTTTGCGGATTCTGGCATGGAGCTGCATGGAGTTTCATCATCTGGGGCGCACTTCACGGGATCTTCCTGGTTTTCGAACAACTCGGACTGCGAAAATTCCTGAAACACCGAATACCGCTTATCCAACATCTTTACCTCCTGGCCTTCATCACGCTTTCATGGGTGGTATTCAGGTCGCCGAACCTTGGATACGCGTTTAAGTATGTGGGTGTCATGTTCGGTATCCACGGAGCCCCGGCCAACTGGACCGCCCTGGGAGAATATTTCAATCCGGGTTTCCTCATCGCATTTATTTTTGCCATTGCAGGATCGGCTTCGCTCTTGCAGAGGCTGAGCCAGCTTTCGGTAAAAGCTCTTTCGATCCGGAACAATGCATTCAGAGGCCTGTCGGTCAACTTTTTCGAAATATCGGCCATTCTTGTTGTTCTGATCATGCTGCTATTATCATCCTTGTTCATACTCGCAGGCACGAACAATTCATTTATATACTTCCAGTTCTGACATGAAACGTATACGCCACATTTACTCAGTCCTGCTGTCGGTGATCTTCTTCGGCCTGATGACCTACGTGTTCATGAACGACATTTTCGGGTATTATACAGCCCCGAAGATCAGCATTTTCGAAAACCGCTTCCTTGCCCGCAAACCATTCTGGAATATAGCCCTTGCCGATCCTTATCCCAGGGCATACGAGAATTTCTACAACGACCATTTCCCTTACCGTTTCGGCCTTTTCGATTTCTATGCCGGCGCTATCAATTACCGCATGCTGCACCGTTCGCCTTATCCGAATAAAGTCAACCTGGGCAAGGACAACTGGATGTTCTTCGAACTGGAAAGACCGCTCTACCAGGGGAGTTTCATGATCGACAGCAGCCAGGCTGCCGGAGTGGTTAGCGAGCTGCATAAACGGGCCGAATTTTTCAGGAAAAAAGGGATCAAATTCTATTTTATTTCTCCCCCTGCCAAACAGGAACTCTATCCCGAATTCCTTCCCTCAAGATTCTTCAGGTCCCCTGAAGGAACGGCCACCGACAAGATCATGGCTGAACTCAAAAAGGATACGAGCATTAATTACATCGATGTAAAACAACCCTTGCTGGAAGCCAAAAAGCGGGGCATGCCATTGTATTATAAAACCGATACACACTGGAACTCCTGGGGCGCTTATTTCGGTTACCTCGAAGTCATGAAACAGATGTCGAAGGATTTCCCCCGCTTCCAGCCCTTGGCCGAATCGGATTTTACCATGAGCTACCCTGTCATCAAAGGCAAAAACCTTGTCGAGGTCATGAACCTCACAAACTATATCTCCGATGAGGATGTCATTATCAATGTAAAAAATTCAAAGGCAAAAACCGGGAAGCTGCATAACTATCCGAAACATCCGAATTCAGTGTTCCCGGGCGAATACGTAAGGTATTCAGGCGATACCACCCTGCCCACCCTTATGGTCATCTCTGATTCATTCGTGTATTCCATCATGCCTTTCTTCGATGAACACACAAAAAAAACGGTTTACATCTATGATACAGGGTTCTATGGCACAAACGAAAACATTGTTGACGACGTCAAACCCGATATGGTCTTGCTGATCATTTACGAGCCGCATTTGGTGAACCTGATTGGGATACCGAATTAGGTGGTACGTGAGTTATGAGTCGTGATTGGAAAATTTTTCCTGTTCGTGCTGACGAAAATCAGCTTAAATGCCAATCATTCTGCTTATTGTATTGAAGTAACATCCGCAGATTTTCTAAGGCACTCACATGAAAAAATTCTCCAATCACTAATCCCTAACCCCCAATTCCCAATCCCCAACAACCATCCCGCATCTTGCATCCTGCATCCTGTATCCTGCATCCTGCATCCTGCATCCAACAACCAACAACCAACAACCAATCACCAATCACCAATCACCAATTATTTATTACATTTGTATATACTAATTCCAAAGTCATGAAAAATATCATAGTCATAATTTTGGCAGTCATTTCGTATTATTCGGTGAATGCACAAAACCGGAAATTCCCGGAATTACCATCAGCTGGTATAACCTACAATTCCATATGTTTTGCAGGCGGACAAACCTTGTATATTGCAGGCGATAGGGGTACTTTTCTGAAATCCACGAATGGCGGAAACAGTTTTTTCAGGTTAAACCAAATCACCACAAAAAATCTGTACTCGGTTTCGTTTATAAATCCTGACAAAGGAGTAATCGTAGGTGATAGTTCATTGGTGCTCAGGACAACCAACGGAGGCGAAAGCTGGCAAATTCCAGGCGGGGTAGATGCTTCCACACTCTTTTCAGTTTGTTTCTCAGATTCAACAACCGTATATACTTGTGGAGTAAAACAAGGCTGTCTGCCCCCCGGTGCGCAGTACCCCTGTGGAATAATTCTAAAAAGCACAGACGCTGGTCTTACATGGACTCGTTCCTATTGGGGATGGACAATGGCTTCTCTTGAATCCATCTTTTTCCATTCACCAAAAGCAGGTTATTCAGTTGGAGGAATCTTTACAAGGTATGACAGCACTACTTCCCAATGGACCGCGCCATACTACCTCAATCCGGGTGATGATACACCCGGAGTTCACTTTCCCGATGACACAACAGGCTATATTGTCGGATACAATGGGAACATTTGGAAAACCATTGATAACGGGTCAAACTGGATTCATATAGAACCCGGGGGGGCTGCTTACCCATCTTACAGGGCGGTATGGTTTACATCAACTATGGTCGGTTATATTTCAGGAGTAAATTTGCTAAGCAATGATAAAATATTACTGAAAACTTCGGATGGCGGGAGCAGTTGGACGAATCTAACTCCAGGTACAAATCAATATCTTCTCTCAATCGTATTCATAAATCCCGACACCGGTTTTGCTGTCGGCACTAATGAAACCATCCTGAGAACTACCGATGCGGGTCTCACCTGGAACAATGTCACTGTTGGAACAGCAGAGATAAAGGAAAGTTCTGCCCGCTTAAAAATCTACCCGGTCCCTTCGGCTGGCATAATAACAGTTAAATGTCCTTTGGTGGCTTCAGACGGCGTTCTCACAGTTTCTTCCATAAGCGGAGTGGAACTTATCAGGAAAACCGTTAACGGGTCCCGACTACAGGTGGATATAAGCCTCCTGTCCCCTGGTCTGTATTTTATAAAGCTTTTAAGCGGTGACCAGGTTTTGACTGGAAAATGTATCCGGAATTAGTAACGTGGGTCGCAGAAGTTCCTTAGCTGAGAAGTAAAAGAAGAAGATGTAACCGTTATTCTAATGCCGAAGTTCCTTAGCTGAGAAGAAAAAGGAGAAGATGTAACCGTTATTCAATCGTTACCTCGTAAATCTCTCCAACTATATTCTTGGCAGGATACGGAATATTCTCCTGCAGGTACTGCGAACCGACCCACCACTTGGTATTATGGAATTCCTGGGTCACGATGAGCAGCATCTCATTATTAGGAATACAGCTCATGCTGCTGTTCACATACCCCACAACCCGCATCTTGTCTTTCGAAGGGCCAATCCGCCAAATGATCTCTTCGGGCCTCCAGTCGATCTGGAAATAATAGTACTTTGAACCGAACAGTTCATCATCGGGTTCAGGCGATTTCTCGGTAATGGCGCGGTAGTTCTTATCCCATCGGTGGGCCCAGAAGGTTTGTCCCTGGTAATCGACCGTCTGGCAACCGTCTTTGAACTTCGCCGGATCCCAGCAGGCGAGGTCCCAGTTGGTGCAGGCTACGGTGATCTTATCGTCATCGGCCAGTATCTCCTCAGGAAAAGGAACATTCCATGCAGGAACATCGTACTGCCTGTCAACACCGTAATTGTATGCAGGCGGGAGCAGCCATTGCGGACAATAAGGCACGGTTTTCAGGATCTCGAAATCGATTTCCGAATATCCCACATTCTTTACACGAACATCTTCCTGTCCGCCGTAATAATTCGCCATATACCCACCTTTGTTGCAATCCCTGCGGAAGTTCCATTCAGCCTGGTCTCGGGTGATGAGCCATACGGCATTCGTGAGCCCGTTCCACATATTGTTGCGATTCAGCAGCTCGGTAAGTTTTGCTTTGACAGTCCATCGTCCATATGTGAAAGGATGCCTTGTGATAACCCCCACATTCTGTTTCTGCCATTTGCCGAACTCAGCCTTCGGATTGAACATGGTGATTTTTTTGTCAACCGGATCGGAAACCACCGTCTGGCAGGGCTCCGGCGCCGTAAGCGAGGTTGCTGCGATGAGCTCTTCCTTCCTGTAAAACCTGGCATTCCAATTGTAATCCATCTTCGAATAATTATCGCCCAGCACATCCTCGATCACAGGGATGTTCTTCAGCTTGGTCGAAGCATCGATAAAATGGATAAACTGGCTGAAAGCCGCATCCTGGTAGAGTTTATCGTTCTGCCCGCAACAGCTGGTTGCATATTTGTCAACAACCTCCTTCTTGAAATGGATGGGTTGAATATAGATCCCGCTGCCCGGATCAGGCCGGGCCATAACCTTCAGCCTCTGGTGCGAAACACTAACCATCGTATTCGGCAGCCTCTTCCCCAGTCCGTAGAGGAAAAAATAATACGGGTTCACGAACTCCCCGTTATTTCTATGGTTTATGAACTGGACATATTCGGGAACCAGGTTCTGGCTGATGGTTCCCGTTGCAGTCACAACCAGCATGAAACTGTACTCACCAACCCTGGGATTCCTTTTCCAGCGCTCATTCGCCCCTTCATTGAAATACAGCCTTTCGTTCCTGGGGTTTCCCACAATCCTGAACTGGCTGCTGACCTTGTGAAAGCTGTTGTCGTTCGCAATCACCTCTGTTTCCCTGAACCCACTCAGGCTGTCCTCCCAGCTGCCGTAAAAATTCTCCCAGGCGTATTCATGCTGCCTCAGGCTGTCGGCAGGATCAGCCTCGGGAAATTTATACGATTCATTCTGGTAGTAGATTTTATATGCAAACTTCTGAGCCTGTGAAGAGGTGTTTTTGATGCTGAATTCAAAGTCAAAAAAACCATCATTTGTCTGATGTACCGAAGGGATCACGAATCCATTTGATATTGCTCCTTCATAATCCAGCTCAAGAACCTGTTTCAGGTCTCGGTTTGAAGCAGGATTAAAATCACGGACAATAAAATTTTCAGTTTTGACTTCGGATGATTTTTCTCCGCGTTTACAGGAGGTGAACGATGCAAGAACAGCAAGCATGCCGATCAGCGCGTAATATCTTATGGAATCACTCCTCCTCATTCGTTCACAAATGAATACAATGAAATGAAATTTGGCAGTTCAGGAAGATCCTTATATTCCTTACAGTCAGAATCTTTGCTTTTACAGTTCCTGCCAATCACAATGAATGAAGCCTGGCTGCCGGTAAACCTCCCCGGGACCAGCCTCAGGACCTCGTAATACTTGGGATTATGATCTTCGGAATATCCTGCAAAATCGATGTTATCAATGATTTGATAAGTGGAATCGCTGAAGCAGATCTCTTTCAGGTCATACCTCCAGTCGCGGTTATACCTGAGCACCATGGGAGAAGCATTCACTCCGAAGTTCCCGCAGAAAAACCGGTCGGAAGGTTTCAGGCTGTCGATCCCCACTATCCTTCCATAATTTCCGTATTTCGCATTAAAGACCGAAACAAACTGTTTTGAACGGGCATTGAATATCCTAAGGGAATATGCATATTTCCCCTGCCTGGTTTCCGATACTGCAAGCACGGTAGCTCCTGTCTGCGTGGGAACAAAATGCCCCGCATTGAGTTGTACTTTCCCATTCTCAAAGGACCAGTCGGCAAGCTTCTCCCGGCCCTCGGCGCTGAGAACAAACGTTGCTGCTTCCTTGCCCTTACCCGGTTTGAAACTGTAGAGTTTCCAGTTACCACCCTGGTCGACCGATAATATCTCGCTGAGTCCGTTCCCATCAAAATCCCCGGCCAGCAATGGTTTCATGGGATCGGATTTCATTCCTTCAAAATTGACCGACTGCCAGAGCAGGTCGGCTTTTATCACGTTACCATCGCGGCAGACTGGATTCTTATTGCTAAACTGGTAAAGGAAACAGGATTTCTCTCCCATATAAAGCAGCTGCTCACTCTCACCCGCAAGGAATTTTCCCTTCAGCATATAATCGTTTTCCCTCGAGGGGCTGAGGGCAACAGGAAGTTCCACCACCGATTTTCTGAAGGAGTTCGATTCAGGACAAAAGGCATACACCAGCGGCTTCCCCACAGAAGGCAGTGTAAACAGCACATCCCTTGAGGAGTTGCCTGCAAGGAATAACCCACTGATCATGGGATCTGAAGGTAAAAGCATCCCTCCCTCTTTCCCCGGACCCTGGCTGATATTCACACCCAGCATGCCAACTATCTCAGCCATCCGCAGAAACCGGACAGGAAAAGGGGGATAATTGAACCTTGACTGGTAGGGTCCTTTTGTAAGGTCTACATAGGTCGTATCTCCTCTTCTTGGAGTGGGACCTCCGTAAACCAGGTAGTAATCATCGACATAAATATCGGTATTGCTGTTGTTCCAGAAATACATCTGCAAACGAGTATCATCGCTGAATTTTTCGTTGTTCAGTTCGAACTGTCCGCTCATCTTGAACCACTTCCCGCGCAGAACCATGGGGTCTTTAAGACCGATGCCTTTCCAGGCGATGTTCACGCCTACATTGTTCGAAGCAGCCAGCACCAACGCCCCATTCACCGGGTCGGAACCGGGCGCGACATAGATCCAGGCCGAGACGGATATGAATTTCAGCTTGTTTTTGCCGAGTTCGCCGGCAGTCTTTTCCATAGCCGGAGTGAACGCATTCTTGCCGAAAGCTTTGGCTGAATAATTCCCCGAATGGGCATTCCCCATTATGATGCCTTTGGGAACTTCCTTCCCCCTGGGAACTTCAAAATCAAAACTCAGGCTGTTGGGGGGCTCAGCTCCTGTTTTCAGGGTATCGGCAAACGAAAGTTCTTCGCTTCCGGCAACCCTGATGATCTTTGAATAAGGCAGGTATCGGGAGGCCAGGGCAATCAGTAGGATAAGGATAAGGCTGCCGATAAAGAGATTTCTGTAGAGCTTTCCTTTGCTTTTCATTACTGCTGCCGCATTTCAGTCAACAAACTTAAAGTTTTTCTTCATCGGTTTGAAGATATCCGGTAAATTTACATCTTCAAAATCCCCCGGGGGATCTGTATGAAAACCACAAGAATCCTGCATCCTGAATATTTCATCCTGCCGGCAGTATTCATTTTATTGATCATTTTATCTTTTCTCTCTGAAGGATATTACGGGGGAGCCGACAACATCAACCATTACTTTATTTCACGGTATGCCTTTGACTATCCTAAACTTTTCCTGAACCCATGGGGCCGTCCGCTTTACACAATCCTTAGCTCGCCCTTTGCCCAGCTGGGTTTCGGGGGGATCAAAGTCTTCAATGTGATCCTGGGAGTATCGAGCGCCTGGCTGCTGATGAAAACCGCGGAAAAGCTGAAGGTGAACCCCTCATGGATGAGCCTGATCATACTTTGCTTCACACCTCTTTATATGGTGATGCTGTTCACCGCCATGACCGAGATCCTGTTCGGGTTTGTATTCATCCTCTCGCTCTACCTGTTTTTCTCAAAACGGTTTATCGCTTCGGCCATCGTCATCTCCTTTCTTCCTTTCGCCCGTTCCGAAGGGTATCTCATGATCCCCATTCTCGGACTGGCCCTGCTGATCGAACGACAATGGAAAGCCATACCCTTCCTGGCTCTCGGGTTCGTTGTGATCTCCCTGCTCGGGGTTTACCAGTACGGAGAATTGCTCTGGGTCATCACCCAGAACCCCTACCCCCTCATACACCCTGTATATCATCAGCCAGGCGATTTCTGGGTATTTATCGAAAAGGCCGATATTACCTTCGGGGCTCCGGGCTTAGGAATGCTTGTCATCGGGATCATCATGCTGCTCGCGGCACTGTGGTCCGCCAACAAAGAAAAACGAAAGAACGCAGCATATATCATCCTGCTGTTCCTGGTCCCGGTGCTTGTATATTACTTTTTCCATTCCTTCATGTTTTACAAAGGATGGGCGGGCTCCCTGGGATTTATCAGGGTGATGGCTGGGATGATCCCTCTCACTTCCCTGATCGTTCTGTATGGTTTCTCCCTGTTTACAATGATCGCCGGGAGCAGGAAATGGCTCCGCGTGCTATTCATAGTGCTTTTCCTCGGAAGCATGATCGTGTTCAACTTCACGACCTACCGCTTCCCTTTCCCGCCTGAGAACGAAGAAAAACTCGCAAAAACCTCGGCTTTATGGGTCAGGGACAATTTCAAGCCCCTGCCGTTGGTACTCTATAACGATTTCAACATGCCCTATTACCTTGGCACAGATCCCTACAACCTCGCGATATGCCGCCAGATCTGGCCTACATCGCAGATAAAGGATATTCCCCCAAATGTCGTCTACATCTGGGACGCCCACTTTGGCCCGAACGAGTGCAAGATGCCCCTCGATTCCATCATGCAGCATACAAAGCTGAGGCTGGTTAAGATTTTCAGGCCCGAAAAGATGTTCACAACCCTGGGCGACCTCCCCTACGAAATACGGGTGTTCGTAAGCGACCGCAAAACCTCTGACCCCGATAATTATATCCTGCTCCAGGGCCTTATCGACGAGAGCGATAAACCCCTGAAGTCTGTATTCCATCATGTGTATGATTTTGAATCTGAGAGGGCGGATGTGGATGCTGCCAGGATAACAAGCAGTAATGCGGCTTCAGGAAAGCGTTCATTTCTCATGAACGGCAAAACGGAATTCAGTCCGGGACTATTGTTTGCCTGCAGCAGCCTTCCTTATCTTGATGAAGGTATTAAAGTCAAAGCCAGGGTGAAACTGTATTCTGAATTGCCCTACACTTCAAATCCCGCTGCCCTTGTGATCTCTCTTGAAAATAAAAAAGGGGCCTATTTTTACCAGGGAGTTTTCCTCGTAAAGGAATCACGTTTTGTAAACGGGGCATGGATGCAGGTGTTCATCAATGCTGAACTTCCTAAGATCAGATCGAAAAATGATTACATCAAAATCTATGTCTGGCACCAGGGCAAAGGTGATCTTCTGATCGATGACCTGGTGATGGACATCGTTGCAAAGGATAAGGATTCAATCCAAAACAAAAAGTAGTATGGTTGCAGTTGTAATTCCGAGTTATAAGGTAAAAGCCCATATTCTGAAGGTGATTTCAGGAATAGGCCCCGAAGCCGGCCTGATTTACGTGGTCGATGATTGCTGTCCGGAAAAATCCGGTGATTTTGTTAAGGCGAACTGCAGCGATCCCAGGGTAAAAGTGCTGTACCACCAGAAAAACCAGGGGGTGGGTGGAGCTACAATGACAGGATACAAACAGGCGCTGGCCGATAATGCTTCAATCGTGGTCAAACTTGACGGGGACGGACAGATGGACTCTTCCCTTATTCCCAGGCTTATCGAGCCTTTGAAAACAGCTCAGGCTGATTACGTCAAGGGAAACAGGTTTTACGATCTTACATTTTTGCGGCAGATGCCACTACTGAGAAAACTGGGAAATTCAGGAGTTTCATTCATGAACAAGGCAGCCAGCGGTTACTGGAACATCATGGACCCGAGCAACGGCTTCACTGCGATTCACCGCAATGCCTTGGAAAGCCTGCCGCTTGATCGCATCGACAAACGGTTTTTCTTCGAAAGCGATATGCTGTTCCGACTGAACACCATTCGTGCAGTAGTTGCCGAGATGCCGATGCGTGCAGTTTATGGTAATGAGAAAAGCAACCTTAAGGTCCACAGGGTTGTCTTACAGTTTCCGGGCAAGTATTTGCACCGCATGATAAAACGCGTGTTTTACAATTATTACCTCCGCGATTTCAATATTGGTTCGCTGGAGCTGATAATCGGGTTTGTGTTTACGATATTCGGAGTTATCTTCGGGGCATATAAATGGACGGAAAGTAATATAACCTTGCATCCTGCAACTGCAGGGACAGTGATCCTGGCCGGACTCCCCGTTATCCTGGGATTCCAGTCACTGATCGCATTCCTGCATTTCGATGTGGCGAATGTTCCCCAGAAACCCCTGGCGGCGATGGGGTTTGGGGGTTAGGGATTAGGGATTGGGGATTAGGGATTGGGGATTAGGGGTTAGAATGCACAATTTACAATTTACGAAGTGCGATTTACGATTTAATTAATTCATACTTTGTTACCCTGTTACTTTGTTACTTTGTTACTTTGTTACTTTGTTACCCTGTTACCTTGTCACCTTGTCACCTTGTTACCTTGTTACCTTGTTACTAAAATAGTATGAGAACCATACTCACCTTCGCAACCATCCTCCTCTTTTCCTGCATCTCCCTGCAGGCCCAGGTGGTTGCTGATTTCACGCTCCCCGATACCATCTGCGTGAACAAGCCTGTGATCATTACCAACCTGACCACAGGAGGGACTGATTTTTACTGGAGTTTCTGTTCGGGGAGTACAGCTTCTGATCCCATAGGTTCTGAACTTGTAAATGCCAGGGATCTGGCAGGCCCGGCATATATTACCGTTGCCCAGGCCGGAAACGAATGCTACAGCTTCGTTTCCAATCATTTTAACAATGCGGTGACCCGGTTCTATCATGGGCACAGCTTCCAGAACGACCCCATCACCTCCGACACCATCAACGTGAGTATGGTCAAGAATGACAGCGCCCAGGGGATACAGATCAGGAACGATAACGGTCAATGGTATGGATTCCTTGCAGCCGATAATGTTTTACTTCGGATGGAATTCGGAACCTCGCTTGCGAACAACCGTCCGGGACGCTATCCGATTGAAACAGGAGCGTCGAGTATGCATGGGTTGTTTATTCTGAAAGCCGATGACAACCTGTGGTATGGTGTGGTAAGCAGCTCCGTGGGCAACCGTATGTATCTCATCACCTTCGGCAACAGCCTCGCAAACAATCCCACCCTGACCGATATCACACAGGGATTCCTGTTCGAACATCCCGGACCTCTGAGCCTGGTGCAGGAAGACGGCAACTATTACTGTTTCGTCGTCAATTCGGTAAGCAGCAGCCTCAGCCGGGGGAACTTCGGATCTTCCCTCCTGAACAAACCCGTATGGACCAATCTCGGGAAAGTCTGCGGGACCGATGCGATGGGGATCATGCTGATCAGGGATTGCGGACAAACCAACGGGTTCATGGACCGCTTCATCTATAGCGGGAACATCCTTTTCAGGCTGCTCATGCCCCAGGGGATCACCGGACCCGCTTCGACCCAGAGTATGGGAAACATAGGCAACCTGAATAAACCCCAGCAGTTTTCGGAGATCACAAGAGTAAGGGATACAATATATACCTTCGTCTGCAACCAGACTTCCACCACGATCACCCGTCTGAGTTTTATAACCTGCACCAATTCATCAATTCCATCATCCACATTGTATGATCCCCCTGCATACACCTACGATTCAGCCGGGATCTATAATGTAAGGCTTACGGTGAACGAAGGACAGCCAAACCAGCAGAACATCTGCAAACATATTGTAGTTGTTGACCATCCTCCCATTAACCTCGGCCCCGACCGCACCCTCTGCCAGGGAATCGGCGGGTATCTCGACGCCGGAGCGAACTGCGACACAATCCGCTGGTCAACGGGAGATACCATCCGCAGAATAAAAATAACCCAGCCCGGAACGTACTGGGTTAATATCAACAAATTCGGCTGCTGGGGAAGTGATACAGTCACCCTCAGTGTGTATCCGCTGATCCCTGCGAAACTTAAACCCGATACAGCCATCTGCCAGGGGCAGACATACATCCTTAATCCGGGCACAAATTTCAAATCAATGACCTGGAATACCGGGGATACATCCTCATTCCTGAAAATAAATGCCGGGGGCACTTACTGGGTTCATACGATAGATATCAACAACTGTCCTGGCGCCGATACGGTTATCATCACCCTTAAACCTGCTATCGATGTGAAGCTTGCACACGACACCTCCCTTTGTGATGCAGCTTCCCTGGTGCTTCATGCGGGCGTTCCCGGCGCAACCTACGAATGGCAGGATGGCTCTGTCGATTCATTGTTCTCAGTTACCAAACCCGGGGTCTACTGGGTGAGAGTAAGCCGCGATGGATGCGCAGTCAAAGACACCTCCTTCGTTCATGACTGCTCAACCCAGGTCTATTTCCCAAATGCCTTCAGCCCTAATGGCGACGGGAAGAACGACGACTTCCACCCCATCGGGCCGGTCCTTTACAATTTTAAAATGACTATTTATGACCGCTGGGGACAGCAGATCTTCACAACTACCAACCAGGAAACCGGATGGGACGGAAACTCCAAAGGGAAACCCTGCCAGGTGGATGTGTACTCCTATATTGTTTCTTATGAACTGGCCGATTCCCCCGGTACAACCTATAAATTACACGGAAACGTTACCCTGATCCGATGATCATGAAAACACATATAAGCATTCTTTGCCTGATCCTCCATCTGCTGGCTGCTGTTCACGCATACAGCCAGGGTTCATCTTCACGCAATATCCTGCATGAACCCTCATCGTTCCTGCCTTACCAGGGACATACAATGCGGGACCTGCCTGAACTGAAACTTCCTGAATACTGCAAAAACCAGGTCCTCCCTGCAGTGCTCGACAACTCCCTTAACCCCTGCTTTGCCGGTATCTCTGATCAGAAACTGTTTGCTTCATGCCAGCAGCATCATAGTGTTTCCTATGTTTTCGGTTACGAGATCAACCGCCTTCGCGGCCTCGACGGGAAACTCCCAAGGAACTTTTACCCATCGCATTTTACGTTTAACTTTTTCAACAATGCCAACTGGGATATAGGCGTGAGTTATTTCCACAGCCTGGATGTGCTGATGTCACAAGGCCAGATGACCGGCAGCGATTATGGGGTTGACCAGCTTATGGATGATTCGGGATGGCCAACGGGATATGACAAATACTACAACGGGATGCATAACCGCCTCGCAAAAGCCTATACCATCCCGATGAACACCGAAGAGGGTCAAAACACCCTGAAACATTACCTTTACGACCATCTTGAGGAATCTCCCACAGGAGGTGTCGCGCTGTTTTCGGCCACCTCTCCATACGGACCGTATCTCAGGTCCCTGCCCCCGGGAACTCCCGAAGCGGATAAACCCGTGATCATATTTTTTGACTGGTTTGCGGTTCATGGAGGCACCATCGTGGGATATAACGACTCTATCCGCTACGACATCAACAACGACGGTCAATACACAAACGATGTCGACATCAATAACGACGGCAAAGTCGATATCCTTGACTGGGAGATCGGTGGTTTCAGGGTCGCCAACAGCTACGGGGCCTGGTGGGGTGACCAGGGATTTTATTACGTCCTCTACAGTGCCATGGCCCATCCCTACGGAGCCGGAGGAGTTCAGAACACGAACGTGGTTATCCTGGAGCCAATGGCCGACTACCAGCCCCGGCTTACCATGAAACTCTCGTTTAAAACCAGCTGCCGCAGCCACTACCGCTTCAGGGCAGGGGTTAGTGCCGATACATCCATGACCATCCCTGAACATGAAATCGATTTTCCCATTTTCAACTTCCAGGGAAACTGCCTTGGCATGCAGGGATTCGACAGCATTCCCGGCAACGACAGCCTCGAGACCGGTCTCGACGTGACTCCCCTGCTGAGTTACGTGGAACCCGGTGCTCCTTCCCGGTTTTTCCTGATCGTTGACAACCTCGATTCACTCTCAAACCTCGGCGGCGAAATTCTCAACCTTGCCTTCATTAATTATACACCTGCAGCACAAGAATTTACAAGCCCGAGGCACAATATTCCATGCATTCGCGACGGCAGCACCTATGCCTCGGTGGTGCTTGATCCTGCTTTTGATAAACTGCGGATAACTACGCCCGAAGTACCATCATTTGTAAACGGACAAGCTTACCAGCAGCAGCTCCAGTATGCCGGCGGAATGCCTCCCGTTCGATGGTCGGAAACCCCGTCATTCAATCGCATCAGGACCGATTCGGTCTTTAATTACTATCCCGGGAGCTCCCCTTCCATGCCCCCTGTAAACAAACCCTATGTCACAGTTGCGCTGCCATTTTCATTCCCTTTCCTGGGGAAACAGTATGATACCCTGTGGATGAATACCCTCGGACTGGTTTGCTTCGATAATGTGGATGTCCCGTACTTTTTTACCTGCGACGACCTTGCAATGCTGAAATCATTTGCAGGCATTTTCCCCGCTTATACCAGGAAATATTTCTCAGGCCAGAGCTATTCCGACAGTATGCGCTACTCGCTTTCCCCCTCCAAAGCAGTGTTCCGCTGGTTTATGAAAGTGAACTTTGCAGCTGGCTCGATTACAAATAATGTTGAACTCATCCTCTATCCAGACGGAAAGTATGAAGTCAGGTACGGCTCTATGAGCAACCCAACCATCGACATGCCGTTCTATACAGGATGGTCGGCCGGAGACGGGATCTGTTATGAAATTGAAAAGCTTACCAACCGTTCATCCTTTGGTTCCCAGAGCTTTGCCTGGGTCCCTTCCCGGGAAAACGGCGTGTTCCATATCAGTGAAAGCGGACTGCTTACGGCCCAAACCCCCGATTCTTCGCTGATATACACCGTACACGCAAGAGTTGAAGATGCAAACCATATGCATGATGAAAAGATTTACCAGGTATCTAACGGACTTGGACTTTCTTATTCATTTGCGGATGGCTGGGATGGTAATCTGAAGTTTGGTGACCCGGTATCGATGAACCTTACTGTAAGTAACAGGACAGCTGCTGATATGCAGAACCTCAGGCTCAGCCTGAGTTGCAGCGATGCCAGTATTATTTTCACCGACAGCAGCAGGAGTATAAGTCTCCTGCCTGCCGGAAATACAAGACAGTTCGATCATGCATTTTCTTTCAGGCTTGCTGCATTCCTTCCCGACCAGAGAAGCGCTCATTTCCGTATCCAGGCCAGTACATCAAACAGAACCTGGTATATAGACCTTGCGCTGCCTGTTTCAGCTCCGGATATTGAAATTCCCAAGCCCGATGTCGTCGATGGCGATAACCACTTTCTCGATCCCGGAGAAGTTGCAGAACTTGAGGTCAGCATTATAAACCTGGGACATGCAGGAGCAGATTCCCTTTTCCTTGACATCTCTTCAGCAGATACACTGGTGAAGGTGATTTCTGATCCTGCTGCTTTTATTCCCTCACTCCTGCCAGGGGAAGCAAGCAAGCCCCGTTTCCTGCTCAAAGCCTCGAGATATGCGAATGCCAGCGAAAGCAGCATCCTCAGCATACGAATAAGGGGCATAAATATCCCCGAAAAGAATGTTCAGTTCAGCCTGCTGCATGGTCGCAAACCACTGGCCCTTGCAAGGCTCTCATCCGAATCAGTTTCACTCAAAGCCATGGAAACTGCGCTCGACAGCCTGAAAATTCCATATACAGAGTTTACTCATACCTCGTTTGATCCCAATGAATACAACGCCGTTTTCCTTTTAAACGGGACTACGTTTGCCGAGCATATTCTCACGAATTATGAAGGCCAGAAATTTGCCTCCTACCTCGATCATGGCGGAAAGCTCTATATGGAAGGAAATGCCATCTGGACTAATGCATCCCCGCTCGATGTGCTGCCGTATTTCAGGTATACGTCCAGCCGCGTTCCCGCCTTCTTTTACCAGAGGCTTAAAGGTGTATCCTCAGCCTTTTCAAAGGATATGAATTTTTCATACGAACACACCATCAACGGCAGTGTGTATGATCTGAACCCTGCCGATTCAAGTTTCGCTTCGTTTACAAATACCGCAGCAGATCCTAAGAGCATCCAGATATGCTACAAGGGGGAAGGATATTCAACGATAGCTTCCCTGTTTGAATTCGGGGCCATTGTCGACAGCGCTTCTCCCTGTAATCAAAAAGACCTGATGCAGGGCTACCTCGACTTTTTCAATATCAGCCTGAGCGGTCCCTTCCCGTTTTTCCATGCATCGAAAACAAGCTGTACTCCAAACGACACTCTTACTTTTCTCAACGATTCTTATCCGGCTGTTACCACCTGGTCCTGGGAATTTCCCGGGGGCACTCCAGCAGTTTCAAGCGAGCCCGATCCTGTGGTAAGCTATAAGGCAATGGGTACTTACGATGCAACTCTCACGGTTTCTGACGGCAGCCGCTCCAAAACACTGACAAGAAGAAACTACATCAGTGTGACAGCTGGCACAGGCATTTCCGAACCCCTTGCTGGCAAACTTTCCATATCACCCAATCCTGCCAAAGACAAGATTCAGGTCCGTTTCCCGGGGATTACAAGCACCAAAGTTCAGATCGAAATCTACGACATCCGCGGGCTCCCGGTACTCTCCGCCACCGCCGAACCCATTACCAATTCCCAGCTCCTCAACATCTCCTCCCTAAGCCCGGGAATGTATATCATCAAAGCCCTCTCCGATGCAAAGCAATATATTGGGAAGCTGATTGTAAAATAATATCTTGATTATTATTGAAGGGAGCACTTCACATAAGCTGCACAGGACTAAGTGAGCGAAGGGAGCACATCACATAAGCTGCATTAGGACTAAGTGAGTGAACAGAGATTTGGGTTATGATTAAGGGTAGAGAAATGGTGAGCTCACTTAGTCCGTAGCAGCGTTGTGAATGTGCGACCGGAAGCGACGCTTAAAACCTGAAATAAATAAACGGACTGAACCCCGTTGAAGTGACCGCCGCCAGTGAAAGCACAAACAGCAGCAACGCCAGAATAGAGAATGCAACGATGATACCATTCCCCGGCTTATCATACAACCGCCCCTGCCATTCCTCAATCTTTTTACTGTAACCGATAAACGAGAAAAGAACCGCAATCACCAGCACCGTCCAGAACTTCGGATTGAGCCAGAGCTCATTGTCGCCTCCCCTGAATGCAAACATCCGGCGGATATAAAAATTGAAAGAATCAAGACTCTCGCTGCGGAAGAGGACCCATCCGAAGACAGTGATGAAAAACGTGACAATCACACTTACGGGACGCCCGGCCTTTTTGAAATACTTCAGCAGGAACAGCCGGTCGAAGATCAGGAAGATCCCCTGGTAAACGCCCCAGAGGATGAACGTCCAGGCGGCTCCATGCCAGAATCCGCAAAGCACAAAGGTTACCGAAGTGGCGATGAGATAGATCACTTTATCGGCCCGTATCCCGAAGTATCTTTCTTTCGGAAGTTTACGCGAAGTGGAATATGCAAGAGGCAAAAACACATAATCGCGGAACCAGTTGCCAAGTGTCATATGCCAGCGTTTCCAGAATTCGGTGATGCTCCTCGAAACGTACGGACTGTTAAAATTCTCGGGCAGCCTGAAGCCCATCATACGTGCAATCCCGAGAGCCATGTCGGTGTAACCACTGAAATCAAAATAGATCTGGAAGGTATAGGCGATCGCCCCAATCCAGGCCACAACACTCGAAAGCTGGGCCGAATTCATAGCGAATATCGCATTGACCTGCTCACCCAGTACATCCGCAATCAATACCTTTTTTGCAAGTCCGAGTGCAAAACGGTAAAAGCCCGTGAGACGATCGTCGAGAGTTTCGTTCCCGCTGCGCTCATCAATCTGTGAAGCGATCTGTGCAGGCCTTACGATGGGCCCCGATAACAACTGGGGGAACATCAGTATGTACATTGCATATTGCTCCAGCCTTTCAAAAGGCGCAAACTGCCGTTTATACACATCAAAGGTGTAAGCCAGTTTCTGGAAGGTAATGAAAGAAATTCCCAGTGGAATTGCGATCTTCACCCAGGGTGCGGGATTGGCGCCGAAATGGCTGAACAGCATATCGAACTGTTCAACAAAAAAGTTCATATACTTAAAATACAGCAGCAGCCCGAGATTCAGCAGCAGCGACAGCCAGAACAGGACCTGCCGCACTTCTGCATTCTTCTTTGCCATCCACCGTAAAAGATAAAAATCAAAAATCACCGAACCCAGGAGAATGAACACAAACTGAGGCGCTCCCCAGGCATAGAATAACAGGCTGCAAAGCAGGATCCAGTAATTCTTGTACCGCTTGTCGAGAAGGAACAAGGGGATCAGGAAAGCAGGAAGGAAATAAACAAGGAATAGACCGCTGCTGAATGCCATATTATTTCTTTTTGCTGTTCATGACTTCCATGTTCACCATATATACCGCATCGCGGTGGATCTGCTCATCAAGGCTGACCTTGTTCTGAACAGCTTTCTGCTTCACTTTATCAAGCCATTCAGGCGAATTACGGATGTTGTTCTCCAACTCTTTCACCCTGTCGCCAGCCGCGGTATTCAAGCCCTGCCAGGTCTGCTGCACGAAGCCGTAACCCACGTTGCCGTAACCCGCATTGGTCTGTATAAGCACAATAAGATCCTGGCTCAGCACATCCTGTATATAGTTCAGCTGATCCGTCGATTTAGGCGCAGTGAACGTCTCAGGATACACATCCTTATTATAATACCAGAATTCACTGTTGCTGAACATATTTGCAACGAATCCCGGGTAATACAGCTGCCAGTAAAAACTATCGCCTATGAACAAAGCCCTGGGCTTGGGTTTGGAGGTATCAGTAACAAAATGAAATGCCGGATATGCAAGAGGCGGATACGAAACCGGTTTGACCAGGTTCAGCGTCCTGCCTATGTCATCGTCTTCATACTTCGCGGTCCTGCTCATGCTGATGCTGTCGATCACCAGCCGGGGCATATTCATCCCGAACTTCAGCTTAAGGTATTTCATCAGGGAATCCACAGCCAGCGTGGAACCGTAAGTACTCCAGTGTATCCCGGTCTTCGGGTAAAGGATACACTTCGAAGTATCCTTCATCTTCAGGAACCATGCGTTGTAATCGATGCAGTTCACTCCCTCGGCCTTGCAGCGCTCGGCATAATATGCATAATTCGTTACTGGTTGTTTCTTGCCGAGATATCTCTGGGGAATGATCTCTGGGTAGAACGTCCCCTTATCCGGTACAAACAACACCAGGAAATGTTGTCCTGTCGTTTGCTCAAGCTTATCCTGCAGGTCCTTCATCAGCTCAACAGTGCGGTCGATTGCAGCTTGTCCGATAAAATCATACCCCAGAGAAGCTTCCACATACTGCTGTGCAATCAGGTAATCGTTCTTCCCCACAACAATCTTATTTGCATGCGGCACACCGAAAAGTGAAAAATCGACCTGGTTGTACAACCTCACCAGGTCGGGCCGGAAAGCCATGGTATTATTGAATTCTTTACTGTATGCGGATTGGTAAGTCCCGCTTAGCCAGGATGATTTCGTGAGCGAAGGCACCGAATCTTTTGGTACAAAGCCTTCAAGGCCTTTGCTGTGGATCAGCCCGGTTTTTTTCTGGATCGCAAATACGAGCAGCATCAGCAGCACAATCAGGAAAAGAATTCTCTTCGCGTACATTTATTCGGTATTGATGTCAAAGTCGTCGACATAAAACGTCGTCTTCGACTTGTTCCAGATATAAATCCTTACTTCAGCCCATGGATCCAAATTTGCAGGCATGTCAAAATTCGCAGGTACAACATACCATTCACGAGTCCGGGCCATGGGAACATCCAAGGGCCTGGCTTCATACAGGATCTGCTTCCCGTCTTTTTTGATATCGCAAACAAGAACCGCACCGGTAGCCGACCCCCCGGTCCTGAACATATAAAAATTCACTTTCAGCTTTTTCAAAGGTCCTGATTGCTTCATCTTATCAGGATATTCAAAGAAAGAGGAGTTAAACTCATGATCCTTGTCAAACAGCAGGCTGTGGTCTCGTGACCTTGAAACGAGAGAGGTGGTTGTTCCTCCGTTGGCCATACTCAGGTTCTCATAATCGTTATGATGGCTGAACCCAGGCTTCACAGGCCAGAGGCCCGATCTGTTAAGAAGTTTTCCATACTGGTTCCAGTCCCAGGCTGAACCGAAAAAGCAACCATCGTATGCATATGAAACCCGTATGTTAAACCAGCAGAAAAACAGGATCAATATTGTAATTAAAACAGCTCTCACTTTATTCGCCGAAAAATCGCATTGCTCAACAAGGTAAGCCAGCGGAATACCCAGTAATGGCAGGAAGTCGGTGAACGAACGCTGACCGAAAGCACATCCGAAATACCAGCACCACCAGGAAGCGAAAACGTATGACATCAACAGGAAAATAAACATGCTCATCAATCCGTTCACCGCTTTCCTTCTAACCATCATGACAATCCCCACAACAACAAGGATCATCAATGGTGTATACATAAAAAGCCCGTTGAGAGTCGAGAACCAGAGCTCAGGAAGCCGGGGCCAGAATAAGTTTGGAAACATTTCAGGCTGAGAAGGAAAAACTATGAAATCCCCTGTCAGATAATGGTTGTATGCCATCTGGGGCAGCCATACAATAAGGTTTACTAAAACAAACAATCCGATGTTTCCCGGTTTGAAGATCAGCTTCAGCCGCTCTGTAAATGAGGTCCGTGATTTGACATCCAGGAACAAGAGAACAAAAATCAGGATGAGAGCCGAAGGCCTGATCAGGACTGCAAAAGCAAAAGCCAGGCTGAAGACCAGGAAATACAGGCGTTTTGAGGTGTCGCCAAGGAATTTTTTCAGAAAAAGGAGGAAGAGAGAAACAAGGAAAAAAGAATATACATGCGACATCAATGTGTCTATCACCGAGTAATAGAACAGTCCGGTTCCTGCAAAAAGCATGAGAATCGTGATGTACGAACTGAATTCACTGAAATATTTCCTGAGAAACCTGAACAGGAAAAACAGCCCCAGCGCCAGGTACACCACCGAAGCCACATCCGCCATCTTATGATAAACAGGCGCAAATGCCCAGTCCTGCGGGATTCCGGCGATTTTGGTTATGACATGCGTTGCTGCAAAAAAAGGCGATAAGAGGAATGCTACTCCGTAGGTAAAATCAGTTTTGATTTTACCTTTTGACTGTTCATAAACAAAACCATAACCCGTACGTTCATCCATTTTCTGCGGACAAGCTTTCAGATCCCAGTGATAGTAGAGGGTTGCGGGAAGATAGATATAGTATCCCGCCTTGTCGCTCCAGATCTCGCTCTTCCAGTTGAAATGGCCCTTATCGTGATGGTACCTCGATGTAAGCAGTAATGCCGTACCCAGGATAAGTATGAAAAACACCGCCTGCATCCAGGAAGGAAATCGTTTTTTCATATCCATATCATTCGAATCTGATACTCATATCATCAAAATAGAATTCCCTGCCTTTCGGGTTCCATACTGAAAAATGGATCACCGAATTCTGATCGACCCATTCAGGAATTTCGATCGTTCCTTTAACTTCGGTGTAAATATCCTTTTTATTTACGAATTCATCAAACCTGATATCCTTGTAAAAAATCAGGCTGTCGCCATTATCGATACGGCAAACCCAGAGTGCATTAGTAAAATTGGAATCCGCGGCATACACCCAAACACTCATGACAAGCTTTTTCACAGGGTGGTCGAGGATCTCGGCAAGCCTCCGTTTGTAATGCACATTATAGCTGATATCCTTGTTACAGTAACTTGCGATCACCCTTGACCGCGGATGAGCCCATGTTTGAACGACAGGCTCATAATAGTAAATGTTCGAGAAATCGTTTTTCCATGTATATGTTTTTTGCGGATAATCAACCAGTTCATACTTTTTCATCTTGATGAAAAAATCGTCCCATGACCACATCCCTCCCGTAAAAATATTGTAGTGATAGAACTGCATCAGGTTGTAATACGTCAGGACCATGAAAAGCACAACTACCGAGGATTTGATGAACAGGTTACGGTGACTGCGGATGTGGTTGATGAAATACCCCAGCGGGAGGGCCATGAATACGGTGAATTCGGCGAGCGGACGAAAACCGAAGCTTCCACCGTAGAACCAGCAATGCCAGCAGGAAAAAACGTAGGAAGCCAGGAGGAAAAACAGCAATGAAAAGATTCCGTTGAGTTTCTTTCGCCAGATCATGATCCCCATGCCGGCGAGGAACAGCAGGAATACCGGGTGATAGGGAAACAGTCCGTTGAAGGGAGAGAACCATATCTGCAGCAGCATGGGATATTCCCAGAAGAACTTCTCCCCTGGATAGGAGAAATAAACATAATGTCCCGAGAGGTATTTCCAGTACATGAACTGGGGTATCAGAACGATGAACTGAATGAGGATGTAAAGCAGGCTGCGCCTGGGATTCAAAAAGAACAGTATGCGCTGCCATAGTTCCCTGCCCGATTTCAGGTCGAGGAAAGGGATCCATAATACAGCAAGTATATTCGTTGGCCTGAGTAATACAGCGAGCGCAAGGCTGAGGCTGAGCAGGGTGAAATATCCATAAGATTTTTTCCCTCCTTCGAGGTATAGTTTAAGAAAATAAATGTAAGCCGAAAACAAAAAGAAGGAATACACATGCGACATCAGGGCTGCATCATAGGCATAGAAAAACAGCTGGGTTGTTAGTGCAATGACGAGGATTGAAATGAGTGAGACTGCATGGCTGAAATAATAGTCAAGGAATTTCTTCAGGAAGTAAAGCCCCAGGGTAAAATAAAATACACAGGCAATCAGCATGAACACTTGGTAGAATGAGGAAAATCCATCCATCGGCAGATTAAACACCCAGGCTGAAGCATGTGCTGCGAGGAAGAAAGGTGTGAGTAAAATAGCTTCTCCGCAGGTGGTTTTGATCTCGACCTTCCCGGTTTCACTGTTCAGAATGAATCCCTGGAATTTCTGTTCGATCTTGTAGGGAAATTTATATACATCCCATCCATATATGAATGTCGCAGGCATGTATACATAATAATGTGCCGCATCGCTCCACACCTTTCCCGGATGTCTCACTTTCCCGTCGCGGATGTTGTTGTTGACGGTGAGAAAGATCCCGCAGGCGAAGATGAGCAGGAAGATCAGCACATCACGATACCTGGATGCAGGATGCAGGATGCGGGATCCGGCGCTTCGCGCAGATTCAAGATCCGGGATATGGCGCTTCGCGCCGATATTTATATTATCCTTACTAAATTTCATTACCTGCCATCCAGTTATCCAGTTATCCTGCATCCTGCATCTTGCATCCTGCATCCTGTATCTTGCA
>SESA01000280.1_pt1 | contig 35876 bp, 35 predicted proteins | sample 3171451 | NCBI WGS metagenome assembly SESA01 (sample SAMN06051862, study PRJNA518727) | freshwater metagenome | biome: subpolar coniferous forest; feature: holomictic lake; material: water; isolation source: holomictic Lake 227, 8 m depth | place: Canada: near Kenora, Ontario | collected...
GATGAACTCGAGATGCATGTGACGACCCTGGACAAGGGCCAGGCCCCTCACCCGCCCCACCAGCATGCCGATGAGGAACTGCTCATCGTCAAGGAAGGCACCGTCGAGGCGCTCGTCGCTGGGGAATGGATCAAGCTCGGTCCCGGCTCCGTCATCTTCCAGGCCGCGAACATCGAACACGCCATCCGCAATGTCGGCGAAGGGCAGGCGACCTACCACGTCATCAAGTGGAATTCGCCCGGCATGCTCGCCAAGCGCGAGGCTGCGAAGGCCGCCGCGAAATAAGCCAAAGAAAAAGGGCGTCCCGAGGGACGCCCTTCTGCTTGCTCCGAACAGGGGGACTTAGATGGCGGCAGGGCCGCGCTCGCCGGTGCGAATGCGGATGACGTCGGTGAGTCCGAGGACGAAGATCTTACCGTCCCCGATTTTGCCGGTCTGGGCGGCCTTGGAAATCGTGGCGATAGCCTTCTCGACCTGCTCGTCAGCGACGGCGGCCTCGATCTTCACCTTGGGGAGGAAATCGACGGTGTATTCGGAACCGCGGTAGATCTCCGTGTGGCCCTTCTGGCGGCCGAAGCCCTTGACTTCAGTTACGGTCATACCCTCGATGCCGATTTCGGCGAGGGCGTCCTTAACTTCTTCAAGTTTGAAGGGTTTGATGATGGCGACGACGAGCTTCATGGTGGTGTGTTAGGTTGGGTTAGGCGTTCGGTTGAGCAAGTCCACTTATGCACCCCCCGTGCCAAGACCTCAGAACAGGGGAAGGGACTTACGATTGGCTAATTTTAAGCAGTACATCCGACACGTTCGACAATTTTTCGACAGATTTTAACCCAGGAGACAGTTCCACCCCACTATTTAGGTCAAAAAAGCTGGCACCGGACTGGCGGGCCTCGGCAATGGTTTCCGGCCCCAGGCCGCCAGCCAAGATCCACTGGGACTGAGGGTATTTCAACAGGAGTTGCTGGAAGCGATGCCAATCCGACTTCTGGCCGGTGCCGCCGAAGGCATCCTTGGCGTGGGCGTCATGCACGAACCCAGAGGCCAGGGGAATGAGCGCAGCGGGCCATTCAGCGCCATCGGCGAGCTTGGGGGCGAGCCAGAGTCTGGCCGGGCCCAGTCGGGCTGAGAGGGCCGCCGGATCACACTCTTTTTTGAGCGGGTCGAAATGCACCTGCACGATCGCGAAGCCTTCCGCGATCAGCTCGGTGGCTTCGGCGACGGAAGGATTCACGGTGACGGCCACGCGCTTGTTCGCCGGGATTTCCCGGAGCAATGCATCCCGTTGGGCGGGGGCGACGAAGCGCCCGGAGCCGCTCCAGCAGTTTACGCCGAGGTAGTCCGCACCGAAGCCCAGTGCGAAGGCGGCGTCGGCGGCCCGCGTGATGCCGCAGACTTTAATGCGGGCTAGTCCGATCATGCGAGGGCATCGATCACCGCGTTGCGGATCGCGACGGCGGTCGGGGCGGCGGCGGTGCCCGCAAGGGGGATGCCGGCTTTGCGCAATGCATCGGCGGTCGTATCGCCAATGGCCACAACCTTGGGCTGGCGCGCCCCGGCGTCCGGGCGCAGGGCCGCGGCCTGGTGCAGGAAAGATTCCACTGCCGAGGGGCTCGCGAAGACGATGATATCCGCGCCGCGGCGGCGGAACTCCGCGGCTTCCGGCGATTCGGCGACATGCTTCTCTTCCGTGGCGTAGACCTTGAGCAGGTCGACGATGGCCATGGCGCCGTCCATCAGGAGGCGGGAAAGTTCGGGCGAGTTCAGGTTGCCGGTGACGAGCAGGATTTTCTGATTTTCAATATCATGTTTCGCCATCAGTTCGCGGCCGAGGCTCAGCGCGTCGTTCTGCGTGGCGGTGAGGTCGGAATCCAGATGGTATTGGCGCAGGGCTTTCTCGGTCGCGGGGCCCACGCATGCGAAGCGCACGCCCCCGACGGAACGGATGTCGGTGAAGCGCTCGAAGAAGCGGTCGAAGAAGCCCCGCACGCCGTTGGGGCTGGTGAAGACGACCCAGTCATATTCCCCCATGGCGTCGAGGACCTCGCTGAGTACGGTATCATCGGGCTCGAATTTGATCTCGAGCAACGGCAGTTCGGAGACGGCCGCGCCAACGGCGGTGAGCGCGGCTTTCCAGTCGGCCCCGCGCCCTTCGGGGCGGGTGAGGACGATGTGTCGGTCGCGCAGGGGGAGTTTACTCATGTTCAGCGGGGCAGGATCTGGCGGAGGAGGGTGTCAGCCAGCACGGAGGCCGCGGCGAGGTCGGTGACCGGGAACTCGAAATCACATCGACCGAAGTCGGCGCGGAAGAGGTGCACCCGGCCCGCGGCGTGGTGGCAGGCGAACGCGGTGTGGCAACCTTCGCCGAGTTTGGCCAGGAACAGGCGTTCGACAGTCACGGAGTAGGTCGTGGTGGCACAGCCAGCGGTGGCATACAGCGCGACGTCGGCGGCGCGCGATTGAATCGCGACAGCGCCTTGACCGGCGGCGGGCACCATGTGCGCGAGGTCGACCGGCTCGAGGGAGAGTCCCGGCCAGGTTTTGATACCTAGTCGGTTGAGGCCCGAGGCGGCGAGGTACGAGGCGTCGGCGTCGCCGTTGGCCAGCTTCTTGAGCCGCGTGTCTACGTTGCCGCGTAGTTCGGTCCACTGTGCGTCCGGGAAGGTGAGGGCGCCTTGGGCGCGGCGGCGCGGGCTGCCGGTGGCGATGCGTTTTGGTCGGATGATTTCGGTGCGGCGCACGAGTACGTCGCGGGCATCCTGACGAGGCAGGCAGGCGGCGATGGCGAGACCGGCGGGCATCTCGGTGGGAAGGTCCTTTGAACTATGGATGGCTACATCGGCTTCGCCGCGTAGGAGGGCTTGCTCGAGTTCGGCGGTGAACAGTCCTTTACCGCCTTGTTTTTCGAGAGACCAGCTCGCCTGGCGATCGCCGGTCGTGGTCAGGATACGGACTTCGGTGGTTCGGTCGAGGGCTTGGCTGAGTCGCGCGGCGGCGTCATGGGCCTGCTGGAGGGCCAGCGGGCTGCCACGGGTGACGATGACGATGGGACCGGACATATCAGAGATGGAGGTAGCCGTTGCGCATCAGCCAGAGTACGCCCCAGGTCAGGGGGATGCCGAGATTGCCGATGAGCAGGGTGGCGGCGGCGATGCGAAGGAAATCCCAGCGGCGTTGCTGGGCAGCCATCATGGCAATCACGGCACCGCAGAGCGCAGTCGGAATGCCGACGCCCACGCCGACCCATACCACGCGGTCATAAGGATCCGCGACCTGCCCCAGAAAGACCGGAGCGGCTTGGCGGGTCATCAGGTAGGCGGCGTAAAGCGCCCCGCCGGCCAGGAGCAGCGAGAACGCCTGCACGACGCCATAGGCGCGTGAGTCGTCTTCGCTGAGTTCGGTGGGCACACCGTCAGCAAAGACACCCCTCGCCGGACTTCCAAGTTTCAAGTTTCCCGCGGCGGGATTATTCCGCCCCGGGAGACCAGCCTCAGTGGCCGCCGAGACCTTCGTGCTCCTTGATGTATTCCTGCTTCAGGCCCAAGGCTTCGGGCGCATGGAGGACGAGCATCTTCATGCGGACGTCCGCCGGCACGGTCGAAGCCGTCGCCTTGGAAACGAAAATCATCAGGAGGATCGAGAGCGGCACGGCCCAGATGGCGGGCTGTTCGCACAGGATGCGGGCGAGCGGATGTGCGACCCAGCCATCCGCGATAGTCTTGGCTAAAGGGTGGTCGGCCCAGTAAGCCGAGAGTTCCGCAGCATCGGTAATCTTCTTCGCCTTGGCGACGGCAACATCGGAAACCGACGTCAAGGTGATGGAGGCTAGGGCGCTGAGTCCGCCGACAAGCATACCCGTGGCCGCGCCCCGCATGGTCATACCGCGCCACCAGACGCTCATGAAGAGCAACGGGAAGTAGCTGGCCGCCGCGATAGCGAAAGCCTGGCCGACCATGAAGTTGATTTCCAGCGCTTCGACCTGTGAGCCGAGGCCGACGGCGACGAGGCCGACGATAAGGGCCGACCATTTAAAGGCCTTCAGGCGCTGTTCCGGTGAGGCGTCGGGCTTCAGCATCCGGCCGTAGATGTCGTGCGCGAGGGCGCTGGACATCGAGACGAGCAGGCCGGAGAAGGTGGACATGAATGCGGCGAAGGCGCCGGCGCAGGTGATGCCCGAAAGAATTGATCCGAGGAGCGGATGATCGCGGCCCGCGAGGAGCGTAGGGAGTTCGAGTACCACCTTATCCGTGCCCTTGGCGCCGACGGCGTCATAGAGCTCGGGGGTCAGCGAACGTCCGATGACGCCGTAGACGGGCGGGAAGACGTAGAATACGCCGATGAGAATCATCACCCACATCGTCGTGCGTTTTGCGGCGACGCCGTCCGGATTCGTGTAGAAGCGGACCAGGATGTGCGGCAGGCCGGCGGTACCGCAGACCAGCGCAATGATCAGTGAGTAGGTGTAGAGGAGCGAATAGGGCTTCTTGTTCGCCTCGAGTTCGGCTTTCGCCTCGGGCGTTTTGGCAGCGATGATCGAGGCGTCCAGGGCTTTGGTGGTGAGTTTGCCGAACGGGGCGATCCAAGCCTCATCCTTGGGCGCCTTCGCGGGCAGGGCCTTCCGCTCGATGCCCACGGGGGCGCTAGCGACGGCTTCCTGGCTCGTTTTGTTGGCGGCGAGGTGCTGTTGATAGTGGCCGACAAGCGAGGCCAACACGAAGATCGGCACGGTGATGGCGAAGACCTTCAGCCAATATTGGAAGGCCTGGACGAGCGTGATACCCTTCATGCCGCCGAGCGACACGTTGAGGGTGATGACCGCGCCGACGACGACCACGCCGGCCCAATAGGGTAGGCCCGGAAAGATATAGGCGAGCGTCGTGCCGGCGCCCTTCATTTGGGGCATGGTGTAGAAGAAACCGATGAAGAGCACGAAGCAGACCGCGATTTTCCGGAACACCGGTGAATCATAGCGACCTTCCGCGAAGTCCGGAATGGTGTAAGCACCGAAGCGGCGCAGCGGGCCGGCGATGAAGAGCAGTAGGAACAGGTAGCCGCACGCGTAGCAGACCGGATACCAGAGCGCGTCGTAACCCGTGGCCATCACCATGCCGGCGACGCCCATGAAGGAGGCCGCGGAGAGGTATTCGCCCGAGATGGCAGAAGCATTCCAGCCGACGGAAACCGAGCGTCCGGCGACGAAGAAGTCACCAGCGCTTTTGGATTTACCCGCGGTCCAGAAACCCATGCCGACCGTGATGGCGACGGTGGCGAGGGAACAGATGGCGATCCACGGATCGATGCCCTTGGAGGCCTCCACAGCGAGAAGGAGAGCGTTCATATTATTTGGTCTGGCCGTCCTGGGCGGCTTGGGCTTCGGCGTTCTCCAGCGCGATCGAGCGCTTGATGAAGACGTAGGAGATGACCCATACGAAGGGGAAGAAGAGCACGCCGAGGATCAACCACGTCAGCGTGAAGCCGAAGACGCGCTGGGCCATGAACGCCGGCTGGAAGTAGTTCAGCAGCGGCAGGGCAACGAGCGCCACGACGAAGCACAAGGCGCAGGCGATGGAGAGTTTCAGCTGGTCGCGCATCATGCGCGCCAAGAACGCATCCGAATGGATGTCGACCGGGGTGGGGGAGGTGGGCTCGCTCATGGGGTGTGGGGACAGCCAAGCCTTTTGCCTTCGCTTGGCAACCCCTTGGATGCTGCGTCCCGGAGTGGCTGGTTTTTGGGCATAAAAAAGGGCCGACTCGCGTCGGCCCTTTCGTGGCGGTCAGCCGACCGCTTACTTGGTCGTGTACTCGGCCTGGGCGCCGCGGATGTTGCGCTTCTGGACCCAGGGCATGAGGGCGCGGAGACGCTGGCCGGTCTTTTCGATCGGGTGGTTTTCGCCCTGCTTGAGCAGCTTATTGTAGTTCTTGAGGCCGCCCTTGTATTCCTTGACCCACTGGGCGGTGAACTTGCCGGACTGGATTTCCTTGAGGATCTCGCGCATCGCCTTGCGGGACGAGCTGTTGATCACGCGAGGACCGCGGGTGATGTCGCCATACTTGGCGGTCTCGGAGATCGAGAAGCGCATGCCGGAGATGCCGGCTTCGACCATCAGGTCGACGATGAGTTTCAATTCGTGGAGACACTCGAAGTAGGCCATCTCGGGCTGGTAACCGGCTTCGACGAGGGTTTCGTAGCCCACCTTGACGAGCTCGGAGGCACCACCGCAAAGGACGGCCTGTTCGCCGAAGAGATCGGTCTCAGCTTCTTCCTTGAAGGAGGTCTTGATGACGCCGGCGCGGGTGGAGCCGATGCCCTTAGCCCAAGCGAGGGCGGTCTTGGTGGCCTTGCCGGAGACGTCTTGCTGGATGGCGATGAGGGCGGGGACGCCCTTGCCTTCGACGTACTGAGCGCGGACGACGTGGCCGGGGCCCTTGGGGGCGACCATGGCGATGTCGACGTTCTTGGCAGGTTTGATCAACTTGTAGTGGATCGAGAGGCCGTGGATGAAGAGGACGGTCTTGCCTCCCTTGCCGAGGTTAGGCGCGATGTCCTTTTCCCAGACGTCGGCCTGCTTCATGTCGGGGATGCCCACGAGCATGACGTCGGCACGGCGAACGGCTTCGGCGGTCTCATAGACCTTGAAACCCTTTTTCTTCGCAGCGGCGGCGGACTTGGAACCCTTGTACAGGCCCACGATGACGTTCAGTCCGCTGTCGCGGAGGTTCATCGCGTGGGAATGTCCCTGGGAACCGAAGCCGAGAACGGCGAGGGTCTTGTTCTTCAGGAAGCCGAGATCGGCGTCCTTGTCGGTGTACACTTTGGCAGGCATTGGTGTTTGGTGGAAAGAGGTGGGGGATTATTCGGCCGAGGCCTTCTTGCGGCCGCGCTTGAGCGCGACGGCGCCGGTACGGGCGGTTTCGATGATGCCGAAATGTTCGATGAGATCGAGGAAGGCGGAAATCTTGGTCACGTTGCCCGTGAACTCGATGAGCAGGGAGTCGTGCGAGACGTCGACGACCTTGGCGCGGAAGAGGCCGGCGATTTCGAGGATCTCGGTGCGGGTCTTCTTGTCGGACTTCACCTTGACGAGGATGAGCTCGCGGGCGACGTGGTCGACTTCCTCGCGAGAGAAGTCGTTCACGGTGATGACATTGATCAGCTTATCGAGGGCCTTGACGCAGCGGTCGAGGGCGGCGTCGTCGGCGACGACGGTCGCGGTGATGCGTGAGTAGGCCGGATCGTGGGTCGGTCCGACGTTGAGGGTCTCGATGTTGAAACCGCGGCCGGAGAGCATGCCGGCGACGCGAGCCAGGACGCCAAACTTGTTTTCGACGAGGGCGGAGAGCGTGTGCTTCTTCTTGAGGGGCGTCATGGCGGCGGTGTTAAGGGAGGGAAGGGGTGGACGGAGAGGGACTCGAACCCACGACATTCTGCGTGTAAAGCAGACGCTCTAACCAACTGAGCTATCCATCCAGAGGAAGGGTTGGTATAGGGAAGGCCCCCGCCTTTTGTCCACTATGAAAACCGCCCCGCGGGCTTGCTCCGGGGCCGTTTGGCCCGCAATCTGCGGGCCAATGGACTCCGCCCGCGAACAACGCATCCTTGAGGCCCTCCGCACCCTGGCCCGCCCGGGTCTCGGCCAGCAGGGGCTTTTGGACTGCATTAGCTCGCTGGATGCGGAAGTAGCCTCGGCGGACTCGGGCCTACCGGGCGACCTCGATCATTACCTCCGCCGCCGCTCCTATGAAAAGGCTTTGCTCTTCCTGCAGGGTGGCACGCCGGGTGCAGGGACCTGTGGTCGCGGCGCATGAGTGGCAATCCTTTCGATAAGCTGGACGGTCAGTCGTTGCCGCCCGGCCCGCCACCCAAGGCCGTCGCGCCCGTGGCGAAGTCTAAGCCGAAGCTCGGCAAGGTCATCCTGCAATATGAGCGTTCCGGCCGCGGTGGCAAGGAGGTGACGATCTTGAAGGGTCTTTGGATTGAGTCGCAGGAAATGCGCATGCGCGAAGCCTTGCTCAAGGAGATGAAGCGCGCCCTCGGTACGGGCGGCGCCCTCGAAGGTCGCGAAATCGTGCTGCAAGGCGATCGTCGTGAGACGGCCAAGGCCTGGTTGTTGAAGGAAGGTTTCACGACCAACCTTTGAACCCGTAAAACCACTCGCCTCGGCATCCCCGCCGAGGTATGTCTTCTTCGTGCCAGACTTGCAGCCAGATCTGATTCGCCTCGACGGCGATCGCGCGCCGGTCCGCCGGGTCGTCGAATTGCTCCGCGCGGCGGGCGGCCGCCCTTACATGGTTGGCGGCTGCGTGCGCGATGCGCTGCTGGGGGCTAAGGTCGTCGACGTGGACATCGAGGTCTACGGGCTGGGGACGCGCGAAATCGAATCCGCCCTGCGCAAGGAATTCGGCATCATCACCGTCGGTGCCGCTTTCGGCGTGACGAAACTCAAGGACTTCCCGGTCGACGTCTCGGTGCCTCGTCGCGAGAACCGCACGGGTGCCAAGCATACGGATTTCGATGTGCAGGCCGACCCAACGATGACGCCGAAGGACGCCGCGGAACGTCGCGACTTCACGCTCAATGCGGTGATGTGGGACCCTTTCACGGGTGAGATTGTCGACCCGTGGGGCGGCGTGGCCGACCTACAGGCGGGCGTGCTGCGCCATGTCTCGGAAAAGTTCTCAGAAGATCCGTTGCGCGTTTTGCGCGCCATGCAGTTCGCCGCCCGCTTCGAGTTCACGGTGGCGCCCGAGACCGTCGCGCTTTGCGCCTCGCTGTCACAGAACGACCTGCCCCCGGAGCGCCTGTTGGAAGAATGGACAAAGCTTATCTTGCGCGGCCGGAAGCCCTCGGTGGGGTTGGGGTTTCTCAAGGCCTGTGGCTGGACGAAATTCTACCCCGAGCTCCATGCGATGATTGGCATTCAGCAGGATCCGGAATGGCATCCCGAAGGCGACGTCTGGGTGCATACGCTCCAGGCGATGGATATCTTTGCAACCGAACGTGTGGGCGAGCGAGATGAAGACCTGATCGTCGGCCTCGCCGTCCTCTTGCATGACATCGGTAAGGCCACGACGACTAAGAAGGAGAAAGATGAACGCTGGCATGCCTATGGTCATGAAGAGGTGAGCCATGGCCTGACCCCTGATTTCCTCGCTCGCATCACGCGCGAAGCGAAGATCATCGAAGCAGTGCTCCCCTTGGTTCGCTGGCATGCTCAGCCCTGGGAGCTTTATAAGGCGAAGGCCGGCGACGCCGCCGTCCGTCGACTGGCGAACAAGGTGGTCCGCATCGATCGCCTGATCCGCGTCGACTCGGCGGATCGCAAGGCCCGCGTGAACGATCTCAACCCGGAAACATACAAGTGCCGCACGGAAGCCTCGCCGCAGGGTATCTGGCTGGCCGAACGCGCCGCCGCCCTCCATCTGGCTGACTCCGCCCCGAAGAAAATCGTCCTCGGACGTCATCTGATCGCCCTGGGTCACAAGCCCGCCGGCTGGTTCTCGCGCATCTTGGAAGAGGCTTTTGAAGCCCAGCTGGATGGTGTATTCAGCGATGAAGCCTCGGGTCTCGTCTGGCTTAAGGAACGGATGTCCCGGGAGGCTGTCTAATTAACCATCATGTCCCAACGCACCCTAGGTCTATCGGCCCTGCTCATCGGCGCCCCCGATTGGAACGACGTGCTCGCCCGCACGCTGGATAATTTCGAATGTGTCACGGGAACAATTCACCGGACCGATCCAGCGACGGGACTGCTTTCCCTGGTCGCCCATGCGGGAATCCCGCCGCAGGCCCAGGCGATGCTGTTGCCCAAGATTGATAATATTCCTTTCGGCAAAGGCATCGCTGGCTGTGCCGCTCAGCGCAAAGAGGCCGTCCAGCTTTGCAATCTGCAGGAAGATCTCGGCGGCGTCGCGAAGCCGGACGCCCGCAAGACGAACGTCCAAGGCGCGCTCGCTGTCCCCGTGTGCGGTGCCGACGGTAAGGTCATCGGCGTGCTTGGCATCGGTAAGATGCAGCCCTATGAATTCAATGACAGTGAGGTCGCGGACCTGCATTCCGTCGCGGCCTTGATCTCCGCAAGGCTGTAGGATGTCTGCTTAGGTTCTGGCGAAGAACTAAGAACAACGAACTAAGAACGCTGCGCTTCGCCCGCTAGGGCTCGTCCTGTCGGCGAACTCTTCAGCTTGAGTAAGCCGTCGGGCGTGCCGGCATAGACGAGTTCGCCGCCTTTGGCGCCACCTTCGGGACCGAGCTCCATGACCCAATCTGCGGCCATGATCACGTCCGCGTGATGTTCGATCACGATGAGCGTGGCGCCCGCATCGCGGAGTCGTCCGAGCAACGCCAGCAGCTTGGCGATGTCATCCCAGTGCAGGCCGGTCGTGGGTTCATCGAGCACATACAGGCGGCCGGAGTGATCGCGGCGCGCGAGTTCGGAGGCAAGTTTCAGGCGCTGGGCTTCGCCGCCCGAGAGGGTGTTCGCGGCCTGTCCGAGCTTGATATAGCCGAGCCCGACCTCCGAAAGGGTGCGCAATTTTTCGGCCAACCGCGGCTGGGCCTTGAAAACTTCGGCGGCTTCGGTGACGGCGAGATCCAGTGCTTCGGATATGCTGAGGCCTTTGAAACGTACTTCCAGCGTCTCGCGGTTGAAGCGTCGGCCAGCACAACTGGGGCAGTCGACGAACGTCTCGCCGAGGAATTGCATGTCGAGCGCCACGGAACCTTCGCCGGCGCAAGTCTCGCAGCGTCCGCCCCGGACGTTGAAACTGAAGCGACCAGGACCGTAGCCACGGGCCTTCGCAAGTGGCAGCGAGGACCAGAGGTCGCGCAGGAGGTCCATGATGCCCGTGAACGTCGCGGGGTTGGAACGTGGGGAGCGGCCGATGGGCTCTTGGTCGACTGCGGTGAAGGCGACCATTTTTTCCAGGCCTTCGATGCCGCCGTGACGGCCTGGGACCATCTTAGCTCCATTGATTTTGCGTGCCGCGGCCGCGGAAAGAATATCGATCGCAAGCGTGCTCTTGCCCGAACCAGAGACTCCGCAGACGACGGTGAGATTACCGATGGGGAAAGAGGCGGTGACGTTTTTAAGGTTATGTTCGGTAGCGTCTTTGACCGTAAGCAACGCCTTGCCTGGGGCCTTGCGGGGGATTACGCCCGCGAGCGATGCTCGCCCGGAAAGATACGCCCCGGTGCGCGAGCTCGTGTGCGCTGCGCAGGCCGCGGGCGTACCTTCGAAGATGACGTGACCGCCCGCCACTCCGGCCCCTGGTCCCATTTCGACGAGATGATCGGCGGCGAGCATCATGTCGCGGTCATGCTCCACGACCACGATGGTATTGCCGAGGTCGCGCAGCCCGCGGATCGAGCCGATGAGGCGTTGATGGTCGCTCGGGTGCAGTCCGATGCTGGGCTCATCGAGGACGTAGGTCACGCCAACCAAGCCGAGGCCGAGTTGGGTCGCGAGGCGGACGCGCTGCGCTTCGCCGCCGGAAAGCGAACTGCATTCGCGATCGAGGGTGAGGTAGTTCAGGCCCGCGTCGTTTAGGAAGGCGAGGCGTTGCTCTAGTCCGCGCCGCGCTTCTTCCGCTGGCATCACGCGCGGATGCGCCGCCAGCTGGCGCGTGAAAGCGAGTGCCGCTGGAATCGGCAAGGCGAGGAACTCGGCCATATTTTTCTCAGCCAAAAGGATCGATAGCGCCGCGGGGGAGAGACGCTGGCCTTGGCAGCCCGCGCAGACGGAGCCTGATTGGAATTGCAGTAGGCGCTGGCGGAGGGATTCGCCGGTGGTGGTGCGATAGGCGTGCTCGAGTTCGGCGAACATGCCCGTCCAGACGGTCTCGACGGGCTTGCGGCCCTTGGGGGGCGGCAGCAGGAAGACCCGTTTCTTGTCGCCGTGGAGCAATAATTCGCGAGTCGCTTTGGGCAGGTCTCGCCAAGGGGTCTTCAGGTCGAAGGGCACTTGTTCGGCGAGCGCGCGGGTGATGGCGTTGCGGCGAATCAGCGTCTTGCGAGTCGCGCACTTCCAGGGCTTCACGACGCCGTCGTTGAGCGAGAGCGAGTCGTCGCGAATGGAGAGGCCTTCCTGGAAGCGGAGTTGTCGTCCCAGTCCGCCGCAATCCGGACAAGCGCCATCGGGGTGGTTATGGGAAAGGGAGCGTGGACTGACGGTTTCGTAGGTTTCCCCGCAATGCTCGCAGGAGAGGTGCAGGGAGAGTGGAAACTCCTGCCACTGACCGCTGATTTCCGCGAGGACGAGTGCCCGGTTGCGACCTTCGCGGAAGGCGAGTTCAAGCGAGTCGGCGAGACGGCTGCGTTGATCGGGCCCGGCGACGATGCGATCCACGACGACATCCAGTTGTTTGGCTTCGCGCCCGGTGAGCAGGCCCGAGGCTTCTTCGAGCGTGGCGACGACGCCATCGACGCGGACGCGTGAGAACCCCCGACGACCAAGGTCGGCCGCGGTTTCCATCAGGACTGATGATTTGTCCCTGGCGATCGGGGCGACGACCATGAGTCGGGTGCCAGCAGGAATTTCCTCCAGTGATTGGAGATTGTCGTCGAGCGACCGGCGGCGAACGAGGTGGCCGTCCTTGAGGCAGCGGCGATCGCCGGCCAGGATCCACAGCGGGCGGGCGTGGTCGGCGATTTCGGTCAACGTGGCGACGGTCGAGCGGGGGTTCGTGTTGCCTCCGGTGCGCTGGGCGATCGCGATGACGGGGGAGAGGCCCCGGATGAAGTCGACGTCGGGGCGCGGGGCGGAGTCGAGCATCCCCCGGGCCTTCGCTGAAAGGGATTCAAGGTATTGGCGGCTTCCTTCGGCGTGGAGGGTGTCGAACGCCAGGGATGACTTGCCGGACCCGCTGACCCCAGTGATGACGGTCAGCTGATAGCGCGGGATAGTCAGTTCCACGTCCTTAAGGTTGTGGGTGCGGGCTCCCTTGATGTGGATGGGCGGGTTCAGGACAGTGGACGATAGCTCGTCCGGACCAAGGGAGAAGGCGGAAGTGGTCGGTCCACCGTTAATAAGTCGGATACAAATCCGCTTTTACCCCCTCGGCCAAAGTGTAAGTTTGCCCGGATGCCTCGCCTCTTTCTCTGCCTGCTGAGCCTGTTCACCGCCCAGATCTTCGCTGATACGATGGAACCGCGGGTGCTTTTTCTCGGGGATAGCATCACGTACGGAGGCAACTGGACGATTCTCGTCGAGTCTGCGATCCGCGCCCAGAAGGGTATGGAACGCGCGACAATCGTGAACATGGGTCTCTCGAGCGAAACCACCTCGGGTCTTTCCGAACCCGGTCATGCCGGCGGCAGTTTTCCGCGCCCCGACGTGCATGAGCGTCTCGGCCGCGTGCTCGAACAATTCAAGCCCACGCTGGTCGTCGCCTGCTACGGTATCAACGACGGCATCTATCAGCCGCTCGATTCCGCGCGCAAGCTTGCTTACGAGAACGGCATGATCCGTTTCCGGCAGGCGTGCATCAAGGCCGGTGCGAAAGTGGTGCTGCTCACGCCGCCGCTTTATGCTCCGGACAACCGCCCGAAGGATGCGATCAACTACGACGGAGTGATGGAGGCTTACGGCGCCTGGCTCGTCGAGCAACGCCCGGCCGGCTGGCTGGTCGTCGATATCCACCCGAAGCTTCATCAGGCCGTAGCGGCGGCGAAGCAGGCCGACCCGAAGTTCATCTACGCGAAAGATAATCTTCATCCCGGAGAGGAGGGGCACGTCTTCATGGCGCGTGCCGCCTGGGAGGGCCTCGCGCCGATGATGAAATGGAAACTCGATACAGCATTTGCCGAAGGTCCGAAATTGAAAGTGCTCAAGCAGAGCTCGACGATGCTGCGGGATGCCTGGCTTAAGCAGACCGGTCACAAGCGCCCAGGGGTTGCCGGAGGCCTGCCCCTGGCGGAGGCGGAAAGTCGGTCGGCCGCCCTAGTTACCCAGTTTCTCAAGAAATAAGGGGGGGGTAGGGCCTCGGAGGGCGGGGTGCTATTGCCCAAGAAACACCGTTCCGTCACGGGTTTGTAACAATTGTCTGCGATGATGCGTGTGCTTCCAAACTCATGCATACCTCCCTAAAGTCCCTCGCGCTGCTCGCCCTCACGGCCACTGTCGTGTCAGCTCAGCAGACCCCTGCCGCCTCAGGGGCCGTCGTCGCTGATCCCAAGTTGCCTGATTACGCCGTCGCTTCCGGTGTCTCGGGCAACCTGAACTCGGTTGGTTCCGATACCTTGAACAACCTGATGACTTTCTGGAGCGAAGGCTTCAAGGCCAAGTATCCTAACGTGAACATCCAAGTTGAAGGTAAGGGGTCGGGTACCGCTCCGGTGGCTCTGATCTCCGGTGCCGCTCAGGTGGGCCCGATGAGCCGCGAAATGAAGACTTCCGAAGTCGCTGGCTTCGCTGCTAAGTTCGGCCACAAACCGACTAAGATTCCGGTGGCCATCGATGCCCTCGCCGTTTTCGTCCACAAGGACAACCCGATTAAGGGTCTCTCCCTTGCTCAGGTTGACGCGATCTTCTCCTCGACCCGTAAGCGCGGTGGTCAAGACATCAACACCTGGGGTGATGCCAAGCTGACCGGTGCTTTCGCGGGCAAGACTATCTCTGCCTTCGGACGCAACTCGGCTTCTGGCACCTACGGCTTCTTCAAGGACAACGCCCTTAAGAATGGTGACTACAAGAGCAGCGTTAAGGAGCAGCCGGGTTCTTCCTCTGTCGTCCAAGGGGTCGCTTCCGACCTCGGTGCGATTGGGTACTCCGGCATCGGCTACAAGACCTCTGGCGTCCGCGCCCTTGCGCTCTCGGTCGCTGATGGTTCTGCTCTTATTGAGCCTAATTACGCCAACGCCCTCAATGGTAGCTACCCGCTCGCCCGCTATTTGTATGTCTACGTGAACAAGGCTCCTTCGAAGGAAATGGATAAGCTTACGAGCGAGTTCATCACCTTCGTGCTCTCGAAGCAGGGCCAAGAAATCACGATCAAGGACGGATACTTCCCGCTGCCAGCCGACGTTGCTGCCGAAGGTCGCCTCGCGCTCAAGTTCTACAGCGCCGAATAATCTTGGTCTCGAAATCGTATCGTCGCCACCACGCCCTTCGGGGTCGGTCTAAAAAGCGCGGCGATACGGTCTCGGGTCCTCCTAAGGCGGGGTCTCCCCGCCTTACCCTTTATTAGAATTAACGACACCTAACCGTAACGCGATGGAAACTTCCGACAAAAACCCCTCTGCGGCGCCTGCGCCAGAGTCGCGTTTTACGGTAAGTCCCATGACCCTCGCTGCTGACCGGTGGATGGGGCGTCTCATTCGCTTCGGCGGGGTGGGGGTCGTGCTCGCGGTCTTTGGGATGTTGGCTTTCCTGATTTTTCAAGTCTTCCCGCTCTTCACGGGAGCCAAGGTTGCAGCTGGCGATGCCTTATCCGTGCCGGCCAATGCAATTGCCTTCGGTGAGGATGAATACGGCGATTTACCCTATGTCGTTCTTGCCGATGGCAGGGTGATTTTTCAGCGGTCCAAGGATGGTTCGAAAGTGCTTGAGTGGTCGCCTGCGCTGGCGAATCGCCACGTATCCACCGTCCGGAGCTATCCCCGCTCTGGCTTGGTCTTTCTGGGTCTATCCGATGGCTCAGTTCAGGAACTGCGGATCATCTACCGCTCGAGCTTCGACTCCGCTGGTAAGCGTACGATTGAGCCGATTGTGACAGCTTTAGAGCCGCTGCAGGTCGGCAAGCCTGGCCTGCCTTGCGTGGATATCTGGAACGCCAAGGGTACGCAGTCACGGCTGATGCTCGTGCGTCAGGATGAAGTCGGCAAACCCCTGCTCACCGCGATCCGCCTGACGGAACGTAAAGGCCTGGGCGGCAAAGCGAAGGTCACCGTCAGCGCCCCTTTCGTGGTCGCCGCCGATGCGGCTTCGGTCGATAAGGTGCTCCTTCCTTCCACGGCAGAATCGCTCATTGTCGTCAGTAAATCCGGTGAAGTGCGCACCTATGCCGATGATGGCACGACCTTCTCGTTCCTCCAGTCGTTTACTCCGTTTAAGGAATCGACCGATGCTGGGGTCACCTCGGCGGGCATGATCTTCGGTAACGTCTCAGTGGTCTTCGTGGGTCGCACGGGCGCGCAGCAGGTTTGGTCAATGTATCCGCAGCTTCAGCCCGACGGCAAGAGCCTGCGTCGCTGGGGTAAGATCCATGATGGCGAATCACTCGCTGGACCCGGCGAAGGCGTCTATGCCGCCGAAGGTAACAAATGCTACCTCGCTGTGGCTGGTGGCAAGCTTCAGCTCCGCAATATGACGACCGGGTCGCTCCGCTGGGAAGGCGATGCTCCAGGCGGCACGATTCGTCAGCTGGCTTTCGCCGGAAACTATGATCGGTTCACTGCACTCTCGGCGGACGGAAAGCTCCACCGATGGGCTATTGTTGACCATCATCCAGAATCGTCATGGGGTGCGTTCTTCGGCAAGATTTGGTATGAAGGTGCTTCTGGCCCCGCTTACACTTGGCAGTCGAGCGCAGGCTCCGACGAGTTCGAGGCGAAGTATTCACTGGTGCCGCTCTTCTACGGCACGGTGAAGGGGACGTTCTACGCGCTGCTCTTCGCTCTGCCGATCGCGCTAACCGCCGCTATCTACGTCTCGCAGTTCCTCCGTCCAGAATACCGTAATGTCGTGAAGCCGGTCATGGAGATCATGGCCTCTCTGCCTTCCGTGGTGCTGGGCTTCTTGGCTGGTCTTTGGCTGGCCCCGTTGGTTGATCCGCGTTTGATCTCCATCTTCTGTGCAGTCGGTATCCTCGCCCCCGCCGCACTTGCCGCCGGCTTCCTCTGGTCGGTGCTTCCTCAGCCTATTCGTCGTCAGGTCAAGCCAGGTATGGAGTTCCTCTGGCTGTTGCCGTTCCTTGCACTCTGTGCTATTGTCGCTTGGAAATCAGGCCCGGCCGTTGAGGCCGCCTTCTTCACGGTTAAGGATGCCTCGAGCGGCCTGCCCATCGCTGATTTCCGTGAATGGTGGCGCCAGACGACCGGAGCAACCTACGACTCGCGTAATTCTCTGGTGGTCGGATTCGTGATGGGCTTCGCGGTTATCCCAATCGTCTTTACCATTGCCGAAGACGCGCTGTCCAACGTGCCAAACTCACTCGTCTCGGGATCGCTGGCCCTCGGGGCAAGTCGGTGGCAGACGGTTTGGAGCGTGGTGGTTCCGACCGCTATCTCGGGTATCGTCTCGGGTGTCATGATTGGCTTTGGCCGCGCGATTGGTGAGACGATGATCGTCGTGATGGCCACGGGTAATACCGCGGTGATGGAGTCTAATCCTTTCAGCGGGATGCGGACGCTGTCCGCGAATATTGCGGTGGAGCTTCCGGAGGCGGCTTCGGGGCACACGCATTACCGGGCGCTCTTCCTTGGCGCCTGTTGTCTTTTCCTGCTCACGTTCGTCATTAACACCTTGGCGGAAGTCCTCCGCCAGCGCCTGCGTGAGCGCTATAAAGTCGTCTGAACATGGCCTCATCTTCCGATAGCAGTACTCCCCGCGGGGAAGCTTGGGTCTGGTTTAGCGGTCTCGGTTTAATCATCGGCCTAGGGATGGTCGTCGGTTTACTTTCATTAGTTATCCTCAATGGCATCACGGTTTTCTGGGCGCCGCAGGTACCCGTCGCCAAGGTGGACGATGGACGCACGATCATTGGTCAATTGGCCCAGCGGCGAATCCGGGCGGGTTCGCTTGCCAGTGAGCCCCGATACGAACTTCAGTATCAGGTGGGCCTGCGCGAACTGAACGGCAATTCCTACCTCTGGGTCGACGAAGCCAAGATCAAATCCGAGAGCTTCCCGGCCGATGTCCTCGGTCTGGAGCGCGTCGAGAACGGCCCGGCCTTCGTCCGTCCGCAATCCCTGCGCAAGTCCGACGGTAAGGTCATTGCCGCCACGGATGCGGCCTTCGAAGACGCCTTCCAGGCCGAAGTCGCCGCCGCCGCGGTGGTCCGCGAAAAGCTGATTGAGATCACCCGTCATCGCATCGGTGACGTGAACGGCGAGATGGACAAGGCCCGCGTGGCCCTGCGCCGGGCCGAAGACCTGAAGCTGGCGGACGAAGTCGAAGCCCGCCGTCGCCAGATCGCCGGTCTCGAAGAACGTTTCGCTACCTTGCAGGCCGAGGCCAAGAAGGTCGTCGAGGGCGGCGCGGTCGCTTCGCTTGTTTCCAAGGACGCGTCGAACCGCGAAGTCGTCGTCCCGCTCACCCAGGTCATCCGCGCCTGGTTCCCCAATCGCCTCGATACGTGGGGTCGTGTGAAACTCTTCTTCTCCCGCCTCGGTGAGTTCGTCTTCGACGAGCCCCGTGAGGCCAACACCGAAGGCGGCCTGATGCCGGCGATCTTCGGCACTCTCGTGATGACTGTCTTCATGAGCCTGATGGTCACTCCCTTCGGCGTCATCACCGCCATCTACCTCCGCGAATACGCGCAGCAGGGGCCCGTCCTGCGCATCGTCCGTATCAGCGTCAACAACCTCGCCGGCGTGCCCTCCATCGTCTTCGGCGTCTTCGGCCTGGGTTTCTTCGTCTACGTGCTCGGCGGCTCGATCGACCAGCTCTTCTTTGCCGACCAGCTGAAGTATAACAACAATACGCCGGTCTTCGGTACGGGTGGCCTGCTCTGGTGTTCCCTGACGCTCGCCCTGATGACGCTGCCGGTAGTCATTGTTGCGACCGAGGAAGCCTTGGCCGCCGTCCCGCGCGGCATGCGCGAGGCCTCCTTGGCAACGGGCGCCTCGAAGTGGCAGACGATTCGCGATATCCTCCTGCCCGCCTCGGCTCCGGGCATCCTGACTGGCGTCATCCTCGCCATGGCCCGTGGAGCAGGGGAGGTTGCTCCGCTGATGCTCGTGGGCGTGGTGAAACTCGCTCCGACGTTGCCGCTCGATGGTGCTGCCCCTTTCTTGCACATGGATCGCAAGTTCATGCACCTAGGCTTCCACGTGTATGACCTCGGGTTTCAGTCTCCCGACTCGGACGCAGCTCGCCCGATGGTCTTCGCTACCACGCTCCTGCTGATTTTCCTAGTCGTCTGCCTTAATATTGGTGCGATCTGGATCCGCAATCGCCTCCGCGCCCGCTTCAAGGGTGCATCCTTCTAATAATATCCCACTCATGCCCCCACTCATGAACCCTCCTTCATCCTCTCGCATCAAGGTCCGCCCTGCCGCTGAACGCGAAGGTCGCAAGGACTACATTAGCATCCGCGATTACGGCTTCTGGTATGGCGAGAAGAAGGCCCTCGACGCGATCTCCCTCGATATCCCGGAACGCCAGGTGGTCGCTTTCATCGGACCTTCCGGCTGCGGTAAATCCACGTTGCTGCGTAATCTCAATCGCATGAACGATCTCGTCGATGGCGTCCGCCACGAGGGCGAGATCACCATTAATGGGCGTTCGATCTATGACCCTGGCCTGGAGGTTATCTCCCTGCGTCGCCGCGTCGGCATGGTCTTCCAGAAGTCTAACCCTTTTCCGAAGTCGATCTACGAGAATGTCGTTTATGCGCTCCGCGTGGTGGGCGTGCGTGACCGCGCCGTGCTCGAAGAAGCTTGTGAGACCTCGCTCCGTAAGGCCGCCCTATGGGACGAGGTGAAAGACCGTCTTAATGATAGTGCCTTGGGCCTGTCTGGTGGTCAGATGCAGCGTCTCTGTATCGCTCGTGCCATCGCCAATCGCCCCGAGATTCTGTTGATGGACGAGCCTTGCTCGGCCCTTGACCCCATCGCCACGGGTAAGATCGAGGAGCTCATCCACGAGCTGAAGGACCAATTCACCATCGTCATCGTCACGCACTCGATGCAACAGGCCGCCCGCGTGTCGGACCGCACAGCCTTTTTCTATCTCGGCAAGCAAATCGAATACGATACCACCGAGAAGATCTTCATGAACCCGTCGCAGGCCCAGACCGAGGCCTACATCTCGGGTCGCTTCGGCTGATTTCCAAATAAACACCACCATGCAACGTTTCTTCCACGACGAACTCCGCCAACTCCGGGACGACCTGATCCTGATGGGGGAGCGCTCCCTCGACATGACACGCCTCGTGCTCCGCGCCGTCGAGAACGGCGACGACTCCCTGGCCTTGCAGGTGCGTGGTATGGATGATCGCGTCGACGAGCTTGAGAAGCGCGTCGACCGTGAAATCATGCGCTACCTGACGCTCTTCGGCCCGATGGGTAGCGATGTCCGCTTGCTGCTGGCCGCCCGGGATATCGGTCATGACCTTGAGCGTATTGCCGACGAAGCCTCAGTCATCGCCAAGCGCGCGATGGTGATTTCTGAACGCGGGCCCCTGAAAAACTTCCTGCACGTGCCGACCGAAGGCATCATTGCCTGCGAAGTCCTGCGGCTGGCAATCGATAGCTTCATTGAAGGCGATATCGCCAAGGCCCACCTCGTGATTGCCCGTGACGCCGAGATCGATGCCCTCAATCGCAAGAACTACGAGGAGCTCTTTGGTAAGTCGGGCGACGCCACCAAGGTGTCCGCCTCGCACGTCGAGCTAATCTTCATCTCCAAGGCCCTGGAGCGTATCGGTGATCACTCCAAGAATATCGCCGAGCAGGTCATCTTCCTGCTTTCGGGCGAAGACATCCGCCACGCCCGCTAACTGCCGTCGGGAAAGTCCCCCCTTGTCGAGGGGCTTTCCTGTGGTATGATGCGGGGATGGAAGTCGCACGTCGTCTCGGAGTCTTGGTCCTCGAATGGACGTCAATCGCCCTTGGGGTGTTCTTGGCCGGTCGCTTCCATTTCCTGACCTACGGTGATTCGGTTACCCTCGCCGTGGTTGCCGTCGTGCTCGGGTTGTTCAACTCCTTCCTGCGTCCGTTCCTGCTGGCGATCTTCATGATTGTCTCGATTCCCATCCTTATTCTGACCCTTGGGCTCGGGGCCTATTTGGTGCTGTTTGCGACCAACGGTGCTATCCTCTATTTGACGAAAGAACTCGTGCCGGACTTGCACCTTACGAACTGGGCCATGGCGACCCTCACGATTTCCATCACTTCCTGGATGATTTCCTCCGCCGTCGGCATCGACCAGCTTAAGCCGCTGCGCCGGGCCAACGAGGCCAAGGCCAATGCCCAGAAGGCCAAGGAAGACGCGATCGATATCTGAGGCGAGAAAGGCAGTCGTTTCAGGTGGCAGGTGGCGGCCCCGGGTGGCAGGATTGATTACCCGCCACCCGCCGCCCGCATCTATTGGATTCTCTGGTCCTCCGGTCCTCGTGACCTCGTGTCCCCATTTTACTCAGTCTTGCCAATCCGCCGAGAGTCCTTTGCGTGGGGACTCTACGCCATGTCGAATCCCGCTCTCTCCTCCTGGGCCCGTAACGTTGCCCCGTCCCCGACCCTCGCCGTCGATGCCAAGGCGAAGGCCCTCAAGGCCGCCGGCAAGGACGTTGTCGGCTTCGGTGTCGGCGAGCCCGACTTCGATACCCCTCAGTTCATCAAGGATGCCTGTGCCAAGGCTCTAGCCGACGGGCAGACGAAGTATGCGCCCACGCCGGGCATCCCCGCTCTCCGCAAGGCCATTGCTGAGGATTACACCCGCCGCGGCTTCACCGGCATCGCCGACGCCAACGTCGTCGTCTCCCCGGGCGGCAAGATGTCCTGCTACCTCGCCATCCTCGCCACCATCAGCGCCGGCGACGAAGTCATCATCCCGGCCCCCTATTGGGTGAGTTACCCTGAGATGGTGAAGCTCGCCGGCGGCACGCCCGTCGTCGTCAACGCCGAGGACGTCACCGGCTTCAAGATCACCCCGGCCCAGCTGACCGCCGCGCTCACCCCGAAGACGCGCATGGTCATCATCAACAGCCCGTCCAACCCGACCGGCGCCGTCTACTCCCGCGCCGAGCTCGAAGCCCTCGTGGCCATCTGCGTAAAAGCCAACGTCTGGATTATGTCCGACGAGATCTACGAGAACCTCGTCTATGACGGCCAGACCACCTGCAGCCCAGCGACCTTCTCGCCTGAAGCCGCCCGCCTGACCATCACCGTCTCCGGCTACGCCAAGAGCTACTCCATGACCGGCTGGCGCCTCGGCACCCTCGTCGCCTCCGACAAGTCCCTCGTCGCCGCGGTGGCCGACCTCCAGAGTCAGATTTCGTCCAACGCCACCACCTTCGCGCAGTTCGGCGCCCTCGCAGTGCATCAGCACCCCGATAAGGCCAAGGCCTCCCTCGCCGAGATGGGCGCCGTCTTCGACAAGCGCCGCCTCAACCTCCTCGCCGGCCTCAACGCCATCCCTGGCCTGACCTGCTACCGTTCGCAGGGCGCCTTCTACCTCTTCCCGAACATCAAGTCCTTCGGCCTGACCTCCTCTCAGTTCGCCGATCGCCTCCTCGAAGAAGAACTGATGGCCGTCGTCCCCGGTTCCGCGTTCGGCTCCGAAGGTTATATCCGCCTCAGCTACGCGACCTCCGACCAGGTGATTGCCCAGGGCCTCGAGCGCCTCGCCCGTTTCTGTTCTAAACTCAAGAAGTGATCGCCTTAGGCGATCTCGCCTAAACAAAAGGACGGCACTGGGTGCCGTCCTTTTTTGTGCCTCGTCCGCCGAATGGTGGACGCATGGGTAGGGGCGGGGCTACGCCACGCCCGGGCACGTCGTAGCCGTGCCCCTACCTCAGGCCACCATGCGGCGGCCTAATCAAGCAGGCCCACGTGTCCCCTATCATTAAGCCGGCTCCACCAAGATGCACGGCATCCCGGCGGCGTCGGCGGCTTCCTTGCCGCGCGGGCTATCTTCGATGACGACGCAGTCGGCGGGCTTCAGTCCGAGGCGGTCCGCCGCGGCGAGAAAGAGGTCAGGGTGCGGCTTGGAGCGCACGGCGTCTTCGGCGGTGATGATGGCGTCGAAGAGGTGCGTGATATCAATCTGCTTTAGCGTAGTGTAGACGTGGTCGCGGCGGCCGGCGGACGCGACGGCGGTCTTGTGGCCGAGACCTCGGACGTGGTGAACGACGGCGACGACCTCTTCGCGGGCGGTGACGTCCTTGGCGAGGTGCTCCTCGAGGAATTCATGGCCGTCGGCAAGCAGCTGCTCGACGTTCAGGTCGAAGCCGTAGTCAGCCTTGAGGCGCTTGCAGGTGTCGACGGCGGACATGCCGCCCATCGAGCAGAAGAGAGGCCAGGGGAAGTCGAACGGGCGCCCGAGCTGCTTACCTACGATGTGCGTCCAACTGCGGTGGTGGATCCACATGGAGGCCGCGAGGGTGCCGTCGCAGTCGAAAATCCAGCCTGGACGGGAGAGCAGGGCCGGGTCGAAGGGAATCATCTGGGACATGTTGTTCAGCGCATTCCTGGGAAACCGCCGCCGGGAAAGCCACCGCCACCAGGCATGCCGCCGCGGCCGCCGCCCATCTGGCCCATGCGACGCATGAGTTCCTTACCCTTGCCGCCCTTCATCATGCGCATCATCTCGCGCATTTGGGAGAATTGCTTGATCAGCGCGTTGACGTCGCTGACCTGGGTGCCGGAGCCCTTGGCGATGCGCAGGCGGCGGGAGCCGTTGAGGATGTCGGGATTGCGACGCTCCTTCTTAGTCATCGAGAGCACGATGGCCTCGGTTTTTGAAAGCTGTTTCTCCTCCTTGGCACCGACCTGGACGTTACCCATGCCGGGCATCATTTTCATGATGTCGCCGAGCGGCCCCATCTTCTTCATCTGCTGCATCTGCGAGAGGAAGTCTTCGAGGTCGAAGTCTGCCTTCTTCATCTTCTCGGCCAGGCGTTCGGCTTCCTTGTGGTCGACGACCTCCTGAGCCTTCTCGACGAGGGAGACGACGTCGCCCATGCCCAGGATACGCTGGGCCATGCGGTCCGGGTGGAAGGTATCGAAGTCCGAGGACTTCTCGCCCGTGCCCATGTAGCGGATTGGGACGCCCGTGACGGACTTCATCGACAGCGCGGCGCCGCCGCGGGCGTCGCCGTCGAGCTTGGTCAGGATGATGCCAGTGAGGGGCGTGGATTCGTGGAACTTGGCGGCCACGTCGACGGCCTGCTGGCCGAGGGCGGCGTCGGCGACGAGGAAGACCTCGTGCGGCTGGAAGGCGTCGCGGACGCGGCGGACTTCCTCCATCAGGTCGCCGTCGATCTGCAGGCGCCCGGCGGTGTCGACGATGACGAGGTCCGCCGCCGCGGCTTCGGCTTCCTTGACCAAGCGGCCCACCATCGCGGCGACGTCGGTCGCGGCACGGTCGGAGCGGAAATCGAAGCCTTCGTTCTTGGCGAGGGTCTCGAGCTGGTCGATGGCCGCCGGGCGGCGTAAGTCGGCCGCGACGAGGGAGGGCTTACGGAAGCCCTCTTTCTTCACGAGGTGCTTGGCGAGCTTGGCGGCACTGGTGGTCTTACCCGATCCTTGAAGGCCGACGAGGAGCACGCGCAATGGGCGGCGGGGGTCGATTGGACGTTCGCCTTCACCGAGGAGCTTCGTGAGCTCGTCCGACACGATCTTGACGGCCATCTGGCCCGGGTTGACGGACTCGATGACGGCCTGGCCGAGGCAGGCGACCTTGACGCGTTCGGTGAAATCCTTGGCGACCTTGAAATTGACGTCCGCGGACATCAACGCCGAGCGCACCTCGTTCAGGGCCGGGGAGATGTTCTCTTCAGAGAGCTTCGAGAGCCCTCGGAGGTCGCGGAGGGCCTTGGTGAGTTTGTCTGTGAGGTTGGCGAACACGGGAGGGGAAGGAGAACGGACGGGACGGCGGGTGGCAAGAGTGAGGAACGGCCATTCGGGCCATGGGTAGGGGTGGGAAGGGCTTGAAGGCACAAAAAAGCCGCGAACCCAAGGGCATCGCGGCTTTCCCAGTGCTGGCTCGCTTACTTGCCCGCTGGCTTACGGTTAAGGACGGCGTCTTTGGTGCTGGCCGCGATGGTCATTACTTCGCCGATGAGAGGCTGCGGTACTTTCATTTCCTCGAGCGTCTTCTGCAGGTCTTCGGCGACCGCGTTGAAGTGGGCCTCCGTCAGTTTGAGATCTTCATGGGCACGACGCATGTCCTTACCCTTCCAGACGACTGGGCTGCCGAAAGCGGCGGAGAGGAAGGCTTTCTGTTTACGGTGCTGGGTCGTCATATTAACGTCTTCGAAGAAGTGATTGATACGCTTATCGGCCAAGACCTTGACGTAGAATTTATCCACCGCTGCATCGACGGCGGCCTTGCCGCCCAGACGGTGATAAAGACTCTTTTCGCGTTCGGCTTGAAACTTGGCGCGAGCGGACTCGTCGACGAAGGTGTACGTGACGTCTTCATAGACATAGGTGACGGCGGCTTTCTGTCCGCAGCCGGTCAGGAGGAGCACCGATAAGAGCGCGAGGAGGAGGGAGGGAGTACGCATTGGGTGTATGGACTTAAACAAGTATTAATAATACTTGTTTAAAGCAAGCGCCTAATGGGGCCCTTGACTCGGCTTTCGGAGGGGGCAGGCTGGGGCGGCCTGATGAAGCTGAGCCTTTTCAGTGATTACTCCCTTCGGGTGCTCATGTATGGGGCGCTCAAGGGGGAGTCTTTCCAGCTAGATGAAGTGACGAAGGCCTACGGGATTTCCCGGCATCACCTGGCCAAAGTGGTACAGCGTCTGGCTCAATTGGGGTACCTTGAGACCCGGCGTGGTCGGAATGGCGGTATCACGCTAGCCCGGACACCCCAAGAAATCCGCATCGGCCGCTTAGTCCGTGAAACGGAGGAGCAACCCGCAATCCTCGAATGCTTCGACCCAGCGACCAATACCTGCCCGATCAACGGGAGTTGTCAGCTGAAGGGTATCGTTGGTCAGGCGCTCCGGGAATTTTACGCTGTGCTCGACCGACATACCTTACACGACACCGTCAACGGTCCGCACCGGGCCCGCCTGATGAAGACGTTGCTGGGTTGACCGCTTGTCTTTTCCTCCGGTCCGTCCACGTTGGGCCGCATGGAAATCCTCATCATGGGTTGCGGCACGTCGCAGGGCTGTCCCTTGCCCGCCCATGACAATCCAGGCCTCGACCTAAAGGATCCGCGCAACTGGCGCGCCCGGACCAGCGTGCACGTCGTCATCGAGGGCCATCATGTGCAGGTCGATGCCGCGCCCGAATTCCGGACGCAGTGCCTGAAATATGACGTCCGCGAGGTCGACACGTTCATCCTGACCCATGGGCATGCTGACCACGTCCTCGGCATGGACGATCTCCGCCAGTTCTGCACAAATAAGGGTGGCGCGGCCATCCCGGTGTATTCGACGGAGATCGGGCTGCAGCGTATCAAGGCTATCTTCCCTTACGCCGTGGGTAAGCCGCAGGCCTCGGGTTACGTTTCCTTAGACCTCAATCTGATGCCGCCCCGATTGGTCCTGCCGGGCGGCGGTATCGTGTATTCGACGCTTTTGCCGCACGGCCACGAATCCACGCTCGGTCTGGTCTTCGAAGAGCCGTCGACGGGCATGCGGTTCGCCTATTACACCGACTGCAAGGGCATGACCGAGCGCTCGCTGGAATTAGGCGAAGGCGCCGACCTTGCCATTCTCGACGGCCTGCGTCCGAATCCTCACCCGACGCACATGACGATCGATGAGGCCTGCCAAGCCGCGCATGATTTGAAGGCCAAGCGTGCATTGATTACGCACATGACGTATCAGATCAACTTCGATACTTATACCGCTCAGCTGCAGAAGCAGCACCCGAAGGTCGGCCTGTGCTACGACGGCCTGCGGATCAAGCTCGGCGAATAAGCACGCACGAAAAAGGGCGCCCAGCGGGCGCCCTTTTAATTTAGCTCGGAGTTAAACTTAGAGCTCGGTGACGGTGAGATTCTTGAACCAGCATGGGTCGCCGTGCTCGGTGAGCATCATCTTTCCATGACCGGGGGCGAAATCCTTCTTCGTCTTGAATTTGCTCTTGGCGACATCGGCCTTCCAGTCGTCGCCCTTCGTGTCGACGGACGAGCAGAGCTTACCGTTGAGAAAGTGTTCAATCTTCCCGTCCTTAATCAGGACCCGGCTGTGGTTCCATTCGCCGATGGGCTTGAGGATTTTGTCCTTAGCGGAGTCGACGAGATCGTAGATTGAGCCAGTGTTGTGGCTACCGCCGCGTTTGCCATCGGAGTTCTTAAAGTCATCGATCATCTGGTACTCGATGCCGAGCCAGTCTCCCTTGCCCTTGGCATCCTTGATGTTGGTGACCCAATATTTGATGCCGTTGTTACCGGCGTCGGCCAGTTTCCAATCCCACTCCATCTCGAAGCTGGCATATTCCTTCTTGGAGAGGAGGAAGCCTGTGCCCTTCTGCGGGGTGAGGTGGATGACGCCACCTTCTTCGGTGGTCCAACCGGCGGGTGGTGGGTTGCCGTTGCCATCGGTGAAGTCGGCCAGGTTGAGGGTGACTTTTTCACCGGCATAGAGAGAGCCGGTGGCGAGCAGGGCGAGGAGCAGGGATTTCATGGAGAGGTGGGATTAATGGAGGATTCGTGGGGTGATTTGAAGTCCGTAATCAGCAATCACTCGAGGATCTTGATTTCCTTGAGCCAGATGAGGGATTCGGCCTGCCATTTGTCCCAGGATGGGCCCTTGTAGCCGTTGAGGCCGTGACCGCCGTTGGGCAGCTCGAGGAGGCGGGTCGGTAGATTGTGCGCCTTCTCTGCCTCGTAGAACATGCGGCTGTTCTCGATCGGCACGACCTTGTCGTCGAGCGCATGGGCGAGGAACGCCGGCGGGGTGTTGTCCTGCACGTGCTTCTGTGACGAGAAATAATCCGAGAGGCCTGCCGCCGGATTATCACCCATTAGGTTCTTCTTCGAGCCGCGGTGCACGCCTTCTTCCATGCTGATGACCGGATAAATAAGAATGGAGAAATCAGGTCGGCTGCTCTGGCCGGTGACGGCGTTGGGGGCGCGTGTCTCGACGGTGTCGAAGTGTACGGTGGCGGTCGATGCGAGGTGCCCGCCGGCAGAGAAGCCGATGATGCCGACTTTCTTCGGGTCAATCTTCCAATGTTTCGCATTTGCGCGCACGGTGCGGATTGCCTGCTGAGCATCGAGCAGCGGTACGTAGGGCCGCCCGGCAGGAAGGCGGTATTCAAGGACGATGCCAGCGATGCCGTGGGCATTCAGCCACGTCGCGATGCCGTGGCCTTCGCCTTTGGTCACCAGGCCGCCGTAGCCGCCTCCGGGGCAGATGACGATGGCGGCGCCGGTGGTGAGTATTTCAGGTAGATGGACGGTGAGCTTGGCCTTGGAAGACTCGGAGAATTTGCCGTCTCCTTCGGGTGCGTCGCCATTCCACAAGGGTAAGGCGATGGGGGCGGATTCGGCGCCTAGGTGGGAGACGCCGAGCAAAAGCAGGAAAGCAAGGGAACGCATGGGGTGGGGGATAGGCTGGGTTTAACGGATGTACAGGGCTTGGAAAGGGTGATTGGGGGTGCTTGGGTCTTAATCCCGCCTTAAGACCTTATCTGTTACACTTCACCCATGTCCTGGTTCCGTCACCTCCTCCTGTTAGTCGCTTCGTCCCTCATGGCCGCTGCGCTCTTTGCTCAAGGCGCTCCGAAGTCCGATCAGCCGGATGAACGTCCGCCCCGTCGTGACGGCGAAGGTCCAGGCGGTGATCGTCCGCCCCGCCCCGACGGCCCTCCGGGCGATCGCCCCAGTGGCAAGGGCAAGGGGAAGGGGCCTGGTGGCGGAGGCAACAAAGCCCGTCCGGTCAATAATCGTCCGCTGCAGGAACTTTGGATTCCGCCCGTACTCGAAGGTAAGACATTCAATCTCACACTTGGTCAGAACACCAAGAAATTCCTCGAAGGCACCACCCATACGTACGGATACAACCAGCAGAATTTTTGGGGACCTACTTTGATTCTCAATCAAGGCGAGACGGTCACGATGAACGTGAAGAATGAACTGAAGGAGGCCACGACGGTTCATTGGCACGGCTTGCACCTGCCGGCGGCCACCGATGGCGGTCCGCATCAGATCGTCGCGGCGGGCAAGACTTGGTCACCATCCTTCGTGGTGAGGAATAATGCGGGCACTTATTGGTATCACCCGCACCTGCACGAGTTCACCCAGAAGCAGTTGGCGCTGGGGGCGGGCGGCCTGATCATCATCCGCGATCCGGTTGAAGCAAAGCTAGCCTTGCCGCGCACCTACGGCGTCGACGACCTGCCGATCGTGCTCACGAGCCGGCGCTTTAAAGACAATCAATTCACCTATGCGGGGGATGATGATAAATACGGCGATTACCAGCTGACCAATGGTACGCTCGACGCCCAGACGAAGCTCCCCCGTCAGCTGGTTCGCCTGCGCATTCTCAATGCGGAAATCGAGCGTGGCTACGTCCTGGGCTTCAGTGACGATCGCCTCTTCTATCAGATCGCCACCGACGGCGGTCTGGTCGACAAGCCGGTCCCGCTCAAGCGCCTGACGCTCATGGTCGGCGAGCGTACCGAGATCCTCGTCGACCTCGGTGCGGATAAGGTCGGCGGGACGGTCGACTTGATGGCCTATAACTCGAATCAGACGTTCGGCTTCCCGGGCGGCGAACCCGACACCGGTGGCGCCAACGGCAGCTTCCTCAATAACTACGATTACCGCCTGCTGCATATCAATGTCATCGCTCCGACGGCCAAAGCCATCACGAAGGTGCCTGAGATTCTGGCGCGCAACGTGTTCGTCAGCGAGAAGGAGGCCACGACTAAGCGCACGCTCAGCGTGACCGACGGCCGTCCGCACTTCGCCTTCGATGGCAAGCCGTTCGACATGCACTCCACGAACATGGTCGTGAAGCTCGGCGCCACGGAGGTCTGGACCATCCGGAACAATAATATCTTCGGCCACTCGTTCCACCTGCACGACGTGCAGTTCCGGCTGCTTTCACGGACCGATCGGGAGATCGCCGAATATGAGAAAGGCTGGAAGGACACCTTCTACCTGCCACGGGGCGCGGCGGTCACGTTCGTCGCCAAGTTCGATGATTATGCCAGCGACACCGACCCGTTCATGTTCCACTGCCATATGTCGAACCACGAGGACGGCGGCATGATGGGGCAGTTCATCGTCTCAAAGGATCCCGCCGCGGTGAAGAAGGACGCCAAGGGTATGATCAACTTCCGCGCGCAGACGAAGCACCCATTGCCCGCCGCAGAGATCGTCGCCACGGCCTCGCAGGCTTCGAGGCCCGCGGTAGACTTCGTCAAGATTGACGGCGCCGGTAACCAGCTCGTGCTCGCCGACCTCGCGAAGACCAGACCTGTCGTCCTATTCTTCATCGAGAAGGAATGTCCGTGCTCGCGTGACGCTGCGCCGTATCTTTCGCAGCTTCAGGCCGCCTACGGAGCCAGCTGTTCCGTGGTCGGCGTGATCAATACCGACGAAGCCGGCGCCAAGGAGTGGGCGGCCGCAGTGAAGCCAGGCTTCCCGGTTGTCGCTGATCCGCACTTCGCCGTCATCGACGCTTATGGTGCTAAGCGTAGCGTCTACGTCACCGTCGTCGCCCCCGGCGGCAAAATCGCCAAAGCCTACCCTGGTTACAATGCCGACTCACTGACGGAGATTTCGACCACCATCGCAAAACTCGGCCGCGTGCCTTTCGTCAGACTTGCCTGGAAAGACGCCCCCGGCGAACTCCTGGCCGGTTGTCCGCTGAAGTGAGCGTCCGCCGCATGGCGGACGTGGGGTAGGGGCGGGACTACGTCACGCCCGCTTCGGGAGGCTTAGGGCACGTCGTAGCCGTGCCCCTACCTGCAGCCACCATGCGGCGGCTGGGCGGGCGCAAAAAAGCCCCGGAGGTCCGGGGCTTTCGTGGCGTAGCCCAAAGGCTTACTTGCCGAAACCAGCGGTGGCCTTGCCGTCGGCTTCGAGTTTGCCGACGGACCAGAGCAGGCCGCGGGTGACGAGGTCGAGGTAGCGGGCGTCTTCGACGGTGGAGTTATTGTGGCCGATGGTGGTGCTGAAGATGCGGGTCTTCTTCGGGCCGAACTCATTGGTCCAGGCGACGATGGTCGTCACTTCCTTGGCCGGGGTGATCTTGCCGGCCTTGTCCTTCTTCTCTGGGATCTTCTGGGTGCCGCTGGCGAGACCGTGGCCGGTGAGCACCTGCACGTTGTTGTAGAGCTCTTCGTTGACGGTGGTCCAATCGGCGAAGCCTTTCACGATCGGGTTTTCTTTGTCGGTGAAGGCGATGGCGATGGGCTGTTGCGGGCCGTGGCCAGTGGACTGGAGGCCTAGCATTTCGTACCAGCTGGCGTTATCGGCGCCGACTTTCACGGGCTCCTGGAACTTGCCCCAGCGGTAGCTATGCATGGCGCAGTGCAGGTTCACGGCCGGGAGGCCGTTGCGGTGGGCGTTGACGATATTAGCGACGTAGGCTTGGTCGGTGACGTCGGCGGCGCATTCGTCGTGGACGACTACGTCGAAGTTCTTGGCCCAATCGGCGTTCTTATAGATCTCGAAGATCGGCTGGGTGGCCTTGCCCTTGAAGTCCTTGGCCTTGATGTCGACGTAGGCGATTTCGACGGTGGCGTTGAGGCGAGCTTCGATGCCCTGCTTGAGGATGTCCTTCTGGGCGCCGTAGTCGTGGCAGCAACCGCCGGCGACGACGAGGACGCGGAGGGGCTTCTGCTCGGCGGAGAGCGTGGAGGTCAGGCCGGCGAGGAGTGCCAGCGCGAGGAGTGAGCGTAGTTTCATGGGGTGTCTGGGATAAAGGGAGTGGGGACGGTGGTGGGCAAAAGAAAACTTACTTCTTGGGCTTAGGGGCGTTCTTAGCTTCGGCCACGGCCGTTTTAGTGTCGGCGAGCGCAGCTTTCGATAGCTCGTCTGGGATAGGCTGTCCTTCGACAAAGGCGTAAATCGCCTCTTTTTCCTTCTCAGTCATGGGTTTCTCGGCCTTTGGGGGCATGACGTCGCCAGCCGTGCGTTCGAGGAAGACCCGTGCCAGGAGCATGCTGCTGTCGGCCTTGCCCATCACAAAGGTCGGGTTCTTGCCGCCTTTGAGCGTGGCTTCAAGGGTATCCAGGCGCAGTTTGCCTTTCTCCTTTTTGGGCCCGTGGCACGAGATGCAGTGGGCGTCGAAGATCGGCTGGATTACCTTGGTGAAGTCCGCCTTCTGGGCCGCCGTGAGCGGCTTCTGCGGCTCTGCTTTCTTCGGAGCGATCGGTGCGGCGACCGCGAGTGAAGTCAGAAAAAGAGGGAGCAGTCGCATCGGCTTACTTGCCGCCCTGGGCTTCCTCGAAGGCGGCCTTGGCCACGTCGTCGGGGATGGTTTTACCTTCGATCCAAAGCCCGATGGACTTCACCTGTGATTTTGTGAGGGGCTTCTCGTCTTTGGGCGGCATGAAATCGTCATCCTTGGGGTCGAGATTGATGCGCGTGAACATGCCGCTCTTTTTCAGATCGCCGGGCGTGTAGACGGGGTCGTCGGAGCCGCCGCCTTTCTTCAGGGCCTCCAGCGAGTCCATGCGGAGTTTACCTTTAACTTTTTTCGCGCCGTGGCACGAGACGCAGCGGGCTTCCAAGATCGGGGCGATGATATCGGCATACGTATTTCCGGTGTTTTTGTACGTAGCTTTAGCGCCGGGTTTTCCGGCGTGATTCGCAGCGATCTTATTCGGGCGGAAGGGGAAGCCTTCTTCGTGTACGAGTTCGCCGCCGATGTGTGCGGCGAAACTCATGACGCCGACCGCCAGGGCCTGTGTGGCGAGCCGCTTGATCCGGCTCTGGTCCAGCGCCAGCCAGGCGGCGGAGGCGAAGACGGAGGCCGCGACGCCGCCCCAGAGGTGCAGTTGGACGGCATCACCACTATATCCGTTGAAGTGGGCGTGAAAGACGCCGAGCAGGGCAGCGATCCAAGTGCCGCCAGCACAAATCAGCGACAGGCGGCGGATCGACACGGTGGCCACTTCGTGTTTCTCCCAGAACTCCAGGAGCGGCACGATCAGCAGCAGTGCGGCTGGCAGGTGCAGGGCGAGGATGTGGAAGTTGCCGGCCACGGAGAGGAGCGCCGAGCTCCGCATATCGCCATCGGCCTTCAGCGCGAAAGCGCAAAGGATGAGGATTAGGTTTAGGCCGATCGCGGCGGTCAGCGGCACATGGTGCTGGACGGACTGGAAGAAGGCTTTGAGGCGGTGGCGCATCGGAGGAGGGGGTGTCTGGGAAGTAATCTATCGGAGGGGTTCGTCAAACGGAAGCCGACATCGTTGGCGGCTAGTAATTAGACACAAAAAAGCCCGCGGGTTGCCGCGGGCTTTTTGAGGGTAAGCGGTGGGGCTTACTTGGCTTCGATGAAGGCCTTGAGCTTGGCGAGCTGCTCCTTGGTGAGGGCAACACGGTCCTTCTTCTTCTTAGGAGGCATGGCGGCGTCGTCATCAGGATTGCTGATGCCGAGTTCGCAGCTCTTGTAGAGGGAGCTCTTGGAGATGTCGCCCCAAGTGATGCCTGCGCCGGCTTCCTTGCCGCCCTTGACAACGTTGGCGAGGGAGGTGGCGTCGAAGCCGCCCTTGGGCTTCTTGCCTTCCTTGGCCTGGTGGCAGCCGACGCAGCTCTTCTGGAGGATCGGAGCGATGTCAGCCTTGAAGGCGGCGTCGTGGTCGACGGCGGCAAAGGCCGAAGAGGCGGTGAGGAGGGAGACGAGGGCGAGGATACGCATAGGAGGTATGTATTAGGGAAACCCCAAGGTATGCGGAAAGTTCCAGCCTTGGGTAGTAAAAAATGGCTATTCCTTGACGGTCCAGGTCCGGCAGGCCTCCTGCAGGCGGGTTGGAATGTAGGCCTCGACCCGGGTGCCCTCTGGCAAGGCCTTGGAATTGAGGATCGTGGCCCCTGCGTGCAGTCTGGAGAGCATGGCATACTGATCATGGGGGATGAGCAGGGTCATGTGCTCATCTCGGCTAGAGGCGCATTCTTCGAGGCGTTCCAGCAAGGCCGGGAGGCCTTCGCCCGTCCGGGTGCTGATGAGCCTGGCGTCGGGGTGGGCGGCTAAGGCCTCGGCCCGCTGGACCTCGTCGCAGAGGTCGGCCTTGTTGAGGACGGTGATGATCGGGCGGTCGCCGGCCCCGATTTCGGTCAGGACCTGCAGGGTCGTCTCGGCGTGCTTTTCGCGTTCGGGTGATCCTAGGTCGATGACATGGATCAGGAAGTCGGCCTGCACGGCTTCTTCGAGCGTGGCTTTGAAAGCTTCGACGAGACGGTGCGGGAGTCGACGCACGAAGCCGACGGTGTCGGTCAGAAGCAGTGCGCGGCCGGAGGGCAGGGCGAGTCGGCGGGTGGTCGGGTCTAGTGTCGCGAAAAGTTTATTCGCCGCAAGCACCTCGGCACCGGTCAACTTGTTGAGGAGCGAGGATTTCCCGGCGTTGGTGTAGCCGACGATCGAGAAGGTCGGGAGCGGGACGCGTTTGCGCTGCTTGCGCTGGGTCGCGCGCTGGGCGACGACTTCCGCGAGGTCGCGACGCACTTTGGCGATCTTGTCACGGATCTTGCGCTGGTCCATCTCCAGCTGCGTTTCGCCGGCGTCGCGCTGCATCGTGCCCCCGCCGCGCTGGCGGTCCAAGTGCGACCAGAGGCGCTTCAGGCGGGGCAGCATCTGCTGGAGCTGTGCGAGCTCGACCTGCAACACCGCCTCGCGCGTCTTCGCTCGGGTGATGAAGATATCCAGGATGATTTCCTGGCGGTCGATGGCCCGGAGTTTGGCGTCGCGTTCCCAGTTGCGCTGCTGGGCGGGGGTGAGTTCGTCGTCGAAGATAATCAGCCCGCATTCCTTGTCGCGGGCCAGCTGGGCGATCTCTTCCATCTTGCCGGAGCCGACGAGGTGGCGCGGGCTCACTTCGCGGATTTTAGCGAGGACAGAGCCGCGGATTTCGACCCCGACGTTGCTGACGAGCTCATGGAGTTCGTCGAGGAGTGTTTGGGCTTCGGCTTCCGTATCTTCGGAGCGTTGGAGCCCGACCAGAATCGCCCGATTAGAGCGGGCGATGACCTCAGGGTCGAAAGGGTCGAGCGGTTTATCTTCGGAGTCAGACACGTGGGCGGAAGGAAAAAGGGGGAAGGTGAATTTTGCCCTCTAGGGTGGGGCAGGCGAGAGCAGAGTGCGTCCTAGGCCACCGTATGGTGGACGTGACTCAAAAAGAAAGCGGCGGGTTTCCCCGCCGCTTGGTCTGTTATCTGGCCAACTGGTCAACAGGCCCGCTTGCCCGCTCTGGTTTGCTTATTGGCCGAATTCCACCCAGTCGATGTTCATCAGGCCGCCTTTGCCGGGATTGACGAGGACGAGGAACACGTCATGTCGGCCGGGCGTGGCGGTCAGGGGGCCTTTGTTATCCATGAACTTATTCCAGTCGCCGGTATGCTTGATATCCACGGTGGCCACGAGCGTTCCCGTGGGCGAATCGAGACGGACCTCGACTTTACTGCCTTTGATCCCGCCAGCCGAGGCGTGGATGTTGACTCCGCTGGTCGCGCCGAGATTCAGGTCGGCGAAACGAATGGTCGCACCATGGTTGGTCGAGCCGACGTTCTTGCTGTTCTTCTTGGCGCCGGTGACATCGCCGCTCCGGGCTTCGATGCGCGGGTAGCGCAGGGAGACGGTGGCTTTGCCGGTGAGGGCGTTGGCGGGCGCAGCCCCGAGATCGGTGTAGAGCGCTTCGATGACGAGGCTGCCCGGCTTGCCGTCTTTGGGCGCGATGACTTCGCCGCTTAGGCCGCGCGTGAGCGTCGGGCCGCCTTTGCCTTTCTCGAGGGAGAGCACCCAGTGGAGCATGATGGCGACTTCGTCCTCGGTGTGCTGCGGGTGCGCGAGCATCGGAATCTGGCCCCAGACGCCGCTGCCGCCGAGGCGAACTTTCTTATTCAGAAGTTCATCCGCGC
>SESA01000284.1_pt1 | contig 35567 bp, 38 predicted proteins | sample 3171451 | NCBI WGS metagenome assembly SESA01 (sample SAMN06051862, study PRJNA518727) | freshwater metagenome | biome: subpolar coniferous forest; feature: holomictic lake; material: water; isolation source: holomictic Lake 227, 8 m depth | place: Canada: near Kenora, Ontario | collected...
TGGCGCAGAACCAGCCCAGTGTGTTCCTGTCGAATCTTCCGATCCCCTCTATATCCTCTACACCTCCGGTACCACCGGCCAGCCAAAGGGAATCGTGCGTGACCACGGCGGCCACATGGTTGCTCTGCAATGGTCAATGAAGAATGTTTATAATGTCGAGCCGGGTGAAGTGTTCTGGGCTGCAAGTGATGTTGGATGGGTTGTAGGACACTCCTACATTGTCTACGCGCCGCTTCTTCAGGGTTGTACCACCCTTATTTTTGAAGGCAAGCCAGTCGGCACACCCGACCCCGGAACCTTCTGGAGAATCATCAGCGAATACAACGTCTCAGTCCTCTTTACCGCTCCGACCGCATTCCGCGCCATCAAAAAAGAAGATCCCAACGGCAACTATATCAAGAACTACGATCTTTCAAATTTCCGTACCCTCTTCCTTGCCGGAGAGCGTGCCGATCCCGATACGGTCAAATGGGCTGAGAAACAACTTAAAGTGCCGGTTATCGACCATTGGTGGCAGACAGAAACCGGATGGGCCATTGCGGCAAACTGCCAGGGCATTGAGCCAGGCCCGGTCAAGTACGGCTCTGCCTCAAGAGCGGTTCCAGGCTATAACGTTCAGGTCGTCAATTCAGATATGGAACAACTTCCTGCAGGACAGATGGGTGATATCGTCATCAAGCAGCCTCTGCCTCCCGGAACCATGCTGACACTCTGGAAAGCTGACAACCGTTTTGTGGAAACCTACATGAAGCAGTTCCCCGGCTACTACCAGACCAGTGATGCCGGATTTATCGACGAAGATGGCTATATCAACATCATGTCACGTACTGATGACGTCATCAACGTTGCCGGACACAGGCTCTCGACCGGAGCAATTGAAGGCGCTCTCTGCGAGCATCCTGATGTGGCGGAATGTGCGGTCATTGGCGTGCATGACGATCTTAAGGGTCAGGTGCCACTCGGATTCCTTGTGCTCAAGAACAATGTCGATACTCCTCAAAGCCAGATCATCCGCCACGTTATTGAATACGTGCGTGAGAACATCGGGCCTGTCGCTTCCTTCAAGAGTGCCATTGTTGTTGACCGTCTGCCAAAAACCCGTTCAGGCAAGATTCTGCGTGGAACCATGCGCAAAATTGCCAACAGCGAAGAGTACACCATGCCAGCCACCATTGACGATCCGGCAATTCTCGATGAAATCAGGGAAGGCCTCCTGACAATCGGCTATGCAATAAAAAGCAAATCCATTACAAAGGACGAATGATCAAAAAGATTGACCACATTGCCATTGCCGTTCAAAACCTTGAAAGCGCACTCGAAACGTTTCGCAACGTTCTCGGGTGCGCCCCCGAGGCTATCCGGATCGAAGAGGTTCCCTCTGAAAACGTCCGAGTGGCATTCATTGCCATAGGAGAGACCAAAATCGAACTGCTTCAGCCTTTGAGCGATGAAGGCGCCATTGCAAAGTTTCTTGCAAAAAACGGTGACGGGATGCATCACATTGCACTTGAAACCGACGATATCGAAAAAGAGACGGAGAGACTTCATTCCGTTAACATCAATCCACTTGGTTTACCAAAGGAAGGAGCTGGAGGGAAAAAAATCGTCTTTCTGCACCCCAAGGAGACAAACAGGGTGCTTCTTGAGTTTGCACAAAAAAAGCATTAAACCGTTTTCGACATTCACCAATCAAGACAAAGCAGCTTGTAACCAGTGAAACATTTTTACCTGCCTTTCGAAAAAAAAGAGGGCTTCAGCTACTCGCATGACCGCATTGAAAAGCTGACCGAATACGAAAAGTATCAGCTCTCCTTTCACCCAGAACGCCCCAAACACCTCGATTACCTTACCGTATTTGACGAAGCTGAAGAGTGCCTGCAGAACGATCAGCACGGCAGTTGCATTATCCAGACCCACCGTGCTGTGCTGCGCAATGGGGAAAATGCCTGGTGGCCAGTCATGCTGATCGGCCAGCAGTCGGGACCAACCTCTGATTTCGGGCGCTTGAGCAAACTGATGAGAAACCCCGAAGAGATCGCCAAATGGAACCAGGGCATGCCGACACCGGCTGCATTTGAAAAGGCAATCAGGGCCATTGAACTGGCCGAACAGGAAAACCGTATCATCATTACCGTCATTGACACTGCAGGTGCCGATCCGACCGAGGAGTCGGAAGCTGGAGGCATCGCATGGAAAATCGGCAGATGTATGCAGTCCCTGGCCGAAGCGACAGTGCCGACCATATCGGTCATCATCAACCGGGGATGCAGCGGCGGCGCCATTGCACTTACCGGATGCGATGCTGTTCTGGCCATGGAATACTCTACCTACATGGTCATTTCACCTGAAGCCTGTTCATCTATTCTCTTCCGCACAAGGGAAAAGGCAGGCATGGCAGCAGAGATCTCACAGATAACGGCCAAAGAGGCTCTGAAAAACGGTATCATCGATGACATCATCATCGAACATGACGGACCAGCACACCATTTTCCAAAATCCGCCCTGCAATCGTTCAAGGGATCGATGGTAAAATGGATCGACAAACTGAGCAGAATACCTGCCGACGAGATCTTTTCACAGAGAATGGAGAGGTGGGAAAAGATTGGCCAATGGGATACCATTACCGAGAAGGAGATCGCTGCTTTTGAAAAACCAGTCACATTCTTTATCCCCCAGCCAAAAAAAGTTCTTTTCGTTGCCCGTCACAAACACTGTGTCGATACAACCGGCAAAAAAATTCTCGATCCGATACTCTACACAAAACTCTTCAAGGACAACTTTGTCTGTGAAACCTGCGGTCATCGTTATGTCCGACTGACGGCCCATGACTACATCGAGTTGATCCTTGACCCAGGCTCGTTCACCGAACATCCTGAAACTCGCTACATCGTTGACCGCGACATTCTCAACTTCCCGGATTACCGGAAAAAAATTGGAGAAGCGCAGCATAAAACCGGTGCAGCTTCATCATTTATCACCGGCAACGCCACAATCGAGGGTGAAGAGATTGTTTTTTGCGCCACCAACTTCAATTTCCTTGGCGGTTCATTCTGTATGTCTACGGCAGAAAAAATCTGGCGGGCAAGCAAAATCGCCATTGAACATGGTGTTCCACTGGTTATCCAGGCAACTGGAGGTGGAGCAAGAATGCACGAAGGATGCTCTTCAATGGTTGGTCTTCCCAAGCTTCATGTCGCCATATCGAGTGTCGAAAAAGCCGGACTGCCGGTTATCACCATCATTACCGACCCGACTCTCGGCGGCGTAGCCATAGGCATCGGATCGAGGGGAATAAAACTCTTTGAACATAACGCCGGCAATATCGGATTTTCCGGCAAGCGTGTCATCGAGCAGTATACCGGCAAACCAACTACAAGGGATTTCCAGACAACCTGGTGGCTGCAGCAGAAAGGATTTGTCGAAAAAACAGCCTTGCCGACATTAATGAAAGAAAAAATCCTGGAAATCGTCAATCAGTATCATTTGCAGGAAAACCAGCAGGAAGCATAGGTATAGACCGTTTTGTATGAACAATCCTAAAATCAGTCATGACACAATCCCAGCCTGATTCACTGTTTAATGAGTTTCCGGCTGTCAGCCGGGCGGAGTGGAAAACAAAGGCAGTAGCCGAGCTCAAGGAGATCCCTTACGACAGCATTGTCTGGCATACGCCGGACGGATTCGATCTTGAGCCCTGGTACTCTCATGAAGAACAAACCCTGCAACTCGATGTTCCGCCCGGAAAAGCGAACAACTCCTGGAAAAATTGCCGACGCATTACCGTTCATGATCCCGAAAGCGCAAACAAGTCTGCCATAAAAAGCTTTGAACAGGATACGGCAGCTCTTGAATTCCGCATAACCGACCCTTCACTCTGCTCTGCTGAAAACCTGCGCAAACTTTTTGCCGGAATCGAGACCTCTGCCATTGCCATTTACTTTTCAGGTAACCTCCCCCCAGCTCACGAACTCCTTCAAACCCTTCTTGCCATTCCAGGTTTTGCGACCAACACAGGCGGAGTGCTTGCCGGAAATATAGCCGCTTCTATCGGGCCGGAACTTTCAGGATGGAAAGCCTCACTCCCGGAATTCAGGGTTCTGTCGGTCGATACCCTTCCCTACCATGAAGCTGGTTCAACCGCTTCCCAGGAAATCGCCCTGGCGCTTGCCGGAGCGAGCGACCTGCTGCACCAGTTTCAGGAGGCTGGTATCGAGGCTGAGAGTGTCGTATCGTCTATGGAGATCATCATGGCGGTGGGGTCGAGTCATTTTACCGAGCTTGCAAAACCAAGGGCACTCCGCTACCTCCTCCAGCATCTCCTTAAAGCTTATGGAGCATCGGGAGCCTCACTGCCACGACTCTTTGCGAGAACATCCGAAAGAAACCGTTCACTGCTCGATCCCTATACCAATGTGCTCCGGCTCACCACTGAAGCTGTTTCAGCCATTCTCGGCGGTTACGATACCCTGCAGATAAGCGCTTTTGATGACGGTCTTTCAGTCAGTCCCGACATTGCAGAACGCATTACCGGCAACATTCATCTCATTCTCAAGGAAGAGGGCTCCCTCGACCGGGTGCTTGACCCGGCACGTGGCTCACACTACATTGAAACCCTGACAGCTAAACTTGCAGAGTCAGCCTGGGAGATCTTCCGCAAAATCGAAGCCGCTGGCGGCCTCAGCGAAGCGACCGCTAAAGGTATCATCGAGCCCATGATTTCAGCATCGGTTGCAGAGAACAACAAAAACATCGGCAAACGCAAAAAAACACTTATCGGTGTGAACCGTTACGCCATTGCACTTGGCACCGAACAGGAAGAAAACATCAGCGCTATTGCCGCAGTTGCCGAAAAACTGCCAGCAGGCAGTGAAACTGCTGCTTTCGAATTGCTGCGCCTGAAAACCCTCTCATTTGCGATGAAAAGCGGTCGAACACCATCAGTCTTTATCTGGATGCATGGAGACCCGGCTATCAGCTTCAGGCAGGCTGCGTTCAGTGAAGATTTCTTTAAATGTGCCGGTTTTGAAATTGCCGGCAGTGCCGCTCTCCCTCTGGAAGAGCAATCGTACAGCGTTGCACTGCAAAACAAACCCGACATTATTGTCCTCTGTATTGCCCTGAAAGATCCAGTACCGAGTGCTGAAACCATCACAAGCACTCTCTCTAAACTTCAGCCCGGTATAGTGCCGGTCATGGCGGGCAAACCACCCAAAGAATCGGAAAGGCTCATCAATGCCGGCATTGACAGTTTTATTTATACCGGTGTCAACCTCCTTGAAATGCTTTCGTCCTTCCAACTCAAAACCGGAGTGCAATGAGACCGGACTTTTCAGATATCGCTGTTTTTGCGACCGCTACCGCTGCCAAGAGAGTTCCCATCCCGGTTCAAAGCACCGGATGGACAACTGCGGAAGGCATAGAGATCAAATCCACATATACCCATTCCGACGTCAAGTGTGCTGAGCAACTGAACTTCGCTCCCGGTTTCGCTCCCTTCATCGGCGGGCCGTACACCACCATGTACACCACAAGACCCTGGACAATACGGCAGTATGCAGGATTTTCAACCGCCGAAGAATCAAACCATTTTTACCGCCAGAACCTTGCTGCAGGCCAGAAGGGACTCTCAGTAGCCTTTGACCTTCCGACCCATCGGGGTTATGATTCCGATCATGAGCGCGTCATCGGTGACGTAGGCAAGGCAGGTGTTGCCGTTGACTCGGTTGAAGACATGAAAATTCTTTTCGACCAGATACCGCTCGGCGACATTTCCGTATCCATGACCATGAATGGCGCAGTTCTTCCCATCATGGCCTTTTATATCGTTGCAGCCGAAGAGCAGGGTGTGCCGCCTGAAAAACTCAGCGGTACCATCCAGAACGATATTCTCAAGGAGTTCATGGTTCGCAATACCTATATCTATCCGCCCGAACCCTCCATGAAAATTATCGCCGATATCTTCCGCTACACCAGCGACAAGATGCCGAAGTTCAATTCGATAAGCATTTCGGGATACCACATGCAGGAAGCGGGAGCTACAGCCGATCTTGAACTTGCCTTCACCCTTGCCGACGGACTTGAATATATCCGTACCGGCCTGAAAGCAGGGCTCGACATCGACGCCTTTGCTCCGCGCCTCTCTTTCTTCTGGGCGATGGGCATGAACTATTTTGTTGAAATTGCCAAACTGCGTGCGGCAAGAATGCTCTGGGCAAAAATCGTAAAGCAGTTCAATCCAAAAAATCAGAAGTCACTGATGCTCCGCTCCCACTGCCAGACCTCCGGCTGGAGCCTTACCGAGCAGGATCCCTTCAACAACATTACGAGAACCTGCCTTGAAGCCCTTTCGGCCACGCTTGGCCACACGCAGTCACTCCACACCAACGCGCTTGACGAAGCTATCGCACTTCCCTCAAAGTTTTCAGCTCGTATTGCCCGCAATACCCAGCTCTACCTGCAGGAAGAGACCGGTATCACCAAGAGCATCGACCCCTGGGCAGGTTCCGCCTATGTCGAATACCTGACCGAAGAGCTTGCCGCAAAAGCGTGGAAAATCATCAGCGACATCGAAGAGGCTGGCGGAATGGTCAAGGCCATAGAACTTGGCCTGCCGAAGCTGCAGATTGAAGAGGCCGCAACACGCAAACAGGCCCGCATCGACAGCGGACAGGACATCATCGTCGGCGTCAACGGCTACACAACCAGCAGCAAAACCGATATCGAGCTGCTTGAAGTTGACAACACCCTTGTGCTCGATCAACAGCTCCGGCGACTTGCAACCATCAAGGCGGAACGAAACAACGAAGAGTGCGCCCTTGCCCTCAAGGCAATTGAGGAGAGCGCCGCATCCGGAGAGGGCAATCTGCTTGAACTGGCAGTTGACGCAGCAAGAAAAAGAGCTACATTGGGAGAAATATCATTGGCCTGCGAAAAAACCTACGGAAGGTATCGCGCCATCACCAGACTCAACAGCAGTGTCTATATGTCGCAGATGAAAGACAACACCTTTTTCATTGAAGCGCAGCAGCTTGCCGATACTTTTGCCTCGCTTGAAGGGCGCCGCCCGAGAATCATGGTCTCAAAAGTAGGACAGGACGGCCATGACAGAGGTGCAAAGGTGATTGCCGCAGGATTTGCCGACATAGGTTTTGACGTCGATATCAGCCCGCTCTTCCAGACTCCCGAAGAGGTGGTTCAGCAGGCGCTCGACAACGACGTTCACCTGATTGGCATATCAAGTCTTGCAGCCGGACACAAGACCCTCATTCCAAAAATCATCGAGACGCTTGCCGCAGAGCAGCGCGAAGATATTCTGGTTATTGCAGGTGGAATCATTCCTGAAAAAGATCATGCCTTCCTTTATGAAAAAGGTGTGGCTGGTATTTTTGGACCCGGAACCGTCATTGCAGAAGCAGCCATCACGATTTTGAAAAAATTGATTGCCAGGTGTGAGGGATAAGCCTTCGCCTCCGCTCAGTCACCGATTTAACATTATGCGTTCCCTGAGCGGAGGCAAAGGGAACGTTGGAAATTGCACGAAAACATTAATATTGGTGTTACGGCATAGAGCGAGGCGAAGCATCCATGTTTTTCACCAGGGAAAAGATATGGTGCGGAATAAAAGTTAAGACCTTAACCATTCAAGAATATGCAGAAAGCTTTATTAGAAAGTGAATCACTATCGGATCTGAAATTATTACTTGATCTGGCAAAAAAACTTGGGATAAAATCAAAAATTATATCTGTTGATGAAATTGAGGAAATTGGCATGGCTAATGCTATAAAAATTGGTCGAACAAATGAATTCCTCAACAAAATCTCACAATGATTGTTTTAATTGATAAATCATTTGATAAAGATATAAATAAAATAAATGACAAATCAATTCTAATAAAAATTGCAATCTGCATTACAGATATACAGAATGCCAATAGTCTGAGTGAAATCAAGAATTTAAAGAAATTAAAAGGTTTTGAGTCGGAATACAGAATCGGAGACTATAGAATCTGTTTAATTATTGAAAATAGAAAAATTACTTTCGTCAGGTTCCTTCATAGAAAAGACATTTATAAATTCTTCCCTAAATAGTTACGTGCCATCCCTACATCTTGATTGCGAAAAAGAATAAGAATCGTATTTATAAGCATCCAACAATAAGTCAAGAACTAATCTTTATCGAAGCAAGCCGACATTTGCTTAATTAACGATTTACTGTTACATCTTTTTTTGCTAAACCAATTCTTTTAGGGTGCTTAGCGATTAAAAAAAAACAACAACATTCAGGATAGATAATGATTTTACATTCACAATCTATATTTCATTTTACCAGCGAACAAGGCTTATTTGGAATCTTGGAAAATAATTTCAACATAAGATACACACGTGAACGTCTTATCTATCAGGATGATTCTTATTTTGATTATTTAATTCCAGCAATATGTTTTTGTGACATACCATTGTCCGCAATTTCAGATCATATTGCCGAATATGGGGAATATGGAATTGGATTGAAACGGGATTGGGCTTACAGCAACAAATTAAATCCTGTAATCTATTACAGTGAGGACTCTTATTTCGTTCAAACATTCTATGAATTAATGAACCTGCTGCAGGAGGACAATTCTTCTGCGGGGGATCGTACTCGACCATTAAGCAAGCACTTATTTCATTATTACAAGCCACATACTGGATATGATTTTAAAAATAAAGAAGAAAAATGTTTTTACGATGAAAGGGAATGGCGATTTGTACCACGAATCGATAATAATTTAGATCTAATAATACATTGTGACGAGCAAAAAACTGAATTCATAGAGCAATTAAGAAACTCGACAGAAAAATTGAAACTTGAATTCCAGCCAAATGATATATCGTTTATAATTATTAAAGATGAAAGCGAAAGATTAAAATTTATTCGAAAAATTAAAGAAATTAAAGGTAGATACTCGCATGATGATGTGGAAATATTAACATCTAAAATACTGACCGTTGAAAGGATAAATAAGGACATTTAAAAAAAATTACATCCATATAACCTATCCATCAGTACGTAATCACTGAAGGTCATCGATTCTGACATCTTTATGCAATGAAACCATAAATCGCTTTTAAACACGCACACAATCCCATTCATCAGTACAGGCATAACGCTTACAAGAGCAAATATGGAACAAGATATCAGATGGAAACAACGGCTTCAAAATTTTTCAAGAGCAGTCAACCTCTTGCGGGAAGTCCCTGAACTTGATCTACATACACTTTCATTCCTGGAAAAAGAGGGTATTATTCAACGGTTTGAATATACGCTTGAACTGGCATGGAAAACCCTGAAAGATAAAATGGAAAATGATGGTATCATTCTGGATAAAATATCCCCCAAAATGGTACTGAAAGAGGCATATAAAGCCAAATATATCAACAATATAGAGTTATGGATTGAAATGGTGAACGACCGAAACCTTGTCAGCCATACCTATGACCTTGAAACCTTTGAAACTATTATTACCGATATCCAGCAACACTACACCGCGCTGATATCAGATTTATATACCACTCTTGTCGAAGCCCAGTTATGAGTGAGTTTGGCATTGATGATAAAAACCTGCATCTCATTCGCTCTATTTTCAGCGATTTCAACGTTATCAACAAAGTGCTGGTTTACGGCTCCAGGGCCAAAGGAAATTACAGCGAGCGAAGTGATGTTGATTTGGTTATTTGTGAAAGCAATATTGACCGGAAAACAGTTGGGGAAATTTTACTTGACATCAATAACAGTAATTTTCCATATACCGTCGATTTGCAAATAATGGAAAATATAAAAAATCGAAAGTTGCAGGAGCATATTGCAAGAGTTGGAAAAGAGTTTTATGTGAAGGAACAAGATAATATCTGACAATTTCTTTCAACTCTTGTAACCACACATCTGGTTGTTGTCTTTCAATTTAAAACAGGTTGACGGAGAGGAGCCGAAGAGAGCGCTCAGGCAAGATTGTCCGGAAATTAACACCATTATATGTTCAAAATTTGAACTCCTGCGCATGAGCAATACAATACCCTTGACCCGACGCTACGACCCCGACGTGGAGACAGTCGTCAACGGCATCATCAGCGGCAACCGCCACATGCTGAGCCGCGCCATAACGCTGATTGAGTCCCGGAAACCCGAACACGAACGCAAAGCCCATGAGATCCTCGACCGCTGCCTTGCAAAAAAAACAACCTCAATCCGCATCGGCATCACCGGCTCTCCGGGAGCGGGTAAAAGCACCTTTATCGAAGCGCTTGGCGAAGAGATCATCAGCCAGGGACTCACCCTGGCGGTGCTTGCCATAGACCCAAGCAGCCACCAGTCAAGAGGAAGCATTCTTGGCGACAAGGCACGCATGGAAAAACTTACAGGGAAAAAAGAGGCCTTTATCCGTCCGACCGCATCCTCCGGCTATCTGGGAGGAACCTCACCGAAAACCCATGAAACCATTGTACTCTGTGAAGCCGCAGGGTACGATGTCATTGTGGTTGAAACTGTGGGAGTTGGTCAATCGGAAGTGCTTGTAGATACCATGGTCGATTTCATCCTCCTCCTGATGCTCCCCGGCTCAGGCGACGAACTGCAGGGTATCAAACGTGGCATCATGGAGATAGCCGATACGGTGGCAATAACCAAAACCGACGGAGAGCAATCCGGCATTGCCGCCATTTCGAGAGCTGAATTTGAAGCCGCCCTCCGAATGCTCCCGGCAAAATATCCATTCTGGCAACGTGAAGTCATTCTTACCTCTGCCCTTACCGGCAAAGGAATCGGAGAGGTATGGCAGAACATTACAGAGTTTTTTACGCAAATGCGTCAGCGAAACCTTCTGGAAGAACGGCGCAGCCAGCAGCTCAAACACCTGCTCTACACCGTCCTTGAAGATATGCTCAAAAAAGAGTTTTTCTCCCATCCAGAGGTCATAAGCACAAAAGAAAACATTGAGCAACAGGTACTCTCAACCAGCCTCAGCCCCTTCAGCGGCGCAAAAGCCATGATGGAAGCCTTCACTCGTCGCCAATAAACTCCTTTTCCTCCGCCTTTACAATCAGCACCGGACAATTGGCTTTCCGCACCACCGTCTCGGCAACACTGCCCATAATGAGGCGGCTCAACCCTTTTTTGCCATGAGAACCCATGATGACGAGATTGACATTGAGAGTGTCAATTTTTTCAAGGATCACATCGGCAGGATTGCCAATCTCAACGCCACACTGCGCCCTGAGGCCAGCCTTGAGAAAATCCTGCAGTATAAGATCGAGATCCTCCTGTGCAGCTTTTTCAAGATCATCCTCAAGCGGCACATAATTGAGAGATATATCAACCGCCATAGGACGAGGCTCCACCACATTCAGCAGATAGACAGAGGCTCCCATGTTACCGGCAAACTCCTGGGCATACCGCACAGCCTTGCGGGAAGCATCAGAAAAATCGACAGGACAAAGAATTGCATGAATCTTGAACATGATCGGAATGGTTTAGGTTGCCTCAGAAGAAGCCTCTGGCCTGCCAAAAAACGGTTTGAGCAGGTCAATAGGCAAAGGGAAAATAATGGTAGAGTTATGCTCTACAGAGATATCCTTCAGGGTCTGCAGATAGCGAAGCTGCAAGGCTGAAGGGCTGGCGGCAATAATACGTGCAGCATCAGCAAGCCGCTGAGCCGCCTGAAACTCCCCTTCCGCATTGATGATGGTCGAGCGACGCTCACGTTCAGCCTCAGCCTGTTTGGCCATTGCCCGGCGCATCTCCTCGGGCAGATCAATCTCCTTCACCTCCACCTTGGCGACCTTGACACCCCACGGTTCGGTATCCTTGTCGAGAATGGCCTGGATACGATCATTGATTTCATCCCGCTCAGCCAGAAGATTATCGAGTTCACCCTGCCCGCACACACTGCGAAGCGTGGTCTGCGCAAGCTGCGAAGTCGCAAAATGAAAATCCGCCACCTCAACAATCGCCTTGATAGGATCGAGAACACGGAAATATACCACCGCACTCACCTTCACCGAAACGTTGTCACGAGTGATGATATCCTGCGGAGGCACATCGAGCGTTACCGTACGCAGATCAACCTTCACCATTTTATCGATACCCGGTATAAGAATAATCATTCCCGGCCCTTTGGCGCCGATAATCCGACCCAGACGAAACACCACGCCGCGCTCATACTCCCGCAGGATTTTCACCGACGAAATCAAAAATGCGGCAATCAACAAAAAAACAGTCAACACATTGAATTCAAGCATAACTTTCGACTCCATTTATAGTTACATCAAAAAATCTCTCCACTCACCAACAACGTCTACCTTACCTTAATATAACCATATTTACCCCTCTCTGCCATCCTCTTGCCAGCAGACAATACCATAACCAACAAATATCGATACCCTTTAAGAGTTGGGAAACTCACTCTTCCTGCACTCTCTCTTCTGGTAATGGCGCAAATGAGATTTTAGACTCTCACTGTTTTTTCAAACCTGTTATAAGCAACCGTAATACCAATGGCGAAAACCATTGCCCCAACCCCGAGAAGAACATTAAAATAAGGAGGAGCCGTCAAAGCAAGCCGGACGACCACCGTAGCAACGGCAAAACCTGAATTACGAAAAACAATCTGATAATTTGTACTGTACCGCAAGGAAATCAGCACCAGCAGCACATCGCTGAAAACAAGAACCGTGTAAAATATTGCAAAAAAATCAAACGTCGGATTACTCGCAGTCAGAAAATAAGAGGCATCAATGATCCCTATTCCACTGAAAATAAAGAGAAGCAGAAGGGATACCACCTTTTTGGCCGCAATAAACTCCGCTGCGGCAGCAGAGCCCTGAGTAATGGCTCGATGGGACAAAAGCCTGTAATAGAACCCGATCAAAAGAAAAATCACGAGAGCGCCACCAGCATTGGAGAGAATATGCAGCACAGGGTTTGACGCATCTTCCAGCATGAGAGGCTCCCTGAAGTTGACAAACTCCTCAAATGACTGCCGAAGCAGAATCAGTGAGAGAATTTCAAACTGCTTGCCAACAGAATCTGCAACCGAATTTGCGAGGCTTAAAACCAACCCAAGAACCTCAAGGCACAGCAGCATGGAAAACGCAACATTAATCGCATAATAGTGACTTGACGGTAAAATCGCAGCAACGCCCTCCGGGAGCCATCCCTGACGGCGAAGCTCTATCAAAGCGAGCGTTCCGAGAAAAGCAACAATCAGGACATTTGCGGCAATGCGCTGCGTTCGTTTATGCTCCCAAAAATCCTCCAACGAATTAAAAAGAGTATCCACACGACTGAAAAAAATTGTCATAACCAGGCTCTTGTGTTGGAAAGATTAACCCTTTTAACGTAGAATAAGCTTTACCAAAACTTTCATCAATACGTTCAATATGTACCAGCAATATCGTTTTCAGAAGGTTTTACTTCCAAAATAAGCAGTTGAAGCCGTTTTTTTAATACCCGAACAAAAAGTTTCCATAACTTTACAAATAGCTCCGTATCAAGCAATTATGTTATATTTCATGTTGATGGCAACACCGGGAGAATCCTGACATATTTTTTGTACACAACAATTCCGCTCACATCAATATAAACACCTTCAACCATGGCAAACGAAAACAACGGCGTATTTACTGACCTCTTTACTGCGGTTGGTGCTCCCATCCAGAATGTAGCTGACACCGTGACGGACACCGTTACCAGCGGCATCAATGCAACCACTTCGGTCGTCACCTCCTGCTCCAATCTCTGTGGAACACTGGTCACAACCACTCTAAACACTGCCGTTCAGGTCATTCAGGGCATTTCAACGGCTATCTCATCAGCCGTCGCCCCGAAAAAGTAAAGATCGGGTTCTCATGATAAAAGCACCTTGCACAACCCGGCGCAAGGTGCTTTTATGCTCTATCGGCATTCTCACAGAGATCCACACACTCTTTGACGGCACATCAACGAGAGCACCAGTTCAAGCACACTTGCAGTATCACTCAGATCACTTGTAAAACCCGCTCAAGGGTCTTGCGGCTATTGAACAACCTCTCCCGGGTTCATGGCTTGATGAGTCGTTGCAGAAGAATATCCTCGACATTGCGACGACTATCGAGTACCGCCGAAACATAAATATTGCCATCGGCTATGCGATACAGGACTCTCCATGGAGCAACAATCAACTCCCGATAGAGAAATATTCCTTCTGCCTGAAGTTCAGGAACAATACGACCACGTTCAGGAGACGAGTAGAGTGTTGCCACTCTCTCTCTGATTTTTTTTAGCGCATTCAGGGCATTCGCCGAATTGTCCCTTGCGATGAAAGTGATAATCTCTCTGAGATCACTTTCGGCCACTGCAGTCCATAACACCGCATAGCCGGAACTCATGGCATTTCTTCCCTCAAATGACGTTCAAGATCATTGAAGACCTCTTCTTGCGAGCGAATTTTTCCATTGCGGATATCCTCTTCGCCCTGGGCAAGCAGCTTCAGTAACCCAAGCGCATTGCGCATCTCCTCATAGCTTTTCGGATCCTGAAGAACAGCTCTTGGCTCGCCATTCTGGGTAATGACAACCGGTCGACGAGTCTCATTGATCTGATCGAGCAGATCAGCCGCTTTCGCCTTGAGATAGGTGACCGGTTTGATATCGGTAGTAATATTCATTCTTTCCTCCTGACTTAATATAATACGATATTCGGTCTGAAGAAAAGCTTTTATTGAGAGTGCTTACTCTCTTGAGCCCGGCTGAAAAAAGATGTCAACCCTCTCTCCTCTTTTTTGGGATCATCCTATCACTCCTCTGAGCAAAAATTACTTTTACCACCATCACTCTCTTCAAGATCCCTGTTTTTAAACAATGTATCGAATTTCAGTACGCGATAATGGCCATGCAAAGAGATCCTGAGATAAAGTCATACTGTTGATGCATTCAAGGCAACACAGCGAAAATACGGGCTGGCGAACCAGTGCCATCCTTTATCAGCATTGGCATGACATACAGCATTGCGCCCTTCTCTGGCAACTTGTCAAGGTTTGCTATATTTTCAATCGCCAGTTTATCAGCCGCAAAACATATTCTATGCACTTGAAAATCCTTTGATTGACCACAATCAATACTTGGCGTATCCAAACCTATCCCTTTGATATTTCTCTCTTTAACCAGAAAATCCGTAACCTCTGCCGAAAATCCGGGAAAGCTCAATTCAGGCAAAGCCTCCGCACCCTTCCTGGCCGTTCCAAGCACTTTTTTCCTGTCAGGATAAAAGTTGGTATCAATGCCGGTGTACATCACCACCCACACCTTTTCCGGCAGCCTGCCATTTTTTTCTTCCCATTTTTTGACATCTTTTACCGTCAACTGATACTCTCTGTTTTTCAAACACTCTTCAACAACATCAATCTTCACAACAGACCCAATCCACTCGCTCAACGGAATCTGATCGATGGTTCTCCCCCCTTCACAAAAATGAACAGGAGCATCAACATGTGTACCTCCATGTTCAGACGCGCCATAATTATTGGAAGCGTACCACCAGCCTGACTTATTGACTTTCCACTCTAATTTTGCAAGAGTGAACGGCTCCGCTGTCGGCCAGTAAATGGTGTTTTCATCAAACGCGTATGTCATATCAAGCAATTTTCCTGCATCAGGAACACCCTCTGCCATCTTTGCAAAGAGGTTGCCGTACAAAAAAATGCTCAAAACAACTGAGAGCAGTGTGTACTTTTTGAAAAACCCGAAGTTGTTCATACTCATCTCCCTATGTTTAGCAATTCAACCGGAAAGCCGAGAAAGATTTCCGCTCACTCATAATTTACAAAAATGATGCTGGACTTATATGTTGATTTTCCATACACCGAAAAAGCTCATTACAAGACCAAACATAGCGCAACCGTTCCTCTCCCACTAACCAGGCGCGCTCTCACACTCCAGTGCTCTCAACCATGTATCGACTGCTTTGGCCACCTCTGCCAATTGAGAGATCACAATTCAAACTCTTTTGTTTTCATCGTCATCCAATCTATATTTGGTTGTATGACGGTTGGGCATGACTCATGCCGATGGCTCCAGATTGATACGCTGGCGGAACAATAGAGAATCGAATGGAGAACTCGAACGATCATTACGACAGTCCGTGGAAAGATGCCATTGAGCATTACTTTCCCGAGTTTATGGCCTTTTACTTCCCGGATGCCTGTTCCGGAATTGATTGGTCGAAAGAACATGTTTTTCTGGATCAGGAGCTGCGCTCAGTGGTGCAGGATGCTGAGCTGGGCACACGTTTTGTAGACAGGCTGGTCAGAGTTACCGAGCTTTGTGGCCAGGAAAGCTGGATTTACATTCACGTTGAAGTGCAAGGCACAAAGCAGGCGGAATTTGCCGAACGGATGTTTGTCTACAACTACCGGATTTTCGACCGATACAAACGACCTGTAGCGAGTTTGGCCGTTCTGGCCGATGAACACAAGATGTGGAAACCAACCTCTTATGGTTTTACTGTTCTTGGCTGCCGACATACGCTGGAGTTTCCGGTTGCCAAGCTGACCGATTATGAAGAGAAACTCGATGAACTGCTGGTATCGGATAACGCATTTGGATGGATTACTGCTGCACATATCCTGACTCAGCAAACCAAAAAGCAGCATCAGGAACGCTACCAGGCAAAACTCCGTTTACTACGGATACTGTACGACCGACATTGGGACAAACAACGCGTCATCAATTTATTCAATGTCATTGACTGGTTAATGCAACTGCCCGAATGGTTGAATAACCAGATCTGGCAAGAAATTGAAACAATCGAGGAGAGAGAAAAAATGCAATACATCACCAGCGTAGAACGAATTGGCATAGCCAAGGGCCGTGTGGAGGGCGAATCCAGGTTACTGAAAAGGCTGCTTGAACGGCGTTTTGGCCCGTTGCCACAGTGGGCATCAGAGCTGATAGGGAGTGCCAAAGAAGAGGAGCTGGAAGCATGGAGTGAAGCTGTTCTCACTGCCCCGACTCTGGAAGCTGTTTTCGGGAAAACAGGCTTGTCGTGACAAGAGCTGAAATTCACCAGTTTGAACTTTTGACCGATTGGGATCTGTTACAGGATGGCAAGGCCCCGGTGAAAAGAGAACCGCTCCGTTTATTCAACACGATAACGCACTATGAAACATCAATTTATAAAGATCTTTGCTATCGATATTCTTGACGGCTTTTCATTGCGTGTACATTTCAATAACGGTACGGTAAGGGAAATCAATCTGGAACCCATTTTGTATGGTGAACTCTACGAACCGCTGCGCAATCATGATTTTTTCAGACAAGTGACTGTTGACGAGGAAGTCGGAACTATAGTATGGCCAAATGGAGCGGACTTTGACCCTGACTTGCTCTACGCCTGGGATGAACACATCGACGCCTTTGCAGCCCAGATGCGCAAAGTCGAACAGTCATAATAAACGTTTGACGGCTCCGCCAGGCTTTTTTACCCCTTGCGCCCAATGCAAACGGTCGTTTTGCCAATCCCGAGCATCAATATATCACACACCTGCCCATGTGGGTTGGCGACATAGTCCGTCTCCACAAGCCTCCACCTCCGGGCTTGTTGTCAGTAAGATCGGAGAGGAGTTGGTTGATATAGTCAGGAGTGTCCCCCTCGGTACAGGCACAAAGTCTCAAGCTGCCAATTGCAGCGCTGCAATCCGCGATTCAAGGGGCGGATGGCTGCTGAACAGCGCCATCATCCTGCCACCCGCAATCCCGCTGGCCGCCATCTCCTTCGGCAATTGGCCGGCCTCGAGGTTCCCCAGGGCTCGCAGGGCGTCAATCATCGGACGTCGGTCACCCAACAGCTTAGCTGCTCCTGCATCCGCCCGGTATTCACGCTTGCGTGAAAAATACATGACGACGATGCTGGCAAGAATACCGAACACGATTTCACATGCAATGCTGCTGATCCAATAGCCGATGCCCGGACTGCTTGATCCCTCGTCGTCCCTGCGAAGAAAGCTGTCCACCGCATAGGCAGCGATTCGCGACAGAAAAATCACGAAGGTATTGAGCACACCCTGGATCAGTGTCAGGGTCACCATGTCGCCGTTTTCAATATGGGCGACCTCGTGAGCCAATACGGCTTCCACCTCTTTTCGATCCATGCTTTGCAACAGTCCGGTCGAGACCGCCACCAGCGATCTGGACTTGCTGGGGCCAGTCGCAAAAGCATTGGGAGCGCCGTCGTAGATTGCCACCTCAGGCATCGCAAAACCGGCTTTAGTGGAAAACCGTCTCACGCTTTCCACAAGCCAGGCCTCCTCCTGGTTGGCAGGACTCTTGATAACCCTTGCGCCGGTGCTCCATTTCGCCATGGTTTTGGACATCAACAGCGAAATAAAAGAGCCTCCGAAGCCGATGAGGGCAGCAAAAGCCAGCAGCATGCCCATATTCAAACCATTGCTGGTCAAAAAGCGATCGACACCCAGAATTCGGGCACTGATCGACAGCACCAGCATTACCGCCAGGTTTGTCAACAAAAAAAGAACCACCCGTTTCATCCAAATCCTCCCGCGTTATAATTGTTTTTGATCAGTTATGCCTGACAGGTCATGATCGACCCGCACGGTAAATATTCTTCAGCGTAGTACCGCAATACCCTTCCGGTCTATCACTTCCAATAAACGCTTTGCAGCCCCGCCCGGCTTCTTTACCCCTTGCTCCCACTGCTGAACGGTCGTTTTTCCAATTCCGAGCATCAAAGCAAAAACAGGCTGGCTAAGATGGTTTTTTGTCCGAATGCGGCGTATGTCCTCCGGGAGAAAAACCTTTTTTTCCGGCAAGCATAGCGATTCTACTGTACGCATCGTTACTTCATCCATCGCTCCGACCTCAAAAAGGTCCTTGGCCATTTCATGGGCTATATCAAGAATCTTGCTCATAAACTCTTACCTCCCTGCATTTCTTTGTCGATATAAGTACCTGTAACTGTTTGTCTGTTGCACTTAAAAAGTCTTTGGCTGTAAGCTGAAGCGCGATTTTTTCTTTGTTCTCATCCTCCGCCCAGCGGGAAAACCATTTATTTGCAAAAGCTCTCATTTCAACAAAAAAAATCACTAAGCGATACACTTTGCAACAGAATTAATTGTCGAAGCAATCATTTCCAAAGCCAACTTTCATGGCAACCGGGGTATCTCGTTATAAATTTTGATAAAACCTCTTGATCTTCTGCGCCATCAACACTCTGCAAGCCCCGAGAAAATTCTCATAATCTTGTAACGTCATCTCATAAGAAAAGAGGAATGTGGACGTAATGACTTGAGCAGGTATCGATTTTTTTAAAATCCATGTTACTGCATTCAGAGGAAAAGGGGGCTCCGCGATTTTGAGAAAAATCAAGTTTTCGTATGGCGATATGAACAGAATCTCTATAGCACTGAACGAGGGGCTTTCGTCTGAAGATGAGGATGCCAGGATGAGAATCCTCGGCTCAAGCTTCGGCTCTTCACCCTTTCCTATCCAGGTCAGCTCTAATTTTTGATTTGGTTTCATTACTGCAATTCAACCCTTCAGTTCAGCAATACCACAACACATTTTTCAATAATAACTTATAAAAAGCGCTTTCCGTTATCAACGCACTTCTACACAAACCGGTGTGGGATAATACAACACATCATTTACCCTCTTTGCGCATGAGAGGCAAAATCGGAAACTCCTAAATCCATGGCTTTTTCTGAAAGTCGTTGCAGAACATTCTTTTTTGGCTCAGGTTTTTGTTGCTGTGGACACTCAATTTGAATCAAATACCGGTAATTCGGTAATAAATCAACCTCTCCTTCAGGCAGAAGAACATGTCCGTCATAGGTTGCATACAGTTTGTGAACCACAATGTAATTCCTTTTTTAAATTAAAGATAGCTCTTAACAAAGACTGCCGTTTATTAAAGCAAAGCTTTGTGCGAACAAATGTTTTCCCGCTCCGCCTCAGCAAGACGCTCTTCAGCTTCTTCAATTTCAGCAAGCCTCAGACGGTAGTTACGCTCAAGATTCATCCAAAAATCAGCAGGGATACCAATTACCCGTTCAATCTGTAACGCCGTTTCAGGTGTAAGCTGAGCTGTGCCTTGAATAACATCATTAATGCTCTTTTCTGGTATGCCCATCCATTCCGCCAACTCCGCCTGAGTTATCCCCGTGTACTCAAGGTGTTCGGCAAGCGTATCACCCGGGCAGGAAATAAGTTCACGAGCAACAGCAATATCCTCTCTTGTTTTATATGCACTCTTCATGTCAGTTCATATTGTAATTCCCATCGAATTGAAAAAAGAATGTTATGCCTTACCTGCGGTTTCATTCTCGCCTCAACCTCTTCGAGTAATCCATTCTGATGAGGGTTCAAGTCAACCTGTGCATCCTGCAACGAAGCCGTTAACTTGCCGAGATCATCAGAAGAGTGTCTGCGAGTCAGTTCAAAGGCTGCATATTTGGCATGGTAATCAGTATTCACAAAAAAACGTCAGGTTTGTTTGAAATCAGGAAAAACTATGCAACCGGAAACAAGCTATATAATAATCAAAATAGAGGATTACAGCGAAAGTATGGCAAAAATATCGCTTTCGCAGTCGATAAAAGAAGAAATAAAGGTGAGGGATTTTGCACTCAGGGCTACCGACATGGCGCTCCTATGGGAGCTGGGGATGAGCAAAAAAAATGAACCGAGAGGACTCGCTCAAGGTTCATTTTCAAAAAATATCCTGTCCGAAAAGAGCGTTCAGTTTCCGAGTTCTCCACACTGCTTGAAGAAATCGCGTAACCGGTGGGTGCCATGTAGCGGGGCTATGAAGTCTACCCTGCTGAGGGTTGTGGCAAAGAGCGCTACGTCATGCACATCACGATTGAAGAGGCCAACTGCTGCAACCAGCGTGTCGGCGGCCCAAAGGGGCAGCGGGAATACGACTGGATTGGTTTTGGCTATTTCGATTGCCAGATCGACCATTTCGAGGTAGGTGAACACCTCTGGACCACCTACTTCAACCTCTTTTGCCGTTCCATCGACCGCATCAACACAAACTTTGGCAAGGTCGGCGCCATGAATGGGGTTCGAGCGCTGGTAACCGTCCCCGACCATCAGCATGAATCCTTTGCGTGCCCTGGCTACAAACTGCCCTATCTCTGAATAGTAGCCGGTCGGACGAATGATTGCGGATTCGATGTTGGCAGCTTTCAGCTCTCTGACAAACTTCTCGTGTGCCTGAACGTTCGGAATATTCATCATGCGATGTGCGTCGAAGACCGAGACGTAAACGAATTTTTTGACCCTGGCCTTCAGAGCCAGCTCCAGGAGGTTCATGTTGGCCTGGTAGTCAACTTCAAAAATCGTATGCACAAAATCGGGCTTTATCATGCCGAGCGATGAAAAAACGATATCGATACCTTCACATGCCTCGGCAATGGTTTCGGGTTTCGTTGCATCACCTACGACAACCTCGTCAACCAGTTGCTCGATAGAGGGTGCAAAGTAGGGGCCGGGTTGAGTGACTTTTGCGGGGTTACGCACCAGAGCGCGTACCCAATATCCGCGATTTTTGAACTCCTGCACTGCATAGCGACCGAGATAGCCCGTCGAACCGGCTATAAGTACTTTCTTCATTGATATGCTGATAAGGTTGAAAAATATTCCTGAACGGTGTTGCTGAAAGAGTAAGCCCTTTAAATCAATACCTTTCTGTGCCTAATATAGGGAGTGGATGGCAGAAAACCCCTGTTTTTTGAAAATCTGACAACCCCTTTTAATAAAATCAATCGCTCAAATGAGTCTGAAACCAGAAACAGATTGATGCCCTGCGACGGTTCCGGCAAGTCAAAAGTCGTGCGAAATGATGAGAGGAATCATCCTCGGAGGGCAAAACTGAGGCAACAATGAGCTTGCGCCTCCCCTTACCTCTTGTAATTCATAAAACTTATGTATAGGTTTCATTGTTTTGTTGTAACTCATGTTCACCATTGTTAATTGTAGTCACGTCAACGATAATCGATAATCATTATTAGCCATGTTTTTTGATCCAATGTATTTTGTCTTTGCCCTGCCTCCGCTGATTCTTGGGTTATGGGCGCAGTTTAAGGTAAAGTCGGCCTTTAAAAAATATTCACAGGTGCCTACCCAGACCGGTATCAACGGTGCTGATGCTGCACGCCGGATTCTTCAGCGCGGTGGCTTGGCAAATGTGACAGTTGAGGCCACCCATGGTATGCTTTCTGATCATTATGACCCTCGTCACAAGGCTTTGCGGTTGAGCGAAGAGGTGTACAGTCTTGCAAGTATTGCTTCGGTTGGTGTTGCAGCTCATGAAGCTGGTCATGCGCTTCAGGACAAGTCGGGATATATGCCTCTGCAGTTGCGTTCGGTCATGGTGCCTGCGGTCACTATCGGAAGCAATATTGGTCCTTACCTTTTTATGGCGGGTATGTTCCTTGCCGGCACGATCGGCACAACCCTTGCCTGGGCTGGTATCATCCTGTTTGGGACTGCGGCTCTTTTTGCGCTGGTAACCCTTCCGGTGGAGTTTGATGCAAGCCGCCGGGCAAAAGAGCTTCTCGTTTCCCAAGGCATTGTTTCTGTTGCCGAAATGGAAGGTGTGAACGCCGTCCTGAACGCGGCTGCTTTGACTTATGTTGCCGCTGCTGCCCAGGCAATCATGCAGTTGGTCTATTTCCTGACCGTTATGAATAATCGCAGGGATTAGCTTTCAAAGCTTGAATGACCTATAGGAGTGATAAGACTTATAAAAGAGGTTAAGATTTTGTAATCAATAATTTTACTCAATCGACTTGAAAAACAGTTTCCGCAAAAAGCCGCTTTCGCTTCTGCTTGAGGAGATGAAAAGCGAGCACAGGCTGAACAGGGTTCTTGGGCCGCTGGCTTTGACAAGCCTTGGTGTGGGAGCCATTATTGGAACGGGAATCTTTGTGCTTATCGGTGTGGCAGCTCATGACAAGGCTGGTCCGGCGGTAACACTCTCTTTTGCTGTTGCAGGGCTTGCCTGTATTTTTGCAGCTCTCTGTTATGCCGAGTTTGCCTCAATGGTGCCGGTTGCTGGATCTGCCTATACTTACGCTTATGCCACTCTTGGCGAGCTGTTTGCATGGATCATCGGCTGGGATCTGATTCTGGAGTATGGGGTGGCTTCGGCGACGGTGGCTCATGGGTGGTCTAAATATTTTCAGGATTTTCTTGGCATTTTCGGTCTCGGGGTGCCGAAGCTTTTTGCCAATGCACCGCTTGATTTTGATCCTTCGACAGGCGTCATGAGCTTGACGGGTTCATGGCTTGATCTTCCTGCTGTACTCATCACCTTTCTGATAACGGTTGTCCTGGTGAAAGGTATCAAGGAGAGTGCAGGGTTCAATGCAGGAATGGTGATTGTCAAGGTGGCTATTGTGCTGCTTGTGGTTGGACTCGGAGCTATGTATGTCAAACCCGAGAACTGGCATCCTTTTGCCCCGTTCGGCTATTCAGGGCTGAGCATTTTCGGCCATACCATTATGGGCGAAGTGAGTACAGGAGGTGCTCCAGTCGGAGTTCTTGCCGGAGCGGCGATGATCTTTTTCGCCTATATCGGCTTCGACTCCATTTCAACCCATGCCGAGGAGGCAAGAAACCCGCAGCGGGATATCCCCATCGCCATTATCAGTTCGCTTGTCATCTGCTCACTGCTCTATATTGCCGTAGCAGCGGTCATCACCGGTATGGTTCCCTATGACAAGATCAGCATTGATGCTCCTGTCTCCAATGCGTTCAAGCAGGTCGGTATCGGGTGGGCCCAGCTTGTGGTTTCACTTGGTGCAATTACCGGCATCACTTCAGTGCTGCTGGTGATGATGCTGAGCCAGCCGAGGATTTTTCTGGCCATGGCCCGTGATGGCCTCTTGCCGAAATCGTTTTTCGGGGCAATTCACCCAAAGTTCAGAACACCCTGGAAATCGACAATCCTGACCGGTCTTTTTGTGGCTTTGCTGGGAGCGCTGCTGCCGCTGAGGCTTCTGGCTGAACTGGTCAATATCGGCACACTCTTTGCTTTTGTGGTGGTATGCAGCGCGGTGCTCATCATGCGAAAAAAACATCCTGAAGCTGAACGCCCTTTCAAGGCACCTCTTGTACCTTTTGTGCCGCTTGCGGGAATTGTTACATGCCTCATGCTCATGTGCTCTCTCCCTGCTGAAAACTGGCTCCGACTGGTGGTCTGGCTGCTGATCGGGTTTGTGATCTACTTTTTCTATGGTAGAAAACACAGCGAGCTGAACAAGATCAAATCATGACCGAAAACGACATAGAGAAAAGGGTTTTTCTCATTACCGGTGCATCAACCGGAATTGGAGAAGCAACAGCGAGGCGTGCTGTTGAGGCTGGATTCCATGTAGTGCTTGCAGCTCGCTCTACCGAAAAACTCGAACGCCTCCGTGACGAACTTGGTCACGACAGGGCTCTGGCAATAACCTGTGATGTGGCAAGCTGGGAATCGCAGGAGAGCATGGTGCAGCAAACCATTCAGCAGTTTGGAAGAATCGACGTGGTTTTTGCCAATGCGGGATTTTCCAAAGGGTCGATGTTTTTCGGCGGCGAGGATAAAGCTGATGAGTGGAAAGAGATGGTGCTGGTCAATGTCTATGGCGCCGCTGCAACTGCTCGCCTGACTCTGCCGGAGCTGGTTAAAAACAAGGGGCACCTTCTTCTTACCGGCTCAGTGGTGGGACGCATTACCTCGATCAGAAACCTTTATTCGGCAACCAAATGGGCCGTAACCGGTATGGCACAGGCTATACGCAATGAGATGGCGGGCACGGGAGTTCGTGTAACACTGGTCGAACCGGGAGTTGTTGACTCTCCTTTCTGGGAGCATCTGCAGAAACCTGAAACTCCTGAGCTTCAGCCGGACGATATTGCGCGTGCGGTCATCTATGCCGTAAGCCAGCCACCGCATGTCGATGTCAACGAAATCCTGATTCGTCCGACTGGTCAGCCGCATTAAATACCTGACCCTGGCACATTCTCCAACAGAATTTTTATCCTGGTGCACTGCCAGAATTTGTGATTTTTTTATCTTCTTCTGGTAGTAACCACTTTTCCATTTTTTTTTCAATGGCGCCTCAAAACAGCTATATCACACTCGGCGGGCATCGGCACCGCTATATTGAGAGCGGTGGCTCGGAGCATACCATGCTGCTGCTTCACGGCATCTCCTCTTCGCTTGATTTTTATGAACAGGTTATCCCCTCTCTCTCCAAATCGTTCAGGGTAATTGCCATTGATCTGCTTGGTTTTGGTCTCTCTGACAAGCCCAAAAAGAAGGAGTATACTCTGGAACTCTATGCGTCGCTGATCCATGAGTTTCTTGATAAAACCGGCAGCCTCGGCGGAAAGCTCTCAGCAACGGGCCATTCCATGGGAGGAAAATACCTGCTCGCCTCCGCCCTTCTCTACCCTGGCACCTACGACAATCTTGTGTTAAGCAATACCGACGGCTTTATCCATGTGCCCTCGCTTGCAAGAGGCATAAGCCTTCCGGGAGTGCGAAGTTTACTGAAGACCCTGATAACCAGCAAGAAAGTATCGGAAAAGATGTTTGCTTCCGCTTTTCTCGATACGAAAAAAGTCAATGCTGCATCATACCACAAAAACCTTTCAATGTCACGCGATCCTGATGCTTTCGACACGGTCATGGCCCTGAATCGCAATCTCATGAAACTTGATATGAGCCGCACAGGACTGCGCAACAGGCTTGGAGAGCTGGATATGCCGGTACTGGTTATCTGGGGGGATCAGGACAAATATTTTCCGCCTTCCATTGCTGAATCTGTAAGAAGTGAAGTTCCATCGTCAAGATTGGTTATGTTCGATGAGTGCGGGCACTCACCAATGCTTGAGTATCCGGAAAAGTTCTCCCGCACGGTAACGGATTTTATCTTTGCGGAACCCAATTGCCTGCCGAATACATGCTTATAACATTTGAAGGAATCGATGGTGCAGGCAAATCAACCCAGATTAAAAAGCTGGTAACCACTCTCAGTGACCAGGGCCGCGATGTTCTCACCTTGAGAGAACCAGGTGGCACCGAGGTGGCAGAAAAAATCCGCATGATCCTGCTGGAGAGCCGCCATGCAATCAGCCCGATCGGTGAACTGCTGCTTTTTTCGGCAAGCAGGGCGGAACTTGTCCAGGAGGTGGTCATGCCTGCCCTTGCTGACGGCAAGACGGTCATTCTCGACCGTTTTTTCGACTCGACCACCGCCTATCAGGGTTATGGACGGGGACTTGACCTGGAAATGCTCCGATCCATTATTGAAATTTCGACCTGCGGCATTGTCCCCGATATCACCTTCTATCTCGATATTCCGCCGGAAGAGGCGCTGAAAAGAAAATTTTCAGCAAAATCAATACCACTGGAATTTGACAGCGACGAGCTTGACCGCATGGAGCGTTCAGGAGCAGAATTCTACCACAATGTCCGACAGGGTTACCTTGAGATCATGCGCCTCAACAGCAAACGTTTTGTCTCCATCAACGCTCTTGAGCATCCTGCTCTTATTCACCGGCAAATCACGGCTCTTCTGAAGCAAAGATTTGAGAGCTGAGCCTCCCTTTCGCAAAAAAAACGTCATCTCTTTCCTGAAAAAAAAGAGAAAAAACAGGGAAACTATTTATTGTGTCGGAACTGTTAAATATGAAAGTTTTATACCTGTTTTGACAAAGATTTTGCTTAAATTAGTAAACATACTACACTACCATCACTTCTTTACCTGTAACGAATGCACGAGAGTATTCTTAAAGAGCACCAACTGAACACTTGCACCACTCCGATCACGTTACAGGATATCCGTACCCTGAAAGAGCTTTACCAGCTCAAGGCAGAAACACGTGAACTGCGTGAACCAGTTGTAAGAAATATCATCAAGCAAAGGGTTGTCGGACAATCCTGTGTAGAGTCGCTTAAAAATGCGCTTTATTCACTTGAAACCATTTATATCGACGACGATACAGGACACCGCCTCCTGCGTCTCGATGGCATGAAGCAGATAGAGGTTGATCTGACTTATGAAATCCGGGAGCTGCAGAAGGATATCTACTATCTCGAATATGGTGAGGATAAGTTCATCGACTACCTTGCAAAATTTATCCCTGAGTTCCGCGGTTACGTCAACGAAGGATTCCACAAGCTGAGGGGCAAGCACTTCAACGCTTTCATTACTGATCGTGACGGAACAACAAACAACTACTGCGGACGCTACCGCTCATCGGTACAGCCAATCTACAACTCGGTCTTTCTCTCGCGGTTTGCAAAAAACTGCTGCAAGTATCCCCTTATCATTACCTCTGCTCCGCTGAAAGATTTTGGCATCCTCAATGTTTCGATCAACCCGAGCAATACCTTTGTCTACGCAGGTTCCAAAGGAAGGGAGTTCATCGATCTCAATGAAGAGTTCAACAGTTTTCCAATTGACGAGCAAAAGCAGCAACTGATACGTCTGTTAAACAAACGAATGCTTGTACTGCTTCAGGATCCAAATTTCGAAAAATTCAATTTTATCGGTTCTGCCCTGCAGATCAAGTTTGGACAGACCACCGTCGCCCGTCAGGATATCAGCCGCTCTATCAAGGATGATGAGTCTGCGGCTTTTCTTGAAAAGGTTAAAGGCATTGTCAGGGAGATCGATCCGACTGGCAGAAATTTCAGAATTGAAGATACCGGCCTTGACATTGAAATCATCCTCACGATTGATGTCGATTCCGATGAATCGTCAATCAAGGATTTTGACAAGGGTGATGGACTTGCCTTTATCAGCGACAAACTGAACCTGACTACCAGTGGCCCCAATCTTGTCTGCGGCGATACCCCTTCAGATATTCCAATGCTGAAAAAAGCCGTAGAAATGTTCGATGATGTCTGGGCTGTTTTTGTAACAAGGGATGAAAAGCTTACAAAGCAGGTTGCCGATATCTGCCCGAACAGCTTTACGGTACCCTATCCCGACATTCTTCTGACCATTCTCGGCCTGCTTTCCCTGTAAACAACAATTTGCATCATGATAATCATTTAAATACCGGTATGAGCAACATCTTCAAAGGCGCAATTTTCGATCTTGACGGAGTCATTACAGGCACGGCAAAAGTACATAGCCTTGCTTGGGAATCGATGTTCAACTACTTTCTGAAAAATTATGCTGAGGTCAACAATGAACCTTACGTTCCTTTTGACCCGACTCATGACTATCACAAGTATGTAGACGGCAAGCCGAGGATGGAAGGGGTTAAAAGTTTTCTTGCATCACGTGATATCGAACTTCCCTTTGGCGAAATGGATGACATACCGGAAAAAGAGACAGTCTGCGGTCTTGGTAACCGCAAAAACATTCTCTTTACCGAAATTCTTATCAAAGAAGGCCCTGAGGTCTATACCTCTTCAGTTGATTTGATCAACAATCTGATTGCAAAAGGCATCAGAATCGGCATTGCATCTTCAAGCCGCAACTGCAGGATTATTCTGCAGCTTGCCAAGCTCGAACATCTTTTTGAAACCCGTGTCGATGGTGAAGTCTCCATCGAACTCGGCCTTAAAGGAAAACCAAACCCGGATATTTTCATTACGGCAGCCCGTAATCTCGGCCTGGAACCGCACGAATGTGTGGTGGTCGAAGATGCCATTTCCGGCGTTCAAGCTGGCGCCCGTGGTAATTTCGGTCTGGTGCTTGGTATTGCGCGTGACATAGAGGGTACAAAACTCAGGGAACAGGGCGCTGATATCGTTGTCAGGGATCTTGGTGAAATCTCGATCAAAGAGATTGAAGAGTGGTTCAGCAAAGGCCTTGAATATGAGGGCTGGAACCTGACCTATACCGATTTTTCCCTGAAGGATGAAAAACTCCGCGAAACACTCACCTCTATCGGCAACGGCTACATTGGCGTCAGAGGTGCCTATGAAGGTTCTTCGGATTCACACTACCACTATCCCGGCACCTATATTGCCGGTGTCTTCAACAGGCTTCCTTCCGATGTTCACGGTCAGACAATTTTCAACAATGATTTTGTCAATGCGCCAAACTGGCTTCCCATTGAGTTCAGGATTGGAGGCGGTGAATTCATTGATCCGTTTGAACAGAAAATACTAAGCTACTTCCAGAATCTGGATCTGAAAAACGGCACCCTGAAACGGGAGATCGTTATCCAGGACAACCTCGGAAGAATATCGCGCATCAGCAGCCGAAGGTTTGCAAGCATGGACAATCCCCACCGCTGCGCAATGAAGTTTAATCTCAAACCTATCAATTACAGTGCCGATGTCGAGTTTCGGTCGGCAATTGACGGCAGAGTAGAAAACAAGGGTGTTGCCCGTTACAGCGAACTTTCAAGCGACCATCTGGAACATGTTGATGCTCTTTGCGAGAAAGAACTCATGTTGCTTCATGTTCGCACCAACGTATCGCATTACGACATTGTGACAGCCGCAAGAACAACAGTTGTCTGTCATGGACCGCATGGCGATGTTGAACGCACAACCTTGAATGAAAATCGCTATATCGGCGAGTTACTTCGCCTGCCTCTAAGCCCCAATAATAGCTGCACCATCGAGAAACTGGTTTCCATTCATACCTCTCTCGACCAGAAGGGAACTGATCCTGTTAAAGCAGCCCGACAATCGCTCGCCAATAGTGATTCTTTCGATTCGCTTCTTGAGGCACATACTGAAGCATGGAAAAAAATCTGGGAAAAAGCTGACCTGATGGTCGAAGGCGACCGTTACAGCCAGAAATTGCTCCGACTGCACACCTATCACATGATGTGCACCGCTTCGCCCCACAATCCAACCATTGATGCAGGAATGCCTGCACGTGGCCTGAACGGTGAAGCTTACCGTGGTCATATCTTCTGGGATGAAATCTTTATTCTCCCATTTTTCAACCGCCATTTCCCCGAGATTTCAAAGGCGCTTCTTATGTATCGCTATCGCAGGCTCGATGCGGCAAGAGAGTATGCCCGTGAAAATGGTTACAAGGGTGCGATGTACCCCTGGCAGACCGCCGATGATGGCCTCGAGGATACGCAGATCATCCATTTCAATCCGAAAAGCAGCTCGTGGGGACCTGATCTCAGCCGTATGCAGCGCCACGTTTCCATTGCGGTATTCTACAATGTCTGGCGCTACATCTATGACACCAACGACACACAGTTCCTCAACGAGTACGGTGCTGAACTGATGTTTGAAATTGCAAGGTTCTGGGCATCGATCGCATCATATTCACCCGATACCAACAAGTACCATATCGAGGGTGTGATGGGACCGGACGAATTTCATGAAACCCTGCCAGGAAGCGGCAAAGAGGGTATCAAGGATAACTCCTACACCAATATCATGGCGGTCTGGCTCTTTGACAAAGCCGCTGAGATCGGGGAAAAGATCGATCCAAATGTGCTTCGCCATCTGATCACCAAGATCCATCTTGGATTCGATGAGCTCAAGCAGTGGCGGGATATCAGCAGCAACATGAATATCCTGATCAACCAGGAGGGTGTTCTCGAACAGTTCGAAGGCTACAACAGCCTCAAGGAGCTTGACTGGACACACTACCGTTCCACTTACGGCAATATTCACCGTATGGACCGAATCCTGAAAGCTGAGGGTGATACCCCGGATATTTACAAGGTTGCCAAACAGCCTGATGTTCTGATGACTTTTTATACCCTCTCTCCCGGAGAGGTTGCCGAGCTGCTGACGAAAACCGGCTATAACGTGCCTGATGACATGACGCTGGTCAGAAACAACTACTCCTATTATGAGCCAAGAACAAGTCACGGCTCAACCTTGAGCAAGGTGGTTCACAGCATCATATCGAGCTACCTGCATGACGGTCATGAAATGGCATGGAAATGGTTCTCAGAAGCACTCAAAAGCGATATCCAGGACACACAGGGCGGAACAACACAGGAGGGTATTCACTGTGGTGTGATGGCGGGAACACTCGATACCGTCACCCGTTATTTTGCCGGCATTTCTTTCTACAACGAGAAACTCAATGTGCATCCGAACCTGCCTGCACAATGGAAAAAACTCTCCCTGAACGTCTGTTTCAGAAACAACCGCTATGCCATTACCGTTGAAAAAAACGATATCATTGTGACCCTTATGGAAGCAGAAGGAGATGAAGCCCTGGCATGTGTTGCCGGTCGCCATATCACTCTTGCCAAAGGAGTTCCATATCACTCCGCTTCGGTCTGAACTTGAAGGAAGGCCGTGGTGACGGCCTTCCTTTTTTGTATTTCATGTTGAAGCCTTATTATACTTTTACATTTTTTACGTCCTATGCGCCTGTCAAATTTTCGTTATACCTTACCTAAAGCAAAAATAGCCGATGAGCCGGTCTCGCCCAGGGATAAGTGCAAGATGATGGTGCTCAACCGGCGAAAAAAAGATATCGAGCATAAGCTTTTTGAAGATATCGTATCCTACTTCAAAAAAGGAGATCTGCTTGTCCTGAACAACAGCAGGGTTTTTCCTGCCAAAATTTTTGGTCAGAAGGAAAAAACCGATGCCAAAATCGAGGTTTTCCTGCTGAGGGTACTCAATAAAGAGGCTGGCCTTTGGGATGTACTTGTCGATCCTGCCCGAAAAGTAAGGGTAGGAAACAAGATATACTTCGAAGAGGATGTTGTGGCTGAAGTGGTTGACAATACTACATCACGTGGCCGAACAATCAGGTTCCTCAATCCGGACATCGATGTGTTCAACCTTGTCGAGAGAATCGGCAATATCCCCCTGCCCCCCTACTTCACCCGCCCAGCGCGTGAATCGGACAGGGAAAACTACCAGACGGTCTACGCCAGCCAGACAGGAGCTGTGGTAGCCCCCATGGCAGGATTGCATTTCACCATGCCCCTGCTGCAGAAAATCCAGAAACTCGGTGTAAAAATTCTGCCCATCACCCTTCATCCAAGCCTGAGCACCTTCAATGCCATTGAGGTCGAAGACGTTTCCAAGCATAAAATGGATTCGGAATATTTCAATATTCCCTACCCGACCGCCATGGAAATCAATGAAACCAAGGTCAATAAGACAGGAAGGGTCATTGCCGTCGGCACAACGACCTGCCGGGTACTTGAAGCAAATGCCACGGTTGACGGAAAGATAAAATTCGGAAGAGGCTGGACAGACAAGTTCATCTATCCGCCCTATCAGTTCAAGGTAACCGATGCACTTATCACCAACTTCCAGCAACCAGAAACAACGCTGCTGATGACCGTCAGCGCCTTTGCCGAACACCGGCTTCTTATGGAAGCTTACAAAACCGGCCTGAAAGGCGATTACATGTTCCTTGCTTATGGAGATACCATGTTTATTTATTAATCAAGAGCCATTCACCTCTTCATTATGAATTCCATTGCCATCATAGCCGCAAGCGGTATCGGAAAACGCATGCAGCTCAAAAACGGACAAAGCAAGCAGATGCTTGAAATCGGAGGGTTTCCGGTTATTCATCATACCCTGAAAGCCTTTGAAATGGCTGACTCCATCAAGGCAGTCTATATTGCCACAAAAGAGGAAAACATTTCGACACTTGGAGAGATGGCAGCCTCAGCGGGATTCAGAAAAGTGAAGGCGATTATCGAGGGTGGTAAAGAACGACAGGATTCGGTCAACAAATGCATCAAGCTGATTGAACAGGAAATACGCCGGACAGGCGTTGCGCCAGAGACCATTCTTGTGCATGATGGAGCACGTCCTTTCATACAGCCCAGAGAGATCGATGAGATATCGGCTCTCTCGAAACACTTCGGCGCCTGTGTTCCGGCAACCAGACCAAAAGACACCATCAAGTATATCGGATCAAATCCTGAGTTTTTTGGAGAAACACCCGACCGCAGCAGGCTTCTGCAGGTTCAGACCCCACAGGGATTTCAAAGTGCCCTTCTCATTCAGGCACACGAACAGGCTGAACTGGAAGGATGGTATGCAACCGATGATGCCGCACTGGTCGAGCGATTTTTTCCCGAACAACCCATAAAAATTTTTGAAACAGGCTATCACAACATAAAGATCACAACACCGGAAGATATTCCGGTAGCCGAAGCGATTTTCAGTCAGTTGACAGCTACAGCTTAACAGAGGGAAAAAGAACAAATAAAACGTGGATGCAGCTTGTTTATTGCAATCTGCTATTGTATATTTTCAGCCCGGAAAATGGTGAGGTAGCTCAGTTGGTTAGAGCACAGGATTCATAACCCTGAGGTCGAGGGTTCAACTCCCTCTCTCACCACCACTGTAAAGCGGGTGTAACTCAGTTGGTAGAGTGTTTGCTTCCCAAGCAAAATGTCGCGAGTTCGAATCTCGTCACCCGCTCCTCTTCCGGCACACTACTCAATTTGTTTGACTATTCGGCATTTATGACCCCTTCATCAGTTTTCCTTGGCCCGGTCAGCATAGAGGACATCAACACCACCCAGATCATCGATGGCCAGATGGCACGTCATCTCGGCATTGAAATGACCGAAATCGGAGCGGATTTCATGACCGCCAAAATGCCGGTTGACCACCGCACCATCCAGCGTATCGGTATCCTGCACGGAGGAGCTTCACTGGCACTGGCTGAAACGGTAGGAAGCATTGCTGCCTCATACTGCGTTGACCGCGACTCCTTTTACATTGTGGGACAGGAGATCAATGCCAACCATATCCGTCCGACAAGAAGTGGTTTTGTTTATGCCACCGCCACTCCCCTGCATCTTGGAAAAAGCTCACAGGTATGGGATATAAGAATCAGAAATGAAGAGGGCAAGCTTACCTGTGTGAGCCGCTTTACCGTAGCTGTCCTGAAAAAATCTCCGCAGCCCCAATAAAGCAGATGCTTAAGGTTTTTTTGAATGGCAGGTCAGGTTTTATTAAAAAACTTTTCATACCTTCATTCATTCGCCGTAGAAATTTTTCACAGTCGTAGAAGTTTTTCACATTTATTGCAGATTTCAGGGTATGCAAACCTCACAATCAGAAACTCCCGTCTCACCGTTTGACCCAGCCGCAGTTCTCCCCGAGGAGCTTCTTCATCAGTATTCTGTTCAGCAGAAAACACGGAAAAAATGGCTTCTCATTCAGCCGGTAAGCAACACCAGCATGATGGTAGATTCCGGCACGGTCAGTATGCCCCTGAACCTTATCATGGTTGCCACCCTGGTCGGAAAGCTCTTCGATGTCACCTTCATCGATGAACGACTCGGCGACAAGGTACCTGAAGATTTTTCCGGATATGATGTCATTGCCATCACCTCACGGACACTCAACGCATCGCAGGCATACCGGATAGGTGACGCTGCCCTGAAGCAGGGAAAAACCGTCATCCTCGGAGGTGTACATCCCACCATGCTGCACGACGAAGCATCCCAGCACTGCACCAGCGTTGTCTATGGCGAAATCGAATCGATCTGGGAAGAGCTGGCCGCAGATGTACTGAGAGGCCGAATGCAGCAGGTATACCGGGCAAAAGAGCTGAAGCCAATGAGCACCATGCACCGCCCGGACTTCAACTATGCCCTCTCATCGAAAAATTCAAAAAAATACAGCTCCCGAATTCCCCTTCTTGCAACGAAAGGATGCCCGGTAGGATGCAACTTCTGCACTACCCCAACCATTTACGGCAAAAACTACCGGTACCGCGAGCTTGATCTTGTGCTCGAAGAGATGCGCTACCACCAGGATCGTGTAGGAAAGAAAAATGTCAATTTTTCCTTCATGGACGACAACATCAGCTTCCGTCCACAATATTTCACGACACTACTTGAAGAGATGGCCAAGCTCGGCGTCCACTGGAATGCCAATATCTCCATGAACTTTCTCGATAAACCCGAAGTTGCCGAACTGGCTGGCCGTTCAGGCTGTGACCTGCTCAGCATAGGGTTTGAATCGCTCAATCCCGAGACCCTCAAAACCCTGCACAAAGGCTCCAACCGTCTTGGCAACTATGAAAAGGTTGTAGGCAACCTGCACAAGAACGGCATTGCCATCCAGGGATACTTCATGTTCGGCTTCGACAACGACACCGAAGAGAGCTTCCAGCTCACCTACGACTTCATCATGAAAAACAAGATTGAGTTCCCGGTCTTTTCACTGGTGACCCCCTTCCCCGGCACACCCTACTTTGAGGAGATGAAGCCCCGCATCCGCCACTTCGACTGGGACAAGTACGACACCTACCACTACATGTTTGAGCCAACCAATATGAGTGGCGAAAGACTGCTCTCAAACTTTGTCAAACTCCAGAAAGAGGTCTACAAAGGCCGTGCCATCATGCAGCGCATGGCTGGCAAACCGCTCAACTGGGTATGGCTCGCCAACTACGCGATGAACCGCTTCACCAGCAAGCTCTCGCCGGAGTATTATTACTGATTTTCAGGTTGGGAAGAGGGTTTTCAGAAAAGGGACTTCAAGGACAGCAGGAAGAAGAAAGAGGATGAAAGCCAAAGGCTTCGTTACCCTTCTTTCTCCATTTCAGCAATGAATTCCTCAGCACTCTGAAATTTTGCTTCGGAGATTTCTTTCC
>SESA01000289.1_pt1 | contig 35092 bp, 86 predicted proteins | sample 3171451 | NCBI WGS metagenome assembly SESA01 (sample SAMN06051862, study PRJNA518727) | freshwater metagenome | biome: subpolar coniferous forest; feature: holomictic lake; material: water; isolation source: holomictic Lake 227, 8 m depth | place: Canada: near Kenora, Ontario | collected...
GATATGAGCTCTACTGGAAGAGTTTCTAATTCGAGACGATTACCTAAGTCGATGTTTTGATACTTAAGGTTATCGAATAGACTCACATGAAGTCTTTATATATGTAGAGCTCAGGAATGTCTTTGTCGATCTTCCACGGTGTTCCTGGGCTGTAGCTGTTGAGTGCTTCAGTTGCTTTCAATGTCTTTGCATTCACTTTGGTAATCCTGGCTGTGACATGAAAATGCCCACCTCTGCCACGACCATTGCACGTGAACCCAATAGTGTCGCCCACCTTTGGTAATTCGGCAGATTCTGTGTAAACCCAAGCTGGCTTGCCGGTGAATTTGTCTGTGCCTAAGTAGCGGATCTTCATTTTGTGTTGCTTGTTTGCTGCGATGTGTGTATTATATAGCAGACGTTGGAAGATGTCAACTAAAATATCCAAACACAGACAATGAAGAACGCACATACCAGGGCGGCAGCAATCTCTACGATATCCAGTTCATCCCAATCATAAAATGTCCTGTAGAGTATTGCCCCCACATAGTAAGCGGCGCAGAATGTCAAGAGTGTAAGAGTGAAGAAGCTCATATGTTTACGATTCCGGCAAGTTCATATGCCTTGTTGCGTAGTTCCTCATCTCGGTCCATAGGAACATTCATGTAATGATCGAATCCCATTTCTTTTGCTGCTTTCTTAAGGCAGACTGTCCAGCAAGGACGAATTGTAGATGTGGCAGGATTACGTCTTAGTGAAGATTCTGCTTGTCCCATATCGATCATAGTAACTCCTAAAGCGAAGCACAATCAACTGGAACATCGGCAAGGAGAACAGTTACTTCCCAAGACTTCTTGGCCTTGAAAAACTTTGCTGCTTCTTGTTGTGCTGCATAGGAGGTTTCAGCAATAACGGTAACCGTCTTGCCTTTGTAGAATGCTTTGTATGTACGCATCATTGACCTATTGTTTGTTTGTGTAAATGTATTATACAATAGGATCAACCTATTGTCAAGCCTTAGATTTACGATCGAGCACTTGACTTTTCAGTGCAGTCAGCACGTTGATTGCTGTGTCGAAATTGTCCTTGCTGGGCCGTGTCTTACACAGTTCAACATAGAAGTCCAGGTCTTCCCAATCCACGTCACCTATGTTTTGCCAGTTAGCGGAAGGACGGTCAGCTATCTTTTTCGCCATCTTTACTTGCAGGGCTTTCGCATTGGCTTCAACTTGTGCTGTCCATACTTCATCTACCATTCTTCAACTCCAAAATGTTCGTTCAGCAAACTATCAACATCTACCTCCATATATCCCGAGCCGTCGTTGAATATCCAACGCAAATTTGAATCCCAATCTTCGGTACGGTGATTAATATAATTGGCACATTCCTTAACAATCAACTCGGCGAACTTTTCATAATCAAAACTGGAGTCAAGTAATTCCCCATTCACTCCGTATGTTTCGATATGGCAAGATTTGGCAAGTGCTTCAATTCGTTTGTTCATTTTGTTTCTTCAAGCATAGACAAGTCAGCAGGTAATACTTCACACCATACCACTCCGGGCTTTTCAACCTTAGTGAATTGATGCCAGTAACCGTTGCCCGACCAATTGTATCCTATATAGATCAAACGCTCCGGCTGACCTTTCCAATTGTAACGGCCACCAATCTTAAATTGTTCGTTCATTGTGTCAATCCTAAGCTGTCCAAATCATCGATAATGTCTGCCACAGAAGTTTCGTCCATCTGCACTTCTTCAGCAATATCAATGTCTTCGAGCCCAGCGTTGTGCAGCTTCAGGATTCGACGCTCGAGTTCAGATAGGTTTGAATTACTCATAAGAAGTAAATGTTCTTGGATTCTTTTTCCCGTTGCAGGGTGTAGTTGCGTTTTCGCTCGTCTTCACGCCCCATGCCTAATCCTGTTAGCCACCCAATAAAGCCTGCCACCAACGCAGAAAAGGCACACAATACAATCGTATTGTCGAAACCAAACATTACATACTCCAATATGTTTCGGATGCCGGGGAACAACAGAGCGAAGTGTCCTCTGCTTCCATATACTTCTTACCAGACATCAAGTTGACACGCTCAACCATCTTGACAGGATTCATTGCGCGATAGCATTGATAGTCAGCCGACGAATACCAAAGGTATTGTGTCTTACCAACCTTCTTATTCAACCGCGTTGCAGCCGTCTTACATCCAGTCATGCTGTCGTAACGGGCATGAGTGATTTGCCCGGGCTTCTTATACAGTGAATCTGTTTCATTGTCGAAGATAACGTATGTCATACCAATTCCTTATTCGTTTTCAGCCTTGACGATGATACGCGGATCGAACCCATCGTGCTTGATTAGTGATTTTCGCACTTGATCTTCGGTGGTCCCTTCAATGAAGAAGACCTTGTCAATCCATTCAAACCATAGGTAAACGTCCCAACCAATCATGATCAATCTCCTGCAATCTCAACCACTTTGAACTTAGGAGAAACGAAACGTTGCGCTATTCGCTCAGCATCCGTTCGATTTATGAACAAAAGATGGGCCGGATCATCGTTGTGCTTTAACGGATAGTTGGCGATGCTGTATATCTGCCCTTGTGGATCCACTACCACTTTCTGGCGAGTGTTTATTACGGCATATTTCATATTGTGTCCTTTGTTGCTATGTGTTTATTATAGCGTAGAGAATGGATTTGGTCAACCTCTAAGTGGCCAACGATCGCGAGCATAATCGCCCAACCATTTGCCCGCTGTGAAGAGGCCGAGCACCTTGAAGACCTCGGTGCAGGCCCTATTATCAAGGTAGGCAAAGGCCCCAACTGATATCAGGAACACCGAACAGAGTGCGATATGCTTGTATAGGTTAGGCTTGTTCATCAGTAAGTCTCTTTGGAGTAATCGAAAAGTTCAGGAGGAAACTTTGCCAGGAATTCAGCGGACTTCACATATTCGTTGTAATCCTTAGCGGTAAAGAATACCTTGTGCAAGACGGTTTTGAATGTGCCTTTTGGGCTAACCGTTAGATAAACGGATTTTGATTTGCCTGCCATTTTGTTTCTTCCTTGTTGTGAAGTGTTTATTATAGCACTAAAAGAGTCAGCTGTCAATCCCAGCTTATCGTTAAGCTGCTTCCATCCCGTTGATCTGAAAAGACTGATACATTGTATCCTAAATTTGTCAAGCGATCAACGATAACCTGATCAGTGCAGTCTTTGGTGTAAATTGTGACAGAAGTCAGCCCTTTCTTTGCGCCTTCCCGGATAGACTCCAATATAGCCTTAGTCTGCGCTTTCTTGTATTCTCCTTGCAATGCTCGGGCTTCAGCGGTTATGTGACGAGCTTCTTCTACCGTTAGAAAGTTGTTTGCCATTTTGATTCCTTGTGATACTAATCGGCACCACCGGGCAGACCGATAGTCATAAATTCATCTGCTTCAACTTGAAGGTTAGGACATTTCACAATGATATGTTCTTCCAGTGTCCAAACGCGGGCACCCTCTGGTCCCACCTTGCCAGGATTAGAATTGCCCACCCACTCTTTAAGAGCGTCTTCATTGATGTAGCGACTCTTACCGTTGTAGAGTTCAATCAGCAGATATTTCATTCCATTGCGTCCCATTCTTCGTCGTCGTCATCCTCGTCGGAGTCATCCTCGTCACCAAAACCTTCTTCGAACAGTTCGCTTAAATGTGTTTCGCAGAACTGTTTCACATCAGCTTCACTCATCCAGTTGAGTAGATCATTTATTAGACTTCTTTGATCTAAGACACCCTGATCTACAAGTTCCAACACGGCGCAGGTATAGGCCCGCGACTTGCGTGTATCTACCTTAATGGCTGACATCTTGTGCTCCTTGTTGCTATGTGTTTATTATAGCGTAGAGAATGGATTTGGTCAACCTTTTGCGCGGCAGTTTGCGATAAAGTCATCCAACGCATCTTTGGCTGGAGTAACCAATGCTGGATCATCGCTATCGATAACCATACCCAGGTTATATTCCAATTGTGCCCGTTCATCGTCCTGTGCTTTATTTTTCCGCGCTGCCTTTTCTTGTGCAACTTCCAGCAACTGACCAGCATAGATTCCGATACGCATTGATCCGGATTTGTCCTTCATGCGCCAGTAGGCAATCTGTTTCGGAGAAAGATAACCACGTGCTTCAAAGAACTTCGACATGGAAGCACCCATCCGCGCATGACAAGGACGATAGCCTTGGCCGTTTAAGTAGCGGGTCTGCTCGCTGCTCTGCTCATCTGCCGTTTGACGTGCTGTGAGCACTACAAGGGCACGAGCAACCGCCTGATCGTTTGTTTGGAGAAGCTTGACGATAGATTCTTTAGTAAGCATTTTCAACTCCGGTGTTTGTTGCGATGTGTGTATTATAACGCAAAGGAGTTAGGCAGTCAACCTTTATATTATTCGATCTTGCTGACGAAGAACTTGACAATGTCGCCCGTACTTAGGGCCGTCACCGTCGGGTTGTTGATATTGCTGTTCTTGCAGCCACGGCCTTTGCAAGCAGTACGAGCATAGAAGGACTCCGGGGTCTGATTCCAACCGTGTGTGGCATCAGCATAAGTAATGATGTCAAAGGCGCCACGATATGGTGGCGAAATTGCATCAACGAATTCCTGACACGCCTTCGGATCACGATCATCATAATCGTCCAATCCAGCAGCAAAAACCTTCACTGGTGCGCCAGTCCATTGTGTCAAGAAGTCCTTTTGAAACGGCAGATTGATGCCACCTTGCGGCTGTATGTTTTTAGCCAGCAGTGTGTGCGGCCAGCACATCGGGTAGATTGGTGCGTGAGCTGCAAACTTCAATCCATCATTGCTGTAGGTCTCTGTCATCCATTTGCTGGCGGCCCAGATCGACAGATGGGCTCCCATAGAAAACCCAGCCACACCAATTTTGGTCTTTTCTATGTCGGGCCGCCCTGCAAGGTAGCGAAGCGCACCATAGATTCGCGGCATGAGTCGGTCGGTCGGAATGGCGTTTCTGCTTGTCTCAAAGAGCCGCAACTCAAGCGTTGAAAAACCGCTTGCATTCAATTCCTTGGCAAGTGGTGCCGTCGTTCCATCACTCCAACCACCTGCGGAATGAATCAGAACGACAGCGGGCGCCTTGTTTGATGCATCACCCCCTTTGGCAGGTGTAAAGATTGCGGATGTAGTAGCGGCAGCATTTCCTACGCCTGCTTCAAACGTGACCGCTTCTTGTGCGACTGCTGCCATTGCAAACAGCATGCCGGCGAGTGCGAGTAGGTGGCGCATCATAATGCCTTCTTTCTCTTTTGAAACATCTGCTTGGTGCGATAGCGAGCGTAGTCAAGTTGAAGACCACTGCTATAGAATCCAAGTGTGACAATGCTAACGATTGCGTCGAGCAGAATGATCCACCCGAATATCACATTGGACCAGAATCCCCAAGCACTATTAGTTCTGCGTATCATTTTTTACTTTACAACAAGGTGGCCAGTCGCATACAATATGGCCATCACAGGGCCAGCAATATGCTCGGCAATTTCATAGATAGCCCATGCTGTAAGTGCCACAGCCCACCACGGATTTGTTTCAGCCTTGTGCCCAAGCCAAGCAAAGAACTTACCGTGTGCGCGACCGATAGCATTGGCAAATTTAACAATCATTTCAATCCTTATGTATTTGATTCAGTAGAAAGGCCTAGTGCCGCCACGACACTCGGGCCAACAGGCATTGCTTCTATCTGAGTGCGTAGAAACAGGTGTTCTTTGCTGAAATAATCACTGCCATACGCAATCTTGGCAACCAGCATACGGTCATCCGATGCAATCAACCGAAAGATGTTTTCTTGATACGAACCGTCCTGCATCTTCACAGCCGTTGCAACACCGTACCCGCTATCGATGATACGAGTTTTTGGCAAGAAGCGAATGTAGAACAGTTCGCCTTTACTTGGTAGCCAAGACATAGTTTTCTCCTAAAGGAACAGTGTAACAACCCAACCAAATAGCAAAGCAAAGGCCGGACGAAGAAGACCGATTGTGATACCTTCGATTATCTTTTCTCTCGAGCTTCGGTTATCTTCGGTATGAGTAAATTGATAAGTCAAGAAGCTGACCACCATTGTGAGTCCGATTGCCACCGGGATGCTCAATGCAGCGACACCGAAATATGGCATAACAAACCAACCCCACAGCACACTGAACGCATATCCGCGCCACATGACACTGAGTGCAGCGACCAGAGCGAGAATAGGAATAAGAATAATTGCCATTAGATTTCCTTAAGTTAAATTACCTCAGAAGCAACGTCGTTGACGCATCGCTCCACACATCGACCAATGCCAACAAGTGTTTTATCACCCCACTCAGTATCATACCGGCCGGTTATTTTGTTCGGTTTCAGGCCGAGAAAATGTACGATAGATTTACCAAGTGTTTCATATTGTTCGTCAGTCATTTTGTGTTCCTGTTATATGTGTATATTATACGGCAAGAACAGGAGCCTTGTCAACCGCTAAGAACGATTTAACCAGCCGTCGGAGTTCGGGAATATCTCTACGGTTGAAACAAGTATTCCAACCATATTTCTTTGCTGCCAGAGCTCGCAGTTCGATATATTCCAATCGGCCTTTGTAGATTGGCATATGGTCCAATTCTTTCCCTGCTTTGCGAACGCCAGCGGTGTCATAGTGTTTCTTCTTGCCATTCAGCGTAAATTCTACACCGACATGGCTGAAACTAACACCGTTCTTCTGCCATTCATCGAGTGTGTTCTTTTTAATGAGAGGGCGAATCTTATCGATACTTTTACTGGCAAGAGAAGAATAAGATGCTACAATACCCTTGGCCGGAATATTCAGCTTATTTAATTCTGCTACAACCATTGCCGCATAGACGCAGCATCCTCCTGAATTGATGTAAGGATAGCGATCATACACTTCTTCGCCCAGGCGATTGAGTTTGATTTCCAAGTCCATGTAAGGTCCTGTTTGTGTTGCGATGTGTTTATTATAGCAGGAAGAAGCCTGCTAGTCAATGCCTTATTGAATAAATTTGGATGCTTTTCTTATCAGTGACAGCAAACGGTTTCGTACATTGTACCGGATCGAAGCAGAAGATACCCACAGGCTTAGCAGGATAGGCACTCTGCTTTCTTGCTCTTGAAGCAATGCTGTTGATAATGTGATGGATAGTCTTACCGGTATCGATAAAGTCATCCACAATCAGATACTTCTTAATCTGGAGATTGAAGCCGTTACATTCAACGGAACTGCCGTGGCAATCTTCGTTCTTCTTCCTCACATAAAGCAGCGGGATCTTGTATTTGATACCGAGATGAAAGGCAATAGCCGAACCCGAACTGCCGCAGAACGCAACAGCATCGAATTTAAGCGTATCTTGAAGTTTTCTGATTGCGTTGCCGGATTTGGTAATAGTGTGAGCAAAGTCGAGCGGACCCATGCCAGCCCAACCATATCCTCCATACTCAACAAATGGGTAATATTCTTTTGCCATAACGAAAGTATTTTACAGAAAATGAAATACGAGCCCAGTTATAACAGCGGCCACGGCCATTACTGCCCAACTGATCCAAGAACTGCTATTGACTTTCCAATCCCCAACGCATACACTGACCACCTTAAGCAAGGCAACAGTGAAGATGACAAATATCACACCGGCAAGAAAAATGCCGGATGCGTATCCACCTTCCCAGAGTTGTTGTTCCAACGGGTTACGATAGACAATGATGCTTTGGGTTTGGTTCATGTTACTTCTTCCGACGCTTGCTATTGTAGATGTCTCTTGCTATCGAAGCAGCCGCAACAGTTCCTACCGCACGGACAACACCGTGAACAACCGGACTCTTGGAACGAAGGATTGCTCGTTCAATAGCATTCCAGACCATCACAACAAGGCAGATGACAACGATCCCGATGATAAGTTCCATTGCGGCCCCTTGTTAGTCGAAACGAGCCAGATCGTTCAACACCTTCGGATTCACAGAGAAGCCGTTACGCATCGAAACATCACGCAACTTGAATGCCGATGGCAGCGTCGGATTTTGCAAGCCGCCAAACAGTTGGTTGATGTCCTTCTGGACGTTTTCGCGGATCTCGCGGAGTTCCACAGCGGTGCCGATTGTGTCATGCGTCTTCTCGATTTCTTCAATCAGAACAGCCGCAGCCTTGATAAATGCACGTGATTCCATTTTTACTAACCTTCTAACCTGGACATTGAGATCTGGCAATGTCCTAACCAGTAAAACTATTATAACAGAATGAACTCAGATTGTCAAGCAGTTTCCAGAACTTGATTTCCAGATTCAACTGCCACCTTTGCAGGCGAATACCGTTTGATCTCTTTCTCACCGGTTTCCAACTTGAACGGGTCACCGCTGTTCGGGCCCAAGCCTTGGATCATTACCCAATCACTACTGTTCCAGGTTTCGGTCTTAGAGTCAAATGTTTCACTGGCATCGCCTTGTGTGAGGAACGAATAGCAGCGGGCAACCTTATCATCAACAATTTCGATCACCGTGAAGCAATCATTATCGTCTTGGAGTTGAACTTGCGTCTTGCCTTTACTGCCCGGCTTGCGGATACCTTTGGGAACCGGGGCACGGCCTAGGCCCTCGATTGGTGCAGCCTGCTTCTTGGCGTTGTTGTAATGTGTAGCCGCCGCAGCAAGCGAGCAACCAGTCTCTGCTTGCAATTGATCCATCACGGTTTTGCGGAAATTACGCCCATCTGTGCTTGCGAGTGCAAGATGTAGGTTGTAGATTTCGATTGCTCGTTGCTTTGCGTTCATTTGCGTTCCTTGTTGCGATGTGTGTATTGTAGCAGGAAGTTTCCTTCCTGTCTACCTCTTACCAACTCGAGTGATATTCAAAGTCCCAACAATCTGGCAGTTCAAGGACATTGGCAATTCCATCCTTGGTGCGTTGCAGATCGCTGTAATAGTATTCATCAACTTCGGCGCTGCCGAAGAAGAATCCCGACTGTGGAGGCAGCAATTCACTGGCCTTACCTTTCTGTGCAAGCACCTGATCGATAAGTGAAGCGAGCTCTTGAAGCTGTGTGCGGTCCACGCGATAATTTCCACAATCATCTTGTCCACCTTGCACATTCCTTACAAACCATGCGTGAATAGCATTGGCTTTCCGCCAATACATTGCTTCAATGCAAATCTCACGCACAGGATCTTCACGGAAACTTGCACCACGTTTCAACTTTGAAAGTTCGGGCAGCAATTCGGTAATTGCTTTCGCAATCTGAACATCCTCTCCTTGACTCCAGAGAAAACGCTTTGCATTCAAATACATATCCAAACCCATAATTGACTCCTTTGTTGCGATGTGTGTATTATAAGGGAAAATTCCCTATCTGTCTATTATTATTTGATAATCAACTGCCAATACAGAAGGTGATAATCTTTTTTTCGCTGTCGATCTGAATTTCCTCGAAATAAAGATCACTCAAGCAGTGACCCCAAATTCCGTACGGGCCCTCGGAACGATCCCTGTTCAGCATACCCGGGATATTCGGAGTTTCGCCGCATGCCGCATCTTCTTCAGCATAAATGTGCTCGTAGTCGGCCTTCGCAATAAGCAGAATATCAATTGAACCTGCCGAAGTGATAAGAGGATGATTAAACCGCGCCGCAGCAGAAAGCGGGTAGGTATAGACGAAAGTGTATTCGCCAGTCAGCCCAAGCGGCGTATCGTCTACCAAATAGCGTTCCTCATCGCCCACATCTTCACGACAGAACGAAGCGACATGATGGTTGCAGTCAATATTCATAGTGTTCTTTCTTTAATCGGATTCTAAATCAAACTGGAGACGACAGGATTCTTTGATAGCATCTTCATCATTGGTAGCCTTAAGCAGGAATTCATCACCACACCAGTAAAAGAAATAATGACCCGTATCTTTCCAATACGAAACACGATCGGTTACTCGGCGGATGTCAGTTTGTTTCATAATTCAATCCCATACATATTTGGATCTCGGCTTCAATATAGGATATTCAATATCGTGTAGATCAGTCAACTCATTGATTACGATAACAACATCGAACGGAAAGCCTCGACGGTTAGGACGATCAGAAATAGTAAGACTGGACAAAAAATCTCTGCCTTCTTTATATCCCCAATATAGATATAATTTACGCTGGATATGAGGAAACTTATCCAGCTGGGCAATCAAGGCAGTCTTCTTGCATTGATTAATGCTGGATAAGTTATCTTCCATTACAATCCTATTGTTTCGGTGATGTATTTATTATAACAAAGAAAGACCTATCTGTCAATAGTTATTAGAAAATAGCCGCGTAGAATGAAAAGCGAGTCCTACCGCTATTAGTCGAGGTTTTTCTGTTCAAGGCACTCACGACTAATCCTTGTTGTGGTTATCCCAACAGAGAGGCCCACACAGCCGGCGAAAACATTGTTTGGTTAGTGCTCTTATCTGCCTGCCTGCACTCTCCGGATGGATAGCGTCGACCCGTATACGGAACTCGCCCGACTTCAGTCTAGAGGCACTAACTAAACAAGGCTCTCCTGAGCCTTGTTTCACCGTTTGGATTAAGCTGTCACAGCCTCGGTGGCCACTTCAACTGCCGGCGCAATTTCAATGGTCTTGATTGCCAGTTTGGCTTTACCCTTGGCAACCGCAGTAGCGATCAGCGTGTCAGCAGCACCTTTGGACACGCCGCTGGCAACGACTTCACCCGTCTTCACCTTGATAACGTCCACAGTGTGGATGGGCTTGCGACCACCTTTTTTGTCCTCCGGGCGACCCAAACCAGCCACCGACTTCGGATCAGCGGCACGAGCCGCCTTCAACGAGTGGTTGTAATGAGTTGCGGCAGACGCAACAGTAATGCCAAATGCCACCACCGCCAAATCCATCACTTCCCGACGGAATTCCGACGGTTTGAGTTCGCCGCTCTGCAGCTTGGGCAGGGTGGATGCGAAATTCGCATTAGTAAATTCCCGGATACCTTGTGTCATAATAGACTCCTAAAGTTGATTAAAAGCAAACTATTCTTGGCTGGACTTGTTTTGCTGTCCATGTGCTTATTATATGATAGGACGAGTTGTTTGTCTATAGGATAATTGTAACAGTTCTTGGATAAAAGAAAACCTGCCGAAGCAGGTTGTTCTTATGAAGGCCGAAGCAGCTTAAGAGATTAAGCTAATACGCGGGCCTGCGATCCTGTAACATCACGACGCGACATTCTATATGCTGCGCGGCTAGTTGTCTTGGTAGGAATGGTTTGAACATTCAATCCAAGGTCGCGAAGTTCGCTAACACGAGCACTCAAATTTTGAATGCCGAATGTTGCTGAAGCCTGGGCCGAAGTTAAGGTTTGATCAGTGCCACGAAGATATGTTTCGAGGAACTTGTTCTGTGTTGTTTTCAAATTTGTAAATGACATTGAAGTCTCCTTATGTAAGTGTTCTAATTATAACAGCCTCGGACACGAATGTCAAGAGAAAAGCGGCCAACCGAGAACGATTGCCGCTTAAAAGAGTTAGAACATAGGTTCCACCATTGGATATGTAAACTCGGACTTACGCGATTCCTACCGTTTCGCCCTTTATAATAAAAAGGGAGTTTCTATGATTCCCTATATTTAGAATTATTACTGTGGAGGCTAACTCCTCAAGCGCAAGCAGCGCATCCTGGTTCACGCCAGTTCGTTTACGCAGGGGCCAGGTTGCTTAGGCCGTCTTATACTCGGTGAGCTGGGAAGGATTCGAACCCCCATCGATAACCATTCCTTATTGCACGTTCGGATTCCTGTATAGCGGAGTGGTCCTTAACCCCGACTTCGTATCATATGGGACCAACCATATTTAACTACTGCCCTATTCTCCGTGCAAGTTTGAATGATCCTGTTTTGCCACGCTCCAGGGCCTTTGTTCCTTTTTGCGTCTTGTTAAACTAACAGCTCAGATTCAGTATAGCTTATTTGATTGGTTTGGTCAACAGATTTTTAAGTCAAAAAGAAAGCGTCCGAAGACGCTTTCTAGGGTTTGTTTTCTTACTGTTGGGCTAGGTAGTTTACCAATACACTTGCATTCGGTACGCCGAGCCCGGTAACAAGATCGTACCCGGTCTTTGCAGCGTTGCCATTAGATCCAGTCAATACATCGCCGAATGCTGTGGCATAATAGCCAGGGACAGATGCTACAGTGTATAGGCCTGCGGTAAAGTTGATAATCGATTTGCTATTTTCAGCTCGGACTGCCCGAGTAATTGCAGCGATCCCTGCCCACTGTGGCGCACCAAGACTGGTCCCATATCCACCATACCAACCGCAGCTATTAGCACCTTTGGTCTTTACACACGAAGCATCTGGTACCCATGTGCTTGGAGTAACATATACGGACATTGGACTGGCACTGTCTCCATTGTATGCTACATCGGGCACCGCTCGAGTTGGGCTACCTGAGATAGATTGCCACGCAGGTGCTGTATAGTAAGCAGACAAGCCACCACCACTTCCGCCCCACCCTACATCTACTGGACCCTTATCATTGGTTCCGCCTACCGAAAGTACCTTCGTTGAAACCGCTGGCCAGAGTGGAACACTCTTATCGCCTGATGCCGCTACATAAGTGACATTCGAATTAGTGAATCCGATAGTATCATATCCGCCACCGGTGTAATTTATGTACCCGGTAACCGGGTCAACAGGATTCTCCGGGCCATACAGAAGTGTTGTTGTCTGTTTGAAAGGTGTACAATCTGGAGAAGTTCCACCTCCGTAAACTATAGGACAAGTTGATGCGAAAGCAGATTCCGGTGCACCCCAACTCATTGAAACAACATCAGCGAATGTGCTCGCATATTGCGTGGCATACGACAAGGCACTCACAAAGTTGTTAGGTGCTTGTACGAGCACAATGGATGCCATTGGCGCCATTGCGTGAGCCCATTCAATATCCATTGAAGACTCAACAATCCAATTCGCTTCGCCTGCTGGCACCACTTCGGTTAAAACACCGTATTTGGTGATCGCGTTAGGATGGCCGTTTGCCTTAATGTTGATAACCTGGAAGGTACATCCATCACCTGCAGCCGGTTTTGGAGTGCTGGCAAGAGCATACCCAGATACTGGATCCAATGTGTAGACAGTTTTCACTACCGTACAAGGAGCCAATCCATGCTGTGCTGAAAACTTGGCAAGATCATCCGCGGCATTTGGGTTATTGTATGCGCTAATAATAGCGATAACCTGTCCCGAACCTTGCTGTGCGGGCGATGTAAGCCCATCAAACCCGTAACGGGTACGGATGAAGCTTGGCGACTGTCCTACGCTAATCAATCCACCGGAAGTCTTAACGGTTGCCGCCATTGACATACTGGTAATCGCCGCCATTGGAGACATTTGAATGTCTCCCGATGCTACAGTGGGATCGTTACCCCCACCCCCACACGCTGCCAACAAAGCGGCAGACATGATACTTGCTACGATAAGTTTACTCTTCATAAGAGTCCTTTCTGTTAAAATTACATTATAGTGACATCTATACCCTATGTCAATGTTTAATTGAAAAGGGCGGGGTGGCGTATCCGTGACGCCTGCACCTTAACCCCGCCCAAAATCTTTACACCTCTGCGAGCACCAGCCCACGCTTCTCTGCTTCAGCACGTTTGGCGAGCAGACGCTTGAACTTGGCTTCCTTCTGCAAGCAAGTGGCTTCCGCCATTTCCAACCATCCTACTGGATCTGCTTTGACAAAGTCTGCTACCTTTTTCACAGCTCGCAAACTCACTTCACGCATGTATTCTGCGTTATCCATTACGAATGCCAGCACATCGGCTTCTTGCTGCGGCGTGAACAAGTAAGGCAGCAACATACCATCGCGCACAATCTGCTTGATACGCAGCAACTTGTCACGCATGGATCCAATCTCCAAATCCAAGTAGTGACAGCGTGACATAATAGCAGCCAAGTGAGCTGCAATACGCGAGCCTTTTGCGATAGTCTTTTCAAAGTCGATATTCGACAAGAAGATAATGCTACCTTCGAAATCAAACGAATCCGGGATGCCTTCCACGCCAAGCACACGGCTTTCCTTGTTCCAGCAGATACGCCGTTTGTCGCCACTGTTCAACGCAGCCTTGAGCAAGTTCAGACATTCTTCTTCGAACAGAACACCGTCGCAGTCATCGAACACCAGCACATTGTCGGAAGCACGATTAAAGTAAAGTTTCTGATACAGCCCAATGCTTGATACGCCGCCACTAATGACTTCGTATTTGGGATCTTGCTGAGCAATCTTGCGAAACATATTTGCGGTTTCGAGTTGCTTCTCAACTCCAAACGACTTGCCAATACCGGGCGGGCCCGATACAACCAGTCCGCGAATAACGCTGCGAGCGCAAGCATCCACAATCTTATCCAGCATATTGAACGTTTCGGAGATACGCTCCATTGCTTCGTCGTCTGTTTCAGCATTGACAAACACCTGCTCGTAGTTAGTGCCTGTTTCGATCTTGCTGCCGCTTTCGCCCATATCCACCGTAACGTGTTCGCCTAAAACTTCACCAGCAGCATCCAGCATCGTGAAGTCTGTCTTTTCAACAGTTACACGCTGAGCAGGCGGATGGCCTGCTTTGGGATTGGAGTTTTTGATGGTGATGAAGCCACCCTTGGCTCCGTCTTGATAAGGTTTGATAAGTGGAAAGATGCCAGAAACAACTTCACCACGATAATACCCTTTAACGATTGATACTTGAATGGACATTCAAACCCTTTCTGTGTTGTGTAAGTGTATATTATACGGCATTTGGTCAGTTTGGTCTACCGTTTTGTTCAACATATTCCTTGGCGTATCGAAGATGGCTGAACTCAGCAAATTTGAAATCTTCACCAACTCGCGTCCAGGAATACCATTTGTCGGGAATCATTTCTCGTTTACCTGCCCAGATCTTTCTTCGGTACTCTCTGCGAATTTCTCCGCAGAGTTTTCCGTTTCGGAGAACATATAGTCCTGCCGCAGATTTCTGGTATGAAATCATTTTCCTAGACAGTTTCTACTTCTTTAGAAGCATAGAAGGCAGCGATTTTCGTCTTCAAGTCTTCCACCAGCGTGAGTGCGTGGTTGTGTTGCTCTTCGACTTTCTTGCCCGTGCATTTGGTAGGTGCTGAATACACCATACGCTCAGAGAAGTCCTGATACATCACATAGCTGAAGAACGCACCCTCATCCTTACCGACGATTGCTGATGTGATTAGCTGGCCACTGCTCACCTTGTGGGTACTGATTTCGAGACTTCGACCGTTTGGCAGATTGAACTTGCTCTCTGCCTTCCAGTTGCCGCGAATGTCTTTGCGAATAAGAGTCATGACGGGATCTCCATTTTGGTAAGTTCGTGAAAGCATTCATCCCCTTCGAGTGTAATCTCGTCAAAAGGGATTTCGTATTCTTCATACGAATCTTCATCGTGGCAATGAAGCATGCCTTCATCCATATCACAGAAGTCCATACGCAGCCACTTGCCGGATGGGTCTACATAGAAGCACGCTTTTTCAGCCATGTCAGCGATTTGATCGACAGTTGGTTTAGCCATTTCATTCCTTTGTTTGTTGCGATGTGTTTATTATACGGCCAAACAGGAGCCTTGTCAATATTAACTTGGAAAGAAGGTTGCAGGACTTATTCCGTATTTTTTACGAAATTCGAACCTATCGTAAGGCCCTTTCAGGCGTTGAATCATATATGCAGACTTCAGTTCGTCGTTTAGAAACAGTGCTGTGGCTCTGCTACATTGTGGTGAATTCTTCTCGTTCGGTATGTATTGGTGTCCGGAAGCATATGGATAATTCGCATGCCAAACTTCAACACCATCAACCTTGGATGCACAGTAACCAACCACTATCTCAGTACCTTGCTCAAGTGAGCCCCAAAGCCATTTATCCCACTCTTCATCATACGGATACATCCGCGTCCAACAGAGTGGATTGAATATAGCCTTCAGCGTGTATTTCAGCTTGAGTAGCTTCACGATCTAAATCACTAAATACGGATGACCGGGGTCCAGTACATCGTTGGCGGCACCATCAGCAAAACAACATGGATAGTCGTTAACCAGCGGGTAGTATTCGTCTACCCCCGATACATACACTGTCACATTCTGTTCCAGTTGTTCTGGAGTCAAATCCTTCAGCATCTCAATCAATTCACGATAGGTAAGTGACATATCAGCCCTTAGTTGTTTGCGATGTGTGTATTATAGCAAGGAATCACTTCCTTGTCAATACTAATCTCCAGAATCAATCTGGTAAGTATCGCCGCAGTGGTCGCAAACATATTCGTGGAGGCAGTTGCGAATAGTTTGTCCTTTGTAGGAATGGGTACAGCCCACGCCATTGCGGTTGATACCTACATATCCTTTTGGTTCGCCAAACATATATTGGCCACCACAGTTGTTACAGCTAAGAGTATCATCTGACGCACGATATCCGGCGATAACATTGGCATATCGTCGCATATCATCGGGGATAGGCCTACGCCCTGTTCCATTACAGATAGGACACAAACATTTACCTTCGGGTATCACCAGTTTTGTTTCCATTTCAACTCCTTGCGGCTTTAAGAATACGAGCAACTGAATTGTCAGCAATGTCGGACCAATCCTTAGGCATAACAATACGCTCAGGCAGTTTAACACCGGGCGGGAAGTTCCAAACATTGGAGAAGTGATCCTCCACCAGGTCTGATACTTCAGACATCATCGAATACAGTGCGTCGGCAATATAGCTGCGACCATCCTTCCACGCATGATAGGAATCACACGAGCGATAGTTGCAGCGAACAGGCATCCTATCCAGTGCTCGGGACAATTCGCCGTCTGTATCAAACGGGTGGAATGTATCTGTTTCGAACAATTGGATTTTGAAATACTCTGTATATCCTTCACTCACCTTTTTGGGATCGTGTGTCGAATATAGCTTGACATTGGCAAGTATAATCTTGCGAAACTCCGTCATTACAGCAGGCCAGTTGTATTTCATTATCTACTCCTTGTTGCGATGTGTTTATTATAACAGGATGCTACCATTTTGTCAATAACTGAATCGCAATACTTACGATAACAGCAAAGGCAAATGGTATGGAGGCAAATAGCACCGCTGCCACAGCCAGTGTCATTTCAAGTCTTTCACTGAATTCACTGCGTGAATAGCTAAGATAATTACCAACGGGCTAACAAACAGGGCGAGCGTAAACGCCGCCAACACCGTGCCAATAATGTATTCCATAACCTACTCCTTGTTGCGATGTGACTATTATAGCAACAAGGAGCGAGTCTGTCAACTACTTTGTTTCATATTCCTTGATAAGCATTTTCAGCCACTTGTGGCGATGCGCCTGCATCCGGTCAAAGGTAAGATCTGTCGAAGGGATACCTTTCTTCAGAAGCCACGACTCCAATGTTTCACAACCTTCCAGTCGCTTGTGGATTGCAGTCCTGGCCCGCATCGCTGCATCTGTGTACATGAATGTTCCTTTACCTGGATTGCCATCCTCGATAGCGTGGCAGATGAATTCATTCATAAACCAGCGACTGGTATAATCTTTGCCACTACCTTTTGCCAGCCGTTCAACAGCCTTACGCATCGCCTTGGCAATTTTCAAACGTGAAGTCATATCAGTCCTTTGTTGTGATGTGTCTATTGTATTACAACGGACGGAGTCTGTCAATGGTTAGTTGGAGCAGTGGTCGACATATTATATATGTTGAGATTGGGCTATAGCAACCTCGCAACATAAGAGCAAGGACGGAGAACCTGTCTGCGAGACTTTTCACCAGACCTAATGCTCGGGCCAAAGTGTTGCTCACAAACCACACCGGTATTTTTGAAACTCGAAACCCAGGTGAAACCCGAAATTCAGAATGAAAACCTAACGAAATTCTATTGAAACTCTTAAGAAATCCTAAAGAAACTCTTATCCAAACTTTTAGATAGATTTTCGAAGATGATAGCAGATTTTATCCGCTTTTAGAAGATTTATTTTTCGAAAGTTACAGAAAAATCTGAGCAATCTCTATACATCTGTGGAATGAGATTACCTTCTGCCGCAATCATAAGTTCCAAACTATGTAATTCACAATCATAATCAGCTGTCTTAAGCGCATCAAGTACAACCTCCACACAGCTAACTCTGGTAGAATCAGCTAGATCGAATAAATCATCATAAGGCTTTCCTACCTGTTTTACTAAGGCATCGATAATTGCTGTCCATTCACTATTTTGTATATTAGTTGGTGTTAGCAAACATACATTATCACAAGAAAATACTTCATCAAAGGTTGTATAGACAACACCCTTCACATCTGCCTCTACAAACTTAAATCCACCGCGGTTCAATGGATCTTCGATATTATCGCAGTTCATTAGTGCGTGGCTGTATTTTGCCCACTTACCTGTCTTTAGCCATGATAATAAACTTACCATCACACTGCTCAGATGCGATTTATTACCAGTTAGAATAATATAATACCCTGCCGCTAATTTTTCAGCAATGTGGGCTTTATCTTCATCGGTAATGGCATGTTTTTTACTCCAACTAATCTTTGGAGGAATTTGGGCTAACTTATGATAGACGCGATATAGGAGTGTGGAATATTTAGACATAGTCCAATATTTATCATACTGGAATGAAACATCTATCCTATTAGGTATCTTATTAAATATGGGTTATTTAATAAGATAGAAATATATTTCATACATGCGTGAGCACATACGAGCACAGGTGCTTAGACCTGGATTTCGCACAAGATTTTGCCGCAGGATTTGGAATTGAATTTCCAAATCTGATTTGGAAATCTGAGATGGAATTTTGAAAAGGCTTTTTGACTACGCTTCTTGGTCGTATTCGGCAAGTCGTCGTTTCAAATCCTTAGTAAATTGTCTCTTAAACATTTCACTTAAGACGATTTTTGTAGTCGCTGAAAGATAGCATTGTGAAGATATTTTTGTATGGGCTGCATTAAACGCAATAATAGAGAAATCATTCTGTGGATCTTTAACATCAACCTGATATACAGAATCAGTATCCTTAATACATTCTGCTGCCCATTCTTCGAGTAAGTCGCGTGGCAACTTATCTAATTCTTCTTTATCATAGATATCGATATTAGGAAATCTCAGAGTATCAAAGATTGTCATTTCCTAACGCCTGTTGGCGTTCTTCCTCAATCTCTTTTAATGCTTGCTTCAATGTCTTGCCAGTGGTGCCCACGAACTGCTCGCCACTTTTCCAATGAGCATACATTCGCACACCCTCTACAATACCATCATAGTATTCATTAATTCTTCCGGCATCATGTTTCATATTAATTCCTTACCAAGATGAATTGAATCGTATATCTTCATGCCTGTCTGATTCAAGTTCTCGAAATCTTTCAATCTCTTCCGCTGCTTCTTCCAGCAAATCGGCGATACGATCTGGCTTTCCCTCTACTACAGACTTCCTGCCGGGAATCTGCCTGCGAATACGGGCACGTTCACGCAATCGATATACAAGGTCTTGTTCGTTCATACATACACTCCGGATTCATATCCATTATTACCCTTGATAACATCTTCGAGTGTATAGGTAGTACCAAATAACTCAACTTCTTCTGGCCAGTTATCGATCTCGGATTTGCCTCCGTATGCTTGCAGTCGTCCGTTGGCCAATCGCTGTCCAGCAAGATCAAATCCTGCGATAAATGGTTTTAGCTGTTCATTCATTCTTCAACTCCTAGTAGCTTATCAGCCACAGCGTCATCATCTACTCTATTTGCGATGCTTCTTGCTTCTTGCTCGGCATTGGCCACCACTTCCATAGTGTAATCATCACCCCAGGCATCTGTCATTTCAAATGTGAATGTCTTCATTATTTTTCTTTAGTTCGTGGCGAATTCATAATTGTTACAAAGAATTTATTATAGGCAACTTCGAACCCACGCAAATAATCTTCGGCTTCTACCTCTTCACCAGGTTGGTCGTAAGGATTATCATATATACATCCTATCAGACCATCCGCATACCCTTGCCCATAAGGGGTTTTCATTCCTACATTACCAGTTGCCATTATGTGGTTACCTCATTCAGTCGTTCCCGCGCAGCACCGGCAAAGGCTGAAATGTTACCGCATTTATCTTCCCAACGCAAGAGATTGCGGCAAGTGTATCCAATATCTTTACGATCCCAACATACAGCTTCCTGATTCAATATTCCGTTAGTGAATACGCGGCAGTGAAATTTGCCGTTTATTGTTCTTACAGTGACTTCGTGCTCACATGAACCCAACAGCACTTGGGTCATTTCCATGAGTTCCGTGTATCGATTTTTCATTCTTTAATTCCAAAATTTTTCAACAGTAAATTCATGCAGTCATGGAATCCACTGATCTTGCCGCATTGATGAATATAGGCATGCGAGCCTTTGACCGCTTCAGATGAAGCAGATTCCACCATACCCTGAATAGCAATCGTTCTGGTACATTCTTGAACAATCAGTTCGGCGAATCTTTGGAAATTATCGCCGCTAGTGTGTAAGTCGTTCTCCGAAAACTCAGCTGCCCTGGCAAATGCTCTAATTCGTTCGTTCATTTGTTGCTCTTGTTATCGATAATCGAATGTGGAACACCGTGTGTTGCTCCAGCCCTGTGTGCTTTGCTCCATGTATAGTCTTCACCGTCTGGTGTCTTACCATCTTTAACTTCATCCACACCGTTTTGACCGACTTGATCTACATTTTCACAAACCATTGTTATGAACTTAAATCCTTGTTCCCTTAGCGAAGCGGCACCGCGTAACGCATAATCGAGTTTATGAAAGTCGATGAATTTGGCCTCGCCATCTGCATCAGTCCAATAAACTTTATAAATTGTTTCTTTCATATTATGCGCTTATAAATCCTATATCTCTTAATAGGCTCTGATTAACTTTCGGCCAACCAACCACTTGGTAAAATATATTTAGTGCTGTGGCTTCGTCTTCAAAATCTCGTTCCATACCAAAATCGTCATTACCCCAAACACATACACGCCAATCACCATTATTGGGCGGATTTGGGCCTGTTTGCGTAAATGATACACATACCAGTTTAGATACGCGGGCATCGCCTTCTACTCGGTAGTTGCCATACCAGTCGTCATCTGTTTCTTTATATACATTGATTCTCATGATATCTTCATCATTTCGTTATTCTGGATATGTAACTCTTCACGAGTCATTTTAGCCAGTGTTGTTAATTCTGGAAATACAAACGTCTTAAAAACGGCAATGCTTACTACTGAGTCACTTGCGTCTAATGTACGCAGCAATATGCCTAAATTCGGCATATTTGCCTTCACAAATATGTCTTGTAGTATCGTATCTCCCGACCAAGATTCTCCTGTCAGTAATCGAACAGAAAGTTTATAATCATACACCAATTGATTCTTCAACTTTCTCACCCTTAAGAACCAATACGGTTTCTTCCTCTTCGGCAAATATTAGCCTTTTCGATTCTAACACTGCCCTGCGGTCTGCTACAGACATCTTTAGCCAAGCTTCAACCACCTCATATGACCCCCAGCATACATTGCGTGGCAGTTCATTAAGAATCCATACAGCCATATATTTTAAGGCCTGCATAGTATTTGATGGGTGTGAATGTGTTATGGCACCCAGACAGTCATTAGCCAACACAGAAGTAAAGAAGCCGCCGGGACTATAACCGTGAACAAGATAGTTATAGATAGTATCAGCATATTCTTTAGGTACGTGATAACTATCGAAACTCTTATAAAATCTATTTTTGCTGTATGCGGTTAATTTCATAATGTATTATACACTAATACGCAAACAAAATCAATAGATTATTTAGTTGTAAAATTACAACAACCTTCGTTGGGATGACATATGAACACATCTATTCCATTCTTCTTGGCGTTATACATTGCACAATCAGCCTTGGTCATTAATGTCTTTACATCATTACCGGATTCTGGATAATCAACCTTGCCAAGACTAAGGCCAATGCTCACTGATTGCTCATTGATGTCAATTGGCTCCTTTATCTTTTCTATCATTTGCTGGATTACTGTTTCATGTGAAAATACATTAGCATAAGGTAGGAGAATAACAAATTCATCGCTACCTAATCGAATTACCATATCATTAGCACCTACTGATTCTACAATTCGTTTTCCCACAACTCTTAATACTTCATCGCCAGCATCGTGCCCATATGTATCGTTTACTTCTTTGAATTTGCATAAGTCAATTAATAGTAATTGGAATTTTGTTTTCTTTTTAATCAGTTTATTAATTCTATCAGCGAATGCTGCTCGATTATATAATCCGGTTAAAGGATCAAAGGTTGCCTTATGTGTTATCTTACCAACTACTACGAAATGATAAAGTATTGGAACAACTACAACTGTGGCAATAAAAAAATCAATAACATAATATAGATAAAATGGTAATAGTAATGTGTGAGAATATGCGTGTAATAGATACAGAAGTGATACCGCTCCATACATAGCAAAACTTACAACGAAGAAAGTCAGTAACGTGACATTCTTAAATAAAGGGGAGCGAATAGAAATATAATTCATATTTATCGTAGTCGTTTTAATAGTAGTTCATTTAACTCAGCATCAAACTCATAAAACTCGTTTGATTCGGGATCGAATACAAATTGTTTTGAAGGATATAACCAATACTCATTATTTTCCATAATCTTGTCAGCCTTAGCAAGCCATTCAAACATCCTGGCTTCACTATCTGGTTGCACCGGTTCTACCACTATTCGTCTCTCCGCTCTTTCACATCTTTCTTCTGAGCTGCTCGTTCAGACTTCCAGAAGTATTTCTTCCAATCGCGAAGATGCTTCCACCACTGTGGAGGTGCGGTGAGATTACCCTGTTTTTTATTAGCCATTACGGTTCCTTGCTTTCATCTATGTCTTCCTCATCCAACAAATCTTCATCTTCCAGTTGATAGAACTCACCATCAACGATCTTCATGTTGATGTATCGACCAGTGGCTCCACCGCGCACATAATCACGGCCACCATCGATGAATGTGGATCCATCAGTTGATGTGCGATAATCATGCCTGTAGCGTGAATAGATGATTTCTCCATCGTTAGCAATAACGCCATTGATGATTCCTTCCACAGCACTTGCACCACTTGTGATGTAGGTTGTGCCAAGCTGATTAATCAGTGCGAAGTATTTTGAATAGCCTTCCACTGGCGGCACTTCCTGGTAATACACATCACCGCAGTCATCACCATGCCAACCACCATCACGCACTCGTAGGCAAAGTTGCCCAACCCACTTGGCCTTGTATTTCTCTTCAACCTTTTCAATGTTGAACTTTGCTTCACTGCGGCCAGTATTTACAATAATCTTTTTCATTTCATTGCCCTTATGCGATTGATTACTTCATTAGCTTCGGCAAGACTGCCAGCATCGATATCTTTTTCAAGTGATTGTTCTTCAGGATCGGTCCAAGTTGAACACGGTGAGGACATCATCCGTTGTGACCAACTGATGGTGTATGTAATGTTTTTATCTTTTTCTTCTCTCATGGTATTCTCCTGTATGCTATATTATAGCACTTCCAAAACTTTTAAGCTATTGGCTGTATACCAAATTCCACCCTGGCTTTCGGGCCGAACGTGCTTAGTGCAGCCTTTAACCTCCACCTTACACCAAACTCGACCCTTCTTTGACAGGTGTGGAGCAAGTGGCTCAGCGCAACAGTGCCAGCCTGGGCGAACCTTATAGCCTTTGGTCGGATGGAATTCCGCCATATACTTTTTACCAACCTCCACCCGAAGTGTAGCATTGATAAACAGCGGACCCAACGACCCATCCTTGCGTTGTTTGAATAGCTTATATGCGATCATGTGTATCCTATGTTCTGTACATTATAACAGCATAGGAGAACGGTGTCAATAGAATTTTGAGCTAAAAGAATAGGGACCGTAGTCCCTTTTCCTTCACTAGCATTAGCTAGTTTAGACCGTTGCTTCAGCAGCAACCGGTTCTGCAATAGCAGCAACCACGTCAGCAGCAGGTGCTTCAACCTTTGGGCTATTCTTGCTGCCAGCGGGGCGGCCGCGCTTGCCAGTAGAAGCAACCTTAACCTTCTTCGGATCACGACCGAGCGTAACGGTGCCGGCAGCTTCAGCATCCTTTTTGGCCGCATTGTACATCGTTGCAGCAGATGCAGTGGACACGCCCAGATCGGTTTGGATACCAGTCAAGACAGCGGCCCGAAATTCTTTATTCGAAGCGAACAGGCCTTGGGTGCGTTCAACCATCTTCGCAGTGAAGATAGCGATGGCAAGGGACTTCTTGGAAGGTGCCTTTGGAACTGCAACAGCAGCAACAGTGGTTTCGGCAACAGTGGTTTCAGTAGCAGTAGCGTTCTTAGTCATAAAATACTCCAGTTTGTGTGTTGTGTGTAAACAAAGACGAATGAACTATTTCCTCCGTCTTGCCGCTATTGTAAGACAATTATTGGCTGAAGTCAATCATCCAGCAATTATTACAAAGTCTGTATCATCGGTAGAGCGGACCCACCGTGAAGCTTTGTGATTCTGATCGCAACCAATTGGCGAAACAAATAGCCAAGGGCCATGTTTACCCGGTGCGAAAAGCACAACATCGGTTTCGGCCAATACCGTCCACCGATCACCATGCTCGCGCACTCGATTCTTTCCTTTTTGAGAAAGACCTTTGAGTTGAATTTGTTTACCAAGTAGTGACACTTTAATATCCTATACTGCTAATGCTTCAGGAGCATCAACTTCGTCGTCATCTTCCAGACCAGCCACCAATGCGTCTACATCAAGTTCAGCATCGACGGCACGGGTCTTGCGATTACCATTTACAGTAGAAACAGAGACAGGGCGATACTGCCACAGCGGACACGAATTCACGCTGGTGCAGGCTTCTACCTGTTCTCTCCAAGTTCCTGGCGATTTGTGATCATAGATACACATTTTGCACATATCATTGATAGCTTTGGTGCGACTCATTTGTAACTCCTTGTTGCGATAATGTATTATATAGCAGAATTTACTTCTTGTCAACTAATACACGATATAAGGATTTTGAAAGCTTCCTTGCCCTATTTGTTCGTGGTGGCCTTGCGAGCGAAATTGTAGGTCCAACCACTGCCATAACAAAAATTCTCATCTTTCGGCTGGTGACAACACGTTTCAATAAACGTCGAGCGGTAGGATTTCTTTTCACGGCTTCCTGCGAAGTTTTTCAGCAAGGACAAGTTGCAGAATTTCGCTGGCAAGATCGTCTTCACCTTGCTTTAAGGCTTCGGCACCCAATTCGCGTAAAGATTGCAACAATCGCTGGACCGAATCACCTACGCTGATGCCATTGTTACGCAAGATACGAAATTGATTTTCAATCTCGTTATCGGGATTAGGGTAGGCTGCAAAATTGTGAATTGCAATAGTGAAATGCTGCTCTCCATACCGCTCTGAAGCGTCTTTTGCGTCTTTTAATCCGAGCCCAGTAAGCATCCGAATTGCTTTGATAACCTCGACACGTTGGGTTTGAGCTGCAACCGAATCAATGAGCATCGTAAAAGAACCGTTACTCATTTAACTACGCCGAGTATGAGGAAGAACAGCTAATCCACCGCACACTACCGCAGCCAACCAAGTCCAGAAACTAAAGGCAATCTGCGGAATAAATGCGCCTGTAGGAGCACCAATCATTGATGCAGCAATAAGAGTATTCACACCCCAAATAAAACACCAAGGCCCCACTAAGAGTAAAAATGCAATGAAGAGCCCAGCAAAAATCAGCTTGACTAAGTTTGACATAATTTTCCTTATTTAGATTTCAAACGAACGGGTTGATACAAGTCCCAGCCAATGATATAGACAGGAACTACAATTGTTTCACAGAGGATAATACCCCAAATAACCGAGCTGGCACTGATTTCGTACAGCACATTCGGATCCTTCTGCGATTCCATATTAGCAATACCGTAGACATCGTAATGCTTACCTTCAATAACTTTATCATTGCCACAAGCAGACAACAATGCAGCGGCACCAATGATACATGCGATAAGACGTGTTTTCATTTTATTTCCTTTACCTTTACTTTGCTGACACGATAACCCATCCTTGCTGCTAAATCCTTCAGCAAGGCAAGATTGACATCGCCCACTTGTTGTTCGCGATGCCAGTGCGTATATGCAACAGGCCTGCCACCGTAACCATCCAACACAGCTAATGTCTGTGTATCGGCGTGAACTTGCTCGACAATCTGGCCATACTGAAATACTCTGCGGCCATCGGTTGCAGAAGCCACCCAAATCTTGCGACCTAGTTCAGGATCCTTCTCCCAAACATGGGCAAGATCGTTTGACAATACAACTACAGTGCGAAAGCCCATGTTGTTACCTTGTTTGTTAATGTGACGCGGATCTTCGTAACTTGTTTAGTACCCGGAAAGCGATCCATTGGATCGGCACCTACTTCCTGAATGACATAAGTAACTTCTACCAATTGAGGATGAACATCCAAGTCTTTTGCGATCAAAGCTTTCATGCTATCCAGGTCGAATTCATATGTTGTCAGTGTTGTTTTTAATACGCTCACCATTTACTCCTACCAAGTTAGTTCGACTACTTCTTCGATATAGCAGCCACGATTATCTCTGTCAATATAGAATTGGTCGATAGCGGCTTCTGACGACAATGCTTCTATCACAGTTCGTTCGGTAGGAGCACATCTCTCGCTATCGTGGTCTACCTTAACAAAATATATCATATAACGCATGCCGGCCCTTATTACAATACGCTCATTATAACATAATGCAGCATAAGAGCAATAGGATATGTACCCAAAAGAAAAGCCCGGGAAAAGGTCCCAGGCTTCAATGTCTTTATCACTGACGGCACCAAGAATCCCCGGAACCGCTCTTTGCCACCACCCTCTACGGTGCTATGTGGCTACCTCTACTCTATCATTTCTATTATATTATTGGCATTATTATTTCCACCGCTGGATAATAATTATTGGCCGGGGTTCTACCCCTTAGTCTATTAGTTTATCGTTTAGCATCCTTTGAATATATCTCCTCTACGCGGGTAAACCCGATTAGTATATTTATTATAACACAATCTCTATAAAATACAAACGATTATAGATAAATATAGTGTAAGTCGCGATGAACCAACATCCACTTACTCTAATGCTTTAAAGGAGCAATCAGCATGTCTATTTATCGACACATTTACGAAACACATATTGGACCGATACCAAAAGATTCGGACGGCCGAACATATGAAATACATCATGTCGACGGCAATATCGAAAACAACGATATAAGTAATCTGAGATGTGTATCATTAAAGGAACATTATAATATACATTACGCACAAGGTGATTATGGTGCATGTTTTTATATGGCTAAAAGAATGAAAATTAGTGCTTCTGAAAAATCTATCCTAGCATCATTAGCAGCGTTAAAACGGGTGGAACAAGGTACACATAATCTGGTAGGAGAATCTAATCCCACGCACAAAAGAATAGCAGACGGAACTCATCATTGGCAAAATAGTGAGAAGAAGTTTGTTCAGAATCAACAGCGTGTAGAAGCTGGGACTCATAATTTCTTGGGAGGAGAAATTGGTGGTTATCATTGTCGAAAAAGAATAGCAGACGGAACACATCATTTTCTTGTACCATATACATGCCCTCATTGTGGGTTAGAAGGAAATGGCCCGAATATGAAAAGATGGCATTTTGATAAATGCAAGCATAAACTTTCCTAACACAATACTGTAAAACGAGAAGTCCTTTCTTAGTCTCAAGCTGTTTAGCGCACCAGCGAGTTAAAAAGTCCCCAAACGCTCCTCAAGTCTTACAGTTTCGTCGTTACCGACTCATCAGTTGTGTATCCGGTTTCTGTGCCTTGTCCCACCGGAAGGTCTGAAAGTATAGCACCCTTACCCAAGTCAATAAATTCGTTGTGCGTCAGACTTGGAATTAAGCACAACGATATTCGCTCCTTCGAGCAAAGATTTGCCGGACCAGTTCTTATATCATCAAACACCTATTCTTAGGCGAATTGAGACTGGACTTGTCGATCCCTACCGGGCTAATGTTTATAGACATTTCTGTCTTTACGCGCACCTTACGAAGTATAACTATTTATACAAACTACCCTTGCTCCGGTCTTGAACCGGACACCTTAGTCCCTTCAACCATGCTTGCAGGGGTCGCCCGGGAAATCAGCTAAGATGCATCCCCATTTTCAAGAGTGTTTCTAGATATTTATAGAAACAAGATATAAGGTTTAACCTTAACACTACGGCGTCCTAAGAAGTAGGAACTCAAACCGGGCTAAGAGTAACCTCTCGAGCTGCAACAAGACTTGATGTTCAGAGCCTTGCAGGGCACCTGACTTCTTGACATCTTGTTTCTATAAATACCCGCTAAGTATTATATTGAAATACACTGTTTGAGATGCACTGGAACGGGTCTCAATCCGGAACCTTACACTTGCCTTGCGGTACAATATACTTCAATATAACACTACAATAACTAAAGTGAAACACATTATGACGGGACCGTTATACTCTCTACTAATACCACCAGGGTATTCGGGTCGTTAGTCCGACTTAGTTACCTATCAACTAATGTATCTCACTTTAGCTATCGTATGTGTTAATTATAATGCCGTTTACTCACACTGTCAACGGTTGTTCCTTACAATACCGTTCTATGTTTGCCCTTGCCTGTTGCTCCCACCTTTCCCGAGCAAAGTCGGTATGGTAGATAAACTCGCGGCAGGTTAGAAACTGCTTTAGGAAGGTAGCACTTTGTTGTTGATGTTTTTCATATGTGCCACCATTCTCTTCGATGATGTCTTTCTGAATTTCTATAAAGTCTTCGTACGGTAAACACAGTGTAGAAAGATCGGCATCCAATAAGGTTCCCAGATCACCAGAGATGCGGCCACCCGTCAAATGATTTTCAATTGAAGTTTGTATGACGAGTCGCTTAGCCTTCTCGATGGTGCGAGCAGTTTCGGGATCATCATATCTCAGTCCTTCCTGCCCTAATGCAGCAGCAGAGCATCGTTCGTTAGCATCGGATCCGGCACCCGGAACATAGATTGCATCGTGCCAGTATGCTGCCAAAATTAGTTCGGGTGATGCGTTTTCATCAATAACCTGAACACCCTTCACAACATTAAGAGCGTGGCCCCAATTATGGTAATGACGACTCTTCCAGTTGATATCATACCAATACTGTGCAGCAGTAGCAATGTCTTTCATTTTACTTTCCTTGCTGCCTGTGTTTTCCATCCCTCCAACCAGGCACACCATCTTGCTTGAGTCATTACATCTACAAAATTTCTCAACAACTTCGGACCACCGCCCGGGCGTGGATCAACTATTAGTCTATCAGGAAACATAGAGCAATACTCGTTAAATGCCTTGCGGCATACCTTGAGTTCCTTTAATGATAAATCTGGAACATCTTCTTTCATTCTTCTACCTCTACCTTTTCCGGCTTGATAGCAGCAGCGAACTGAGCTTCAACCTCTGCGAAACTATCGGCAACCGTTTTGTCATCGCGTACCTCAATCAATCGTGGTAGGAACAGCGAGTGCTTCTTACCGGCCTTAGTGGAATACATAATACCATTAGAACGAATGACAGCAATCTTGTTCATGTATTCGGCGCGGTTGTTATGTATTTCGTTCCGCAAATCATCCGGAATACCCGAAGCATTGACTAGAAGCAGACCGCAGCTACTCTCACAAATAAGCGAACCGAATAAGTGAGCAAACTTATTTTTACCCGGTGTAAATCCTTTGATTTCAAGGTCAACGTCAACAACTTCCTTCTGCTTAACTTGATCTTTGCTTGTACCATCCTTCCAGATTGCGTGACGACTCTTACATACTGTGCCTTCCAACTTACGCCTGCGAGCATCACGATAATGTGCAAGTGCTTCATCGGGAGAATAAACAATCTTTGTTTCAATCAGCTGGATCTGAATAACATCGGTGCCTTGAAAAACAGGCTTCATTACCTGTTTTTCAAGCGATGTGAAACGTTCGTGATAAGAAACATTGTATTTGCCCTTAGAAACAAATGCTTCTAGCGGAATCTGATCCCAACAATCAAAAACGACAATCTCACCTTCGCCGAGCGACCCACCTTTGGAAACAGAATTCAAAATCCCATTTCCAATTTGGCGTTCCAACATCACCCCGTTACGATACACAGTAAGTTCACCGTGTGTGCTCGTTCCATGTGTAAATGTTTTTGTAGCGGCAGCTTCAATGCCAAGCACATCCTGTGGCATCACTGTGCCGCCACGAGAAGTAATTTGAACAAATCCATCCTTGCTTACATTTACATAAGCAAACATTCCATCTGCTTTGATCTCTGAATACACGCCTTCGGAATAGTCCCATTCTTCCATATTGGAAGATTCAGGAAGGCTACACCGCATATAAGGAGTGACAGGAATTTCATAATCCTTGTTTACACCTTTGACAGCTTTGTTTACTGTGGATTCACTAAATCCAGAGCCCAAGTCTTTGATAAGAATCTTGCGATACCAACCATTCCACTCGTCGTTGGTTGCATGACCCATGTAGTATTCGATAGATGTGGCTGCGGCTCCCCCTGTAATCTCCCTCTTAATCAAAGCTTCAGCAAGGACAGAGAAAGTTTTGAAGGATAACCCGGGCCCGTCAGCGCCAGTACGAACCGGGACCTTCTTCACACCAAAGGTATCAATATTGTCTAAGGCGTACCTTAATCCAGCGAAAAATTCATCGTTGCCGGCTTGCGCTTCTCTGCGAATAACACCCTGTTTGAAGAGTTTGCCATTGTCGGATGCGATTTCTGTAAGTAGTTGGTGTGTCATATTAAACCTTTAGATATGCGATGTGTTCTTTGATTGCGTGTTTTTGGTCAGGTGTCAGTTTATCCCATACCATATTTGCAACAATGCGGCGATCATTGTATTCGTCATGTGCTTTCTTAAGATCTTTTAGGTTTCGTTCAAGTGATTCGAGTTCCCATTCTTCTGTATTGTATGTAATAATATCATCAATATAGATTTTATTGGTATGATCTTCACACTCGAATCTAACAGAAGGTCCTGTCTCAGTCAAAGATACATGCGTAGATACACCAAGGTGGCATGCCATTGCCTGAGCATCCATCAACCGTTTTGGGATGGTTGCTTTATACATCGCGATCAGTGCGACGCTATTTAGATCGTATAGTCTACGAGTCTCAGCTTCTTCAGCTAAACGCTTTGCCCTGCGGCCGGATGGGTCGATTACTTTTGTTGCCATGTGTATATTATAGTTGATTCGCTATAAAGAGTCAACAGGATTATAACAGCATTGTTAATCCAATACGCCGTATCTCATCAATACACTGTATTTCACAAATGCCTTCTGATGTATGCTTATCCATGTCAACCCAATCACTTTGATGAGTTGTCTCGTCGTCCACCCAACGATGTATAGCACCATTTGCATATACTTTGAAACAGCCTTCGTCAGTGTCAAGGTATGCAATCTTTTCTGCGAACTTGCTATAAATTTTCATTTTACCTTCCTCGGTTTCGGGAAATAGCCTTCGGCAAGGTCATCGGTGATTGAATTCATGAAGCGTGTCATACTTTCGACATCGCCGTGTGCCTGGAAGAATTTTTTCTTAGCACCATCGGCCAACCGTGTTACCTCGATATGGAGATACTTATCAGTATCTTCAGTAACTTCGAAATCAAACAGTGTCATTAGTTTGTTCATGCCATTTCTTTCTGTAAAACAATAATCATCGGCAGCAATAAGATACATGCCGGGTCATCAGATAACCTACCCCAAATACGCAATTCATCTGGAGTCATGTCGAGATACTTCTCGGAATGATCCCATGCAATGAGTGCCACTGCCGCATAATATGCCGCATCATATGCCGCACCCCATGCCGCATCATATGCCGCATCATATGCCGCATCCCATGCCGCCTCCCATTTTTCCGGATGTGACTTAAATGATTCCAACACCCTATCGACATGTTTGGCATTAGGAAGATGTGACCATTCACTCATGTCAGCGGCTCCCAAAGAGATTTCAGATGCGCCAATTTTGGTTTCAAATATTCGATTACTGCTGTCTCATCTGCCCGACATACATTAACAATACTTGTTGAATGAAAACCTTTACGCTGAACCATGAAGAACAACTTCAGCTTACCGTTGCGTTCGTTCACATCACCGGAAAACGGCGGAAGTGGCTCGCCTTCGTCGTCTTCTTCAGGCTCTTCCCAATCCCAACGAAAGAGCATATTGTAGTCTTCGTCGGCAGCGCCCATCTCACCTATAAAATCTTCCCATGTATCAAACGGCCAGATTGTTGGGTAATTAGCTTGGCTTGAGAAGTATTGCCCTTCAGTGCAATAGTACGGATGTTTACATTCCCAGAGATGTTTCTGCATTTTCAGCCTTCAGTTTTCTAAGTCTTAAAACTTCTTTTGTTTCACCTTTGCTCTTCTTACCATTGCAAGGAGAACACATAAGTTGAGCATTGGATAAATTATCTGCACCGCCCAAAGCCCTTGCGAGCTTATGGTCATGGGTGAATAAAACATCTTCGTCTTCACGCACACCATATAGGTTAAGGTGCCAAGCCATCTGCCCGGGTGATTGTTCCACCGCAAAGAATGTTCCTTCCAATCCGCAGCATACACACTTCATTCCTTTAGATGCTGCCCGAGCAAATGTTTTCATTCGCAGCGAGGATACACCTACCCAGATGCCGGATGGCCTTTGGATACGAGCTCGTTTTTCTTTCCAATGTGCTTTCACATCGGGTATGATTTCGGAGATCGGTATTACTTCAGATCGAAGGTATCTTTGTGTCATGTTGCTATTATAACGCAGATTGATATAAAGATAAAATGAGTAGGCAGTTATACATCCAGTCTTTTAACCACACGGCCTATCCCAACCATACGCGATGGCCTCTTGATTTAATGGGTCATAGTGGTACCTACTCAAACTTAAAATAGTTGAAGTGATCTTCTAAATTCCATGTTTCTTGATTGATATCAACATTATCATGTGTCTGTAATTTAATATTCAGAACATTGTATCTCTTAAAGAAATTCCAATAATCTGGCGTAGAAGATGTAAGACCATTCTTCCTTAGTAAGGCATCGTTTGCTTTACTGATTAAACAGGTTGGAATATTCATTGCTTGTTTAGCATCAAATACACCTTTAATAAGAAGATCTCGAGCCTTGCTGGCAGGAATGACATGCTCAAAGATACAACTCTTGATATCAGTTCCTACTTCTTTATAATGTGCTCCAATGCTTGCTTGCACCCTATATCCGTGATATCTTCTTAGCCAATGATCAATTGCATCACGCATAAGACGAAGTGTCTGCGGACCACCACCAAGATGATATGCTTCTACAAGCCGATCAATTTCTCTTATGGTAATTACGCTCGACTCTTCATAACATTCGGGTCCGCGACGAACTCGTGAATATGGAGTATCAACATAATTCTTTAAGGATTGTTCAAGCATATTCGAGTTAGGGAATAATTTCTACATAATCATAAATCGGTGCAGATGTCACTAGTTTCTGATCTTCTACTGATAATTTATTAAACCATGCAACCGGATCACCCTCAGCCATTCGACGACCAAGATACCTTACCAACTCGCATACTGGATCTACAACTTCTCGTCTATACTCTTCATCCTTCATAACATATGCGATATGCAAATTTTTCATACAATTACCACGACACCATTCTTTTGCTTCGCACGCCTCGCATGGCATATCGGGATGTCTTTGTAGCGGACTTCGAACAAGACGATTCTCCGAAATCGACCCGTGTTCCATATTCTCTAGCCATGTCATGTCTGTACAACCAAATATTTTTCCATCGGGTCTTACGTTGATAGCATTCGTGGATGAACGGCAGTGTGCTTCACCCGAACATTGTGCTGCGGCTGCACCTGGTATAGCTAAATTACGAGCGATACCCATCAATGGGACATAATGATAAACACCGGGGTAAGAATAAAATCTATCCACTAACTGATCAATAACACGTTTTTTAGCTTCTACATGTTCTGGAGTATATACACCTTTTTGCTGTGCAAATTGAAAGTGAACCCAGTCAAATGTTTCTAATAAAGAATCCATTGCTTCGAAAGATAGTTCATGATCACACCAAGTTATTCTTGCAGTTAGTGTACCTGAAACCTTGGGTCGAATTATCTCTACATTTTTCATAATGTTAGCAAATACATTCTTACCCCTATATTTGTTTGTAATTTCTTCATCACCATCAACTGATATAAGAAAGTTTGAAAAACGGGATAGCATCTTATCAGATACTTTCGATAGAAGTATACCATTTGTAATTATCTGACAATCAGTTGTAGGATATCGTTCCAATACCTCGTCAATAAATGGTCGATTCATTAATGGTTCGCCGCCGAAGAATGTGAAGTATATTTCTTTGTCAGAGAGATGTGTATCAATAAAGTAAGATAACTCGTCTATTGAGTATGTCGGTTTACCCTGTGTACCTAAAATATCACCTACACCTAGAACACAATAGGAACAATGCAGATTACATTGTAATGTAGTAAATAATTGAATTTCAACTTTATCTCCGCGCATTGCCGGGAGTATTGATGGAATTGGTGTGTTTTTATTAAGAAATTTAATTTTATTCATATCTACGGAGAATTTCCCTTAATGTTATCGATCACCTTCGAATGCAGCTTCAGCAGCCATTACCAACTTATCATAGCCGATGTCATACAATTCGGCAGGATCTAATTCATTCAGCTCTTCTTCTGTCATATCGAGTCCGTCATCCCAGCAACCTTCTGTAGCATAGAAGCCATCATCCATGTCGCCTTCGACTACAACACTATTCCAATCGACTTTTTTACTCATAGTTTACTCCTGTGTATCATATTGAAATACACTGGCAATACTGAGGAGCCAGTTCCGCAGGCAAATACGAGTTCTCGTAGATGAATGCACCTGGAGCCATTTTCAAAC
>SESA01000291.1_pt1 | contig 34910 bp, 36 predicted proteins | sample 3171451 | NCBI WGS metagenome assembly SESA01 (sample SAMN06051862, study PRJNA518727) | freshwater metagenome | biome: subpolar coniferous forest; feature: holomictic lake; material: water; isolation source: holomictic Lake 227, 8 m depth | place: Canada: near Kenora, Ontario | collected...
GCGTTGAAAATTGAGCCGCCATTGCTGAGAATCTGACCGTACTGGCTGCAAGGTTCCCCAGAGTAACCTCTCCCATGCCACTCAGACGCAAGGTTCAGTGCTAAAACTGAAAACGATGCCGCCTGCACCGTACCATCCATAACAGAAGCAACGACATCGCCAAGTATCTCATTCCACACCCAGGTACCGCCTAAACTCACCGAAGCTTTTGGAATTATCGACGGAGTGACATCGATAACAGCCATCGCTTTAGCCACAGCACGAATATCCTGCAAGTTTTGTGCATCTACCTTCACAGCACCATTATCAACCACCAGATCAGCAGAAACAATGATTGCTGAAATATCTTTTTGTACTTCGTTTGAAGCTGAGGCTTTACCAAGCTTGATCGACGGGAATTTCCACAGATTAACCTGAAAATCGCTTGACTTGGCAGTAACAAGCGATTGATCAACTGCCACCACAAAAATGCCTTGCCCAATCACAGTGGGATCAGCATTCACTGTGGCGTTTTACAACCGGGCCTTTGTTTGGTCGATAATACGATATGATATTATCATGAACGCCAACCAAATATGACGTAATTTCACCTGCAATACCACCATCTACACCATCACAATTTTCTGCAAATACCTTAACCATCCCGCTATGTCCACCATTAAGCCCGGTTACCGTAACGCATTTATCAGCATCACCAATTATAGCTTGCGTATTTCTGCTCACTGTAATGGAACTAACCAGAACATCAAACCCTGTTAAACTAAGAGATAGCATCATCATGAAAAGAAACCAGTGTCTGAATTGTGCTGCTATCTCGTGCTTGCACCAGAAAGCTTGCTTGCTCGTCTGCACTTATACTTCCTGTGCCAACCTGAAGCGTAGCGCCACCTTCAACAAGAGCAAACGTCTGTTGTTGTGAAGTAACTCGGGTACTTCCAAAAAAAATGTCGCTTACAGTGACATCAACATCAATACCGGTATACGCTGTAAGGCAAAGAGCATTCGCTGTAATAATTGCTTGACGACCCATTCTTGCTTCTGCTGAAGAGAACGAATCAACCGTAACAAAGTTACTGCTACTGCTTACGGCAACCGCATTATTCACCTCAGCAGCAATGGTAAGTGTATCAGTAGTTGCGATAATACCATACACCGCGACCTTTGCTGAATGCAAAAAGCCTTATCCCCCGACTTCGATCTCGCGCTTCAGGGCTTCTCGTTCGATTTCAAGACGGCGAATTTCGCGGTTTATCCGGTCAAGCTCCTCAGGGCTGCTATCGATTTCAAGGCGAAGACGCGACGAGGCTTCGTCAATAAGATCAATCGCCTTGTCAGGCAAAAAACGGTCTGCGATGTAGCGATTGGAGAGTTCTGCAGCAGCAACGATAGCCGCATCCTTGATGCGAACGCCGTGATGGATCTCGTATTTCTCCTTGAGACCGCGCAGAATAGATACGGTGTCCTCAACGCTCGGCTGATCGACCAGTACGGTCTGGAAGCGACGTTCGAGAGCGGCATCCTTTTCGATATGCTTGCGGTACTCGTCAAGCGTGGTGGCTCCGATACAGCGCAGCTCTCCGCGTGCAAGCGCAGGCTTGAGGATATTAGCTGCATCCATGGAGCCTTCGGCTGACCCGGCCCCCACAAGCAGATGAAGCTCATCAATAAAAAGAATAATCTCGCCATCGGATGACTGCACCTCGCGCACTACCGCTTTCAGGCGCTCCTCAAACTCTCCGCGAAACTTCGCTCCAGCAACAAGCTGGGCAATATCGAGCGCAGCAATCTGCTTGCTCTTGAGGTTTTCAGGCACATCTCCAGCAACAATGCGTTGCGCAATTCCCTCGACCAGTGCGGTCTTGCCAACCCCTGGCTCACCGATCAGAACAGGATTATTCTTGGTACGGCGACTAAGAATCTGCAACACCCTGCGGATCTCCTCATCACGACCGATAACCGGATCGAGTTTACCCTTGCGAGCCTGATCATTGAGGTTGCGCGAATATTTTTTCAATGAATTATAGCTCTCCTCAGCGCTCTGACTGGTCACACGCTGCGTTCCCCTGATGGTGGTGAGCACCTTGAGAATGGAGTTGCGGTTAAATCCCGCATCCTGCAACATCCGGGAAACAGTAACCCCTGCCTCACTCATGGCAATCAGAAGATGTTCCGAGCTGATATACTCATCCTTCAGACTTTCAGCCTCTTTAAGGGCAACGTCAAAAACCTTGCCAAGATTTTGCGAGAGATACTGACCTGTAGCCGATGCTCCGGTAACTTTGGGAATTCTCCCGATTTCGCGATCGAGCGCAGTTTGCAGCATGTCGGACTGTGCTTCGAGCTTTTGGGCTATCTGCACAGCAATACTGCTTTTATCGTCCAGCATGACCGAGAGAAGGTGTTCCGGCTCTATCTGCTGATGCTGACGACTTCCTGCAAGGGTTGATGCCGACTGCAGAGCCTCCTGAGCCTTCAATGTGAATTTGTTCGGATCAAACTGCATGGTTCTGACTGTTTTATAAAACGTTCAGGATCAGGATTTTGAGCGCTGTGCGGAAGACGATTGTGGAATATTTTTTATAAATGCACCCACCACAAGCCGGAGAATCTGACTGCCCGTCGACAAAAGTTCAACGCTTCTCTCCTGAATGTGTCGCTGGGTATCAAGTTGCTCCTTGAACAACTCCACGCAAGCAGGATCATAATCACCCTCACTCACATAAGCATCTATAACCTCTTCAGCTTCAGCAAACGGCATATTGAAAACCTTCAATCCAAGCTTCGCCTTTTCAAAAGAGTCAAGAACTTTTTTACCACTGCTCTGCTGCTCCATAACGTCTCTATTTTTCGTCTGAAAATGAACTGCTTTCGGTTGATTGTAGGGAGTAATGTAATAATTTTTTCAACAAGAAAGGAGTAAAACCCTCCAGAATCAACTCTCCTGCACGCCACTCATCTCAGCCTCTTTACGCCTGATCCTGTGAAAACCTCAACAAACAAACAAAGCAGACCCGCCGCAAGAAAATAGCGATAAAGCGGTTCTCGATCGCCTGGCTCCATCACCCAGCGGGATGCCGCTGCAATGCGGTTGATGCGATCGGAAACCTCCCCGTAAACTGTCTGATCTGCCCTGCTTCGAAAGAACAATCCGCCAGCATCACGAGCCAGCATCTGCAATGTTTCTGGCCTGAAACTGGTCATCACCACTTTTCCATTTTCATCGCGCTTGACTCCGTCTCCAGCCTCTCCTGCAGGAATCACAACGGGCTGACGCATGCCAACCCCTATCACAAAAAGATGAATCCCTGCCTCTTTCAACGACTGAACCGCCTCCCGTACCTCTCCTGCATGATCCTCACCGTCACTCAGCAGCACCACAATCTTCTCCCCTTTTACCCCTGAAGCCACGCCGCGTTCCGATTGTGGCTCAAGAAGGTCACCAGCAAGCTGAAAAGCGGCACGAAAAGAGGTGCCCTGCTCTTCGATAAGGTCAGGTGAAGCCATGCCAAGCAGAGCATCAAATGCCTCCTGATCCCTCGTGAGTGGGCACTGAACGAGAGGACTCGCAGCAAAAAGAAGAAGAGCTCTCCGTCCACCCGAAACCGTACGACTGATCGTCAAAATCTCCTGTTTCGCCTGTCCGAGACGATCCGGAAGCACATCCCTTGCACTCATACTCCGGGAAACATCAAGCATAAAAACAATATCGGCACCTTTACGCAATACAGGCCGTCCTCCACTGCAAAACCGTGGACCCGTCATGGCAAACAGCAGTAACGCAATGCCGCAAAAGAGTATCACTTTTTTTACCACCACAGCCCTCATCGACACACCACGCATCATACCATCAGCCACCAGGTGCCCTACAACGGCCTCACGCGCCAAACGCAGTCTCATGAGCCCATAGCCCAAAATCAGGGCAAGTGGCATTAAAAAAAGCAAATAACCAATATTTTCAGGCCAGGCAAAACACATCGGCACGCTCCTCTATCATCAGCATTTCAATATCCATAAGCTATGGTATCCTGAGAAGTCGGGTATTCGACAACACCGCCTCCAAAAAAAGCAGCACAAGTGCCAGTTGCAGAAACTGAAAAAACAACCCTGAACGGTGCTCCATAATCGGCCCGGCAAGCCGTTTTTTTTCGAGACGATCAATGGCTCGGATTGTTTCATCAAATGCTGCCGAATCCTCAACCCTGAAATAGCCGCCGCCAGTCGTTCGGGCAATCCCCTGAAGCGACTCCTCATCCTTTGGTGACTGAGTCCTGCTCTCCCCGGATGGATCACTGCGCTCTTCAACCTTAAAGCCGGCATCTATGACATAAATCCTGATCCCACTCCGGGCAGCAATTCCTGCAGCCGTTGCGGGCCCAATCTCGCCTGCATTATTTTCACCATCCGTTACAAGAAGAAGTACCTTGTGCAACGACTCCGATGCCTTGAGCCGGTTGACCGCAATGAGAATTGCCGAACCAATTGCCGTCCCATCCTCCTGTATCACCCGGGATGAAAGATGGTCAAGCAGCATGGCCAGTACCTCATGATCGAGCGTCAACGGACATTGTGTATAACCCTTTCCCCGAAAGACAACAAGACCAATCCGGTCATTTGAACGGCGCAATACAAAGCTGCTGGCAACCTCTCGCGCCGCATCAAATCTGCTTTTACCACCAAAATCACTCTGAAGCATTGATTCCGAAATATCAAGTGCCAGCATCACGTCAATGCCCTTCGATTCAGCTTCAGTCTGACGAACAAGGAGATAAGGGCCCGCAAGCGCCAGCACAGAGAGCACAAGAGCGCCCCCCCGCAGCCATTGCGGCAACTGACACAACCAGCGGCGAGCTTCAAACCCGGAATCCCTCAAACGTTCAAGCGCCGGAAAAAAAATTGCAGGAGCGCTGTCAGGACGTTCCAGACGACCCCGTAACCAGACGGCAAAAGCAAAAAGTGGCAACAGCAGCAACCACCAGGGTTCCGCCACTTCAAGACGAGGTATGTGGGAAAACCACTCCTGCATAGGCACAATTCGTTTGTCTAAAAAAATACAAAATCAGCCGCAAACCAGCAGATGCATAAAAAATCTTCCAATCAAAAAAAATGCCCAGCCCACTCACTCATGCTTCCTCGATCAGGAAAACCGCTTCCCTGACAGCTCTGTCCAGTGCGCTGCAGTATACGTTATTATTGTATCTCTTTGAAAATTCTGCTCAGGCAAGGGAGTACGGAGCGGTGCACAGAAAAACAAAATATCTCTCTCAATTCAGCATCACCCTGGTACAACCCCGTTTCAGGGAGAATAAATCTGATCAAAAACGCCACCATCGCCAAAGTGGGTTTTCTGGGCAGTACGCCAGTTTCCGAACACCTCTTTCAGCGCAAAGAGCTTGATCTTTACAAAGTTTGATGAATATTTTTCAAGTATTGCCGGATTGCGAGGCCGACAAAAGTTCTGCGCAATAATCTCCTGTGCCCGAGGTGTATAAAGAAAGCTTAAATAGGCTTCAGAAAGCTTTCGGGTACCATGTTTTGCAACGTTTTTATCCACAACGGCCACGGGTGGTTCAGCAAGAATACTGACGGCTGGAGCAACAATTTCGAACTTATCCGCTCCAAACTCTTTGAGAATCAGGTGCGCTTCAGACTCCCATGTCAGAAGCACATCACCAAGTCCTCGCTGCACAAATGTCATGGTTGAACCACGGGTTCCGGTATCAAGCACCGGGACATTACTATACAATGCCCTTACAAACTTTTTTGCCTCCTCTTTCGAACCTCCCTGTTTTTCTTTATAGCCCCATGCAGCCAGATAGTTCCACCGGGCAGCACCAGAGGTTTTCGGGTTCGACGTAATGACCGATACACCAGGTTTAACCAGATCGTCCCAACTCCTGATCTGTTTCGGATTTCCCTTCCGTACCACGAAAAGGATGGTGGAGGTAAATGGCGCGCTGTTTAAAGCGAACCTCTTCTGCCAATGTGGCGAAAGAAGTTTTTGATCAGCAATGGCATCAATATCGATAGCAAGTGCCAGCGTCACCACATCAGCCTCCTCAAGACCCTGAATGACTGACCGCGACTGCTTTGCGGATCCTCCATGCGACTGGTTAAGGATTACCGTCTGACCGGTTTTCTTTTTCCAGTATTGAGCAAACGCCACATTTTCATTGATGTAGAGCTCCCGTGAAGTATCATAAGAGACATTCAACAGCGTTACACCTCCTCCGGTTGCGCATGAAACGGTTCCCGGAACTCCAGAGAGCACAAAAAACAGTACAGGGAGTGCCAATTTTCTTATCAAGTGACGTATCATAATCTTTCGCATTACAATAACAAAAAATTGGTCAAAAAGTACGAACAGGCCGAACCGACAAACGCTCAGTCTTGGGCACAACCTCCTGCAAGCCATTCAAAAACTGCTGGCTAAAGGCCGATTTTTGATCATACTCAGTCGAACTCCAGTATCTGTCATCTGAAAAGCCACCGATGAGAGCTTTAGAGAGACATATCCTGTTCAGCTCATCCTTGTCGGGCAAATGCCAGTCGTTAAAACCATTTTCCTCCAGCCGGTCACATGCTCCGTATGCATCAGTCCAATTGACGCTGGCCGAAAGATTCTCTTTGGCCACAATGAGCCCATGCTGTATTGATACTCTTGAACCCGATTCAGCCGACCGTTGAAGAAAGGCAATGTCTCCTCGCGCCTCTCCCCGATTTTTTAACGGTGACGCAAGCAACAATAGCGGGAGGAAGAAAATGTCCACAATCAATAAAAGCATGATCTCCAGACTGTGACCGTACTTTTTTATAAATACCTCCATGATAATGCCAATAATTTATTAAAAATATTCTATTCGTAATCTGATGCAACAAACACTCATCGTTACCTGGAACCGTTATGAGCATCACGTTCGATGGCAGCAATACCTGCTCCAGTTCCGGATGATACGCTTCCTGGCTCCACCCAGTCACCATAAAGATTCCCGCAAAACTTGTCAGATGCCATTTTGAGATGAGACCAGTAAAGATGCTCCGACATCTTCGTTTCTCCGGAAATCATGACCTCTTCCGCACTCTTTTTGAAATCTTCTTTATCTTGCGGAAAAAGGTAGATGACAATGCCTCCACCATACTCATCGCCAACTTTCAAGGCTCGCGCCTGAGAGAGTGGTGAAACAATCAGCAAACCAAAACCCAAAAGCAGCAATAGCCTCACTGACCGGAAAATCAATATTTTTGCCTCACATATCATAATTTTATACTCCGTTTTCTTTTGCAAGACATCAATGACCGTCATTAATGCGTTTCGGATATGCCCGGCATCTGACGACCGAGGCGCTTCAATTTTCAGCGTTTCAGGATCCTGATCGCAGCAGCACGCTTTTCGGACTCATCAGCAGCAACCGTCTCACCTGTTTTACGATAGATGATCGCCAAATGTTCAAGAAGAGTGGCAACATTCTGGTCAAGAGGGCCGAGAGCCTTCTCAACAATCGCGAGTGAACGTCTTGTTAATGCCTCGGCTTCGGCATAACGACGCTCATCCGAGTATAACTCGGCAAGATTCATTACACTCACCGCTACTTTTTGGTGATCCTGACCAAAAAACTTCTCTCGAATCGCAAGGGATTGAAGAAAAAGGGGCTCAGCCTCGGCGTACCGGCCCTGTACCTTATACAGTAACGCAAGGTTATTCAGGGTAACGGCCACTTCTGGATGGTCAGTACCAAAAACCCTCTCCAGAATGGGAAGAGCTGTCAGAAAAAGGGGCTCAGCCTTCACATTGCAGCACTGAATATAGTAGAGCCGTCCAAGGTTATTCAATGTCGTTGCAACTTCAGGATGAGCGGGGCCGAGAGCCTTCTGCTGGAGAGCAAGTGCACGTATGTAAAGTGGCTCGGCCAGAGCCAGACGACCCTGGGCCTGATAGAGAGCCGCAAGATTATTCAAACTGAGGGCAACATCCGGATGATCCAGACCAAGGACCTCCTCACGAATAGCGAGCGCTCGCAAAAAGAGCGGCACGGCTTCTCGATAGCGGCCTTGAGCAGCATAAAGAACGGCAAGATTATTCAGGCTTCTTGCAACATAAGGATGATCAGAACCAAAAATTCTCTCCCGGATTGCCTCTGCTCGAAGGTAAAGAGGCTCAGCATCGGCAAAGTTGTTTTGAGTGCTGTACAGCCATGCAAGATTATTCAGACTTCTTGCAACATTGGGGTGAGCGGCACCAAACACCTTCTCCCGGATAGCCAGTGCTCTACGGTACAGAGGCTCAGCGTCGGCATACCGACCCAGCAAACTAAAGAGTTCAGCCTGATTATCGAGGCTCTCGGCAACCAGAAAATGATTCGCTCCAAAATCCGCCTCCCTGAAAAGCCGTGACTGTCTGTAAAGAGATTCTGCCTCTGTATAACGGCCACAGGCGACATAAATTCCTCCAAGATTATTCATGCAGGTTGCCCTGTCGGGTTGAGCCGAACCGGCAATTTTTTCACGCATGACCAGAGCCTGCCTTGAATACGTTTCGGCCTCTGCATATCGGCCCATGGTATAGTAAAAACCGGCAAGGGCATTCAAACTCACTACGGCCTGAAGAGTCTCGGTAGCGACAATGTTTTTCCTGATCGAAAGAGTACTGAGAAAGAGTGGCTCAGCCTCAACATATTTCCCTTGCGTTTTATAGAGTTCAGCAAGGTTGGTTAAACTGGCGGCGACATCGGGGTGAAAGAGAGCAAAATGTTTCTGCCTGATTACCAGCGTACGCTGATAAAGCGGTAATGCATCGGCGTACCTGGCTTGCGCAAAATAGATACCTGCAAGATTATTGAGACTCGTTGCCACATCAGGATGTGCAGATCCCAGTGATTTCTCACGAATCGCCAGTGCTTTTTTAACAAGGGGTTCAGCATCTGCATACCGGCCCATACTTTTATACAACTCCGCAAGGTTGTTCAGGCATGTTGCATTCTCAAGTTGTTCCGGCGATGCAAGTTTCTCACAAATTGAGAGCGCTCGTCTATAAAGCTTCCCGGCATCCGCGTAACGCCCCTGGGTAACGTAAAGCCCTGCAAGATTGTTCAGAAGCGTGACGATCTGCGTGCGCTGAAACAGCTTTGTGTCCGGGAAATTATCATGAATGGCAACCGCACGCAAATAGAGCGGCTCTGCCTCTGCGTATTGACCCTGGAGAGCATAGAGTCTCGCAATATTGTTCAGAATCGATGCGACATAGGGGTGATCCAAGCCAAAGGCCTCTTCAAGAATGGCGAGCGCCCTCCGGTAGAGAGGCGCAGCCTCGCCGTAACGCCCCTGAGTGGTATATAACTCCGCCAGATTGTTCAAACTCGTAGCCACATCAGGATGCGCTGAACCAAGAGATTTCTCACGAATTGCCAGTGCCCGGCAGAAAAATGGCTCAGCCGAAGCATATTGAGCACGAAAATAGTAACACCCCGCCAGGTTATTCAGACTTAATGCAAAATCAATCGAATCCGGATCTGCTCTCTTTTCTGCCCTCGCTACCTCTTTTTTCGCCTTCATAAGGGCACGAAAACCAACATCGCCACGAAACCGCAACGGAGCCGCCACTGCAGCAGATGCGATGAGAGAGAAGAGCAGCACCACCGAAAAAGAGGCAACAATACTCTGCTGCCACGCTCTCGCGCTGGCGGACAGAGATACCCTCTCATCAGAGAACCCTTTCAAAAGGTCAGACATGGAACAAAAGGCTTTTGGTTTGCATCATTCAACAAGTGCTCCCTTACAAAAAAATGACCATGCAAACGCGGCATACCACTAAAAAACAGAACAAATACAACTCAAATATACCCAAAAAAAAACGCCATCCGAGCTTGACAAAAAAAAGTAGCGAGGATTTCAATAACTCATTGGACAACCAAATCTACCCATCAGCCTTGGGTGCACGGGCAGAACGAATCACTTCTGAAGCTTTTTTGAGTGACTGGCGTGACTCTTCAACATCAGGATGACAATCGGCAAATTTGACGAGGTCGGCCTGCTTGAGAAGATTCATGATACTTTCAAATCCTGCGACACCAATCTTTTTCAAATCACGCTCAATCTCTTGCGTAACCGCTTCGAGTGCACTGATTCGATAGTGGTTTTCAAGAAAAGAGCGCATAATATTACTGAGTTCCTCATAGCATTCATGCGGAGGCATCCCGGCTGAAAGACTTGAACCAAGTTTTCGAAGCTTCCGCTGGGCAACCTGTCCAGAATCAACCCGCTCAGCACTGTTGCGTACCTTGCGTTTAAGCAGAAAAAGCAACAGAAGCACCATACCAGCAACACCGAACACTCCAGCAACGACGCTCATCATCAGAAGAGAGGGAATCGAAGGTTTAAGAGGTGGCTTGAGTGGACGGAGTTCACGCATGGAGGAGTCGGTAAGCGTTCGAACAAAAAGTGAGGCCGAGGGAGTATAAGGAACTCTTTTTGTTACCCTTCCCCGCAGATCCCGAAATACCACGGTAAAGGATGGAAGAGTCTGATGACCACGCCCAAAGACGGCAAGTTCAAGCTCAAACTCCTCCTTTCCCGCTCCAGTAAGAGAGAATGAGGATGAGTGTTTCCGGCGGATCAGCTCAAAAGAGTGGCTGGCAAGGGAGTCGCTCCGGTCGAACCCTTCAAGTGCAGCCACCTCTTTCTCTGAATGACGAACCGAAATCAAACAACGAACACGATCGCCGACAAGAGCGCTGTCGGGAATCACCCTCACCGTTATCCTGGGCAACACATCTCCTTCCGCACCGAAGAGTGAAGATGAATGTTTCATCGGGAAGAGGAAAAGCAGCAGAAAAAGAAGCCACTTTTGAAGCCCGACCCTCTGCAATTCAAAGCTTGCGTTCACGATTCCGGAAAAAAGAGTTGAGATCGGCGGTAAAAGAGCGATCCGTATCAAGAAAAACCGAGTCTATGCGCATTCGCCGGAGCCGCTGACGGAGCTCGTCATGCTGCCGCAACTGCTCCCGCCGATAGCGCTCAATTTCCAGGCGGCTTCCGCCATCAAGCGTGATGCGCATGCCTGTTTCCGGCTCTTCAAGGTCAAGCAGAGCGCTGAGGGGCAGCGCCTTGTCAAGCGGGTCACTAATGTGCACAAGAATAAAATCGTGACGGGTATTGAGCAACTTCATCCCTTTTTCATAATCACTATCAACAAGATCAGTCAAAAGAAAAATAATCTCCTGCCGCTTGCGGGTATAGCGGATAAAGGAGAGAGCAGCCCCGATATTGGTAGTACGGCTCCTGGGCTTCAGACGCACAAGTTCTTCAAGAATCACCAGCACATGATAACGACCTTTTCGGGGGGGAATATAGGTTTCAACCCGATCGGTAAAAACCAGAAGACCTACCTTGTCGTTGTTCTGGAGTGCGCTGAAGGCAAGCACGGCACACACTTCAAGGGCAAGATCTTTTTTGCTCTGCTTCCTGCTACCGAAAAGCATTGATGCGGAGCCATCAACAACAAGCAAAAGGCTCCGCTCCCGCTCCTCGGTAAAGAGCTTGACATAGAGTTCATGCTTCCGGGCGGAGGTATTCCAGTCAATGGAGCGAACATCGTCGCCGTACTGGTATTCACGAACATTGCTGAACTCGATACCCTTCCCCTTGAACGAGGAGTGGTATTCGCCGCTGAACAGCTCGCTGGCCATGCGTTTCGAGCGAATTTCAACCCGCCTTATAATATTCTGAAGCTCTTTCAAACGCTCCTCACTCCTTTCCATAGCTCTCTTTGTGCTCATGGTATGGCCGTCAAAGTTATGGAACCTGAACATGCTGCAGGATTTGCCGGATAATATCATCAGGTTTGATATTGTCGGCCTCAGCTTCATACCCCGGTCGTATACGATGGCGGAGGGTATCGTAGGCAATCGCCTTGACATCCTCCGGGGTTATATAAGCCCGCTGCTGAAGAAAGGCATGCGCCTTGGCCGCAAGAAGAAGAAATATCGAGGCCCTCGGAGAGGCACCATACTCAATCATTGCTTCAAGATTGGCCATGCCATATTTCTCGGGTTTTCTGGTAGCAACAACAAGATCAACAATATATCGCTGCACTCTCTGATCGACATAAATCCTGTCAATCAAAGCCCTTGCTCTCGAAATATCGTGAGGCTGCACGACAGGTATGACCGGCACCTTGCTGGCTGTGGTGGCCGATTGCACCATGATCTCAAGCTCCTCTTCGTATGAGGGATAATCAACAAGAATCTTCATCATAAACCGGTCAACCTGCGCTTCCGGAAGAATATAGGTTCCTTCATGTTCAATGGGATTCTGGGTCGCCAGCACCATGAAAGGCTCCTGCAAGAGAAAGGTCTGGTTACCGATTGTTACCTGATGCTCCTGCATAGCCTCCAGCAGTGCAGACTGTACCTTGGCTGGAGAACGGTTGATTTCATCGGCAAGAATGACGTTGGCAAAGACCGGACCCTTGCGGGGGTAGAACTCCATGTCTTTGGGATTGTAGATCATTGTACCAATGAGGTCAGCGGGCAACATATCCGGCGTAAACTGGATGCGCTGAAACTTGAGGTCCATTGCGGAGGCAAAAGTCCTGATAATAAGTGTTTTGGCAAGTCCCGGCACACCCTCAAGCAGAATATGACCATTAACAAGCATGGCAATAAAAATCCTCCTGATCACCTCATGCTGACCAATAATGCGTTTCGCAAGCTGCTCCTGCGCCATTTCAAGAAAACGGGAAGCCTCCGTTATCTGTGCTCCAAGCTCTTCCAGTTCTACTGCATGCTGCATGACACATCCTCTCTTCTGCTTGTTAATGAAACCGGCCCAATGGTCTGTCATAAACACAAATTCCGACATCGGCGGGGAGCACGGCATAATTATCAATTTTCAAATCCATACTCCTGCGGCCCTAATTCTCAAGCTTTTTTGAAAAAGCCCCTGAAGCCAAATACCACCATGGCAAACCCTCCTGCCAGCACCGACCAGGCATTAACGTCAGGGAAGGTGGAGTCAAAGCTATAAACGAGACCGAAAACGGGTGCAAAAATAAACATGAGGTTTGCCCCAATGAGGATCAAAAGCACATGAAGTGCGCTTACCTTCTCGCGCAGTTTGCTATTATTGACCGGATTGTTAGCTTTGCCCATAGTTCTAAAGAAAAAATTATACCATGAATATTTTAGGCATTGAAACGAGTTGTGACGAAACGTCCGCAGCCGTGCTTTGCAACGGAGAGGTACAATCGAATGTGGTCAGTTCGCAACGCTGTCACACACTCTTCGGCGGCGTCGTACCAGAACTGGCTTCACGAGAACACGAACGGCTTATAGTTGCAATTGTGGACGCTGCCGTGAAAGAGTCTAATATAAGAAAAAATGAGCTGGATGTCATAGCCGCGACCGCCGGTCCGGGATTAATTGGCGCCGTCATGGTAGGCCTCTCTTTTGCCCAAGGCATGGCATACGCTCTCAAAATCCCCCTTGTGCCGGTTAACCACATCGAAGCCCATATCTTTTCGCCCTTTATCAATGAAGGAACCTCTCATGCCGCCCCTGAAGGAAGATTTGTTTCGCTGACGGTTTCAGGTGGCCACACCCTCCTCTCTCTGGTGGAGCAGGATCTCTCCTACAAAGTTATTGGCCGGACACTTGACGATGCTGCCGGAGAGGCTTTCGACAAAACCGGCAAGATGCTTGGCCTCCCCTATCCAGCAGGCCCGGTGATTGACACACTTGCCAAAATGGGCGATCCTGCCTTTCACCTCTTTCCCCGTGCGCTCACCTCAGCATCGCAGAGCAGTAAAAATTACCAGGGAAATTTTGATTTCAGCTTTTCCGGTCTGAAAACCTCTGTACTCACCTGGCTGCAGAAACAGAGCCCGGAATATATCGAAGTGCATAAGGCTGATATTGCCGCATCAATCCAGGCGGCCATCGTCGACGTACTGGTCGAAAAAACCATTGCTGTCGCACGCAACCAGAGAATCAGGGCAGTTGCAATGGCTGGTGGAGTGAGTGCCAACTCAGCCTTGAGAAAAGCGATAAAAGAGGCTTGCGATAAAGCGGACATAACACTGTATGTTCCAGACGCCCTCTACTCAACCGACAACGCAGCCATGATCGCCACACTTGCCGATCTAAAACTCTCCCGAGGAATGAAGGCTGAACGCACGTACAATAATGCACCTTACGCAAGCTTTACCGCCGGAGCAAGGAGGGCGTGATTGAAATAGTTCCATAAATACATTACATTGCAGTTCTCGAACCAGGTGCGTTACGTTTTTTTAATATCTACGACAATACCATGCTGAACACTCTACTCTCACTACTACTCTTTACACCTCCCGTTGTTCCAGGCCAGGCTCCACCCAATCCACTCATTCAGATTGTCCCGCTGGTACTTATCTTTATTGTTTTTTACTTTTTCATGATCCGTCCCCAGCAGAAAAAGCAGAAGGATCGCGAAAAAGTTCTTGACAGTCTGAAAAGAGGTGACAAGGTTATCACCATAGGCGGTGTTCATGGTACCATTGCAGGAATCGATACGGAGAAGAAAACCGTTCTTGTCCAGGTCAATGAATCCACAAAAATCACTTTTGACCGCACAGCCGTTGCCAATATCGAAAAACAGGAAACCGGCGATAAACTCACGACCAAGGAATGAGAGGTATCATGCAACCAGCAGCAGCAAAATTGGTACTGGAAAACGGATCGGTCTATAACGGTACCGCATTCGGCCATATCGGGGAAACAACCGGAGAAGTGGTTTTTAATACATCACATACCGGATACCAGGAAATTCTCACCGATCCCTCTTATGCTGGACAGATGGTGATGATGACCTATCCACTGATAGGAAACTACGGCATAAACCCGACGGATAACGAATCAGAAAAAATATGGGCATCGGCCTTCATTGTCCATGAAGTGTCACGCATTCACAGCAACTTCGAGGCCACCGAGAGTCTCGACTCTTGCCTCAAAAGAGCGGGTGTCATGGGGCTTGCGGGTATTGATACACGAAAGCTTGTGCGCGAAATCCGAGAAAAAGGTGCCATGAGAGGCGTTATCTCCGCTCTTGAAACAAATGAGGATATACTGAGGGAGAAGGCTCTTCACAGCCCTGAAATGAGTGGCCGCGATCTGGTCAAAACCGTTACAACCAGTGAGAATTATACCCTCGATCGTGAGGATGCCCGCTACCATGTTGCAGCATTCGACTACGGGATTAAAACCAATATCCTTCGGATGCTGCAGGAGGCTGGGTGCCGGGTGACCGTCCTCAAGGCCGAAACAACGGCGAACGAAGTGCTCAGGCTCAACGTGGACGGAGTCTTTCTCTCCAACGGCCCAGGCGATCCTTCAGCCGTCGGTTATGCCATTGAGACCATCAGGCAACTTATCGACTATAATCGCACAACAAGGCCGCTGCCGATCTTCGGAATCTGCCTCGGCCACCAGTTACTCTCCCTGGCATTCGGCGCAGAAACCTATAAACTGAAATTCGGCCACCACGGCAGCAATCACCCGGTGAAAAATCTCGCAAGCAAAAGGATAGAGATAACATCACAGAATCACGGTTTTGCGGTTACCATGGAGTCACTGCCTGAAGAGCTTGCAATGACCCATCTCAACCTCTACGACACGACCATTGAGGGGGTAAAGCACAAAAAGCTTCCCTGCTTTTCGGTACAGTATCACCCGGAAGCGGCACCAGGACCGCACGATTCGCACTACCTCTTTGAAGAGTTCACCTCACTTATGGATTTAACCCAACCCATTATTCTGACGAGATGAAAAAAAGATTATTTACACCAGGGCCTACCCCGGTACCCGAAAATGTCATGCTTCGCATGGCTGCTCCGATTATCCATCACAGGAACCCGGAATTCATGGAAATTTTGACCAGGGTTCACGAGGATCTCAAGTATCTTTTCAGAACGACCCAGCCAGTCGTTGTACTCAGTTGTTCGGGCACTGGCGGTATGGAGGCGACAATTTCAAGCCTCTTCAAACAGGGCGACAAAGTCATCACCGTCAATGCTGGCAAGTTTGGCGAGCGATGGGGAGAGCTGGTACGAATCTTTACCGGCAACTGCGTTGAGGAGAAGGTCGCATGGGGTTCGGCCATTCAGCCAGAACGGCTTGCTGAGCTGCTCAAAGAGCACCCGGATGCCAAAGGCGTCTGCCTCACCCATTCAGAAACATCAACCGGCACTGCCGCCGACATCCAGACCCTCAGCGCCCTGATTCGCGAACACTCAGATGCACTTGTCGTGGTTGACGGAATTACTGCAGTCGGGGCTCACGAATTTCATTTTGACGACTGGGGGGTAGATATCTGTATCACCGGTTCACAAAAAGGACTCATGATGCCGCCGGGACTCGCTCTGGTAGCCGTTTCAGAACGGGCGCAGGACATCATCAAGGGGCAAAACATGACGCAATATTACCTGAGCCTGAAACACGCCCTCAAGGCTCATGCTGGCGACGATACCCCTTTCACACCGGCCGTTTCGCTTGTCATCGGCCTCGACGAAGCATTGCAGATGATAAAGGCAGAAGGCATTGAGAATATCTGGAAACGCCACGAAAGTCTTGCAAACGCCTGCCGTCAAGGGTGCAATGCACTTGGTATGAAGCTCTTCAGCAACTCACCATCGTTCGCCGTCACTCCAGTATGGCTCCCCGAAGGGGTAAAATGGTCAGCATTTAACAAGGCTCTGAAAAACAGCAACGGCATAACGGTTGCCGCAGGCCAGGATGACTATAAAGACAAGATTTTCCGTATCTCTCATCTTGGTTTTTATGATGAACTCGACATGCTAACCGTCATCGGCGGTATTGAACGGGCATTAAAAGAGATCAACTTCCCGTTTGAAACCGGTGCTGGCGTCAGCGCTGTACAGAAAGCATTTCTCGGCAACTGAGCCTCGGGAGAGCTTTCGCCATGATTCTCCTGCACACCCTCCTGCTTGTTTTTGCACTCGCACCTTCAATGCAGGAGATGTTCGGGGAGTACCGTTTGCAGCTCAAAGCCGATGCACTCTATGAGCATCGAGCATACAGCGAAGCAGAGAGTGCGTTCAGACAAATTGCAGCCCTGCCCGCACAAAAAGGCAGCGCCTCGGCCAGCTTCAATCTTGCCTGCGCCCTCTACATGCAAAAAAAATATCCTGCATCAGCCACACTCTTCTCTCTCTCCGCAAAACCCGGCGGCACGCCACAAAAGATGAAAGTGCAGGCGATCTTCAACGAAGGCAATGCGCTCGCCATGAGAGCGATAGGAAGCAGCAGAAAAACAGAAAAACAGCTCCTTTTTCGCCAATCACTCAATAGTTTCAGGGCGGTACTCTTGACCGACCCGGGGGAGAATGACGCAAAAATCAATTATGAAATTGTCCGCCGTTACCTTGATGAACTTGAGACTCCAAAGCAGAGCCCCTCAAGCCAGGAAAAAAAGAGCTCTCTTCCCCCACCCTCCGGCATCAGCCAGGATACCGCAGAACGACTGCTTGAAAACGCCCGACTGGAGGAATCCGCACTAATGCAGCACCTTCCCCATACAGGCCAATCTGCTTCGCAAGGCAAAAAAAACAATCAGGACTGGTAAAGCTGAAATGCGTTCACAAAAAAAAGTAGTGCTGGTTTTTCTTCCATCGGAAAGTGGTGTTGACGGAGCGCGGTCACTCTACGGCGAGCATGAGAGCAATCCTCTGTTCAACTGGTTCAACCGTTCGATCAGAACCATGATCAAGCGGAGCCAGTTTGCCATTCCTCCGCTCTCGCTCATGATCCTTAGCTCTCTTGAGGTAGCGGGAGTCGAGCAATCGATCTGCGACATGCGCTTTGAAGAATTTCCCTTTCATCAAAGCTGGGATCTGGTTGGCATCAGCGTCCAGACCGGAATGGCCAAACAGGCCTTTGCCCTTGCCGACAAACTCCGTTCTGCCGGGATCGCTGTTGTACTCGGAGGAGCACATGTCACACTCTTCGCCGATTCATGCAGGCCCCACGCCGATATTCTTGTACTTGGAGAGGCAGATGACCTCTGGAAAGAGCTGCTTGCTGACCTTGCCGCAGGCACCCTCAAGCCGCTCTATCAATCCGGCAGCTTTCCCGATCTTGGCATTTCAAGGCCTGTCAGTAAAGAATCGCTGATAATAAACCGCTACTTTACAACGAACCTGATTCAGACGGGAAGAGGGTGCCAATACACCTGTGACTTCTGCAACGTACACCTGCTGAACGGCCGCAGCCTGCGCAGAAGAGCGATTGCCGACGTGGTCAGTGAGGTTGAACGATTTCAACAGCATGACCGAAGAATCTTCTTTTTTGTCGATGACTCCATCAATGCCGACCCACTCTATGCCCGGGAACTCTTCCGTCAGCTCACTCCCCTGAAGATCCGCTGGTTCGGACAGGCAACAACAACCCTCGGTCAGCAGCATGAGTTGCTTGAGACCTTTGCTCGTTCAGGATGCCAGGCGCTTTTGGTTGGCATAGAGAGCATTGAAACAAAAAGCCGCAGCGCCCATAAAAAGAACCAGAACAGGGCCGGTGAACTTGCCGGAGCAATTCAATCTATCCGGGCTGCCGGAATAAGCCTTTACGGAAGCTTTATTTATGGCCTTGACGGCGATACGCTCAATACTCCTGCGGCAATTCTTGATTTCATCAAGGAAACACAACTCGACGTACCAGGAATCAATATTCTGCGACCGACTCCAGGAACACAGGTATTTGAAAGGCTTCGCCAGGAAGGAAGGCTGCTCTTTGATCCCCTTGACGTCACCGCATACCGTTACTCCTTTGGCCAGGAGATGCTCTACAAGCCAAAAAACATTCCACTCGACGCCTTTATCGAAAGCTACTCCACCCTTACCCGGCAAGTGTTCAACGTTAAAAATGCCATTATCAGAGGCTTTGCAGCCCCAAGAGCAAAAAGTGCGGTGATGCTCTTCAATCTCTTCTACACCCATCTCTACAGCCTCTCCCGCCATGACCTGCGCTGTCAGCTTGAAACAAAAGAGAACGAAAAAACCATTTTGCCATACGCCAAATAATTTTTAAACTGTACGACAATATTATTGACCCATACCCGGTACAACACTCTAAACTTTTATAAAACAATGACCATGAAGCCGTTCCTCCCTTTTTTGACCGTGACTCTCCTGTTCCTCAGTGCCTGCGGCCTCGAAAAACCACCAGCCTCACTAAAGTTTCCTGATGCCAAGGGAGATGCTGCACCGGTTGCTGTAACTACTGCGCCAGCGGCTGAGGTGCCCTCAGACCCGAAACTTGCGGCAGGTAAAGTGGTCTATGATGCCAACTGTGCCGCATGTCACGACGCAGGTATGATGGGTGCGCCGAAACCCGGAGACGTAGCCGCATGGGCTCCACGTATTGCACAGGGTGCAGAGGTGATGACGAAAAATTCTATCACAGGCTTCACCGGCAAGGCTGGCATGATGCCCGCAAAAGGTGGCAACACCAGTTTGACCGACGAAGAGGTAACCAATGCTGTTGCCTTCATGGCCGACAAGTCAAAAGGTTCAAGTGCTGCAACCCCGTCAGCGGCAGCTCCAGCAGTCGCTGACGGTAAAGCGGCCTATGATGCGAGTTGTGCCACATGTCACGACTCCGGCATGATGGGCGCTCCGAAACCAGGAGACAAAGCAGCATGGGCTCCACGTATTGCTCAAGGGAACGCCCTGCTTCTGAGCCATGCCACCGATGGATTCAAGGGCAAGGGAGGCATGATGCCGGCAAAAGGCGGAAATGCCGCGCTTACCGGTGCAGAGATATCGAGTATCGTCACCTATATGGTCGACAAATCGAAGTAAACTGCAAAACTCTTTTTAACGGGCGGGAACTGGCCTGATCAGTTCCCGCTTTTTGTCTGAAAACCAGGCAAAAAGTTAAAATATCCCCCCTCACATTTGGATTGGTCACTTTTTTTTTGTAATTAACAATTGTATACAGCACAACCGCACTCGGCACAACTGTACACAAACACAAGCAAAAAAATACCAGCGCGTCATCCCAATAAACCTTAACGAGGAGTAACCCCCGATGTCCCGTTTTATTTCAACCGCAATTTGTGCACTTTTTCTCTGTTCAATCTGTTCAACCAAAGCTTCCGCAGCAGGAGATGTTGTTAAAGGGAAAGCCGTTTACGACACCAATTGCGCGCTCTGCCACACAAGCGGAATGGCTGGCTCACCGAAAGTAGGTGACAAGGTTGCATGGAAAACCCGCATTAAACAGGGAGAAGCTGTACTGACCACCCATGCGATCAAAGGCTTCAAAACCCCCGGCAGCACCGGTATGGCAATGATGCCAAAAGCAGGCAAACCAAATCTCAGTGACAAAGATATCAACAACGCCGTCGCTTACATGATCAAAAGTTCAAAATAGAGGACGGGCACTCTGTTTTTGCTGCAAAAGAGACAAAAAAAACCAAATACAATAACGAAGAAATACATCTGTCGTATATTCATCATGTTCATGTTTTGGGTATCACAACAGACTTGCTTCATGCTAAACACATTAAACCGGAGTATCCCTATGTCCCGTTTTATTTCCACCGCACTTTGTGCACTGTTTCTCTGTTCAATCTGCTCCACTGTAGCATCAGCCAGCGACAATGTACCTGGTAAAGACATCTACGATGCAACCTGTTTTGTATGTCATAATACCGGTTTTAACAACGCACCGAAACTGGGCGACAAGACAGCATGGGCACCGCGTATCGCAGCAAATAAGCTTGTCGAAAATGCCATAAATGGATTAAACTCAATGCCGGCAAGAGGCGGTGACGCAACTCTGACCGATGCCCAGATCAGCGACGTCGTGAACTACATGGCTGGGCAGGGTAAATAAGCCACTCTCCGTTATTACAATTGAAAAGGCGGGCCATTCCCCCGCCTTTTGTACGTTCCCGCCAGCCACTCCCCGTAGATGCCTTCATCAGAGAAATTTGACCGTAGCGATGCTGCATGCTTGAAAATCGGCTAAAAAAGTGTAACTACAGGTAGAGTAAGGTTTGTACACCAAAATTTGTTTTATAATGAAGAACCATCTTCGTCTTGGCTTTATCGGAACAGGAAGAATTGCCCGCGCACTTATTGCTGGCCTCAGCAAGAGAGAGCACACGGTTATCACCGGCTTTGACAAGGAACCGACCGCACTTTCCTCCATTGCTGCCGATTACCCTCTACGGCCCTGCCTCTCAGTTGAGGAGGTTGCGCTGAGCGCACAGGTTATCATCCTTGCCGTTAAGCCCTACCAGATGGAGGAGGTACTCGGGGCGCTGAAAGCGTCACTCACCACCAACCACCTGCTCATCAGCGTTGCCGCAGGAATTTCATCGGAATTTATCCAAAAAAACGCTGGCGAAAGCATAAAGGTGATCAGGGTAATGCCCAATACTCCAGCCTTTGTTGGCGAAGGAATGACCGCGCTGTGCCGGGGCGCAATGGCCTCAGATGAGGATATTCTTCTTGCTTCTGAACTTTTCCGCTCCATTGGCCGCATCGCCATTCTTGATGAGGTGCAGATGGATGCGGCAACTGCCCTTTCCGGCAGCGGACCAGCCTACATGTTTCATATTCTTGACTCTCTGGCCGCAGGGGGAGTGCAATGCGGCCTTTCACGCGAGGAGGCACTGCTTCTTGGCGCACAAACCATGATTGGAGCGGCAACAATGGTGCTTTCCGGGCGAAAGGGGCCTGAAGAACTCAAGCAGGAGGTCACAACGCCAGGCGGAACAACTGAGGCCGGGCTGAAAGTGATGGATGAAAATAATATCCGGCAGATTCTGGTAGCCACAGTTGCCGCTGCTGCGGCACGCTCCAGGGAACTTATGAAATAACCAATATGGCCGCCAGCTTTGCTCCTTACCGGTACCGCCCTCTTTTCATACTTCTCATGGCGCTCCTGTGCGCTCCTGCAATTGCCGGAGCATCAACTCTTCAGGGAAACAAACCCTTTCTTGCCTCCTCAATAAACAACAACAGACCCTTTACAGGCCAGGAAATACTTTTGACCTACACCCTCTATTTCCGGGATATCGCACCAAAAATATCCAATGAAGTATCCCCTTCGTTTCAGGGTTTTTGGGCAAGGGAGAGTGGCTCAGAGCGTTTTATAAAAAGCCTCCCTGCAACGATTCAGGGAGAAAACTTCAGAAGCGCTGTTGTCAAACAATTCAAACTGGTACCCATCCAAAGCGGAAAAATTACAGTTTCAGGATACAGCATGCTCTGTACTCTGCCGCAGAACGATATTGGCACAGACGGAAAAGAGCCCCCTGACAGTAGTGTACGCATCACGGCACCCGCCATGACCATCTCTGCCCGTGCTCTTCCTCTCCCTGTGCCGAAACCATACTCCGGTGCCGTAGGTTCTTTCTCCCTCAGCCTCATGGCCGACAAAGAGATGCTCAACGTTGGAGAACCACTCTCCCTGAAACTCACCCTCACGGGCAAAGGAAGCCTCCTTACCCTTGAACTTCCCGATGTTCAACTCCCTGAAAGCTTTCGGCAAAACCCTCCGGAAAGAGCGACGAACCTTGTAAAAAAATCCGGAACAACCTCTGGCTCCATAACATTAACAACTCTTGCCTGGGCTCAATCAGAAGGTGATTTTCAAATCCCGCCTGTAACCCTTGTGGTCTTCAACCCTGATACACAACAATTCAGCACCCTTCATTCGAAATCACTTGCCATACAGGTACATGCGGCCACACGGAAAGCTGCAGGAGGAGGAGAAGAAAAATCACTCAACACCCCTTCAGAAAAAAAAGTCAGTGCAACCACCCTCTTCTCATCAATAGCAATCGCAATCCTGTTACTCGTAAGCAGCGCTCTCATTGCACTGAGCAGAAAAAAACAGCCCACCGATGTAAAAAAAATAGTGCCCAAGGGCGCAGTCAGCCACTCACCTGAAACCGGAACATCTGCAAAAAACATGAAACAACAGCTTCTGGCACTGCTTGCAGAGACGGGGATCAAAAGTCCCGGAGGAATGACAAGGATAGAGCTGCAAGATGCACTGCAGGAGATAAACCTCCCCGATGAAACCCGCTCAGAACTTCCCGAAGTGCTCGACTCGCTGGATAAAATCCTCTACAGCCACTCCGAAGAAAAAGAGAGGCGCATCCCTGAATGGATGAAGGCAAAAGTAAACGCTCTGCTGCACGCGCTGAAAAAAGCTGGCTAAAGCGGCTGAAATTGCAAGCAAACATCCCTCAGGAAAAACAGCTAATCCGGCAGACCAAAAAGGGCAATTGCACGCTCAGGATAGTCGGTAATAATCCCCTCTGCACCGATGTGCCTCATGGCAAGCATCTCTTCCGTCCGGTTGACAGTCCAGGGGATCATCGCAATGCCCCGGTCATGAAGGGTTTCTCTCATCTCCCTGTCAACAAGAAAAAAATGGGGATTAAGATAGCAGGGTACAAAGCCAAGTTCATGCAACAATTCATCAATATTTTTCCTCTTCTCAATCAGGAGTCCATAGCAAATCCGGGGATTTAACCTCCACGCCTCCCGAACCACCCGGAAGTCAAACGACTGTATCCTTACACGCGACGATAACCCGGCCTCTTCAACAAGCCGAAGAACAAGTGCTGCATAGTGGTCGGGAGGAGGATGAAAAAGCCCATCCTTGTCGGGCCATGACTTTATTTCAAGATTATAGATCATCCTCCCCGTCATGGCCGATGATGCCATGCAAGCCTCCACCTCACTGAATACCGTAGAAAGAAGCGGCTTAAAGGCAACAACACGCACCTGCTTAGGAAAGGAGGGATGAGGCAGACCGCAGTCAAAAGAGGCAATATCCCGATACCTCATCTCATAGAGGAGATAACGCCCCTGCTCTTCCATGCCGAGTGGACGACCATACGGATCAGAACAAAGAGGAGCGGCAAGCCAGGGGTCATGAGAAACAACAATCTGCTGATCTTTCGAAACCATAATATCAAGTTCGAGCACCCTGATGCCAAGAGTGGCCGCATGAAGGAATGCCTGCAGTGTGTTTTCGGGAAAAAGGGCCCTGCCACCCCGATGAGCCTGTATTTCAAACGCCATTACATGGCCGATTTTTAACGCAGCAGCACCGCCCCTCCAGGACAAGTTCATTTCCGGAAAAGAGTAACAACACTATCTGCCAGAGCAGTTATGGATTACGCTTGCCGGAAGCCGCACGCGACACTTTTGAAAAGTTCTTCTTTTTCGGTTTTCTTTTCTGCAGCTTGTTACCATCCGCACCGTTCGCAACGGGATGCTTGCCGACACCGTTCACACCGAAGAGCGTGGAGGGAGTTTTGTTTTTATTAAAGCGGTTTTTGCGATACTTTTTTTCAAGGTCAGCATAAGGACTGGGTGGCTCTGGAGAGGTATTGTGGTTATTATAATTCGGCTCGTCAATGACCTCATCAAAATCATCCAAAACCACATCGGGATGAACTGTATTAAGCAAGTTATTTTTGTTTATGTTCAACAAATCAAGAGCGCTTTTTTTTACTCAGGATTATTTCTGAAGGGAGTTTAATGTACGATTTTAGAATCAAAATACAAGAAATAGTCTTCCCCATTGATGCCGCAAGGGCATTCTGATAGAGTTTTTGCATTGCTTCCTGTCTGTTTAAGTGGTAAATTTGAGCATATTTCATAAAAAAAAATGGAGCCCCACAATGGATGTTCGCAGATTGATTCTTGCCGTGATTCTTCCTCCCGCATCAGTCACCAACAAGGAGGTCGGGACGATTATGCTAACCGGTCTTCTTACCCTGCTCGGGTGGGTGCCCGGTGTTGCCTTTGCACTCTTCATGATAAACCAGGAGCGCCTGGCAAAAGTCTAAACAATCGCCAGGCGTGCGCCAAAAGAAAGCAAAACCCTGCAACAAGGATAATGGTTGCTCCTGATGCGATATCGAGCAGGAAAGAAATCCATAACCCGCAAATGCTGAAAAAAGCCGAAAGCAGAACTGCCCGAACCATCATTCCGGGCAGGCTGCGGCTCACCATTCGTGCAATGGCCGCAGGGATAGTCAGAAGCGCAATCACCATAACAATGCCCACAACACGCATCATAACAACGACGGTCAACGCAATCAGGCAAAGCATCAGCAGATAGAGTGCCATGGTTTTCAGCCCCGATACGGTGGCATACTCCTCATCAAAGGAGATGGCAAGAAACTCCTTGCTGAGGAGCCACACTACGGCAAGAATCAACAGATCAAGCAAAAGGATCATCCACAGATCAAATGAAGGAACCGTCAGAATATTACCGAAAAGATAGCTGAAAAGATCGGGGGCATAGCCCGGTTTAAGACCAATACAGATCACCCCGACCGCCATCCCGACCGCCCAGAAGGTTCCGATTGCCGTATCCTCTGCAACCTTGGCCTTTTTACTCAGCAAGCCGATAGCCAGCGCAGCAGCCAGACTGAACGGGATAACGCCGAGCAGTGGATTGATTCCAAGGTAGTAGCCAACTCCTATACCACCAAAGGCCGTATGCGCTATACCTCCGCTGATAAAACCGATCTTTTTCACCACCACGTAGGTGCCGATGACGCCGCAGGCAACGCTGGAAAGGAGTGCGGCAAGAAGGGCGTTACGCATGAATTCAAAAGCAAATATCTCCTGAAGCATACCGTTCGTACCGTTCAAGGGTTTGGAAAAACGGGATTCTGCGCCACCACCCCGGCAAAGCTCTCCCTGCCAACAGCAGAGCACGGCTCATGCAGCTCAAGCGAAACATTCAACGTAGCAATTTTTGTCACATAACGACCTATGAGTGCGGTATCGTGCGTGACAAGCACAATGGTGAGCCTCTCTTTCAACTTCTCGATCAGATCATAAATGGTGGATTTCATCTGCGGGTCAATGCTTGCCGTTGGCTCGTCCAGCAGAAGCAGTTCAGGCTCTCCTGCAAGCGCACGGGCAATCAGTGCCCGCTGCAGCTCCCCGCCCGACAAATCACCTATCCGGCGCTCCATCAGCCGTTCAAGACCTACCATACAAACCGCCTCATCAACCCTCTCTTTGTCAAGACGGTTATAGTGCTGAAACAGTTTTTTTTTCGACAACCGTCCCATCAGCACCAGATCACGAACACTGATGGGAAACTCTCGGTCAAAAAAAAGCCGCTGGGGCACATAGCCTATACGCCCCGGCGAGCGTCCCGGCAACCCGCCAAAAACGTTCACACGTCCTGCTGAAAAACGCTCCAGGCCAAGAATTACCCTGAGCAGTGTCGTCTTTCCTCCGCCATTCGGACCAACCAGAGCAAGAAAATCACCTTCACCAACTCTCAGAGTCACTCCGTCAACCACCCTCACACCGCCCAGATCAACGGAGAGCCCGTCACATTCAATGATGGCAGGCCTCATCGCATACTTTCAAAAAACGCACTCGTCGCACGCCTGAGGTTATCCTGATAATCTGATGAGAGTGGGTCTACACTCCGTGTCTTGCCGCCGATTTCCATCGCTATGGTTTCAGCCTGGGAACGATTGAACTGTGGGGAGACAAAGACAACCTTGATATCGTTCGCTTTAGCTTTTTCAATCACACGCTGCATCTGCCGAGGTGTGAGCGTCTTGCCCTCCTCCTCGACGGCAATCTGTTCAAGCTGGAAGGAATCAGCGTAATAGCCCCATGCCGGATGAAAAACCAAAAAGCGCCGGTTCTTTACACCGGAAAGCTTTTGCTGAATCTCCCGGTCGAGCAATTGCAGTTCAGCCTGAAGCTTTTGAGAGTTCTCCGCATACTCTGCACTTCGTGCCGGATCAACCGCCGCAAGATCATGCTCAACATTCTTTGCAATAGCAATACCATTTGCCGGAGTGAGCCAGTAATGAGGATCATAAGGCTCGTCATGATGCGAGCATCCACCGTGCTTGAGACGAAGCAGGCGAACACCCTCGACTCCGTTGCAAACACTCAGTGCAGGGTTTATCGACAAAAAGCGATCCATCCAGTCGAGTTCAAACTCAACACCTGAACCTGCCTTGATGAACAGCACTGCCTCCCCAAGGCGGGCCATCTGCCTGGGAGAGGGCTCATAACTATGCGGATTTCCGCCTGGTGGTACCATCACCGATACAGCAACATGAGAACCCCCGATCCTTTCAGCAAAATAGGCAAGCGGAGCAATAGAAGCAACAATCGGCAACTTGCCCGTTTCAGCCTGCCGGACACACCCGCCCAGGAATATAGCAAGAAACGGAAGTACAAAATACCATTGCCTCAGGATGCTCTCCATACAGTCCATTTTTATCCTTGATCTTACATATTGAGGATGGGGCTGAGTCCACATCCACCACTCCCCCAAAATACGAAAAAAGATTGCGCAAATTCTTCAAACCCAAAAGTTGCAAAAAAAAGAGAGTCCCGCTCAAATACCATCACTCACGGCAGCCTGTTCAGCGCACTGACCGTCGCCTTGATGGAGGCGAGGCTGATGTTCGAATCAATCCCGGCACCATAGGAAACCCGCCCATCAATACAACCAATCCTGATATAGGCTATGGCAAGGGCTCCCGCACTATGGCCTATGGCGTGCTCGGCATAGTCATCAACACTGAAATCCACTCCACTCTCCTTGACAAATCCCTTGACAAAAGCATCAAGAGGGCCATTCCCCTGTGCCGTAAAACTGAACTCCCTCTCCTTGCCCTGCACAATACAGCTTAGGGTTGTTGCCTCTTCATCAAGGCGCTCAAGATCCGCATCAGCCCAACTGATCTGGCATTTCCTGAGAGAAAGCGGCTCTCGAAGTTTTATATACTCCGCATGAAACAGCTCATGAATCTGCTCAACCGACAACTCAACACCCGTCGTATCGGCCACCGCCTGTACCGCTTCAGCAAAATCAGGCTGCATCCATTTCGGTATCTGGAGGCCGTACTCCTTTTCAAGCACCCAGGCCACACCACCTTTACCGGACTGACTGTTAATACGAACAATGGCTTCATAGGTACAACCAACATCCTGCGGGTCAATGGGCAGATAGGGCACCGCCCACAAACCACCGGGCGAGAGCGGCTGCGCCTTCATCCCCTTGCTGATTGCATCCTGATGCGAACCGGAAAAAGCGGTATAGACCAGCTCCCCCGAATAGGGATGACGAGGGTGAACATCCATGCGTGTGCAACGGCGATAGACCTCACGTATGCGGGGAAGATCGGAAAAATCAAGCTCAGGATCGACTCCCTGGCTGAAAAGGTTCAACGCCATGGTGACAATATCCATGTTGCCACACCGCTCACCATTTCCAAACAAGGCTCCCTCAACACGGTCAGCACCAGCCATCACCGCCAATTCAGCAGTAGCCACGGCAGTACCACGATCATTATGGGCATGAACACTAATCAAGACCGCATCCCGCGCCTTGATGTTGCGGCAGAACCACTCAATGCGGTCAGCATAAATATTGGGCTGCGACATTTCAACCGTTGATGGAAGGTTCAGAATAATTTTTTCATCCTTCGACGCACCCCAGGTATCCATAACCGCATGACAGACATCAAGCGCATAATCAAGTTCCGTACCTGTAAAACTTTCAGGGCTGTACTCGTAACGGATACCCGCATTGCCGCACTCATCCTTCAACCGACGAACAAGCGCCGTCCCCTCGACAGCAATAGCCTTGATCTCCTCCCTGTTTTTGCGAAAAACCACCTCCCGCTGCAGAGTTGATGTCGAATTATAGAGATGCACTATGGCATGTTTTGCCCCGCTTATGGCATCGAACGTCTTGCGAATCAGATGCTCCCGCGCCTGGGTCAGCACCTGAATCGTAACATCATCAGGCACAAGATGCTCCTCAACAAGCCGACGCACAAAAGCAAACTCGGTAGCCGAAGCTGACGGAAAGCCAACCTCAATCTCCTTGAATCCAATGGAGACAAGAAGCTGGAACATGGAGACCTTCTCCTCAACACTCATCGGTACCGGAAGCGCCTGATTACCGTCACGAAGATCAACACTGCACCACAGTGGAGCTTTCGTGATACTCTTGTCAGGCCAGCTCCTCGCGACAATTGCAACCGAAGGGTACGTTGCATACTTCTGATATTTCATCTTTTTCATTACACACATCTTCCTTTTTATATCACTTTAAACGAAAAAAGCCACCAACCCTTGAGAAGGTGGCGGCTTTAACAATGTTTTCTTGCTTGCTGAAAAACGAACTAAAGAAAACCTCCCTCCAAAGCCACCACGCCGGGAAGCAGCAGGGCCAGCAAGAGCAGGAGATTCTTGTGATTCGTTGCACACATGGTCAGCACAAAAAGTAAAAAAATCATTCAACAGCTTTCACTGAAAATAAAAAAATTGCCGATGCGTACAATGCAGTCCAGAACATTTTCTTGCCTTTCTGCAATAGGACTCTCCACTGCCAACTCTACGGTTACAAAAAAATTCAACGAATGACAAGCGTGACAGGGTCACTGCGCTGCAACCAGAAAAAAAGACGTTCAGCATCCAACAGCAACAGCCTGACACAGCCATGTGAGGCAGGACGACCAGGAAGCGACTGCTGATGAATAAAATACCCTTTATAATAATTTACTGAAAACGGCATGGGTGCGTTCTCATACCTTAAAGAGCGCCTGAAACGCTCCTTGTAGTTGACAAAAAAATTTCCAGGCGGTGTTGCTCTCTCTTTTTTACCCGATGAGACCGGACCCCAAAAAAGAAGTTTCCCCTCCTCGTAGGCTCCAAAATATTGTGCTTCAAGAAAAATACGGATCTCGCGCACTCCCCTGCTGTCGGCAAGAGTTGCCGGAACGGGAGAATAAAGTACTGCCTTGTTGACATCAACAGGCACAAGCACCTCTTTTCCCAACGGGAAATGACGCTCATCAAGGCGATTCACTTTCAGGAAAATGATCCGGGCTGTGGAGTCGGAATTACATATTTTTGAAAGTGTTTCACCTTTTTTGACGACTCTCTTGACAAAACCATCGGGGATTGCAGGCTTGACGACTGCGGATGAATCTACCGACTGGAGGGAGGGTTCTGTCGGAATTTCAGACGCATATCCTGCTACGGAAAAAGTAAAGAGAAACAAGAGCGTCACGTAAACAAGAACCCTTTGGGCTGATAGTATGGTATTCATTCACCTCACTTAAAATATGATATATTATTATCAGACAGTTCCCGGTATTTCCAGCAACAGGAGCAAACAACAGAATAACACTTCAAAAGTGATTATGACAGAACAATCGAAAATATCTGCCACTGAAGGAACTGGAATGGAGTGAACATCAAAAAACTCAACCAATCAGCCGAACAGGCCAGCTCAATGCAGAGGCATTCAATCCTCTCCTGCAGAAGAATTACAAAAAAAGCCCATCATTCCCATCGAATCAAGCACAATAACGCTGACACCCCTGCATTCAGCGATCAACCGTTCAACAAGAGTCTTGCGGCCCCTGATGCGCTGCCACAAGGAGATTTTTTTGCCGGATTTACCGATAATGATATGTCCGATGCGATACTCCCGAGCAAACTGCCGAATTGTTGCGACCACATCGTCTCCCTTATAGGCACAAACCGTAGCTCCGAGCTGTTGTGCAAGTGCACTGAAATGCAGTGGCAAAAGCCGCGCATCAGGCATCGCAGGGATTTCCGCAAAGGTTTGCACAGAAACGACATACCACTTTTTATTCAACCGTTCTGCCATGCGGGCGGCATAGCGCAGCAGAGCCTCACTGTTCAAGCACGTTGAACTGAGACAAACCATAAGCTGATCAGAAGTGAACAAGGATTCATCAAAAGGCTGGTCAGGCCGCTTCGACTCAATTTGTGCCGCAACCACCCTGAGGGTAAGTTCCCGGAGCTGTTCAAGATTTTCTTGTCGAAACAATTGAGAAACCACAATTTCCGAACGACCGGGCAGATAAACCTTTCCTTCGCTCAAACGCTTACGCAGATCGTCGATAGAAATATCGACGTTGACAAGCTGATCGGCCAACGCCAGAATACGATCGGGCACCTGCTCTCGAACCTTCACTCCAGTTACCTGTTCAACCCGTTCATTCAAGCTTTCAAGATACTGAATGTTCAACGCGGAAATAACATGAATACCGGCGGCAAGAATTTCCTCGACATCTTCATAGCGCTTCGAATTTCTGCTCCCAGGAACATTGGTATGCGCAAGATCGTCAACAAGGACAACCGATGGACGTCGATAAAGAATTGCGTCGATATCCATCTCGGTAATTTCTATGCCACGATAACGCAGGCTTTTTGGGGCAATAATTTCGACTCCTGAAAACGAAGCACCGCTATGTTCCCCATGAGTCTCGACAAAACCAACGACAACATCAATACCACTCTCTTTGAGTCGAAGAGCATCATGCTGCATCTGCCAGGTTTTTCCCACCCCGGGGCTATAGCCGACATAAATCTTGAGCTTGCCCCTTTGTGAGCGCTGGATGAGACGCAAAAAACTGTCCGCTCTTTTGCCTGACATCAACACTCCTGTTCTACCGTCATAACGTATCTCTCTTTCTGATATAATTGTACTGGCAACGTAAAATAAAAAACCGATCCTTTTCCCGGAGAGCTTTCCACGCTAACAGTACCGCCATGAGCATCAATAATTTCCTTGACAATCGAAAGTCCAAGACCAATGCCACTTTTTTTCTGCTGTCCCGAAACCCGATAAAATTGTTCAAAAAGATGTTCAATATGTTCCGGTGAGATCCCCGCTCCACTATCTTCAACCGAAAAACGGATATTCTCGCCATCATCACAAGCTCTTGCCGTTATCGTCCCTCCAGAAGAGGTAAACCGTAATGCGTTCGACAAAAGATTATCAAAAACATACCGAATGCCATCAGGATCAGCCAGAACATCTTGCAACCCCTCCTCAACAACGGCAACTATTGCAACAGCATGGTCACGAGCTTGAACAAGAAACGGCTCAATACCCTCAGTGACCAGACGGAGGGGAGTAACCGGAAGAAAGTCCAAATGGGCTTTGCCTGATTCAATCCGGCTAAGATCAAGCAGATCATCAAGAATATGCACCAGACGTTCGCACTCCTCCCGTGCGGCAAAAAGCAAATCAGCCTGCTGCTCGTTGAGATAACCGACACGCTCTTCAAGCAGCAAATGAATCGACATCCGCAGCGATGTTAAAGGTGTTTTTAACTGATGGGATACAGTTGCAATCACACTGCGTTTCAGCTCAAGCTGTTCATGAAGTTGCGTAACATCCCTGAAAATCAACACAGCACCAGCAAACTGATCATCCTCTCTCCCAACAGGAACAGGCACTGCCATTGGCTGAAAAAAATGTTCCCGCTCTCCGGCAAAATGCTGAATAAAACCTTTCCCTTCTGCGGATTCCGTTGCAGAACCCTGCCTGAGTGCTTTCTGCAGTAAAACTGTCAGCCACTCCTGTCCAAGTTCAGAGACGCTAACCCCTGGCTTCAGTTTGAAATATTGAGCCGCCGTTTCAGTTGATACTTCGACCACTCCGTTCAAATCAAGCACTGCTATCGGCAAAGGCAACACCTTGAAGAGTTCCTGTACTGCCTGCCGGGTACGAAGAAGGGTTTCCTGGTCGCCTTTGCGCATTTTGCGAAGCGTTACAGCCATTTCATTAAATGATGCTGAAAGCTTCCCGATTTCATCTCTTGAGGTGGTGTCAAGCACGAGATCAAGATTCCCTTTGCGAATCTCTTCAGCCGATGCAATCAACTTTTTTATCGGCATAAGAATCCATCGATGCGACTGATAACTGAAAAGCACGGCAAGAACGGCACTGGCAAAAATTGCTGCAAGCATGGTGTTATGTGCCGATGCGGCCATCTGCCGGGCATTATCATTTGCCCGATGCATATTGGACTGGTTCATGTCGAGAACTTCCCGGGATAACTGCCTGATCTTGTGAAAGAGAGGACGAAGCGTTGAAGAATAACGGCTCCGCCTTTCAAAGAGAGAAATTGATGCATCACTCACACAATCAATACCTTGGGCATATTCCGTGAACAGACTCTTTATCTGCATCGCCTTCTGATGTTCTCCGGGCAGCGTGATATTGCCAAGCTCAACCTGCAGTGCATTTCGGAAGTTCAGCTCATGACTGCGGATGGCATTCATCCCTTCATCGCCATGCCCGGCCAAAATAAACAACGCTGCACTGTCGATATGCCCAAGGGATTCTGTCATCTCCTGACAGGCAACAACACTTCGATAGTTCTGCCGGAGAATAACATCAACAGCTCCGCCAAGCACATCAATCTGGCGTATGGTCAGCACACCCATCGCAACAACAATAAGCAGCAGCCCGCCAAACCCAAGAAAAAGTTTCTGCCGTATCCCGATCATCAGCCCTCCTTACTCTCAAAAAGGTTAAACCTTGACAGGCATAATCACAAAGGGAATGCCCTGCACATAGAGATTTCGCTGTATGGCAAAAACAGTATAATTGTGCAGCCAGCGATCCATCAGCGACTCCTTGATAAACACAAGCTGACCCCCGAAAAAAACAATATTCGGAAATTTTTCCCTAATGGCCGGAACAAGCTTGTTGACCTCATCAACCACGTCGGTTCCAAGAGAAAAATAGGCCTCGGAATAGTATCCATGCTCTTTCATATAATCAACATATTTGGACGTTTCGTTGCGCACAAAACTGCCAAGATTCTTTATTTCATCAGCTCCCTTGAAGTTTCCCGCATCAATGGAACCAATCTCAACAAACACATAATTTTTATAACTATCCCCAAAAAGACGAAAAACACTGAACAGGGTATGCAAGCCCAGTCCGTTAAACCCGCTTACCAGAATAGCGGCTGTTTTTGCCTTGGAGTCAAAAACCGGAAGCAGGCAAGAACGGTCGCTCTCCTTGTCATGCACATCCGAACCTGTCAGCACCGCTGCTTCAACAATAACATCAAGCCGTTTCAGGGTGTGAGCGGTGCTTGTGTAATGGCCTTTTATAAAAAATGCAGCCAGAACAAGAGCACTGGTTATCACGATGGTAACCCACCCGCCTTCATTAAACTTGAGAACGAGTACCGAAATCAGAATAAAGGTCGTCAGCATCAAGCCGATACCATTAATGACAAGTTTCCTGCGCCATTTTTTTTCTGTTCCTCGTTTTGTCCACCAATGCTTTACCATACCAAGCTGAGACAGGGTAAAGGTGATAAAAACGTTGATACTGTACAGGACAATCAGAAAATCAACCGACCCATTCGAAGCAAGCATCATGATCAATGCCGCCGTTCCCATGACAAGAATTCCCTTTTCCGTCACAAGCCGGTCGCTCAGCATGGCAAAGCGCGCTGGCAGCCATTTGTCGAGAGCCATATTTGCCAGTACCCTTGGGCCATCAAGAAAACCTGTCTGTGCAGCAATAAAGAGCAGAACCGCTTCGGAAAAGAGCGTTACCCAGACAAAACCAACACCATACAACCCTCCCCATGACGCAGTGACCTGCTGAAAAAGAATGGCATTCAGAGTCTTGCCTGGCATATCCTGGACATCAAAAAGAATGTAGGCAAGCATAAGCCCCATAACCGTCACGGAAAGAGAGATGGCCATATAGCGCATAGTCTTCTTTGCCGTCGCAACTTTCGGGTCACGCAAAACAGGCAAACCATTGCTGACCGCCTCAATACCGGTAAAGGTACCAGCACCAAGACTGTAAGCCTTCATAACAAGAAAAAGCACCCCGAACACCCCCAGCGTATGGAATGAAGTGGTAAGCTCACGTCCAGTTTCATGATAGACTTTGCCAAAATCTGCGAGATGGGAGACCACCGCATAGACAATAACAATAAGGTGGGTAGCAACGAAAAGCAGAAAAACAGGCACAAGGGGCATCACCGCCTCCTTGATCCCCCGGAGGTTTAAAATGAGCAAGCCCATCACC
>SESA01000292.1_pt1 | contig 34898 bp, 37 predicted proteins | sample 3171451 | NCBI WGS metagenome assembly SESA01 (sample SAMN06051862, study PRJNA518727) | freshwater metagenome | biome: subpolar coniferous forest; feature: holomictic lake; material: water; isolation source: holomictic Lake 227, 8 m depth | place: Canada: near Kenora, Ontario | collected...
ACCAGTTCTCACACCGGAAGATGCAGATACCAGGTACCGGTGATTCATACCCGTTCCCCCGCCAGTCAATTATTAACAGGAATGAAAATGTGATACCTTGGGCAAATAAGACACTGGCTTTGCCATATAGAAAACCTATTTAAAGAAGAGTTTAAAATTAAAAAAAATGATAACTCCTGAATGGCTGGATATACAGGAATACCCGTTTAAACAGCATTTTTTCAAAACACCTGCCGGGAATATGCATTATGTAGATGAAGGGTCAGGGGAACCTATCGTCTTTGTCCACGGCAATCCTGCATGGTCGTTCGAGTTCAGGAAACTGATCAAGGAATTTTCCAGAACGAACCGGTGTATCGCCCCGGATATGATTGGGTTTGGTTTATCCGATAAACCTTTAGAATATTCGTACCTGCCTAAAGAACAGGCAAAAAACTTTGATCTTTTTCTTGAATCATTACCCCTCGAAGATATTACCATGGTTGTTGGGGACTGGGGTGGACCAGTTGGGTTGTCCTATGCGCTCAATCATCCGGAAAAGATCAAAAACATTGTTATCACTAATACCTGGCTCTGGTCAGTACGATCCGACTGGTATTTCCAGGCATTCAGCAGATTTATGGGAGGACCCGTTGGAAGATGGCTTATTAAGAACCGCAACTTCTTTGCCGATACGATCGTCCGGTCCGCGTTCGGAGACAAGAGCAGGCTGACCCCGTTGATCCATGCCCATTACCTGATGCCTCTCTCGCGACCGGACGAGCGGAAAGGAAGCTGGGTATTCCCCGGGCAGATCATCGGCTCTTCAGATTGGCTTCAGTCGTTATGGGACAAACGCGACCTGTTACAGAGCAAAAAAATCCTTATCGCTTGGGGGATGAAGGATATCGCGTTCCGAAAGAAAGAGCTGAAGATGTGGATGAGCGCATTTCCACAGGCGCGTGTGGTCCGGTTCGAGGATGCCGGCCATTTTGTTCCGGAGGAAAAACCGGAAGAACTTATCGGTGAGATGAAGAAGCTGATCAAATGAGATGCAGACGCTTCTGTCATGTTCACTCGTCTTTGTTCCGTTCGCTTCTGCTCACTACATTCCGGCTCACATCACCTCGCCACTCTTCTCGCGGTGTACCGGGCAGATTATGACTCCATGGCTCGTCGCGTTGCTCTGTTGCCATCGGCTGTACTTTGCCTGCTCCTCACATACCGCTTGCGCGAAAATTCATCACTGTTGATCGGGCTCGTGCGTAACGCTCAGTGACTCACTCGCGCCACTGCCGCCTGCTGATGCGGTTTTCTCTGAAGGCGCTCGTTTTTGGCCGCTGGGCCATGGGATTGAAATTTTGATATTACTCATTGGGATCTTTTTTGTGATTGATCTGTTCGGGAATTGAGTAAGTGGAAAGGTCCAGCCCAGATATTTGAGTTCTACAGGTGTGGGATCTGACGATCCGAAAGAGATATAACGAACTCACTTCTTCTCCCTCGGTTCAGATCGCCCGCTGGCAAAACCCATAAACCACCCTATCCACCAGGCTACGATAATTCCGGTGAGCAGGATAAGAGCGTCCGTGTAAGTCATAACTCCTTTTACTGTTGCACATCTGAAAAACGGTACGCTCCTTTCGGCACCAGCATCTCGAACCGTGCCCCTTTCCCCGGCTCGCCGGTTTCGCTGATGTTTATACCCGTGATGGAGAGGATTTCCTGTGAAAGGGCTAAACCCATTCCGGTGTTCTTGCCAAACCCACGCTCAAAGATCCGCTCCTTCTCTTCAGCAACAACTCCATCGCCATCGTCTTCACACACAAGGATCTGATCGCCATCACATTCCTTAAACGAAAAGCGGATGGTTGAGATCTTCCCGCCATATCGCACCGCATTGTCCATGAGGTTGTAAAATACCTTGACAACCAGCGGATCAGCAAATATTTCAGTGCCGGCAGGGAGATCGTTTTTCACTATGACTTGTCCGAGCGTGGCTTGCTTTGCCGCATTTTCTACGATTGTTCGGGTATCCTTCCATACTGGGGCGTTGACACCGATTTTCTCATATTCCCCGGTGAACTGGATCATGGCAGAGATCCGCTGTGCCGATGTTGCCACCTTCTCGAAATAATCATTGTGCGTGGTATCGGGCTGCTTCATTTGCAGAATAGTGAGGTACCCTACAAGCACTGTGAGCTGGTTGTTGATGTCATGCCGTGTTATGCTGGAAAGAAGAGAGAGTTTCTTGTTTGCCGCAGCGAGTGATGCAGAAAATTTCCTGAGTTCCTGCTCATGATACTCCTGTTCTTTTTCGAGTTCTTTTTGTTCTGTGATATCTGATGAGATAACCGTAACTGCGATCACCTCATTCACCTTCGGATCAATAACCGGGCTAAGTTTCCGTAAGTAATGCCGGCCTTTCTGCTCGTATTCATCCTGCACCGGACTTTTTGACGCAAGAACCCGGGCCACATGTCCCGTAAAGATTGCGGTCTCCTCTTGCGAGTGAAAATCTGAAAAGCGTTTCCCTTCATACATCCATGGCGAAAGACCACGGCGGAAAAGGTGCCGGGCATTGATCAGGAGATATCGGCAGTCGCGGTCTACGGTATATATTGAGTCTTCGATCGATTCGACAAATGAACGGTACTGCATCTCGGACTGCCGCAGTTTCTCCTCAGCTTCCTGCTGGTGACTGAGTGCAATTATGGTCTGCTGATGCTCAAGGTAGGAGGACCGGAGCGGAATATAGATGATGATTAACGAAATGACACTGGCAAAAACAATAGTGACTGCATGGGATTCCCAGATGGTGATTGAGGGATTGAGCATCTGCTTTGCCAGCTCGTACACGAACATGATCACAAGCATCGAGAGAAAAACCAGAATAAGCGAAGGATACAGTGCTTTGACTTCATTCATTCTTGACATGGGATTTTTAAGTTCCTTTACTGGTTTTTCAGATAAAAATTGTTCATGTTCTTCCGACCGTGGAGAAGGGGTCAATTCTTCACAGTAGAGCATCAGACCTCTCTGATATCGACTGCCGAGAGGCGTGCAACCCGGAATTTCGCGCTGAGTGTGATATGAACACGGAAGGTGGTATTACCCACATTCACATCCCGGAATATTGAGCCTGTATCTATCTCATCCATACGGGTAAGGATCTCCGTTAGATCCTGTGGAAAAAATTCCTCAAGCGAACCACTGTTCCCGTACTGGACCATTGCATTGATGGCGGCATCGTTGTAATACGTAATTTTTCCGTGCCGGCTCACTTCAATCACCGGGGTCAGTTCAAGATGGGGAATTGCGTTTGGGTTCTTTACGTCCCGCACCGCTGCTACCTTACGGGAGATATCCGACATCACAATCATGTGGCCCAGATGCAGGTTGTCAGCATCGAGCGGCGCGATATGGATCTCGGCATCGATTGCAAAACCGCTCTTATGCTTAAACCGAGTGATGATGGTTGACTTCTTAAAATCCTTGAGATCCTGCTGTATACGGCTGCTAATCTCGTTATAAGTCTGGGAGTCCTCATAGAGATTTTCAAGGCGCAGGCCTTTGAGTTCATTGCGCTGGTAGCCAAGCATTGCTGCAAGCGAGTCATTCACCCACTGAAAAGTCTGGCTCCTCACATGGGCGATGCCTTGCGGCGAAGCGCAGAGGATGGCCCGGAGGATTGCGTGCTTTCGTTTCAGTTCTGATTCAGCCCTTCGCTGTTCAACCGACAGCTTCACCTTGTGGGCGAGTTCTGCGTACTGGGACTTGGGATCCCCGCCTTTCTGCAGGTAATAATCTGCGCCGGAGTTCAGTGCCTTGATTACGATCTCTTCGCGCCCCTTACCAGTGAAGAGTATAAACGGCAGGGTCAGTGAGCGTCTGCGGACTTCTTGCAGGAAAGCAATCCCGTCCATCCCCGGCATCTGGTAATCTGAGACGATAGCATCGAATGGTGTTCGTTCCAGTTCCCGTAGTGCTGAAGCTGCGCAATCCGCAGTAGTCACCGTGATACCGGGAGTGCGTTCAAGAAATATCTGCCCAATCTCCAGCAGTGAGGGCTCATCATCGACAAAAAGGAGAGAGATGGTCATGGGCTTTAAGTCCGGTACATCCGGAACAATGGCAGCGGAGATGTTTGTTGTATCAGAAATTGTGGTGCAATCCCCATTACCGTGGTTAGTGATAGTATCTCCAATTACTGCGCTGAGAGCTTTAGACAAGACTGCGGGTATCATGTTAGTTTCTCCAGATTTTTTTTAAATTTTCCCGCCAATGGGATTTCCTCAGACGGGTTGCATGTTCAGGGTGCTGGTTTATTGCAGGTTTTTTTTATAGATTCTCTTGCAGGACAAAGATCTCTTCATCATCAGAAATTGTAAGGATACATGGTCTCTTGCAGAGTTCGCATTGCACGATTCTCATAAATGGTTCTCGTGGCAGTTCACTGCATAAAGTGCTCTGTGAATCCAAATATACATTTTCGCTATAATATATAGATTTGATAGTAAAGTATAGAGAAAAATGGTTAAGAAAAAGTAATAGATCTTCTGCTTCCGGAAAAGATCATGAACGTGTATCACTTACTGGTCTTTGATTTGGAAGGCTCTCCTTCTTTTTCCATCAGCAGGTTGATCACGGTCTCAGAAATATCTCCGGCATATTCACCAGCCCTACGGATACTCTCTGCTATGTACCCGACATGGATTGCCACAAGAGTATCCTGCTTGAGTACAAGATTATTGATATCCCCACAGATCGTTTCGAGCGCATGGATCGATTCGATATTCCGGTTCGCATCTTTCATATCTGCATTAAAAAACGAGATGATGCTACGGTCAAAATTTTCGAGCGACAGGGAACTTGCCTTCTTGATTGATGCAAGGATCTTTTTGTCGAGTTCGCCATCGATAATCTGCGGGGTGTTCTCGGCAATCCTGACGGCATGGTCACCGATCCGCTCGATGATCCGGCTGAGCATATAATAGTGCATTGCCATACTTGTCGAGATCCCCATCTTCCGGGACAGGGATGCGTTCTGCATGATCATATTGGTCTGCCGGGCGATCAGCCAGTTGAGCCGGTCCACATCCATGTCCCGGGTGATCACATCATCTGCGAGCGCCTTGTTGCGGGTCTCTAAGGCAGTGATTGCATCCTCGTGCATGGTTTTAACAATTACAAACATGCGCTTGATAGTATTTTCAAACGGCATCTCAGAAGGGTTGAGGAGATCTTTTATTGCAATCACCGACTCGGTCTCTTCAACCACTTCCTGGCCAATCGTCATCTGGGAAAAGTCCCGGACAACCGTGCGGACAAACGGGGAAAAGCGCTGTTTTGTGGTGAGCCTGATCACTGTGAACCCGGTGATGTAGGTACCAATAAGCAGGCGGAAGAGAAACGCCGGGTCGGCAATGGTGCTGCAATCGATCTCCTTGATTCGCTGGAGTGGGTTTTCGGTGATCTTTGTCGTGACGAGTAGCGTCCCGTCCGGTTGAGCGATAAGTCCTACCGGATCATTTTTCTTAATGCCTTGTTCCCCTGCCCAGTCTTTTGGGAGTGTCACCACAAACGATGCACCCCCGGTTACCTGCACCCTCCGGATTTCCATGACTCACCTCGTATTACTATAGTAAACTGATTTCACTATGTTACTCTATTTTCATCTTTATCATATATAATCCTGTATAGTCTATGTCGAAAAACAGTATATTAGCCACGGGTCAATTGTGGATGGAACATCATGAAAGCAAACTGGAGTTCATCATTACTCATAACCATTGGCCTTGCTGTCCTGCTCGTCGCAGCGATGGCAGTTGCAGGCTGTACTGACACCGCAAACAAGAACACCCCGGTTGTTACACCGGTCTCAACTCCGGCAGCGGTTGTGACTGCACCGGCATCAATCCCGGTAGCAACACCCGCCGCACCCGTGCAGACCGCCACACCCGCCGCACCGAAACAGAAACAGACCATAAAGATCAGCGGTTCGACAACGGTGTTGCCCATTGTCCAGAAAGCAGCTGACCAGTATATGGCCGCTCACCCTGAAGCAGACATACAGGTATCCGGTGGCGGATCCGGTGTAGGTATCCAGATGATCGGCGCAAAGACTGTTGACATCGGCATGACATCCCGTGAAGTAACAAAAGATGAGATGACAAAGTACCCGACATTTGTCGTTACTACAGTTGCTCAAGACGGTATTGCAATCATTGTCAATCCTGTAAACACGCTCAATTACATCACCCTTGACCAGGTCATGAACATCTATCTTGGAAAGATCACCAAGTGGTCCGAGATCCCCGGTGCAAACGTACCCAACACCAACAACCAGATCGTCATCATCGGCCGTGACAGTGCATCCGGTACCCGCACGTATTTCGATGAAACCGTTCTCAAGCTTGCAACACCAGTCAACAAGATGCTTGAGAAGAACTCAAACGGTGCCGTCACCCAGACTGTAGCCCAGACTCCCGGTGCGATCGGGTACGTCTCCATCGGGTTCGTCAGCAAGGATGTCAAGGCACTCCCCATCTGGTACAATGCAGACAAGATCGTACCAGCAACACTGGATAATGTAAAGACCAGGACCTACCCTGTCTCCCGTAACCTCTATGTCATCACCAACGGTCAGCCCAGCGGCCTTTCCGGTGACTTCATCAAGTACGTCCTCAGCGCTGACGGCCAGAAGATTGTAGCTGATGAAGGCTACGTGACCCTGAACTAATCCGTGATGCAGGCAACAGGAACAACACCATTTTTTCTTTTTAAAAACGGAGGCAAACGACCATGATATTTACAAAAAAAACCGATAGTGCCGTTACCGCCTCCAAAGGCACTGCCCGGTTATCCTTCTTAAAAGAACAGTCGATCAAAACCGTCTTCTTCTTTGCAGCCTTCTTTGCCGTAATCGTAGTTTCATTTATCCTGCTCTTTCTTTTACGGGACGGTTACCCGATCTTTGTAGAGGTCGGTTTACCCGCCTTCCTCCTTGGTCCGGACTGGGCACCGACCGCGATGGTACCATTATATGGTATCTTCCCGCTCATTGTCGGAACCCTGTTAGTCACCATCGGGGCCATGGTCTTTGCCGTCCCGCTGTCCATTGGCTGTGCAATCTATCTCTCTGAACTTGCGTCCCCCCGGACAAAAAAGATCCTCAAACCGGCAGTTGAACTGCTGGCCGGGATCCCCTCCGTTGTGTACGGGTTCTTCGGTTTAATTGTCCTTACAAATTTTATCCGGGTCAGCTTCGATATCCCTACAGGGGAGACATGGCTTGCAGCTTCGCTGCTGCTCGGTGTTATGGCTCTTCCCACGATCATCAGTGTCTCTGAGGATGCGATCAGTTCGGTACCCCACGAGTACAAGGAAGGGTCGCTTGCGATCGGGGCAACCCGTTGGCAGACGATCAGCCGGGTGTTGGTGCCGGCTGCCCTTTCTGGTATCGCTGCTGCAATTATCCTTGGCATTGGCCGGGTAGTTGGAGAGACCATGGCAGTCTTAATGGTTGCCGGTAACGCAGCGATCATCCCGGCCCCTATCTGGAATATTCTCTCACCGTTACGAACACTGACTGCTACGCTCGGGATCGAGATGGGCGAAGTGTCAGTTGGCAGCGAGCACTACAGTGCCCTGTTTGGTATTGCTGTAGTCCTGCTGGTCATCACGCTTATCATCAATATTTCTGCAGTAGCCATCCTGCGCCATCTCAATGAGGGAAGAGCAAAAGGTCCGGCACGAAAACCGCTCGTCTCTTCTGCCACGAAAGAATCCCTTACACGATTTGGGGAGATTCTTGGCATCGCCATCTTACTGATCTTCCTGATCGCTGCCGCACCGTGGTGGCTTGCTGCCTCAGCCCTTCTCATTCTCGGGGCATGGTATTTTGGCAGGGACCGTCTCTCACAGAAACATATACAGACAATCGCCTTTGGTCTTGTCGGCCTTGCTACTGTCATCGTACTTGCCATTCTGGTCATCATCCTGCAGGACATTGTCGTGCACGGGCTTCCGGCACTCTCGTGGGAGTTCATCACCCAACCCCCCAAAGATCTCGGCCGGGCCGGAGGAATTTTCCCGGCGATTGTCGGCACGCTCTATCTCGTATTGGGCGCGATTGCAATTGCCCTGCCCCTCGGTGTGGGGGCGGCCATTTATCTCGTGGAATATACGCGGGAAGGACGCATTACCAAGATCATACGAACCGGAGTTGACCTGCTCAACGGTACGCCATCGATTGTGTTTGGCCTCTTTGGGTTTGCGTTTATCGTGCTGTACCTCAATGTCGGTGTCTCGCTGCTGGCCGGGCAGATCACCCTCGCCCTGATGGTGCTGCCAACCGTGATTCGCACCACTGAAGAATCATTGAAAAACATCCCGCAGTCATTGCGGGAAGGGAGTCTTGCACTCGGGGCAACCCAATGGCAGACGATAAGCCGGGTGGTCCTGCCACCGGCAGTACCGGGAATTGTGACTGGTGCAATTCTCTCTATTGGCAGAGCAGCCGGAGAGACGGCTCCTATCATGTTCACCGCGGTAGTCTTTTCGTCCCGATTCCTGCCGACATCTGAACTTCAGCCGGTCATGGCACTGCCCTATCACCTGTTCATCCTGGCAACAAATGTGCCGGGAGCGTCCACCAACAAATACGGGACCGCGCTTGTACTGCTCCTGCTCGTGATTGGGTTCTACTCGGTTGCGATCTTTGTAAGAACACATTTCCAGAATAAGATACGGGGATAATATGTCTGAAAACTGTATCATTTCCACAACAAATCTCAACCTCTGGTATCATGAGAAGCATGCGCTCCAGTCAGTCTCGATACGAGTCCCAAAGAACCGGGTGACTGCGCTTATCGGTCCTTCAGGCTGTGGGAAATCAACCCTGCTGCGATGCTTCAACCGGTTAAACGATCTCATCGATCATGTGAAGATCACTGGAGAGATCAAGCTCGATGATGAGAACATCCACGCCCCTGCAACCGATGTGGTAACGCTAAGAAAGAAAGTTGGCATGGTCTTTCAGAAACCCAACCCGTTCCCAAAAACCATCTACGAAAATGTTGCGTACGGTCCACGGGTGCATGGCGTCAGGGACAAAGCAGAACTCGACAAAATCGTTGAGCAGAGTCTCCGTCATGCAGCGATCTGGGACGAAGTAAAAGAACGGCTACATGATTCTGCACTCGGGCTTTCCGGCGGTCAGCAGCAGCGGCTCTGTATTGCCCGGACGCTCGCGGTGGAACCCGAAGTGATCTTAATGGACGAGCCCTGTTCAGCGCTCGATCCGATTGCAACAGCAAAGATCGAGAACCTGATCGAGCGGCTCAAGGAAGATTACACGGTCATCATCGTGACTCACAACATGCAGCAGGCAGCCCGGGTGAGCGATTACACCGGTTTCATGTATCTCGGCAAACTGATCGAATGCGGAAAGACCCGGCAGATATTCGAACACCCTAAAGAAGAACTCACCGAGAATTATATCACCGGTCGGTTCGGGTAGGCATCATGGCAGAAAAATTCCACACAGAACTCAAAAAACTTAAAGCCGATACGATGAAGATGGCACAACTCGGGCGGTTCATGTTGCGAACGGGAGTGGATGCGCTTATCCGGCAGGATAAGGAACTGGCAGCTTCAGTAGATGCACGAAAAGAAGAGATTCACGATATGGAAGTGCGGATCGAAGAGCAATGCTACCAACTGGTGGCGCTCAACCAGCCGATGGCAAAGGATATGCGGATCATTGCCTGCACGCTCAAAGTGATCACGGCCTCGCTGCGTATCGGGCGGTACGGCAAGTCAATTGCAAATACAGTTGTCGACCTCTCAACAAGACCCCACATAGCAAACCTGATGAGCATTCCGCACATGGCCGATCTCGTCATTGACATGGTCGATGATGCGATCGCAGCGTACGAGTCTGATAATCTCCGCCTTATTGAAGATCTCTCGTCAAGGGATGATACGATCGATGCGCTCCGGCATTCGATCTTCCGCGAAGGGATCACCTACATGATGGAAGACCCAAAGAACATCTCGCGTTGCACCCACTACATCATGGTGGCCCGGTATCTCGAACGGTGCGCTGACCATGCCTGCAAGATTGCAGAAAATGTCCAGTATATGGAGACAGGCGAACGGGTGGAGATCCACTAATCTGTGGGATTTCTGGAGAGTATATGGAAAAGAAGACCGTGCTTTTTGTCTGCTCGTTCAATTCGGTCAGGTCACAGATAGCTGAAGGTATTATCAATGCCCGCTATCAGGATCGCTACCTTGCGTTTTCTGCCGGAATCGCTCCGGGAGGGTTGAACCCGTATGCCATTGCGGTGATGAAAGAAGCGGGAATCGACATCTCTTTCCAGAGGTCTAAAAAACTCTCAAACTTTACCGGAACCCGGTTTGATTACGTTATCACCATGGATGACCATGTGAAACCGGCAGTAATCGGGCAAATTCCAGAGGGTGCGACCATGATACACCGGGATTTTGTGAGCCCATCAGAAATTCAGAAAAACAAAGACGAGATCCTTGCGGATTTCCGCACGCTCAGGGACGATATTGACTTATGGCTGACCGGGATTTTTTCGGATTGTGCCCGTAACAATAGCGGGTAATACGATATAAAAAAATGACAGAATGAAAAACGTGAGAATAATCCTATGAACGAGATGGATATCATAGATAAAAGCACGAAACAAAAACCCCGGGTACTTTTTATCTGTACCCACAACTCCGCCCGTTCCCAGATGGCAGAGGGATATATGAGAGCGAGGTACAGCGATCTCTTCGATGTGGAAAGTGCCGGAACCTATGTGCGGGGAGTGCACCCAATGGCAGTGGCCGTGATGAAGGAGATCGGAATTGATATTTCAGGGCACCGTTCCAAGCTAATCGACGAATTCTTTGGTCGGGGAGCAGATGTTGTTGTAACCGTCTGTGACAGTGCACATAAGGCCTGTCCGTTTTTCCCCGGCGCTAAAATAACTATTCACGCCGGGTTCCCAGATCCATCAGCCTGCACCGGCACTCCGGTGGAGTGCCTTGAGGTTTTTCGCACGGTCAGAGACGACATAATCGCATGGATAGATGATTCGTTCGTTCCTACATACGAAAATAGCGCCGTAGTCCCGTGATGACTTGATCGTCTGTCCTGTTTTTAGAATTCCTGTTGATAACTCAAATATAGTTATTATGTAAAGTATATAGAGAAAATATTTTAAGTATATACTTACAGAATTGAATAGGTAACTGGGTTTTACAGTATCCGGGCCCTGCGTCCGGGAGCAAAAGCCCGGCAATGGAGAAAGGAGAATGGAAACTACGCAGCAGAGAGGAGGCACGTCAATGATTGTAACAAAGACATCCGTACAACAACGGAGGTCTGAAAACAATCCCATTGAAGAATGCCGGAACCTCGCACGTTACCTTGCAAAAAAGATTGGAGCCTTAACCCGTGAATGCCCGTTTGAACACGACAATTCTGTGCATATCCGGACAATGGGATTAACCCTTGCAACCCTGACGGCTCTGGTCAACATGCCCGATAAAAATTTACGGGCAACGCAGAGTTCAGAAATTCTTGAGGATGCCCGTGGGTTTACCTACAAGTCCGTACGGTCCTGCGATCTCGAACGTATCAGTGATAAATGATGAGGTGTATCATGCAGTTTATTCAGGAACGAGAAAACCAAAAATCCCTTAATGGGAACCAGGCATTGGGAGATGGCATTGAAAAGAAACCTATGCACCCGGATGATTTCGCCGCACACCTTGCGTGGGTGACTGCAAAGCGGTTCCATGAGCTGGTTCTTGAGAAAACCTTTGCAGACCCGGTTTATTACCGGGGCATTGGATGATGCCTGCAAGATTGCAGAGAATGTCCAGTATATGGAGACCGGCGAACGGGTAGAGATCCACTGATGGAGCATCTTTTCAAATATCAGTTTAGCCATTAGAGGAACATACAAGTGAAATCTTTTATTATCAGACGATCTTTGCTTACTATATGTGCTTGGTTGTTCCAAATGTGGGTGCATAATGACTGGAGATAAACCATCTGACCCCATCGAAAGAATGTTTTTGGGAAATGAGGTATTTCGTGCAACGGATTTTTTACCCAACCTTACGTACTGGAGGAAAATTGTCCTCGGGCAACAACCCAAAATTTTATGGATTGGGTGTTCTGATTCACGGGTCAATCCTGAACGGATTACCGGTTCTGTTCCCGGTGAACTCTTTGTCCAGAGAAATATCGGCAATATAGTCCCGTTACAGGATTGGAATTTTACAACGGTTCTTGAATATGCCCTGATGCATCTCATGGTGGAACACATCATTATCTGCGGGCATTCTGACTGCGGTGCAATAAAAGCACTGGATAACGACGAGAACGGTGATTATTATATTTCAGTCTGGCTGAACAATGCAATGGAAGCAAAAGAACGGGTTGATGCGAAAATCAAAAAACCGGAAACCCCGGAAGAAATCAGGGCAAGAATCCGCATGATTGAATTGGAAAATATCCGGCTCCAGATGGAGCATCTGAAATTGCACCCTCTTGTGAAAAAGACAATCAAAGAACGCCCCATAGCATTTCATTGCTTGTATTTCGATCTGATGTCCGGGAAACTTACGCGTGTTGACTAACGGAAATGCTTTTTTTTTAACTTTGCAGAATCTCTCAATCTCCCCCCGGTGTTTACTGATTGGTATTCCGGGTTTTTTTGTTCCTGGTTTTCTGGAAAAATGATAATATATTCTATTGTGTGCCCCCTATTCCCTTTTCCCGGTAAACACAACAAACAGCCGGTTCTTGTACACCAGATCAATCTCGCTAAACCCGCAGTCCGCCAGCCACGCCAGCTGCACCGAGAGTTTCTCGTTCTTATCAAAAGTGTCCCGACGGTATAACATCTGCTTCTTATCTTCCGGTGAGAGCGGGCATGGCACTAAAAATTCGTCCCAGTAGGCCATGTAGCGCCGGTTGATGACCGTAGTTTCGCCCAGCACCTGATCAGCGTTCACAAACATGCCGCCGGGATTCAGTGAATCAAAGATTTTTTTGTAGAGTTTATGTTTTTCCTCGTGCTCAAGATGGTGGATGGAAAGCGCAGAGCAGATCAGGTCATAGCGGCCGGCAAAGTCAACACTGCTGTAATCGCCGGTTATGTACCGCACATTTGAGCGTTCGGAAAACCGCTCCTTTGCGATGCTGAGCATCGATTCCGAAAGATCAACGAGCGTGAGCTGAGCATCCGGGAATTTCTGGATCATGAGGGCCGAGAGAAGACCGGTACCTGCGCCGATGTCAAGGATGGTCGGATGCGGGTTTTTGCACTCCGCAGCCCAGACAGCTGCGCTGTAATAGTCGTCCATATCCGGGATGATCCATTTTCGCTGGGCATCATACCGGGATGCGGTGGCGTCAAATGCTCGCTTGATCTGCTCCAAAAAGATCACTTCTTATCAGGATTTGTGAGGGAAGGGTAATCAAACCGGGGGTTCAGGGATATTCATGAAAGATGATTGGCGGGTTAAAAAATTCAAAGGTCCGGTGACTGCTCGCTTTCATGGGCCCTTGTACAGCAGAATGTTTCAGCTTTCAGTCGGGTCTGCACTTACGATCGGCAGTGATATGCATGGAGTGATCCGGTCCCGGGCCCGCTCACTGCCAGTAACGTGAGCGGCAGGCTGCACACGCTCCTTTCCCGGGCAAATGTTTCGCCACCGTATGTTCTGGTCGGCCATTCTCTTGGGGGAGTGTATGTCCGTTATTACGCTCACCGTTATCCGGGCGAAGTAGCCGGGATGGTACTTGTCGATCCGGGCTCGGAGTGGCAGATGATCCGTTCGGTGCTGAATGCTACCCGGCAAGATTCATCCCTCAAGGCACCGGCTTAAAATCTGCAATCGTCAGGGCAGTTATACCTGTCTTTTTGTTTCAATCCCGTTCAACATTTTTTCCACATTAAGAGTCCCCTTCCTCTCGATGAGCGTCCCAGCGTCCTTCATCGGATAGGGAGGGGGTATGATCTATCCACCCCGTTCCGGCATCGTCATTATTCCGTGAGTAGTGTCAATGCTCAGTTCCCCTACCGTCATTCAAACCCAGTGGGAACCCTGCAAAAAAAAAGGAACATGCACGATGGACACATCCCCTTTGTTGAATGCATCCGGATAATTTTTTTAAAAATGTTATTAAATGGGTGCGTCCCGTTACGGGTTGGGAATCACATGTTCAAAGGAAGGAACGGATGTGAGATCCTGGTATTCGACAGAATTCCCGTCAGGAAACCGGATGGTGAGATACCCGGATGTACCGTCCAGCGTGATCCTGTCGCTAAACCAGTAATTGTCAAGTTGTTTCTTTGCAGCTGCAAGTGAGAAGGCCGGTGTTTTATAACTCGTAGCGCCTTGGTTTTGGCCCACAGTTACAAGATGCTGGACAGTGAGCTGTGTATTGTCAGGAGAGACGGAATGAACACGGATATTTTTTCCTAACGCTCCTGAAAGCAGGGGAAGTGCCGCAGGGTAGACGATTGCCTGCTCTGCCCAGTTCAGTGAATAATCAGCTGCAATAAATGCATCCCCGTTCTCTGCAACTGTGACATCAATATGCCGTATGCTGACTGCTCCTGCCGGGATAACAAGGAGGAGCATTACACTGATTGCAACGATAACCGGCATACCTTTACAGAGGACCATAGTAAGATCCTTTTGGCATGGTTTTCTATAAATAATAATTGGGGGAAACTTTCCCCCCCCATCGAGTTTGTCCAATCATTTTTCACTCTCATCTTACCGCTTTTTCTCAACCATCATCACCAGCCAATTTTTAACAGCGCAGGATCCATACAATTCTTTATAAATCCGCTATTTTAAGAGATACTGAGGATTGGTTATGGGGGAGAGTGACATTTCAGTTGAATCTGTTGTGCTGGCATTATTGTCTGATATCGAAATGTCATCTGCGATGATGATGAAGGATGCATACCTGCCAAATTCCGGGGAAAAGACGGATGAGAAACGGTCTGCTCCTGGTTCCAAACCCGAAGATTTCCATCAGGAAGAGGGAATAGCCGGGCCAAATGTTTCAGTCTATTTAACAAAATTATCAAACCCAACCCCCCCTGAAGAGATCGAAAAAATTCTTAAAAAAGATCCATACCGCAAAACAAATACAGTTGCTTTTGATTTTTACACGATTGTACTTTCCATATGTATGCGCCCTGGTGATCCGAGAACCACCCGTTTTATCAATGGAACAATGAATATTGCATTTTCGCGAGGGATAAAAATCCTGACCTATTCCCCAAAAGAGAAGGGCATCATTACCGCAATTATTGAAAAAGGTGGAGATGCGATCTCCCTCTCCCGGAGTCTCGATTTTTCAGCATTTTCATCGCAGGGTAAAAAAACGCAATATGATCCTGGTGAAAACCGGTTTGGGATCCCGGTTGGTCCGGATGAAAAAATTACCGGCACCTACAGCGAAAAGAGCGGTTACTCCCTCGATATACCCCCCAGTGTTTTGCTGGATTACCGGGGCATGCTCAAAAACGAGCGCGAAATGTTCTGGGAAATATATCCCCCTATGCCCGGTCAGCACATTGAAGTTACAGGAAAAGAGGTGCAGGCAGTTTTTTCCTTTATTGTCCAGACTCCTAAAAATGCTCCTCCCAAAATCACTGCCAATATAGAAGGCAGGGTGAAAGGGAATCTCTGGGGAGTGGTCCCCATCAAAGGTTCAGTGGTTTTTTAATGATACCGCGATACAGGAATAAGATCACATGATAACACAGGATATTGTCAGGAAACTCTGGGATGAAGCAGGGAATGGGAATCTCGCTATATGGGAAAACGAATCCATAACGTTAGTGCCCGTGGATTATTGCGGTGAAACCAAAGGTAAAAAACCGCTGGTTATCTTAAAGCCCATAGCGCTTGTCAACCAGTATGAACACCTTGCTCTTGCTCTCAACGATGAAGAGCTGCTCACAAAAATTGAAGTGATGATCAGAACCGCCGGTGGACAGGTTGTCCGTGGTCCACGGTCATAACGCCAGTTTTTCGTATCCGGGGGAGTGCATTACCCGCATCACTTCTTATAGATCCATCGATAAAATCCAATGATCGGGAAATCTCCGCTCACAACAATTTTGTCTCTTCCGTTGGTTTTGGCACTTTTACAACCAGCACCCGGAAGACCGCTTTGCTCTCGTTGATCCAGCGGTGCGGGATTCGTGCCGGACTTTCGACAAGCTGATCTTTTATCACTTCTGCCCGCTCGGTACCGATCTCCACAATGCCGGTGCCTTCCAGCACATAGAAGAAGACATCGACTGGCGTCATGTGTTTTTTTAACGATTCACCGGGCTGCAGGGTTATCACTACAGCGATCGCGTTGTCTGTGTCGTAAATTTTCCGGGCATCCACATGATGGGGGTTTGGGCCGGATACAATTTTTGCAACTTCAGTAATCTTCATGGTTGTTTCATCTCGATCTTTTGAGTGTTCATATAATAGCACCAACACCGGGCAGTCCGTTCACCGCGGGTGTCAATGGCGATGTTGTCGTTCTTCCATATTATTGTCCGGTGCCTGATGACTACGGATCACATCTACTATTTTAAGCCGGACACCGCTGTGGAAACCGGGTATGCAGTGATGGACCCGGTCAAATTTTTATTAAATTTTTTTGCTCAGGTAAATATCCATCCTCTATCTGTATTTACCGTGTGATAACTGGGGTGACGATGGGTGTTCAGGCCGTTTTGAGATCAACGGTCATCGTTAATGTCCCCTTCGGAGTCATGATTGTTTTATCCTTGATCATCTTCCCGTTATTGAAGAGTTCAACAGTCATAGGCAAGCCGGTTGTGTCAAGTTTCTGGATGGATATCTCCACGATATCAGTACTGGCTGCCGATATCTGGTAGAAGTATCCCCCAGTCCCTTTCACTTCGCGCAGTCTTCCACCCGCTCCGATTGTTCCGATATACTCCCCATCGTACCCAATCCGGACCCAGACGCCATTACCGGGTATACCGGTCTGGGGCTGTGATGTAGTGATAACGGCTGGCTGGGAACCGGGCGTCTGAACTGGTGTTACTGCGGGCAATGGTGTTGGTTCTGCGGTAACTATAGCAGTTGTCACCGGCACCATGGTTGCGATTGTCGTTGGCGCTGGTGTGACCGGTGGCGGAGTTACGCTGGTCTTTGGCGACATGAAGGCCGGGTAAATGAATGCTGCACCGGCAATCAACAGGATGACAACGATGATTGCCGTAGTTGCAATGAGTACCTTTTTACCGGGCGCTGCAGGGGGATTGCGGGAAGATATGGAGGTTTTACTTCTGGGGCCTGATGAAGCAGGGGAATTTTTGTCCTCTGCTGCAGCAGGTGCGCCTCCGGATTCGATCAGTTTTTTTAGTTCTTCTGCCTCATCTGCTGCAAAATCCACATATTCCGGAGCAGTGCCTTCGGGCATAAGATCGATCTGCTCTTTGATCTTCTGCGCCCATTCATCCCTCTCACCAGTCCGCTGTGAACGGGGTTGCTGGGTAAAGACCAGTTGCATAGGGTTTGTCCCGCCGCTCCTGGCAAAAACCGCAAGTGATATCGCCGGGTCACCGGACCCGCTCTCCATAGTTGTTACGGTTTCAATCGCAGCAAACGACATCTCCTTGTGCTGGAACCGGACATTTCCGCTATCCACAATGAGGAGGCGCCGGTTGGTCAGTATCATTTCTGAAACCGCAGCATCGATCAGGATGTTTTGCGTTGACAGAATTATTGATTCATCGCTGTTCAGGTACGGACTTCCCATATTACCATCTCGTTTTTGTCCTTCGGAGCATGTTTGCCCTTTTTAAGAACATCAGTCTTTTTGCCATTTATTATGTAGCCTCGCCACATAACAGTTCATGGAAGTGCAGTATTGAAAAAGAGCGGGTCTGATGTACGGTGTGTCACGCTCCCTGCCGGCACGTTTTACAACGGTGACTGTATCAGCGGAGCTGCCCGGTATATCCCTGATGGTTCGGTTGACCTTATCATCACTGATCCCCCGTATGGTATCGGCGGCGACACGCTCCATAAGCACTATAACCGCAATGAAAAGTTCGTTGTCGATGGTTATGTTGAGATCCCGGAGGAAGAGTATGGCAATTTTTCCCTGCAGTGGATCCGTGAGGCAGAGCGCATCTTAAAACCTGGCGGTTCGATCTACATCGTCTCAGGCTATACCAATCTCTATCATATCCTTGCTGCCCTGCGGATTACCGGTCTGAAAGAGGTGAATCATATCATCTGGAAGTATTCTTTCGGTGTCTTTACCCGGAGGAAATATGTTTCGAGCCATTACCATATCCTTTTCTATGAAAAACCCGGCGGTAGCCGGACGTTTAATATCGAATCCCGGTTCGGCCTGAACGAGAAGAATAGTGAGGGGCGCTCGCTCAATAATACCGATCGTGAGGATGTCTGGCAGATCAACCGCGAGTACAAGCCCGGTGTGGTGAAGAACAAGAACGAACTCCCCTCAGAACTGTTACTCAAACTGATCCAGTACAGCAGCAACGAAGGCGATCTGGTCTGCGATCTTTTCCTTGGCGGTTTTTCAACTGCAATAGCAGCCATCGGCCTCAACCGCCGGGCCACAGGATTTGAGATTTCGCCTGCCATGTTTGATGCACGGATCCCTATGATCGAGGGAATGGAGCCCGGCTCACTTCTTCCCCAGTTACGGGAACCGGCCATAGAGCCCCGGAAAAATCAGCGAAAAGCCTGGACTGATGAAGACATTCAATACCTGGTCCGGGAGTTCGAGAAGCGCCGGGCCAGTGGCGAGACAAAAAAAGAGATCATTGCCGCTCTCGGAGATGCACTCGGGCGCGGGCGGTGGGCGATTATAAAGGCGCTGAAGAAATCTGCCTGTGATAAGTAGTGATTTTTGACTTCGGTGAGAATATTGTTTTAATACCTTGTTCCGTATAAGAAAATATCATCTGCATAGAACACTAATATCACCTTAGAATAAACCGGATGCTCTCTCATACCACATTAAAGGAAATTACACAAAAGGTTATTGATGTAGCAAAGCCTCGAAAAATTATCCTCTTTGGTTCATATGCCCGTGGAGAGGCAGAAGAAGATTCGGATCTGGATCTTCTGATTGTTGAGGATACAATATCCAATAAAGGGAAGGAAGCTATTAAAATCCGGAACGCAATCGGAGGAGTTGGATTGGGAGTCGATATTTTGGTATGTGCAGAGGATGAACTTCAGGATTGGTCTCACATACCCGGGAGCACCATTTACTGGGCTTTGCGTGAGGGGAAAGTAATCTATGAAGTCTGCTGAATATGCGGAATTACTCCTCCGTCTTGCTAAAAAAAAAGAGATGAGATTTAGTGCCCGGCAAACTTCATGTCCCAGAAGATGTTCTTGCCGGATGCTTTGAGCGGGATGCCATACGCAACGCTGCATCCTTTGATCAAACCCATCTGCATGGCAATAACGCCGGCTGAGAACATGACCCGGTTATCCACGTTGTGGATGCTGGCGGTTTTTACCGCTGAACCGACTGCGATGCCGAGATCCGTGAGCTTCATGACACAGTTCGGGCCCGGGTAAAGTGCCTTTTTGTTCTTTCCTGTCTTTGCCGCTTTTGCCATCTCTGCACAGGTTGCATGCCCGCACCCTCCGCAGTTTATCCCCATCACTTTCTGGCCTTCAACGCCGATCAGGAGCGTGGCATCACTTACCTTTACCTGCTCGCCATTGATCCAGAAAAAGTCCATCTTGATCTCTTTTCCAATCTTGATCATCTGGTTTGCGAGTTTCTCCTGCTCTTTACCGGTCAGTATCTCGATATGGATCGAGTCAAGTCCCACTGCCTTTGGGGCGGTCCTTGCCGCAATGGCCATGAGCCCGGCTACAGACTTTACTGCATCAGATTCGATTGTCATGCACGAGTGTTGGCATGTGAGGACAAAAAAGGAGCGGGTAGTAATAACTCCCTCATGACTGATTCCTGAAATATAATTTAACACCCGCCCACTTTTTTTATGCCGGGTGTTTTATTTTCATACGGTCTTACTTTTTTACAATCAGCCGGTGTGCTGCTGTGTCAACCTTGTAGGACTTCGGGCGTTCGAGCAGATCGAGCGCGTTGATCTTCATGTCGATGAGTTCAGAGAAATTAAACGACTCGGACTTCCTGACATCTTTTTCGCTCCAGAAAACAACAATGCCGTTTTCCATCTTTTTGCTTGTCACTATGTCTTGCATGATCTTTGATGGGGAGGGGAGATGATGAATTTTTCTGCACCGGGATTTAAAAAAAGTCCAAAAAGCTTTTGGTGGCTCACCGAAAATCCGGAAAAAATTTTTTAGGCTTGCGAAAAAAAATCAAAAAACTTTTTGTCAAAATCTTTACACGCAATTCCCACAAACAAGAATTATTCACCCCACTTAAAAATCCGGACAAACTCCCCCAAAACCCCAAATTCTCCGACGTGATTGCGATAGAAGGCCACCACGGGCATTTGCAGGCCGTTTCTCTCAAAAATCAACCTGAAATATGTGTCAAAACCCGATGCCCTTAAAACGCTTCTAAATTGCAGGATCAAATCGGGTGAAAATCGGTTGTTTTCGAGAAATAACTCTTTAAATCAGTTATTTTTTTAGGGGTGGACACCAATTTCAAAAAAATCTGAAAACTGATCCGGAGAAAGGCAATCGGAGCCTGTATCAGGCTCAGAATAGTGTCACTCCCGGAACAGGGAAAAGCGGCCGGACTTAGGGTTTGTCTGACGTGTTCCGGACCCACTATTAATGCGATTCTCATCCCGTATGTTTTTACAGGTCAAGTTGAAAGCGGATTGCCTCGTGAATCTCATGCATCAATGCAACATCGCAAATCTCACCGATCTCTTTTTCCAGCCGGCGCTTGTCAAGAGTCCGGATCTGGTAACACAATGCGATTGATTCCAGGGGTAAATTCCCTGAGGCCATGGGAATAAGCACTTCATTGGGATAAAATTACACGCGCCACTGACTTACGTGAGGTTAATGGCACGATATTTACTACGGGAAGCATCTGATTCAATTGTTCACGGCTGACTACCAGCACCGGCCGATGACCAGATTGTTCAGATTTACAAACAGGCTCAAGAGATGCAAGAAAGATATGCCATTGATACTTCACGTCTCATGCTCCCACCATTCACTGTCTGCTGTTGAGAATGAGTTCATTGTTTCATTGAGATCAGCCATAAAGAGAGTATCGTTTGCTGCATGTTTCATGCGATTTAACTTACCCGCCTCGATATCTGTGACACCATCCCGGGGTAGACTACGTTCAATCATCCGGTATTCTTCCATAGGTAAGATGACGCCAATTGGTTTACCCTCAGCATCTTTGATAATTTGTCTTTTAAGAACGGATATCGACATCAGAAAACCTCCTGAATGTTACAAATCCCACGCTTTCCGGGATACGATCAGTTTCATCTTGAAAGCCAGTAATTATCAGGCATGCTCACAATCCCAAATGGGGAACGATTTAAAACCTGATGAAGATCACCGGGCACCCGTTAAGGGAGAGAACCATCACCGGCATCTCCTCCAGGTTACTTCCCACGGGACTTACTGTGTATCCGTATATGGTTATTCTATTATTTGTTCTGCATTTATAGGTTTTATCCAGTGTTCATGCAAAATATCCAGGAGTTTTACAATTGAGCAGTGGGTGATCTTCACCTTAGCGGGGCTCGACTCAGTAACCGTACGGAAGTGGATGCAACTCACGCGATCGCAACGGGAGTTGGTATCTTCCTACCATATAACTTTAAGAAAAAATGAAAACGCTACACAGCAGGAACGTCGCTTACCGGACTCGTCTTGTTCATTTCCTGCGAATCGGTTGCAGGCAGTTTCATTGCCGGGAGCTCGTACCAGAAACAATTACCACGGAGTCCCTTTTTCCCGGAGAGCACGGTTATTTCCGGAGTTCACGCGATTCGAAGGGAACAAAAAAAGTCTGGAAAAAAATTTGATTAACCGCTCTTCATGATCCGGTGAGTGAGGTTTCGGGTCCAGAGGGGAAAATTTCCGGGCTGGCACCACCCGGACCGGTATGGCGGGACGGATCTGGGATGAGCGTGTATGAGAAAAGGGAAAATTATGAATTAATCCGGTCATTTTCCCCACCGGTTTTTTTGTTAGTCCATACATTGGATCGTAATAGTATCAATGCAAATACTCCTAAAAGGACAACAACAGGAAGGAATGAAACAATCGTATCTGCGCCGGAAATGTATGCCTTGCCAGTATTTACAATAATATCGGTCAGGCCATGTAAAAGGACTGCAATCCATATGCTCCCGGTTTTTAGTACGGCATAACCGAATATGACACTCACGATTATGGTATAAACAAGGTACACGATATTTGCCGGCAGGAAGGATTCACTGGGAAAATTCAAGCCCATCAGCATCATGGGAGCGTGCCATAAACCCCATATCAGGCCAACCAGGACCACGCCGGTATACCCTCCGAAGAGCGCAAACATCCGGTCCTGGAGGTAAAACCGCCAGCCGTACTCTTCTCCGAAAAATATCGGCCACGATATGACTAATGTTATCAGGGGTAAACCTAGTGTCGTGAAGAACAGGGTCAGGTTGAACTCCATAAGGGGCAGGCGGAGCCCCAGGCTGTAACTGAGAAGAAGTGCGATAATATAAGTCAAAGAGAAGAGAACGGGCAGAATAATGTATAACAGACGATTTTTTCCAAAGGATAATTTTGCGGATGCAAGGTTTGTCCGCCAGGTATCCTTCAGGTTTAGGATAACCACCAGCACAAGAGTTGCAAAACTGGTAACCACAGAGAGTATCTGGTAGGGACCCACGGTCCCGAGAATTGGATAGAAAACCATTTCAAAAATAAGAATTCCGGCAGTGATCAAAAAACAGGCAAGAATTAGTTTTGTTTCTCTGGTCAAGGCTGTGGATTTAAAATAAACCAGACAGATTATCGCTGTTATCGCCGGGATAAACATTGCAACTGTGGGTATCCTGCTCGACAACATTTTCGAGCCGTACATGCCAATACCCGCAAATTCAAGAATAAATGTGGCGCCGAAAACAATAATCAAAAACATACATAATTCTGATATAAGGCGTCCCCGTTCTGATAGTGCTATAGCCATACTGTTACTCTCCTTTGGCAATTCAATGAACAATGTTAAAAAAACAAAGTAAAAATTCCCCTCTTTTTATAACGACCAGAATGGATTCTGGCTGCACTTAACCTTTTATTATTTTACCTGTTGTTCTGACACGTTTTTCCGAAATTGTTGCTGCAAAACCATTCGCAGTGCCTGCGTTTCCTGATATGTCACTTTCGGATGAAGGTCGTTTTGTTATCAGGTTCCTGTTAGCGGGAAATAAGAAACACAAATCAAAGAATTAATCCATCTAAAAAAAATACAACCGTGTATGAAACTCATCGCTGTGCTTATTTTGCTCTGCATGATTACCGGTACCGCTGCTGCCCTCACCCTGCCCCAGGTAGTGTCCTTCCCCCAAACGGCTGTCACGGGTGTTGAGCCCGTTGCCACGTTCGAAGGCGGGCAGCGGTTTGCTGCAGGAGATTACCCGGTCATCGTCCTTTCCGGCTCCTACCGGCAGATGGGCCGGCAATACGGTGGGCTGATGAAGACCGAGTTAAACGAGGAGTACGCGTTCCTTCTCGACACCCTTGTCAAGCGGGGATATACGCAGCAACAGGTGCGGGAAAGCGGACGGGACATACCGGCATTATATCCGCAGCGCATAAAGGAGATTTTTTTGGGCATGTCGGAGACCTCTGGTCTGACACCCGATGATATCGCCGTCCTCTACTATGGGGCAATCTTCCAGCTCATGGCGACGCCCCCCGTACCGGCATCCTGCTCGTACCTTGCCACATGGGGCAACTACACAACGGACGGATCCGTGATTGTCTCCCGCAATTGGGATCTGGACGACAGCGTAACGCCGTATACCAAATGGTACGTCCTTGCCGTGTACCGGCCCACTGATGGCAGCAACAGCATCGCAACCTGGAGCCCCGCGGGAATGCGGCCTGAGACCTTCATGAACAGCAAAGGGTTGTTCATCGCTGACGACAACTCAGGTCTTAACGATGCCGCCCCGGAAACGCGCCCGGAATTCATCACAGAATACTTCCGGTTCATGCTCGACTACTCGGACTTAAAAGGACTTGACGCCGGCATCCGCGGAGCCAACACGGATGTAGCATGGATCGTGGATGTCGCAGGACCGGACGGGGCATCGGTGTACGAAAAGATGACCAACAAAACGAGGCAGAGGGGCGGTGAAGGGGTTATAGCCGCGGCAAACCATTTCGTCGACCCGGCCTGGAACCTTTCTGCACCTCCTGAACACTCGCTCTCCCGCTATAACAACCTCCTCCGGCAGGCTGGTGAAGCAAAGGGATTGATCGATGCACAGAAAATGATGCAGATCCGTGATGTGTGCCTGGAGAATGGCGGGGCAAAGTTCTGTCATTCGCTCCTCTTTGGCAACACGTACTCCAGCAACCACCAGGTTGTTTTCATGCCAAAGTCAAAGACACTCTGGATGAAGACTATGGACAAGGACTGGCAGAAGGTTGAGCTGGGTCCCCTGTTCGGCAACTGAATTAGTGGGGGGCAAGCCCCTTCCATCCTTTTGAAAACTTTATCTGGGGGATGACCTCCCGGGTAACGCATATTTGATTATTGAATGATGTTAAAAAATGGGGGATTTACTTCATCCCCTCTGCACCATAGGAGACACCTCTCCCGGATATCTGCATTCCCACCCCCCAATCCGGCTCCGCTACGGCCCCGGATTGCCAATCCGGGAAGGTCATTTCCCGAACTTGTGCAAAAAACCGTACACTTTTACACACTTTTTCCGGGAAAATCTTTTGCGAACGATTTAAGGCAAACGGGGCGTTTTGCTTGGCGCTGTAAAACGCTATTGTACGCTATTGGGAGGCAAAACTCGAAGGGGCTGGATAGGTAGCACGGTCAAAGGGAAAAGAACCCCCTTTTTTGGGGTTCGATCATTCCGGCCCGGGACTCTGGGAGACCTGCACTTTGCCAAACCCATTTCTCCGTCGGAGACCCCCTTTCCATAAGGAGTCCCGGCTCTTAAAAAAGTGTCTAATTCGCGAAAAATGGAGCTATATATTTTCAGAAAACCTCAAAGTGTGCTCCGTTCGGCTGGATACGGCATAAATCAGGCTCTAAAAAGAGCTCAATTGGGCTCAATTGGCGGGCAGATCTCTTGCCGGATGGGCTGAAGTATGTGAAAAGTGATAGGAAGGCCTGTTTTGGGGGTCAAATCGATTTATCTTCACGTCTGATGTTGACGTGAATTTTCCGCATCCTTACGGACCCCCTGTTCATGCAAAATATCCAGGAGTTTTCGATCGAACAGGGGGTGATCTGAGTGTAAACGGAGCCTGTTTTGGGCTTGGTTTGGGAATTTTAAGGGAACGGAGGCCGTGACGTGTCCGGATTGGAGACGTTGTTAAGTGCTTAGAAAAAAGGGGTTTTGGGTGGTGTGAGTGGGCGGGGCGAGGGTGAACTTTTTATTTCAGGGTTCACTTAAATTTTTTCACGCAACTTCTGCTCAAAAGTTTTCAATCAAAGTGTGGCTGAAAATTTTCTGGCAAGGTCCGGCAATTTTTTTTCAGTCAAGGTCTGCCTGGATTTTTTCAATCAAAATCCGATTACAAATTTTTTGGGAGAGTGAGCGGTACCACAAAGCCCCAACTATTATTTTTTGGAGATTCTCGGAACCACTGCTCACATCGCCGGCCCGCCGCCACCTCGCTCAGTCGCAGCCGCACGCCGGATAGGAGCGGAATGGGGCGAACGATCGGGGTGCGTGGCATGGAGCAGGGGATTCCTAAAAGAATGCTCTAAATGTTGTCCCGGATTATTTCCTCGACACGATCTTTAACGTGAGCACGGTACTCTTTAGGACAAAACACATAGAATATCAACCTTGGATCCTTCGTGGGCAACAAAGTAGAAAACTCCTCGATCTCATGTAGACTTCCATCATTTTCCTCTATCAGGAATGGAGTCTTATCTGAAAGGATACTTTCGTTTGAGGATTTGTAAAGCGAATTCTCGATGTTGTGGATATCTGCCATAATGAAATCTTTCTCACAATGGCAGTCTTCTGCAAGAACTTCTTCCAATATTTTATACTGCTCTTTTTTCATCTGAGCAATCTTCATCCGGAGGATTGGATCGGGTATGTGAGTGACTTCGATTTCGTAGCCGCGTTTGAAGAGCTGTCGGTTCTCAATAGCTGAGACAAGTTTGTAGGCATTGCTCGCTGGGTTTTTCAGGAGCATCTGAAGCATTCTTGCATCATCAAGCGAGAGATAATTTTTGAGAAAATCCTTAGTTCTCGGATCTAGGAATTCTTTTGAAATCACGTTGTCTCGAATTGCGATCTCCATTGCCCTCTGGAACATCTTGTCAGCAGCAGCCCGGGTATGATGATGATAGACTTGGGCATGCATCAGGAACCGTGCCAGCCGGAAATTTTCGAGCGCATCTACCCCTTTTTTGTAGAGTGTAAGATAGGATCTGGTCCCATCGACTTTTTTGTGGATTGTATGCAGAATTCGTTCGAGATCGAAATTCCCGTAAACAACACCGGTGTGATATGAATCGCGGCGCAGGTAATCGATCTTATCTGCATCAAGATTACCAGAGATCACCTGATTCTGAATCCGCTCACCATTCTCGGTGAATAAATCTATCACATCGTTGTTTGCCGGACCCAATGCATCCCAAATTGAACTCTCATTCAGGATAATTAACCGGGTTATTTCTTCATGATTGATTAATTTCCCACAGATATCATGGAGAGCGGCTTCAAAGACATGAGAAAACGGCCCGTGACCAACGTCATGCAATAATCCTGCATACCTGACCGCCCTTACATCATCATCGCTGAACTGAAGTTGTTCTGCCATCCTGCCGGCAATATGCATGACACCAAGGGAATGTTCGAACCGCGTGTGCATCGCACTCGGATAGACAAGGTGGGCATTTGCCAGTTGTTTGATACGGCGAAGTCTCTGGAGTGGCGGAGTATCGAGAAGCTTGACTTCTGTTTCGGTAAGTCCGATAAAACCGTACAGTGGATCACGGATCCACTTGGAAAAAGAGAGCATCGCTTACCCCGTTACGAGGGACAGTTCTTTTAATAAATTTACACCGGTTGTAATCTGGGGTTCCTGAAGTTTCCAGTTAAGGGATTCGGCAATCTTGCTGATCTCCTCATATGTCATCTGCCGGTGTTCCTGTTTGAGAATGTAATGGACTTTCGCTGCCCAGGATAGAACGTTGGGATCCAGCTTGGCTGTATTCTTACAGATGTCAACGATTTTTTTAATCTCTTCGTAATCTTTGGGAGATCCTGCCTTCAGGAACTCTGTGACTTTATGGCCTTCGTCATTGAGCGTGTACGAATATCGTTTCCATTCGAAGGTCTCGTTTGCTTTCCTGCTGTCATCGGTGTCCATCGCCTCGTCAACAAAGTGGCAGGAGGTTATTGTCTGGAGAGCCCCTGATACATCTGCGCTGTACGGGCCGTAGTAGTGGGGGCGGTAGGTTGCCTTGACTGCATTCCTGACTGTTCCAAAGTAGATGATCTTCTGGATTGCAGTCCGCCCGGTTATCCTGCCTCCCGCTGCATCGATCACCATCACTGCTGCTTCCGTAGGACTTAATGTCATATACCAATCAACCAACTATCTTTTTTTAAAAGATTACAATTATCAAAAGAAACTACACCGCTTATTAAAGTTGTATAGGCGCGGTGTGAAAATGAAAAATAAATCATTACAATAAAGTCTATTCGTATGTTGATATAACAATCTTTTGATTGAATTCGCGGGGTGTACATTCGTTAACTGCGCTTTATTCCTGAGGATATTTTAAACAGTTAAGGTAAGTGTTCTATTCCCGGTAACCCAATTATTCACAACTTCCCCGCAAATGCCTTCCCCAACACCGCCTGCGTCAACCGCTCACATCGCCGGCCCGCCGCAGCAACCTCATGATCGAACGCATCCGCACGCTCAAACAGCAAACCGACACGCCGGACTATTTCGTATTGCTCGGCAAGGGGTGGGATAGGAATTGGAAGGGTTGCAACTGATTTCGTATTGAAATGTGATAGCGCAATTCCTACAGTTCCCAAATCTATCCAATTTTGGGCAAGCGAATTAATGTAATATGCACCAAATTTCGGAACAAAGCCGAACGGTTTTTTCACCACAACAAGATCAGAGCAATTCGCTTCAGTTAAAGATTCCGGGATGATGCAACAAACTCCGACATTACCCGATCGTACCACAACAAGATCACCGGGTTCGAGGGCAGATTTTTTTAATGATTCGTGAAATTGTGGCGAAATGAAAACGAGACCTTTGGCATCAAAATAGTTTTCCCGTACATTTTGACATCGCAAAAATGGAATTCCATCTGAACGATATTCATTTTTCATCGGACCAACATGCCCAACAGTCACACGTTCAGATATCTGCTGAATAGTTGACCAAGTCCATGTAGTGGGCAATTCAGGAAATTTTTCAAAAAATGTATTGTCTTCGAAAGTCTTGCCGATCTTTTTGATCTTCTTCCTGCTTTCAGACAATCGTTCGAGAAGTTGTGATCCAGATTCCACATCCGGATTCTCTTCTCTCCATCCTTCCGTCAATCTCCCGGAACACGCAGCCGCCAGCACCGCCTCCCGGAATTTTTTCATGATCAACGGTACCCGGCTCAGCCGTTCGCGGGCAGCGTTGACATGCTCTAAAAGGTCTTCGACACGAGCGACGATATATTGCTGTTCAGCAAGTGGAGGAAGAGGAATAATTATCTCTTCAGAAAAATCGTTAAAATTCAAATTACGGATATTTGTTGATTGTGTTTGAAATCGATCGAAATTTCCGTTGTGGTATTGGTAGATAAGGGACAAATTCACAAATTTAGGATCTTGATCTGGATGAATTCTCATCTGTCGACAAAAATTTGAACAGACCAATGGATTTTTTGCCATCTCAAGAATTTTTTTATCAATTAGTAATGTTCTTCCGACAGGTTGATCTGGAGCGCCCCCGGAAATTTCTAAAATAATATCTCCACTAATTAATCGTCTTTTTCCAAGGCTTGTTTTTTTAATTATTCTCGTCGGAGTTTTCAATTTATTCTTATCATTAATAAATTTAAAATCTGTCCCTCTAATGATGTTGACGCGATCCATTTCAAAGGGGATTATTTCGGAATCGTCTATACCCCATTCTCCCCCTAAAACATGAATTATTAGTTCTTTTAGGGGGGATTCGACCCAACCCTCCGGTAAATCTTCACTTCTGGAAAATATTTTGTGATTCGAGATCTCGGCTGACGACTTTTTCATTTCTTCCCTTCGCCAGCCGCAGCATCCCCATCCCCATTCTCCAGCAACACCAGCACCTGCTTCAACTCATCCATCGCCAGCCGCAGTTCCTCAATCGCCTCAACCGCCAGCTCCTCCGGCTCCGGTAATGAATCCGCATCATCGAGCGAATCATCCTTGAGCCACTTGAGAGAATCGATCTTATAGTTCCGCTCCTTCACTTCAGAGATATGGAACGAGTGCCAGCGATCTTCTTTCGAGTCCGCAGCATTCCGCTTCGAGCCGCCGTTCGGGTCAGTGCCAAACAGCCGCTCGAACTCCGCGAAATACTCCGGCGTCAGGGGCCGGTCCTTCTTCGTGATGCCCGGCACGTTCGTCCGGTCATCATATACCCAGAGGGTCTCGGTGGGAAAGCCCTTGGTGAAGAAGAGCACGTTCGTCTTGGTGCCCGGGGAATAGGGGGTGAAGGTGCCGTTTGGGAGCCGCAGGATCGTGTGCAGGTTGCAGTCCTCGGTCAGCACCTTGAACACTTCGCCGGCCTGGTCGGCAAAGAGCACATTGTCCGGCACCACGACCGCCGCCCGGCCGCCGGGTTTGAGGATCGTCATGACGTGCTGCACGAAGTTAAGCTGCTTGTTGGAGGTTGAGATCGTGAAATCCTCGCGGTCCGGTGCCTGGTTCGCCCCTTTGGTCCCGAACGGGGGATTCGTCAGCACCACATCAAAGCGCCGGCTGTCCGGGTTCTCGTAGATCGAGTCGCCGTATCGGATCGAGGGTTCGACATTGTGCAGGAACAGGTTCATCAGCGCAAGCCTTCGCGGGCGGGCAACCAGTTCCTGCCCGAAGTACGTGCTCTTCTTCACGCGGAGAGCCACGTCCCGGTCAAGTGCCCCACCCTTTGTCTGCTCCAGCAGCCACTCGTACGAACAGACAAGGAACCCGCCGGTACCGCACGCGGGATCGCTGATCGTCAGGTCAGCCCGCTTCCGGGGATCGGGTTTCATACAGCGGACAATCGTCTGGATCAGGATACGCGGCGTAAAGTACTGCCCGGCACCCTTCTTCCCTTCGCTTGCTGCCTTCTCCAGCAGGCCCTCGAACGCCTCGCCTTTCACATCGATGTTGAGCTCGGTCCATTCCGTCTCATCGATGAGACCGATCAGCTTCTTTAAGTTCACCGGATTGGAAAACCGGGAGATCGCGCCGGCAAAAATATCCCCGAGAAGCCCGTGCTCCTTCCCGAGTTTCCTTAACACATCCTGGTAATGTTCCGTCAGGTCCGTGCCGGACTTCTCAATGAGCGCTTTCCAGTCGCAGCCTTCGGGAAGCTGTACGCTCCGCTCATCTGCCATCTTGATGAAGAGGAGATAGGTGATCTGCTCGATATAATCCCCGTAATCGATCCCGTCATGCCGGAGCGTGTGACAGAATCCCCATAACTTCTGAACAATATCACTCATGCTGCAATCGCCTCATTCCACTGCTGGATCAGTGCGGGAAGGTTCCCGTCAAAGATCCGGTTCGCCCTTCCCCATCCGCCTTCATTGGAAAAAATCGGGATGAGGTCAAAGTCTTCCTTACTGATTGAGAGGTTCTCGATTAAGTGTGCTCGGATTCTGTCCAGCCATTGCTGCTGCTCGGGTGACAGTCCCACTTCGGCAGACATCCGGTCGAGCACACGGTTCACACGCTCGGCTGCTGTCAGTAACGGTTCCTCTTCGCGGGCTGCGTGCTTCACCATCGAGATAATATCCACAAGTGCCTTGTCGTATCGCACCTTGTGCGCCTTCTGGAGGTTTTCGATAGTGAACCGCTCCTTTGTCGCAGACAATTTTATTTTTAGTTCCTGAAGGGCATCGTTACCCCAGTCTTTCGGCCGGTCAAGGAGAATCCCGATTGCCTCGATATGCTCCGGGTTCTCTTTCACAAACCGTGAGAAGAGAATAAGGTAATCCTCGGGTTTGTACTCGTGGCCGGCACCGTCGCGGATAAGCCAGCGGGACGTAACGTCATCCGGCTGGTACGTGACGATGAATGAACGCGGGGGTCGCGGGTAATGCTCCAGCAGATCCTGAAAATTTTCATTCCGGAGTGTGTCCATAGTGCCGGTGAAATCCTCTTTGAGTTTCCGGGGAAGGCTGTTTGCATATTTGCTAACCTCCCCGCCTTCGATATATGCTCGGAACTTTTCCCGGGCCTCACCTGACATCTCCTTGTCGATCCTCTGGAGGCGCTTCACCAGTACACGGATATTGTAGTCCCGGTCCCGGTTCTGGTAAATATCATTAATGACCGAGACAATCCCCCGGGTCTCCCGCTGAGGAGGTTCGGCGGTCATGTCGGTGGTCTTCCGGAAGTACTCCAGAAGAGTTCCGCCGAAACAGTCAAACACCACAAAATGCGACTTGTCAGTATAGTTTTCCCCTTTCCGGGTGCCCCGGCCGAGCATCTGGACAAACAGGATACGTGATTTTACCGGCCGTAAGAAGACGATAAACTCAAGATCTGGGATATCTACCCCAGTCGAGAGGAGATCAACGGTAACAACAACATTGGTCTTGTTCCGGTTCCGGAACTCGCGGATATGCTGGAGCGGCCGGTCAACCTTACCGGTGATTTTATCAACGAATGCCTCCCCTTCTTTGAAAATTTCCCGCCCCATTGCTACCAGCTGATCGGCATGAGATGTATGGGGAAGATCGTTTGCGGCAAAGATGAGTGTCTTTGGAAACCTTCCGTATTTTGCCTTATGCTCATCGGCATACTTTTTGATCTCAAGGAGAATTTTCCGGTTCGAATCCGGTGACGTGACCTTCCGCTCGATCTCAGTGGTGTCAAACTGCCGCTCGTCTTCGAGACTGTCATAGGATTTCGAACCTTTTTCCGTATCGATAACCTCGACCTGCTCCCCTTCGGTCAGGAATATCCCTTTCATCCGGACATCAGACTCAATGGCTATCACATCGAAATCGACAAGATACCCTTCCCTGACCGCCCGTTCGTACTCGTAGCGGTACACCGGTTCGCCAAAATACGAAATGGTATGAATCGCTGGTGTCGCGGTCAGGCCGATCTTGATAGCGTCAAAATAGTTGAGCGTGTCCCGCCAGATCGATTCCTCTGCAGAGGTATACCCCCGGTGGCATTCATCGGCGACAATGAGATCAAAGGCATGGATCGGAATAGCAAGCCGATCTGCATCTTCTTCGGGAGCTTCATCTGCGATATCATAGACCCTGCCTGCATTTCTTCCAAAGAGATAGGAAGTCATCCGCTGGATTGTACAGACATAGACAAACATGTGACCGGGCTTGGGATCGAGCAGGTATGAGGGTTGCAGTACCTCGGGATCAAACGGCTCATCATCATCGAAATCTCCCGGGGAGAATTTCTGGCTGTATACCTCGTAAATCTTGTCAAACTTCCGCCCGGGTTCCGGTTCAAAGGATGCAAATGTCTTCACGGCCTGTGCAGCAAGGGCTCGACGATCGACAAGGAACAGGATACGCTTCCCGACCTTGGATTTCATCAGCCGGTAAATCTCGTTGACCATAAGACGGGTCTTTCCCGTTCCGGTAGCCATCGCGATTAACATCTTCCGTTTTTTTGACTCTATCGCTTCCTCAATGGCAGTATTTGCTTCCATCTGAAAGGGCCATATTCCGGGATTGTCGTTGGGTATTTGCCTCAGTTGGTACACAGATGATTCCACGTTTCGGCTCAGTAATTCCAGAAGAGCATTTGGGGTATGGAATTTTGCAATCTGGCGGGAGAGATTGAGATGGTGTCGTACATCATGGAAAAAAATTACTTCACCATTGGTTGAATACAGGAAAGGAACATGCAATCCCTCAAAATTGAAAGGATTGTTTTTCAGGCCCAGTGCATAGCGTTCCGACTGGGTGAGAACACCCTGTGCGCTGCGGGTTACTTTTTTGGCTTCAATAACCGCGAGAATTTTCCCCTCAACACATAATGCATAATCTGCCGGGCCGTTGTCAGTGGGATATTCTTCGAGAGCGGTATTATTGTATGCAGAGAGATCTATCCCATCTATGAATCGAGTGATACTCCAACCTGCCGCTTTCAGTAAGGGATCGATCCGCTTCTTTCGCGTGACTTGCTCACACTCTTCAGTCATGGCAGGCAGTATTCCAATAGATTATTGTAGTTCTTTATAAACGCTGGGACGTTATTTGTTGCGGTGTGATTATCCGGTTCCTTCATCTCCAAAAAATCAATCTTCCCGTTCGGTATTACTTTGAGATCACTTATCTGTATTTTTTCTCAATCATGTTGCTTATCCTTGAGTGACTCTCTTTTTCCCCCTGCACCCCTACCTCTCATATCAGTAAACCCCCAAAAAAATCACCCTCAACAACCCTCATCCTCCCCCTTACACCCAGCCCCTCGCCACCACCACCCCCACACCAACCATAATAATTAACCGATAAACAAAAGAGAAGTTTAATCAGGAGAACCCAAAAATGTCCTTTATCATTTCTTTATACGTTCAGGAAGGTATTGTCATGGCGAGTGACAGCCGCCTCACCTTAACTCATACTGAGCAAAGAGGGAGTCAGCAGGTTCAGATTACCGTTCCACAATCGGATGCAAATTACAAAACATTCCTTGCTCCGGGTAATATTGGGATCTCTACGTTCGGTGATGCAGACATTTCGGGAGTTCCCATCAGCGGATACATTGAGTCGTTCATCAATGAAAAATTATCAACAAATCCGGTTGACGTGAATGACGTTCCAAAGATGCTTGTTGATTATTTCAAATCCCTGTCACAGGTTCCGGACACGGGATTTCATGTTGCAGGGTACAGTAAAAAAGGGGGAAAACTCATACCCTACCTTTGGCGGATTATTCTGGCCCAGAACGAAGTCAAAAAAATTAATGTACCCGATCAACAGGGGGCTGCCTGGGAGGGTGAAGTTGATGTCATGACCCGGTTGATCCAACCAGTGGGTCTGATTGGACCGGATGGAAAAACCATCCCCCTGCCACCTTCAGTTATCAACTGGACTTTTTTCACGTTGCAGGATGCCATAGATTTTGCCATATACGCGGTCAAAACCACCCGGGATACCATGCGTTTTCAGACACGCTTTAAGACCGTAGGGGGACCCGTTGATGTTCTGGTAATTAAACCTGAGAAAGCATTCTGGGTGCAGAGAAAGGAACTCCATGCCGAAGATAATGAACTCTCCTTTTAATTTTTCAATTCTGTTTTTTAATTGGCGTTTCCCTGAAGGCAAAGGGGCGGAGCAGTCAGAACAGGGGAGCTCATCTTTCAAAGCGTTCGGTACCAACCAACCCCCAACACAATAATCCCCCCCTTCCGTAACAATGCTCGCAGAGTTTCACCCCGGCCTCCCGGCTAATCCAATCCTC
>SESA01000296.1_pt1 | contig 34682 bp, 30 predicted proteins | sample 3171451 | NCBI WGS metagenome assembly SESA01 (sample SAMN06051862, study PRJNA518727) | freshwater metagenome | biome: subpolar coniferous forest; feature: holomictic lake; material: water; isolation source: holomictic Lake 227, 8 m depth | place: Canada: near Kenora, Ontario | collected...
ACGGCCGCATGTATTACTGGATTGTTGACGGATAGAAGTTTGGGCGTGGGGTGCTAGAACTCGATTTCTATCAAATAGGTGCGGACCGCCTTCATGTGTAGAATCTGCATACAACCTAATGAAAGCACCCAACATGGATGAAGCACACTTTGATCTCAACGACATTGAACATGAGCCGACAGATGCTCAGTTGGACGCGTTGATGAAATCCGTGGCCGAAGAAGTTGCGCGCCGCGCCAAAATTGCCAATGACGCATTCATGCAGAACCTGCGCGCCGCAATTGCGGCGGTGAATAAATCCGGAACGGACGCCTGACGTTGATTGAACAACCGCGCGGAATATGAAGTTTTTTGTTAAAAACTTAGCATTGAACGCTCGTGTTTCGTCCACAAGCCCTACGCGTTAATCTGTTTTCGAAGAATTTTTGCGTTCACCATGCCACGCATTGTTGCGTCGGCGATGGCGCTTCTAAACTGATCAGGCGGAAATTCCGCATCATTTGCTAGATCGTGCAGCGTTCGCAGTATCGTGGTCACGCGCACGCCATCACTCATGGTCATGTCGGCCCGCTTCAAATTGGCGCGGTGCACCACCACGCCCTTGCCAAATTGCCTGCGCACACCAGGCGCAACCGTAAGGTGAATTTTGCTTGGCATTGACTCGCCAATGGCATGCACCATAAGAGCGCTTGCATGTGAGATTGTGGCGATTGGCACACCGCGCCGATCCGTTGCCGCCAAGGTCGCTCGCAGAAGATCATCAAATGGCGACGGAGTGAGCTCGGGAAAGCGATATAAACCGTGAGTGACACGCCGCAAATTGCCAGCGAAAGCGTGGTAGCGAAGATGTTGCTTTTTCCAACCAAGAGCACTTGCCTGTCGCGCCGTGAGCAGACCTCCCTGCCGCTGCGCCACAATAATGCAGGCCTGGCGTGGACTTTTCTTGGATTGAGGCGTTTGCATAAAGGTACAATTTAATTGTACCTTAATACATACTGCATTTCAGCATCAATCAAGCCGCGCAAGTCGCCTTCATGAAATGTCGCTGCGGTTTTCACTTCAATGCCAACTCCGTTAAGCGGCTGAACGCTAGAATTGATGACGGCTCAATCAGTTGGCGCTGAAGGCCGCTTATTGCTTTAGTGGTTGTCTCTGGGAAGTGGCGTTTTTATGGCAAAATGTAGATTTATCATTGCAATATAGTAATTGAAAGTCTATATTACTATGATGATTCAACGATCAGATGCCATTGAAGCTATCCACCGCGGTTTGGCAAACAACCCCGGCGTGGCGCTACTTGGACCCCGCCAATGCGGCAAAACAACCTTGGCTAGGCAAGTTGCTCAAGAGCGCTCCCAACTTCTGGCAACGCAAATACCAGCCGCACAAAAAGGTGAATCCCAAATGCGCGGTGCACAACCAACGCAACCTGGCGGCGTTCAATTTTTTGATCTGGAAAATCCTTCCGATGCGACCGCGCTTGATAACCCAATGCTTGCACTGCAATCGTTGCGCGGCCTTGTTGTGCTTGATGAAGTGCAACGGAAACCAGAATTGTTTCCAGTGTTGCGTGTGTTAATGGACCGCCCAGAAAATCCGGCGAAGTTTTTATTGCTCGGTAGCGCATCGCCATATCTGGTGCGTGGCGTAACAGAATCACTCGCAGGACGCGTGACATTTTTAGACCTGCAGGGATTTAATTTGGCGGAAGTGAATTCTACAAATGGTGACACTTCGCCCGTGCTCGAAACGAATCAACAATCTCTCTGGATGCGCGGCGGATTTCCGCGCTCATTTCTTGCACCGAATGAAGTCGCAAGTTTTCAGTGGCGGCGCGATTTCATCCGATCTTTTATTGAAAAAGATTTCGCAACACTTGGCATTGGCGCCACGCCTTCAAGCCTTGGCCGACTGTGGCAAATGACGGCGCACTATCACGGACAAACTTTGAATGCTTCTGAACTTGGCCGCTCTTTAGGACAAACATATAAAACTATCCAGCGCCACGTTGAACTTTTAGAAGGCGCTTTCATGGTGAGGATGCTTCGTCCCTGGTTTGAAAATGCGGGCAAGCGCACGTTGAAAAATCCAAAGCTGTATGTGCGTGATAGCGGCTTGCTGCACGCCCTGCTTGGCGTGGCGGATCACTTAGGGTTAATGGGGCATCCCAAACTTGGCGCAAGTTGGGAGGGTTTTGCCATAGAGCAAATTCTGACGCGGTTGCCGCGCACCGATGCGTGGTTTTGGGGAACTCAAGGCGGTGCGGAACTCGACTTGTTTGTTCAACCCGGCGGAAAGCGCGTTGGCTTTGAGTTGAAATTTGCAGATGCTCCCAAAATGACAAAGTCACTTGCTTCAGCACTAAAAGATTTACGTCTTGATTCGCTGATTGTGGTGAAGCCGTCGGGATCCAATTACCAACTGTCACCTGAAATCAAAGTGCTGTCGCTGAAGTCCGCACTGCTTGAGTGCGATGAATTGATGCGGTGAATATTGGCCACGCATGCGGCTGTGATTTGGCGCGCCGTGATCAGGCCGCCTGCGCTGCGCCTAGGTTAAGGTGCAACGCTCGGATTTGTGTTTGGCTCAGCGCCAGGCGAACTCTTAGGCAAAGCATGCGGCGCGGCGGCAGCGGCTGCTGCATTGGCGCGCACAATAAACGCTGGCAATTGCTTTGGATTCGCGGGCGCATACCCCTCGTCATGGATTTCGTCTTGGCCAGTTTCCGACAGAATAAAGCGCACAAAGTCCAACAAAAGTGGCGGAAGATTTCCTTGCTTGTCCAGCACCGCCACCAATTCCAGCGGTCGCGCCATGGGATATTCGCCCGTGTAAATATTCATTTCTGTAGGCGCCACAAACGTCTTGCCGTTGTCGGCGGAAACAGCCAACGCCTTGGCGCGCGGTTGCATGTGCTTGAACGATCCAATACCTATGGCGGTCTTGTAGGCGCAACACGCATTCACGACCGATGAAGGCGAAGGCTCGCGGTAAAAGTAACTTGTGGTGAAGCGCTCATTGGGCATGGCGAATTCCGTGAATATCTTCATGGTGCTTGAGTTCTCATCCGTGACATACAGCGCAATCCACTCTTGACCAATCGGAGAAGTTGGATCCAATTCCTTCCAAGCAAAAATGGGGTCCTTGGTCATGGAGTGTGTAATGGAAAAAATTCCGTTCAGTTGCTCGCGCGTAATTTTTGTGATTGGATTGTCCGCATTCACAATCACACACGCACCGCCTGATGCGATTTTAATTTCAACCACATCCGCGCCAGAATCTTTTTTAATCTGCGCAACTTCGGCGTCCGTCAGATTGCGTGATACCGATGCAAAGTCGCACGTACCCGCGACAAGGTCTGCCAAAGCTTGAACTGAACCTCCGCCACGAATATTAAATTTTACATCTGGATACAGCCTGTTGAAAGCTTCCGCCAGGCCCGTCAGAGTTGACGCCATGGTGTCGGAACCCTGGATTGTGATGGACCCCTTCCACGACGGCACGGGCACATAATCAGGGAAATCATAGATGATTTTTGCAATTTCTTCATTAATGATCACGGGCTCGGGCGGAATGACATGCTCTGGCCCCGCCGTTGTTGAAGGAATAGTTTTGGCCGCATGAGTAACCGTTGCCGCCGGCGCCACGGATTGAGCTGGAACCAACGGAGTTGCGGGAATTGTTGTGGCGGCGGGGGCAACTGGAGCGGTCTGAGTTGCAGGAGGAGTTGCCGCGCCCAAAAGCGCGCCAGCCACCGTCAATGCGTACAAAACACTGTTCATGATTTTACTCCTTTGCCGCGCCACCACAACAGCAATGCAATCAGCGAGAATATTCCCAACACCACAGCAATGACCCGAATGAAAATATCATTCACCACTTGATCCGCGGCCTTGTGAACCTCATCCACGCGCGCGCGCATAAGCGATTCAATTGGCTTTAAACGATTGGCCATTTCTGAGGAGCCCAACAGAGAATCGGTGGTGGACAAGATCTTGCTGGTCTCCTGTAAATTCAGCTGCATTTCATTCAACAACTTAATGTAGTCGTCTATCTCAACTGGCTTGCTGACCGGAGCATTCTTGTCAGGCGACGGCTGCATTTGCTTGATCGTGTTCAGCGTGGTGTTCACTTGGGCAACGCTTGTGCCTGCCTCTTTGGTAATGCGTTCCGCGGTGTTGGCCAGCGGTGCGATCTTCTCCAATAATAAACTGGTTGCGTTGATGGAGTCTTGGTACTGCGTAAGCAACTGCGATGCCACGGCGGTGTTCTTCTGAAGCAAGTTTGGCGCGTCGGCAACGACCGCGTTGATGCGGTTGACATCGCCTAAAACCTGCTGGGTTTCAGGCATAATCAGCACGTCGTACAACAGCGCTTCGACCTGCCAATTGATGAATAAAGGCAGGCGTTTGGTATAAAATAATGTGCGCTCCAAAGTTTGCTGCGCCTCCGCGGCGCGCTCCACAGCGCGATCAACGGGCTCCAACAAACCGCCGCCACCTTTGACTTCTTCCACAAGGGCAACGCCTTTGCTTGTGGCAATATCCGCAAAACGAACATACGCAACAAACTCCGTGCCGCCACGTGTGCGCCACCAATTGGCAATGATTAAATCCAGGCGCTCAAGTTGCGCCTTGGTAAACACGCGCGCGGCGGAGGCCCAAACGTCCTCGCGAGCACGGCGAAGATTTTCCACCAACGGCTGCGCGCGGTCACCAAAAATCTTTTGCGACCTGCCGGAATCAACCCAGTAATAATTTTGCAGCGTGACCACCACAAGTTGATCAATAAGTTGCGTGAACACGTCTGGACTTGATGCAATGTCGTACATGCTGGACACGCCAAGAAGGCGCAATCCATTCATGAGTCGCCGCTGCTCTACCGACGGATTGTTATACATCACGCGTTCACTGGCGGCCAACATCAGCGTGTAATAGCGGTCAGCGAACGCGTTTGAAATTGCGTCAAGTTGCTGCAAAGTAATAGTCTCATCCTTCAAACCACTGGTGCCACCCGTGACCATGGCGGCGCGGTCGGAAAGGTTGGGCGATTTTTTCTTGCCGCCACCGGCGCAACCAGGCATGCTTGAAAGCGAAAGACACAATATAAAAATGGTGGCGCAAGTAACTGCCAATCGAGGGGTAAAGCGTTGAATCCAAAGTGTGTTGCGCCAATCAATCATGAAAATATCTTACATAAATTCTGTAAAGAAAACACGACCTGTTGCGCAAACAATTCACGCCCCTAGATACGAACAATGACTTGTATTGAACAAAATATGATCAAACCCAATGCGCAAGTTTGGACCAATTCACAAGTATGTTGGGAAATTAAAGTCGGCGTTACGATTGTCTTTTTCCAAGAGCGCGGAAACTTTCGCGCGGCTTGGGCGGAATCAGAGTTAAATCGGTGGGCTTTAAACCCTCCACCTGCGACGCATATCGGAAAATTTCAAATGTGCTGTCGGCAAGAAATGATTTAATTCCATCTTGCGCGCTCACCAAGCGATCATGAAGGGCACAAGGCGTACCCACGCCGCAAATTCCGCCACCAAATGGACACAGATGCGAACGGTCTTCACGCTCGAACAATTCGAACACCTGTTGAAATGAAATTTCAATAGGCGGCCGCGCTAACGCGTATCCACCACCCGGACCAGGAGAACCAATAATCAGTCCAGCTTGTGAAAGCGTGGTTAAAATTTTGGCCACCATGGCCCGCGGCAAAAAGCGAGCGTCCGCTATTTGAACAGCGGACAATTTGGTTTTGCCATTGTCCCATACCTCCGCTAAATAACTCATGGCCGCAATGGCACGCTCGGTTTGTTTTCCATACATGGGCATTCCTTTGGAAGGCGAGATTTCAGACCATGTTTCGGTAATTGAAGACCGCTTCAATTGCAATCCGAACATTTTAAATTTCAATCTATGATATCCCTATCTTTAATTAGAGTATATAGTAAGATATCGATATCTGCAATTCGCTAAAAGCAAAAACAGCCAAATCAAAGACTTTCTATCGCAGATTTGATTCGGATTTCATGGGCTCGCTGTTGGGCCCTTCCAAATCGGCTTACGTTGGAGAACAAAAGATATGAACCCCCCGCTTCACGGATTAAACCCTCCCGCCCATTCCCAAACGCTGGAGCAATTCAGTTTCAACGACGCCATTGTGCGAAAATTTGTTTTCGTCACCATGTTGTGGGGCGTGGTGGGAATGCTTGTCGGCGTGCTCATTGCGGCACAGCTCACCATGCCTGCAGCCAACTTTGGCGAATATCTTTCTTTCGGTCGCCTTCGACCACTCCATACCAACGCGGTCATTTTCGCTTTCGCGGGCAACGCCATTTTCGCGGCGGTGTATTACTCAACGCAACGCTTGCTCAAAACGCGTATATTCAGCGACTTATTAAGCAATATTCATTTCTGGGGTTGGCAACTCATCATTGTGGCCGCCGCCATCAGCCTGCCGCTTGGATTTACCCAGGGCAAGGAATACGCGGAGCTTGAATGGCCAATTGACATCGCAGTGGTCTTGATTTGGGTTGTCTTCGCGGTCAATTTCTTTGGCACCATTGCCGTGCGCCGCGAGCGACACTTGTATGTGGCGATTTGGTTTTATATCGCCACGGTCATTGCCATCGCCGTGCTATACATCTTCAACAATCTCGCCATGCCAGCGGATTGGCACCGCAGTTACTCCATTTATGCCGGCAGCCAAGACGCGTTCATGCAATGGTGGTACGGCCATAACGCGGTCGCATTCTTTCTGACCACTCCGTTCCTTGGAATCATGTACTACTTTCTGCCAAAAGCCGCGGAAAGACCTGTATTTTCGTATCGCCTGTCCATTGTGCACTTTTGGAGTTTGGTGTTCATCTATATATGGGCTGGGCCGCATCACTTGCACTACACATCCATTCCTGATTGGGCCTCCACTGTTGGCATGCTCTTCAGCGTGATGTTGTGGATGCCTTCATGGGGCGGAATGATCAATGGACTTCTGACATTGCGTGGCGCTTGGCAAAAAGTTGCGCAAGATCCTGTTCTGAAATTCTTTGTGGTGGCCATCACCTTTTATGGCATGAGCACATTTGAGGGGCCACTGTTGAGCGTGAAAAGCGTGAACTCACTCAGTCACTACACCGACTGGACCATAGCGCACGTACACGCAGGAACCCTGGGCTGGGTTGGCTTCATGGTTTTTGGAATGGTCTATTGGCTTGCGCCGCGGCTGTATCAAACGTCCATCGCCAAACCATCGTGGGTGAATCTGCATTTCTGGCTAGCCACCATTGGAATTATTTTGTACATCATTCCTATTTACACGGCCGGGTTGATGCAAGGATTGATGTGGCGCACATTCAACTCGGACGGAATTTTGGAATACGATTTTCTTTCCACCGTCACTCGCTTAATTCCGATGTATTGGCTTCGCACGATTGGCGGAACGCTGTACCTCGCGGCGCTGATCATTGGGTGTGTGAATTTAATCTTGACCTGGCTCAAGCGCCCCACCCATTATGAAGTTCCGGTGTATGAAGCCGCCGCGCTGTCCAAATCTTGGAAGCCGGAGGTAGCGCCGCAATCATCACTTCCCAGCGGAAATGTGCTTGAAATGGGCCGTTCCTTGGATCGCTTCGCCGCACTGCGCTGGCACCGCGGGCTTGAAGGCTTGCCGCTGACGTTCACTATTTGGGTGGTGATTGCGGTGCTTGTGGCCAGCTTGTTTGAGATTGTTCCCATGTTCACGATTCGCAGCGACATTCCGCGAATTGCAAGCGTGGAACCGTTCACGCCGCTGGAATGTATTGGCCGCGATATTTATGTAAGCGAAGGCTGTGTGAATTGCCATTCGCAAATGATTCGTCCATTAGTGGCCGAGACGGAGCGTTATGGTGAATATTCAAAGCCAGGCGAGAGCGTGTTTGATCATCCATTTCTTTGGGGTAGCCGACGCATTGGTCCAGACCTTGCGCGCGAAGGAGTTCGTAATCCAAGCGCGCTGTGGCACCTTCGTCACTTCAATAATCCCGTGGATACCAGTCCAGGTTCTATCATGCCGCCATTTGCGCATTTAGTTGATCAACCAATCGACTGGTCGCAAGCCATCCGCGCGGTGACAACGCTTTCAAAAGTTGGCGTGCCTTACAACCCGCAAACAATTGCGGATGCCGAGAAATTGGCGCATACGCAATCGGACAAAGTGTTTGCGCAGTTGGTTACAGAAAATGGAACGGCCTCCGGCGTGGAAAGTGTAAAGGACATGAAAGTGTTGGCGGTCATTGCGTACATGCAAAGGCTTGGCACGGACTTAAACAAGCCGATTGATGTTGCGCCGGCGGCACCAGTGGTGCCAGAACCTAAAACGGCGCCGCTGCAAACCACTTCAAGGAGCGCGCCATGACACACATACAGATGCAGACGCGTTGTTTGTTGCTGGCTGAAAGTGGCTTCATGCCCACTTTGGCGTTGATCATTTTCCTAGTGATTTTCGCTGGAATTGTGGCATATGTGTTCATTATTCCAAAATCAGCGTGGCAAAAAGACGCTCAACTTCCAATGGAAAAGCCTCAACAAACTCAATCTGAAAAGGAGAAGAATCATGGCTGACACATTTCACAATCAAGAGCCAAAATTCCATCAAGGGAAAATTCTTGAGCACGAATCAGATGGCATTCAAGAATTCGACAACCCAATGCCAATTTGGTGGTCGGCCATTTTTTGGCTGACGATTGGATTCGCCTATGTGTACTTCACGTATTTTGTGATTGGCGTTGGCGCCAGTGTTCAACGTGAATATCAAGTTGACCTTGGTGTTTTTTACCAGGAGCAATTTGGAAAGCTGGGTGAACTGAAGCCAATCCCGGCGACCATTTTTAAACTGTCAAGCGATCCAAAAATGATGAAGGCGGCTCAGGGTCTCTTTAGCGCGAATTGCGCAGTATGTCATGCGGCAGATGGTGGCGGATTAACTGGTCCAAACCTGTGTGACAATGACTACATCAACGTGAAAAAAGTTGAAGACATTTTCAAAGTTGTCTCTGGCGGAGTTGTCTCCAAAGGAATGCCTCAGTGGAGCAATCGCTTCAGCGAGCCTCAGCTTGTTTTGTTGACGTCGTATGTGGCGCACCTGCGTGGCACAACACCTGCCGCGCCAAAGGCGCCACAGGGAGTTTCAATTCCGCCATGGATAACGAAGTAGGCCAAAATTTTGCGCTACCACAGTTGAATGGCCGAGTGCTGTCAACGCTCAACGCAGACGGTTCGCGTCGCTGGATAACTCCACGCGAAGTGCGGGGTCGGCTGTGGAAAGCGCGCTTTGCTGTGGCGTGGGTACTGATCGCCATTTTCACGGTCTTGCCTTGGCTGCGAATAGCGGGAAAACCCACCATTTTGCTTGATGTCATGCTACGACAGTTCACATTCTTTGGAACAACATTTCGACCAACCGAAACGTTGTTGTTGGCGCTGATCATGCTTGCTTTATTTGTGGGAATTTTTTTGGTCACCGCATTGTGGGGACGCGTTTGGTGTGGATGGGCGTGCCCGCAAACAATTTATTTGGAATTTGTCTATCGCCCACTTGAACGATTGTTTTTGGGAAAGGCTTACGGTAAAAAAAATTCTACGGTGGCTGGCTGGCGCAGATTGTTGATGTACGCGGTTTTCCTGATCTTGAGCGCTCACTTAGCCAATACATTTCTTGCCTACTTTGTGGGAACAGATCGATTAATACATTGGACACTCGCTTCGCCCGGCGAACACCCCGCCGCTTTCGTGGTGTTCGCGCTCACGACTGCGTTGATGATGTTCGACTTTGTTTTTTTCAGAGAGCAAATGTGCACCATTGTTTGTCCATATGGGCGATTTCAAAGCGCGCTTCTTGACAAGAATTCGTTGATCATTGGCTATGACATTGCGCGTGGCGAACCAAGGGCGAACAGTTCGCAACGGCGTGCGTTGGATGCGCAGCAGAAACATGCGGGCGATTGCGTGTCTTGCTCCATGTGCGTGCAGGTGTGCCCAACAGGAATTGATATTCGAGACGGCCTGCAATTGGAGTGCGTGAATTGCACTCAGTGCATTGACGCGTGCAACGATGTGATGGTGAAAGTTGGCAAACCCGAGGGGTTGATTCGCTACGCAAGACAGAATCAACTTGTCCAAAATAAATCTGTTGGATTGCGTTACAGACTGCTGATTTACCCTTTGATTATGCTGATTCTTGTGTCCGTGGTGGTTGTGTTGCTGCTACGCCGTCAACCCGCGTCTATTGAACAGGTGAGAATTATTGGCGGCAATTTCACCACTGCCGTTGATGGAATTCACACACCCATTCGCCTCATGATTGAAAATTACGCAGAGGACGACCGCACATTCGCAATTACAGGGACAAACAATGTGCGATTAGAAAAAGAGACCACACTGTTGGTGCCGGCATTAGACGCGGCCACGATTGATCTGACCGTTGTGTGCGCACCAGACACATTTGGGCGCGGAAGTCGATCGGGGGTTCTTTTTATAAACGGACCTGACCACTTTTCTCAATCGGTGTCAATATCCATCGCTGGTCCTTTCAACGCTCACAATGCAATTGGCAATGCGAACAAAATAAAGAAAGGTGAATAATGTTTTCTCGCCTCATACAAAATCGGTGGGCTTTGGTTCCGGTACTCATGCTGTCATTCACCATCACGGCGGCAATTGTCATTCTTACATTTGCTTTCTCGGATTCAAATGTGACCGCCGTTGAACCCGACTACTACCGCAAGGCTCTTGCGTGGGACGACTATCGCAAGCAACTCGCTGAGAATGGAGTGCTTGGCTGGGTTGTCACGTCAACATTTGTCGCGGGACAAAATGATCCAACACTGGCGCGATTAGAACTGACCGTCGCAGACAAGTACGGCGTAAACATTGAACATGCACGGGTACGCGTGGAATGTATTCCTATTCTTGCTGCCAATTCCCGTATATCGACGGCACTTCAAGAAATTTCTGCTGGTCATTACGCCGCGGATGTCCCACTGCGCGTAAACGGCATGTGGGAAATTCGCGCCACGGTTGAAGCAAAAAATCACATTTACTGCGATCGCTTTCGCCGGCATCTTTCATTTGGAAAGCCGCGTCCGGCTGAACCTGTTGTGATGCAAGACAACTCTGAAATCAAAGAGCAGGTTGCAAAACAAGAAGGAGCCACGCCATGATTGCGTTGTTGGCGAGTGTTTTATTTGCCAGCCTGGTGGGCAGCGCGCACTGCGCAGGCATGTGTGGCGGAATCGCCGCATTCTGTGGCGGAGTTGGTCAGTGCTCGGGCCGTGCAAGTTCCATAGCGAGTTGCGTTTATCACGTCTCACGATTTGCCTCCTATGTTTTTGTTGGCGCTCTCGCCGGCGCATGCGGAGTGCTACTGAATTCTGGCGGCGGGCTTGTTGGTGTGCAACACATCGCCGCCATTGCGGCTGGTATTGCGGTGGCACTTGTTGGAGTTGGCATGCTGCTTCAATCCGCGGGAATTGATTCAGGTCGTGTGCCTTTGCCACTTTGGATGAAGCGCTCGCTTGGCGCAATACACAAAGTGGCCGCAACAATGCAGCCAACTCCACGCGCATTGGTGATTGGATTGGCCACACCGCTGCTTCCCTGTGGATGGCTTTGGGCATTTGCAGCGGTGGCTGCGGGCACTGGGCGTGTCGTCGAGGGCGCGTTGGTCATGGCCGCATTTTGGTTGGGAACTGTTCCAATTCTGGCGCTTGTTGGCGCGGGTATTGCGTCGCTTGGCGGGCAAAAGCGAAGAATTTTAGCGGCAATTGCTGGCGCTTTCATGATTGCCGTTGGCGTGTATACCGCTGGCGTTCGCGCACCGCTTGCTGAAGTTGTGGCAACACGATTGTCTGAAAAAAATAACAACAATCACTCACAAGACATTCGCGCGGGGGCCGTTGGTGATGAGGTGAAAAATTCGACCCTTTCAAACATCGCAAATGGTCCGCACGCGTGTTGTAAAGAAATGAGTGAGCAATGACATTTGTGAACAAGACCAATTCTTGCGCGCATTGCGGATTACCTGTTTCAAACGCTTTCAGCGAACATCAACTCAATTCTGGCAAGACGAATGCTGTCACAACCAACAACCTGCAGTTCTCTGAAACTTTGCATACACAAGCCAACACACAAACAAGGACTGAATTATTTTGTTGCACGGGATGCGAAGCCGTGTGGCACATGCTTCACCAATGCGGATTGGAAGGCTATTACAAGCTTCAACAAGACAATGGATTTTTGCCGAATAGACCGCAAATAAAGGGTTCTTTGTTGTATTTGGACCACGCGGATTTTCAGCAAAGACACGTTCAACAACTGGATAACGGCCGACTGTGCGCGGAACTTCGTCTTGATGGTTTGAAATGCGGCGCATGTCTTTGGTTGCTGGAATCACTTCCGCGTTTGCAACAAGGACTTCTTAGCGCGCGTGTTGATCTTGGCCGTTCCGTTATCGCACTGGAATGGCTAGCAACCGAAACAACTTTGTCCGCAATTGCCACGCGCATCGCTTCGCTGGGATATGAAGTACGACCAATTGGAACGCTCGCTTCGCGCAGTGAGTGGCGTAGACAGGATCGCGCGTGGTTGGTTCATATCGCGGTAGCCGGGGCCATCAGTGGCAATGTCATGGCGATTGCCTTCGCGTTGTACGGCGCGCAATTTTCTTGGATGGATGATTCAACGCGTCAATTTCTGCAGTGGACAAGCGTGGCGTTGGCTACGGTGGCGGTGTTTTGGCCTGGAAAACTTTTCCTGACCAATGCCTTCAACGCAATCCGCGCGCGTAGTCCGCACATGGACTTACCTATTGCTCTTGCGTTGCTGGCGGGTCTTTTAGGTGGCGTCGCAATGACGGCGGCAAATCGTCCGGGTGTTTATTTTGAAAGCGTCTCCATGCTCGTATTTTTGCTTCTTGTTGGACGATTTGTGCAGTTTCGTCAACAACGATCGGCACGGCATGATCTTGAATTGATTTGCGCGCTGGTTCCACAAACCGCTCGGCGCGTGATGAACAACAATTTGAAGTCAATTGATACGACAACCGAAATACGAACAGAATCAAACGCAGAATCGATAGAAGAAATTCCAACAGAGGCTTTGCGTCCTGGTGACATAGTTGAAATTTCCGCGGGTGAATCCGTGTGCGCCGACGGAACACTTGTGAATAGCGCCGCCAATTTTGACATGCAACTACTCACTGGTGAATCGCGACCAGTGATGGTGCAATGTGGCGAAACCATTTTTGCGGGCGTTCGATTGTTAGAGCAACATCCAGTCCGTGTTCTTGTGACAACCTCCGGAGTGGACACGCGTGCGGCCGCCATTGCGCGCATGGTGGAAAATGCGGCGGGTGAACGACCGCGCGTGGTTGAATTTGCAAACCGAATCGCAGGTTGGTTTTTACTTGCAGTCATCATTGTCACCACAATCACAGGGTGTGCGTGGTGGTTTATTGATTCAACACGGGCCCTCTCTATTGTGATCGCAATGTTAGTGGTCACGTGTCCGTGCGCTCTCGGTCTTGCGACCCCACTCACCATGGTGGCGGCGCTTGGAAAAGCCGCGCGCATTGGAATTTTAATTCGCGGTGGTGATGTATTTGAGCGCCTGGCGCGCAGCGGAACAATCATCTTGGACAAAACCGGCACGGTGACCGAGGGCAGCATGCGCGTCTTGCGTGAATGTGGTGAATCAACCGATTTGAATTTTGCGGCGGCTCTTGAGGCGCGAAGCACGCATCCAATTGCGAAAGCGATTGCGCAACATTATCAACTGGGCGCAATCGTGACCGACGTTCACGAAACGATTGGCGGCGGAATTTCTGGAATCGTGAATGGTCATGAAGTGAAAGTTGGTAACCAAAAATTTTCATCTATTCACGATGACATCAGCAACGCCGTTGTGATTGCACACGCACACGACATGATTCGCGAGGGGTTTTCACCAGTTTTTGTGACAGTTGATCATGTCACATGCGCCGTGATTGGCGTGGGTGATCCCCTTCGAAGCGACGCACTTGAACTGGTTCACAACCTAGCGAATCGCGGTTGGAATATGTGGATGGCCTCGGGCGACGTCACAGAAATTGCGTTGAATATTGGTTGTCAGTTAAAGATTCCTGATCAACAAGTGTGGGGCGCATGCACACCCGAGCGCAAGGTTGAAATTGTTGCAGCATGCCGGGCAAGCCACCACGTTGGTCCGATTGTCATGATTGGCGACGGTGTGAATGATTTACCCGCAATGGCCGCTGCGGATGTCGGCATTGCGGTACGCCAAGGCGCGCGAGTCACTCTTGAACATGCGGATGTGGCGCTGACAGGCGGCGGACTTGGCCAAGTTGTTTCACTGCTTGATGGCGCACGACGAACCATGAAAACAATACATGTGAATTTTGCGATCAGTCTGGCATACAACATTGTCGGCGGCGCCCTTGCCGCAACGGGTGTCATCAATCCACTCATCGCTGCGGTGCTGATGCCGCTCAGTGGCTTGACCGTAACGGCTGTTGCGTTGCGCATGCCACGATTTGAAATTCACAACGCAGCGACGATTATTCAATCTCACACGAAAAAAACAAATTCTTCTGCGGCAAGATCAACGACACCAATTGCAGCGAAGAATGCCTTGGCAATCAACACATCTCCAACCAAGGTGCACGCATGATTCTGATTTATATAGCCATTCCAGTGGCACTTTTCATAGCCGCAGCGGCCGTGCTAGCATTTATGTGGGCGGCCCACAACGATCAATATGAGGATCTGAATACGCCAGCAATTCGCATGCTTCTAGACGATGCGCCATTGATCCATACAAAATCTGACTGCCAAAAAAATAAATAATTTTGCACGCGTAATCATGAGCAATCTATGAGTACTGTGATGGCTCCAACGTCACCAAATAATAAAGAAGTCGTCGGCTCACAAATACAGTTCAAGATCCAAGCCGCGTCACTTTCCAACTTGTGGTGGAATCTGAGTCATCGTGTATCCACCGTACGCGATCATTCAGTCGGCCCTCACGCGCCGACCAAAGTTCTACAACGCGAATAAGAATTCTGTACCCACCCCAATTCGCTGGACGCGGAAGCTTTCCCGCAAGAGTGGCTTGACCCGCTAATTTAATCGCCGATGCGACCAGGCTTGCTCTTGAAGAAATTACCTGGCTTTGTGGGCTGACCGAACTACCAATACGTGAGATGAGTGGCCTCGAACTAAAATACTGGTCACTTTCTTGCGACGAGACGCGCTCCACAACTCCTTCCACGCGCGCCTGCCGCTTGGCGTGCGGCCAATGAAACACCGCCGCAGCCCTGGGATTTGCTTCTATTTCCCTACCCTTTCTGCTTTCATAACTTGTGAAAAAAACCAACGCTGGAGGCTGCGTTTCTAAACACTTGCATAGAACAATTCGGGCCGAAGGCGCGCCGTCCAATGTGCTTGTTGCAACAGTCATCGCATTTGGGTTTACATATTGACCGCAATCCTCTGCATTCGTAAACCATTCCTGAAATAAATCCATGGGATTCTGTGGCGGATCATTAGGTATATCGCCGCACGAAATCAAGTGCGTCAAGGCGTTCACAATATGAGAATTGGATTTGTCTTTCATGGATCACGAATTCAAAGGCGTTGCATATTGCAGGTTCAAAGAATCCAATTCCATTTCAGCACGCGCCAGATCCCTGTGAAAAGGATCTCCACAAGGTTTCGAAACGCCAGGCAAATTTTTGTAATACGAAATACCGCTCTTCAGATTGCTATAAAAAGACGCCAGGTATTTTTTATGTTGAACGTGATCTTCAACACGAATGCCACCTTGGAATTGCTCCTTTAGATATGCGACGTATAAACGTAATTCCGCAATAAACATGTGCGGCCTGCCTGGAGAAACCAAACTTTTGCCTCTTCCGTAAATATGATTAACCATGGTTCGCAGCGATACCACTTTGGAAAAATGAACAATGTTTGGACCCGGGCAAATCGTGACGGCGTTTAATTTTTTTATGAACACCTTGTTATAGGTAATTGCCGCGGAATTGCTCAGTCCAACGCACAAACATTCCTTACTCAATATGGAATTTAAACGAGATTGATGTTCGAGTTGAGGCAATTGAAATGTGTGCAACTGCTCGATTTTAAGTTTTTGATATTTTTGAGAAGCCGTGCAAATAGGTTCATTTGTGAATTCCGTGTTGAATGCCAAATGTTTTTCGGTGCAGGGACTTCCCGGTTTTCCAGTGCAAATACGAAATGATTTTTCCGCGTCGGCCGTCGTTCCCTTGAGCGAGTAAAAACGAACTCCCAATGGCGAGTTATGGCTCAACACGATATCTTTTTCTTGCGCGGCGCTTAATAGTTTCAAGGTTGCTTCGTCAACCGTTGTCGCTTCGGGCACCAGTAAAAATGGGGTTCCCCATCCGGTGCTTTGCACCTTGTAATGCTGGTGTAAAAAAAGATCCTCATCACGGGTGCCAATTCCGCCTTGCACCGAAATTCGAATTGGAGGAGCTTGCTCACATTGCACGTAGCCCTTTTTCAAAATTGAAATGCCGTATGTTTGAAACAACGTGTCAATGAGTTCTTGCTTCTTGGTTTTAAATTCCTCAAGAATTGGTCCAAGCAAATAACCATCGGTCGCGAATGCGTGCCCGCCACAATTCAGTCCGGATTCAATTCTGAATTCACTAACCCAAATACCGCGCTTAGCTAGATATTTCCCCTGTATCAACGCAGAACGATAATCACTCACCTTCACAACAACTTTCTTTGTGAATTCACCGTCCGAGTTCATTTCGAATTCCTTGCGGCTGGCCAAGTAATTAAAAAGTCTTGGATTGATCCCAGCCGAAAAAACGACCGATGAATTTGAAAGGTCGCTTTTTGCGTATCCACGAAGCGCCGCCACCGCATCCGAAGCATCTTCTTTCACAACCCCATCGCCATTTTTGACATACTTTTCCCGATCCAATTTTGTCATGATGTTCACATCAATGCTTCCGGGACGCATGTGCTTGCGTAAAAAATTCGCAATTTCCAACTTTTCAAGCTCGTCGCTACACCGCATCATTTTTCGGTACAACAATTTCAAAGAGCTGTCGTCGGGAAGCAATTCAAAATATTTTACGATTTCAGAACCAGCCTCAAACGTTGCGTTTCTTAATTTTTCAAATTGGCCCTGCACAATCGTGTTCACCAGATTTAAATAATCAGTGATTCGTTTTGCTCGAGAATCGTCCTCGTGTCCCGAAATGGGTTTATATTCCAAGTTGAGTGTGGGGTAGTAATAACTTCTCATCATCTCTACCAATCGATCTTCGATAATCGAAATCACAGACGCAATTCCAAATCGCGCGACCTTGATCGGGGTATCAATGGTGTAGGCCAAACCCATCACCGGTATATGAAATGTGTGTGGCACGCCAGTAACTTTGTTCATTGTGGTGTCACAGTTTTTTTGTTCCCTATTGCGTTCACAAAAATCGCCAAGTCAGCGATGTCTGCATCACTGAGAGGAGCGACGATGATCCTCATTAAATTTCCCTCACGGTCCGCAGTAGAAATTCCACGAGTACCACTTCGGAAATTCATTAACTGTTGTTGCACGTACCAACTTTCTTGCCCCGCAATAGTGGGACTTTTCACGCCACGCTCACCCAAGCCATTTACGCCATGACAAGCCACGCACTGTGCATATAAAACTCGACCATGATCAATATTGCCTGCAATGACTGGTCCCGCGGGCGCAAATCGTCCGCGATGTCCCTCTAAATCAGAGACAATCTTCGCCATCGCGTCCACATCCTGCACTTGCATCGCCATTGGCCGCATGGTCTGTCCATAGACATCAGTTGGATTCACGCCGCGTAAACCGTTTTGAAATTTTTCTAGTTGCGCTTTTACATACCAAGGCGGAAGATCCGCTATTCGCGGGGCATGCATTTTTGCATTTCCTTCACCATTCACGCCGTGGCACGTTGCGCATGTCGCAAAATTAATCAGCGCGCCTTTCGCATGTCCATTGGTGGCCGCACTTTCTTGCGCCGCATCATTTTGCGCAGATGACTGTTTAATCATTGGCTTTACGCTCCACAGCACGGCAATAAGCAGCATTGCAATGGGCAAAACACTTAAGCTAATCAGGCTGCCAAAGACAATTTTCCGCGCGGGGTGAGTTGCCTGCTGTGCTTGGGAAAATTGATGATCTTCTTCACTCATGATTGAATCTCCTTTTCACAAACATTTTCTTGGGCGCCAACGCAATCCCATTGACTGTCATGTTCACTTTTGTTCTGAATATCTGGAGCAATTCCAGGGCAACTTGGTTTTGACCAACACTCCCGCTCGCGCAAGGCTTCCCAGAAAACTCCAACCGCATGGGCTATACGTGGATGCACGTCATCCGTGCTTGTCGCGCTGAGCACTGTGGCAAACGATTCAATCCACTCACCAAGATGTTCGTTGGCAAACAATGCAATGGAGTGCCAACACACCCCCATACCATCGCTGTTTCCATCTTTTTGCGCATTTCCAAGCATGACAAATGCCAACGCAAGAAATTCCAATTCCATCACAATATGGTCGGGACGTTCATGGACATGCTCATCCAAATGCAAACCAAATGCATGGTAAAATCCAGCGATATCCGCTAGTAATGCGCCCTTGTCGCGGCGCACATACGCGGCCTCGTATGGCGGACACGCTTGCGCCGCCGAATACAATCTGCCTCGTTCCATATGCAATTCATTCGCAGGCGCTTCATAAAATGCGCGCAGCGCTTCGTGCATGGGGCCTATCACATCGTCTGGCAATTGCGCATAACGAACCAACTCCTGCAGTTCATCATGGCTTGGATTTTGATCCTCTGATTGCTTTCCAGCAATCGCGCTTGTCAGAAGCATCAAAAGATCGGCTGTGGCATAGGATTTGATCGAGTCGTTCATTTGATATTTCCGTTTAGCAATTCAAATGGAACCCATCCAGAAAATTGCTTGCGACCGCCAGCTTGCTTGGCGCTACCTTGCCAGACAGCAAGCGCAAACTCTGATGCGTGAAGTCCAAATTGATAATCCGAGACATCTTCTGTGCGAAGGGGTCGTTGAAAAACAACGGCCCATTGCCCGCCAGCCCAGACACCAACGGCTTGTGATGATTGCTGTGCCTGTGTGGCGATTGTTCCGAAGCCTTTCGCCGTGCATTCTTCGCAAGGTTGTTTGCGATCCATTTGACTCATTGGATTTCCCGCGGTCAACGCAATCATCCATTGCTTGGCTCGCGGATCCGCGAACGCGTCTTTTATATTTGTTTCAAGTCCACCTTTGGAAAACCAATACAAATCGGTCCATGCATTTGGATGCAGGTCGCGAATATCTTGAAATCCAAGATTCACATCTCGCTGCCAAATCGCTTTCCACAAGAAAATCTCAACTTCGCCACCATGACCCATCATTAAATTTGTATTGGTTCCAATTGGAAATTGAATGGCGCACGCATCTGAAAATTTTCCAGAATCCACCGCGGAGTCGGCCTCGGGATCCGCCCACGCAAGTCGCCATGCAATATTTGTCCCGTCACTCACGGCCTGGACTTCCATTGAATGTATTTCCGATTTTTCAATTGTGGGCTTGGTGATTGTTTGCGGAAGCAATGGAACCACCGCAACGGTCGCGGATTTCCAATAGGAAGCCGTTGGATCCGGCGCACCAAGGGTTGCGATTTTTGTCACATGTAATGGACTGACCGCCACAATATCTTTCGTGGTATCTGTGGCTTTGGAATTGGATGGCATGCGCCAAACAAACGCCGCCGCAATCACCAAAAACACCGCGCCCGCCAATCCGTGCAGCGGAAGCATTCGTTTGCTGCTTAAAGTATTTTTGTATGTCATGTGAATTCCTTATTTCAAAAGTAAAACATGCTGTGCAATCAAGCCGTGTTATGCCTGTACACCTGAAATTCTTTGTCATGGTGTGGGCGCACATAGGTGTATTCAGTGAATGGAACGCGAGAAACTTCATCACCTTTGGCATTCCAACCAATTGCAACTTGGTCCTTCACCTCAAAATGCTCAATGATGTGATCGGTGGAACCAAACAGGAACAATGCTCCAAGCAATTTTGGATCGTCTTTCAGTTTGCGATACAACGAAACAGACTCCTCCACACCTGGACCAAAGAGTTGCTCACAAAACCCAATCGGTACATGGATCGGCGGCACGTAATAGACATTTGGACCAGTTCCAAATTGTGGATACAGCGGAAGCGCCAACTTTCGAATGTGAATGATGTAGTCAAGCGGATTGTCCTCACGCGGAGGTGTCTGCGTTGAAATAAAACCATGCATGCGGATTTTCCCAATACAGCCTTCCACGCACAAAGCCTGCAAGCCTTGCTCCACACGCGGAAAACAGCCAATGCATTTTTCGCTGGCGCGACTTACTGCGTTATAAAAAACTTTCTTATATGGACACGCGCGAACACATTCTTGATATCCACGGCAGCGTTCCTGATCCACCAACACAATGCCATCTTCTTCACGCTTGTAAATGGCCTTGCGCGGACAAGCCGCCAGGCACGCGGGAGTTGTGCAATGATTGCAAATGCGCGCCAAATAAAACATCCACATGGGGTGCTCACCTGCAAAGTGCGCGGTCTTCTCGATGATGCCAGAGATGTCATCTTCACCATGATTGGGATGCGCATAATCCTCACTTGTTGGCCGCCAACCATCTGGCGGAGAATTGGGTGAATTGCCTTCGAAAATAGTTGGCGACTCTAAACGCTTGTTGTTCCACGTCACCTGCACACGCTGCTCTTGCAATTTTGTATCCCAACCCATTGGATAACTTCCGTATGGCTTGGTCTCCACGTTGTTGTAGAAAATATGTTCTTGCCCGCGGCCGGATGTCCAACATGTCTTGCACGCAATGGTGCAGGTCTGACACGCGATACATTTGTTGGTGTCAAATATGTACGCCACCTGCCGCTTCGGTGGCGAGGCTTCGTACGGATAATCCATTTCACGATCAATCTGTTTATTGAAAATCTTTGGCATGGTGGCTTCTTACATTGGAGAAGTAATTTTTGTGATTGGAACAACAAGCGGGCTTGTGACATTCGCCATGAATGAACGAGTCACAAATCCTCCAAGAATAAATTTTTTCATCGCGTCACTTTCATACGTGGGGCGATATCCAAGAGTCTCTGGTGACCAAATTCCTTCGCCACCGAGTCCGCCATTTTCCGCCTTGGTGATGCGCACCATTGATTCACGAGGAGCGCCGACTGGACAATGCACGTCAGGAACAAATCCTTGAGTAATGCCTTGATTCAGCAACTCCTTCACCACCAATGAATCCGTCATCCATGTTGGTTTGAGCCAACCACGCGTGCAACTTTGATGCGAACCAGAGCGGAAACTGGCTTGATAATTCGTATCCTTGGATTTTGCCAAACCATCCGCTCGCACCTTCGCCGCCGCCACGGAACTAAATGTTGCGCCATACATGTTGTGCCACATGCGTGTAATTCCACGCGGCGTGCCTGGGTAATAACGGGCGCGCGCAATCAAACGCGCCACGGCGTATCCCTCTGGATTATTTTGCCAACCTTTGAACGGTCGATCGTGCGGATCGGCGTCAATGAAAACATAATCACCATCCTCAACACCAAGCGACTTGCCATCAAGGGGATTGATATCTACGTATGCCTCATTCACAAATGGCATTCGCTTGTCGCGGCGATGCATGTCGCCAAAGGGACCAAACCAAACCGCGATAATGTCTAGATCAACGGGAGTGCTGTGTGCTCCATGGCGATATTTTGGCGTGTGAAAAACAAATCGATAATTCGGATCATGCTCGGTCAAGGGATGCGCTGTTTGAAGCAACTCATCAGTGGTGTAAATCACATGCCGTGCTTGACGCGAATCAGCGTCGCGATCGGAAGTTTTTGTTCCATAATCTTCTGGTGACTTGGGCCGCAACAATGGATGTGGCGCCGACACCAATGAAGCCGGATCGTATGGAGTGGAGTCAATCGGCTCGCGATGAATGACCACGTTCTCTCCGGCATCTTGGAATTCAGCTTCTTCGCGATAAAATTCCAAACGACCAGTTTTTGTATACCACGGCTTTGACTCCTCAATTTGCTCAAAGCTTGAATACTTTGGATAAGTGCGCGTGTTCAGAATCGCCGGAATGCCAAGCTCCGCATTCTTTTCCAAGGCCTCAATTTTGTAACCACGCATGGCGTTGGACTGATCCATCATGCGTTGCAAATAAGGCAACGCGCGATCTTTTTCATTGATGAATTTCCAATAGTCCGCATGCCGAGAATCATTTGTCAGTTTTCCAATGGCTTCGCCAAGACCCTTCGCCACTTCAATATCTCCGCGCGTGTTGTGAATGCGCGGCAACGGAGAAGTTGGAAACACTTGCACAAACGGATTCGTGACCGACATGGTCATGTCTGGATAGCGAAACTCCGCCCAACTATCGACAGGAAATACAACATCCGCATATTCGCAGGAAGCGGTCCACCACCACTCATTGATGGCGATCAATTCCACGCGCTTCAATGTGTTAATAACAAAGTCATAGTGCCCCTTGACATTTCCAATCAAACTGTTGGAGTTGGAAACACACACTGACTTTGTCGGCGTTGGCAAATGCGTCTTGCCTGTCAACACGGCTTTGCCTTTGCGCAAAATCATGTCGCCGTGGTTGAAGTAATGAACGCTTTCAGGTTTCCAATAACGCTTGGAGCGCGCTGGCTTTGTGGGATCAAGTTCAATATCAAATGGATTTTCCAAGATGTACTGCGGCAAGCCGCTCATATAGGCAATGCGATAATTACCCGCATAACTGCCTACATTTCCGCCTTTTTTACCAACATTGCCAGTGAGCGCGGCAACAAGAAACACGCCGCGGTCCTTCAGGTCGCTGTTGAAGAACTGATTGGGACCCATGCCGCATGCGAAAGCAACGCCGCCAGCGTTGTCCGCAATTTGTCGCGCCAAGCTTTGAATGGCCTCCGCCTTGGCCCACGTTAATTTCTCCACGGAATCGGGCGTGTACGCGTTGTCAAGCATTTGCTTGGTGGCGTTCCAAACGGTGGCGCATTCCACTTCTCCGCCAACGGCCAACTTTATTTTTGTGCGAATGTCCAACGCCAACCCTTTGGGAAGCGCGTTTGCCTTGTCACCAACCTGGTCGCGATTCACCGCCACTGGCTTTTTGGCCACATCGTCATAAGCAACATAGTCGCCCCACTCCGCTCGTTTTTCCTGCGACACAAACGCACCCGATTGCTCCAAAGTACTTGGTGGTTTTTCACCTGTTTTGACTAAGGTGATTCCATTGGTCAATACCGCGGCTTGATATCCAGGGAACACCTCCGCGGCGCGCAACATTTTTCCGTTATCCAAACGAATCAATAGCGGTAGATCCGTGTGGCGGCGCACAAAAGCGTCGTCATAGAGTTTTTCACTCATGATGACTTGCGCCAATCCAAGCGCAAGCGCGGGCGTGGTTCCAGGCCGCACAACAATCAACTCGTCTGACTTGTTTGCCGTGGCGGAATATTCGCAAGCAATCACAACAACTTTCGTGCCCTTCATTCTGGCTTCCGTCAGCCAATGACTGTCCGGCATTTTGGTTGCGATCCAATTCATACCCCACACAATCACCATTTTGCTGTGTTCAACCATGCACAAATCAAAATCATTGGTCTGCTGACCAGTGACCATTGGGTGTCCTGGCGGAAGATCCGTATGCCATGAATAATTATCAAAGCCGCGCGCACCAACCGCTTGGTCAGGGCCGACTCCGCGCAACGTGCTGTCCAAAAGTGCCATGCTGTTGGCAAGACGGTACTGCGCCATCACGCGCGTCAATCCAAGGAGCGGCATACCGCCACGAAACTTCATCACTTGCGTGCCCGCGCCGCCTGTTGTTTCAACCATGAGCGGGTCATACCCCTGCGCAAGTAATTTTTCTTGGCCTTGTTTTCCGTTGTAGGTCTTGGCAATGTCCACCATTGTTTCAGCGGTCGCTTCGAACGCTTTTTCCCAAGTCACTGGCACAAATGAATCGTGACCACGCTTCAAATATTTCAGATCGATGGCTCCATCAGTACCGCGCGGCTTGCCCGCTTGAAGCCAATCCAGCATTCCTTGACGAACTAATGGTTCTTTAATGCGGCGGTCGCCATAAAATCTTCTGGCAAGCGCGATTCCTTTTTGACAACATCGCGGATCCCAACGCGCGCTTGCTTTATTTCCTGCTAGATCGGTGGCCTTGTTGTAGCCCCAACTTGGACCAATACGAGTCACCACGCCGTTTTTCACAAATCCCCGCAACAAACAATTATGCGTGTCGTTGGGCGCGCACATGAACACAAATGAAGAGTCATGTTTATACAGATTGCGATACACCTTTTCCCAATCACGGTTTGGATATGCGGCTAATGGATTGGCGACATCCATGGGCGTCAATGCGCCAATGGCAGCCATTGCATGCCTACTGATAGCCAACGAACTGATGCTTGTGGCGGCAAGAGTGCTTAGAAAGTTTCTCCGGGAAACCATTGGTAAAGGCTTGTTCATATGCGTTCTTGTTTTGATTTCAATTTTAAACTTGAGCAGTGTTCAATTCATTTTTTGCATTTCAATAATGCGTGGAAATAAAACATTATTTTCTTTATGAACATGGCGGTGCATGTCTGCATCTAATTCTGCCAATGCTGAATAGGCTGCTCGCCATGTCGTGCACGCATTGGGCGGTGCAGAAAAACTTTTTGTGAGTTCCTTGATCCGAGCAAGAGCCAAACCAGCTTCTTGGTGATCTTGCTCCATGCACGCCACGGGATACATTAAATTCATTGCGGGTCGAATACCGCATTCCATAGCCGCCGCCATTGGGAACAAAATATTTTCCTCTTTGTCCATGTGTGTTTGCATTTCAATATGCAAACCCTTAAACACCTCAAGCAATTCGCTGAAAGATGGATTTTTGTCGCCATGAGCCTTGACCATTTTTTCTATCCAATATTCGATACGAGGCAACGCTTGTCGCAAATACGCATGATGCGTATCCACAATGTGCTGTGTTAACTCTGCTAATGGCATGAGAACTGGATCACTTTCTCCATCAGCCTGGCGCGCATTTTGTGCCGCACACACTTTTTGAACCACATCGGATGGATTAATATTTTTTTCAAGACACGCATCGAGCAGCGCACGCTTTCCGCCACAGCAAATATCAAGACCAATGTCAGCTAGGGTGCGGGCAGCGGCCGGCGAAGAAGCCGCCCATTGACCCACGGAATTTGCGGGCGTTAAAGTAATTGGTTCCATGTGCGACCTTTCAAAAAGTTGTATTGACGGCAAACTTATCCTGACTCTTTATATACAGATAAAAAGATATTATTCTCTTAAATTGTAGCGGGTCAACTCTTGCTTGCAAGGCGGATTCCTGATTATTTTACTCAATACTTATAAAATTGATCAAAATCAGTGTAATTATTCGGACTTTATAAAATGGGCGAGCTTTCGCTTCTTAAAGAGTGCCGCGCGCGCTGCGTTCAATTTGAATGTGCGCCCAACTCCATGCCTGAACCGTGCGCGGAAATCCAAGCGTGGTCATGGCCTGAGCAACTGCGTGCTCTATTTCACGAACCGAAATTCCACCCTGCAAAGCACGTCGAACATGGCTGCGCAACGCCGACTCCATGCCCGCTCCAACACACAATCCAATCTTGACAAGAGTTTGCTCTCGCTTTGAAAGCGAACCTGCAACAGAAATTGATTTGCCCATTTTTTCATGGGCACTGGTTAATTCTGGAAAGCGTGCTGCAAATTTCTTGAAAGTTTCAGGCAGTGAGGAAACTTCTTTGGATGGCTTTACTTTGACGGTCGAGCGCGAATTTAATTTGTGCAGTGATTTAGTTTTTTTCTTGACGGACATTGGTTCTACCCTTTCTGATAAGTGTGGCGTGAACACCATGGTTATACCTCATTCAGTTTCGAGCACATACGAATTTGTATTATGAAAACATGACAGTACCGCTTGGTTTCAATTACAGGGTTGAATAGCGCCCCGCCCTGTAGTTGGTGGCTAATGTTTGATTTAAAATCACCACGCCCAATACCGACAAAGCGAATTGTTGCCAACTGACCAAAGCCATTGAACTCAGCACAATCAGGCTGTCAAATAACATTTGAACGCGACCGGCACGCCACCGATATTTTTCTTGTAAATACAACACCAGCACATTGAATCCACCCAAACTGGCCCTATGACGAAACAAAATAAGCATGCCCATACCCATGAATAAACCACCCAGAATTGCTGCAAGCACGGGCGACAGTTCTTTAAAACGAACAAACTCGGGTAAAACATTCACCAGCATCGAAACCAATCCAATCGATATAAATGTTTTCAACATGAACGCTTTTTCCATGCGTTTCCAAGCGAGCGCGTAAAAAGGAAGGTTGATTAGAAAAAATATCAAACCAAAATTCCATCCTGTCGAATAATGAATTAAGAACACCAGACCCGCTGTGCCACCGGTGACTAGCCCTGCGTTGCTAAACATGACAACACCAAAAGCCGAGAACAGAGTGCCAGTGATCAGGGCCTGAACATCTTCATAGGGACGGTGGCGCAAGGACTTGCTCCAACCCAACTCGGAGGCGCTTGATTGAAGAGCGTGTATGTTTTCTTGCGCTGAAATAGACGATTGAATTTTGCTGACACTGGACTCATGTGCGGGCTCGCTACTGCCAGTTTTCCAATGAAGCGATGCTGTGTCGTTCACAATGAAACACCTTTCTATGCCTTAAAAAAGCAACTGCAACTGACAGCGAAAAACCCACTGCCCGCCGTTATTGACGCCAGAATCTTGGCGATAATTTGCGTTTGATATGGCCTGACCATAGAACCCATTCGTGAACATCACGCCATTCACCGAATATCCGCAATCAGTTGTCACCTTGAGAGATTTTCCACCGAGATACCAATTCAAACCTGTCGTATAGATGGTGTTGTGCTGAGCAAAAAACGGATTGGAGGGAATAGAAGCAATGCCGACTGCTGGCACAACGGCGCCAGGGGCAACATACGCCTGTCCATTTGAACCGTTGCTCAAAGTGTCGTACCACTCGAAACGCCCAAACATTTCAACATCATCGCTTACGTAGTAACCAGCCTGCAACGTGGAACCATATGTAAATACTGAACTGCCAACGTTGGTCAGTGGAATGCCGCCATCTGCCGCGCTGGTTGCGGTGTTGCCGTAGATCGCGCCAAAAATATTCGCACCACCCAACATCCAATTTGCATCGGCGGTCCAAGAAAACATGGCGACATCCCCGTTGCCATTGGTTGGCGTTGTGTTATTTGATACGCCACCGCGTTGCCAATTGAACGCGCTGCCAAATAACAAGCCTTGTGCATCGCCGCGCGCGCTCGTGAGCGTGTCAAACTGTTTCCAATTTCCAAACGCAAGATATTGAGCGCGTCCGGTCATTGCATATTGCGTGTACCCATACGATATGTTTGTGTTTCCATCAACAGTCGACGTGTTGCCGTCGTTGCCGCCATCATTGAATGAGAATGCAGCAGAAAAATTTTCACCCCGGGCCGTAAGCATGATGCCCTGGGTTAACTTTGTTGTGAACAGCATGTTCACGAGCGACCGTTCAACACATAATTGATGACGTGAAGTGACCAATTCTTCCCGATTAAATGGGCTTTTAAACTGTCCAACACGCACACCAAGTCCGCCACCAAGATCCTTGTTGATCCATGTTTCCTCAAGCCCTGCGATCGGTGTAATGCCACCAACACCCGCCGAATTTTGAGTCGCGGTCTGATTGACATACACCGTGGTCACCTTGAAGGTCCAACTTGGATCAATCACGTGTCCTGAAAATTCAACCTTCATGCGCCGCAACTCAAATCCATACGCGGCGCGTTCAATTTGGATATTTTTGCCAGTGCTGGGAGCATTCCAATCGTTCAAACTTCTGCTGCTTAAACGACTGAGCGCGTAACGCACTTGCATTTGTCCACCAATCATAAGTTTGAAATTGCCATCTGGACTTGCAATAAAAAATCCCTTGTCGTAACCAGATGTCGCGCCTGCGGTCTGTAAACTTGCGCGCGATTGAGCGTCGCTCATGACATCCTGCACAACTCCGCGGATTTGATTTGCACGCTCTTGGGTGAGCCACTTGTCGCCATTCTGTGATTTGAGTTCAGAAAGTTCTTGATTGTTGATTGTCAACGCTTGTTTGTTCGCTTGGTTTTCAACTTGAACTTGCTCAAGTGATTTGTGCAGAAGATCAAGTTCGGCCCGCAAGGCCGCTGTCGTTGCATCTTCATGTATGGAGCCAGGGGCGACACCACCGAACGGAGCTGCAGAAATTACAAAGGCCGAGAGGAACCCCGACAATGTGATTTGAAACATTCTTCTGACTCCTACGAAAATAAGTTTTCTGAAAAATAGATTAATTAAGAATAAAGGATACTTTATTCATCTATTATTGCCAACTCAATTTCGCACCTTCCTGATTGCGTTCCTTAATTTTAAAAAACTAGTTTCGCCTTGGAAACGCCGTTACCCATGATGTTCGGTCATGAAATCGCATGAATTGACATTGAATTCATTGTTGGCTGCGCAATTGTTGATATACGGGCGCAAATCGACCGCTTTTTTCTATGCCTTCATTGACCAGTTGCCGTGCGGCGGAGGTGTTGCCAGTTTTTATATACGACATAAATAACGCTTGATCGCAGGCCACCAAGTCCTCCGCGGCCATGCGCGGTCGCGCCGCAAGTAAATATGAAATGGCCTGCGACCACTCTCCACGAAGTTGGTGAAGACGTCCAACATAGCGCTCGGTGAAGCCAGATTCGGAAAAACCTTGGCGCAATAAAAAGTTGCCCTCGGCAATGCCATCAGCGGCTTGCTGCATTTGGGATTCTGTAAGAAAGTTTACGGGCGCGGAGTTGATATTGGCCTGCGTGTTTGGAGGCACGGTGGCAGAAGCACCCTGCGGATTTGCAAGCGCGGTGGCGTCCTTGAATTGCTGCTGCGCCAAACGTTCCTGACACGCCAAGGTGAAATAAATGTATTCCAACTTCCACGATGTGTAATTGGGAACTTGCGTCTGCGCAATTTGATAGAGCGCAAGCGCCTGCGCAGTTTTATTCTCGCGTAACAACACACGCGCTTCCATGCCAGTCAATGGCCGCATTCCGCCCGCATGGGGCTTGCTGGTTTGCCATTCGCGCGCCGCTTCCAGCATGCTGGGCGACAATGTGGACTCGAAGTTTTTGCACGCGCTTTCATATCGATCAAAGGCTTGCTTATTATTATTTTTCATAAAGCCAATGCCAAACAACGTGCGAAGCGTGTGATTGACGCGGTAGGTGTCAAATGGATTGCTGCCAAGGCGCTGCGCATATGTGTTCCAATTGGAAGGATCATTCAGCGATGTGATGGAGGCACCAGACTGCGCAGGGATTGGCGTGGGAGCCGTTGCGTTTGCAGTTGCGTTTGTAGTTGCATTTGCTGGTGTATTTGCCAACCCATTCGTGTGGGCGATAGCCAGCGCAACATCTTGCGCCATGGCGCGCGCGGCTTGTACTTGTCCCTGCAACGATGGATGCACGTGATCATCAAGTAATTCCCAATCTGTTGCGCCACGCGCGCTCATGTTGCGAAACTTAAACGCAATATCACACAGCAACACACCGTGCGCCGCGGCGGTGTCACGGATGGCCTGCTCCGTTACGGAGATGGGCCGCCACGGCATGGTGTCCAAATCACGCGCCAACAAAAATGCCTTGCGCGCCGCCACAAGATCACCGGCGTTGGCTTGCGCGTTGGCCAACATGAATTGTGTCAACGCGCTGCGTGGCGCAAGAAGCGCGGCTTTGCCAAGCAATTCCACCACTTGCGCCGATTGCGCGCTTGAGCATGCGGCAGCCTGCCGAAGCAGTTCATTGAATTCTTGTTGCGACGCGCCGGAAAGATTGGACACATCGTCTTGACCCAGCGGCGCTAAACCAGATTCGTTGCTTGCAGTGGTGCACACCAACGCTGCCACGCCCGCCGCCTTCACCTGGTCCAACATGTCGCCCAAATTCGCCTGCAAGTTTCGGGCGGCGGCCTCACGCAACGGCGAGTCACACGCGATAAAAGTTTGCCCGATCATTTGCTCCATCAACGTTCTGTTTTCGTCAGCGCCCGCGCGCACAACACTCTCTACGGCCTGCACCAATGCCAAGCCGCGCGCCGCACGCATAAGTTTCAACGCCCACAGCGGCATTGTTCCCGCCGCATTGATAGATGCCGTTCCATAGGCGCCAAAAAATTCATTGTTGCCAACATAAAACACAAACCAATCCGGCTGATAGCGCAGCGCGTCTTGCACTTGATACACCAATGGAAAGCTGGCCACGGCCGTTGTGCCAAGGTTGATCACCTCCACGCGCTTTTGCGGCAGAACATCACCCAGCATGGTCTGCAGAAATTCACTCATGGCCAAATTGCGCGGCTGCGGATATCCCTTGGCCGCACTTTCGCCAATTAGAAAAATGCGCAGCGTGTCCTTGGGCTTGGGCATTATAAAACTGCTTTGCTCCGCGTAGCCGGGCCGCGTTGGATTGGCAAAGAAATAAGGCTTGCTGGCCGCGGGTTCAACGATGCACAATTGCTCGCCCTGGGGCAGCGTGCCCACCGAGCGAATAAATGGCGGATAGCCGCCAAAGCCAAAGAGTCGCAGCGCAATTTCAACCACCGCCAGCGCAATAAATGGAAGCGCGATGGTGATCAGAATAAATACTCGGCGCCTGGCGGGAGTGATTGTTGGCGTTGTGATTGATGTTGTGGTTGGCGTCATGTTTGGCGTGCTAGTAATGAATAAACATTGCTCCAATGAAATTAAAACTGGCGCAAGGGATCGTGCGGCTTGCTTGGCAGCGGCTTCCACATGGATGGCGCGGCGCTGTTGCGAACAAGCAACTTATCGCGGCCCATGACGCGCGCTAGAAGGCCGAGCGGCGTGACCACTAGGAAAAAAACAATCGCCAAAGCTACCGTGCCAATCAGCGTGCCCATGATCCACACAAATGTCATCCACATCCAATAGGCGGGCAGACCAATGCGCGTGCCTGTGCCCGCGGTCAACAACGCGAAGGCGCCAAAGCCCCACAAAATAGGCGCTAAACCATGCGCTTTGGCGAATACTCCCCAATTCACAAAATAAAATAACGAGCCAACGCAAGCCAACGCAACGCTGGTCATAACGGCCCAGCGGCGAAGTTCGTTTGAGTTGGGTTTCCAATTCACAATAATCAAGTTGCGCGCTCCACGAGTAGTTGTTGAGCCATAGCCAGCGACATTTTCAACGGCGACATTTCTAACCGCAATCATCCAAATAATTCTTACAACCGCGAGACTTAAAACAACGTGTAAATAAATGGCGCGGCTTTTGTTCCGCCCAAAATAATCAACGCGCCCACCAAAAGCAGAACCACAATAATTGGAATTAACAAGTAGGTCTTGTGAGAAATCACAAAGCTGAAGAGTTCAGAAAGAAATGATCGTCGTCGCATGGGTGAGTTCCTGCATCAAGTGGTGTGTGAGTAGATCAAGCATACATGTGTTCATGCATCAATCTGGTTTGAAAGATTGCTTGTATGCCTCGGCGCCTGGCATGGAAGGTTGCGCATGTTTACGTAAGAGTTGGTTGCCCACCACCAACACGTCCATGTCGGTGAACATGAAACAGCGATAGGCGTCGCCAGGATCGTGAACAATGGGTTCGCCGCGAATATTGAAACTGGTGTTCACCAACACCGGACAACCCGTGCGCCGCTCAAATGCCTGCAAAATGGCGTGAAATCGCGGTGATGTGTGGGCGTGCACGGTTTGTACGCGCGCCGAAAAATCCACGTGGGTAATGGCCGGAACATCACTACGAATTTGCTTGAGCGAATCAATGCCAGCAACCTTGGGCGCGTTGGCCTCGGGCGCAAGCACGTGTTGCTTGGCCACGGATGCGACCAACAACATGTATGGACTGTCGGTTTGCAAATCAAACCACTCGCTTTGTTTTTCCGCCAACACCGCGGGCGCGAATGGCCGAAACGATTCACGAAACTTAATCGCCACATTCATGCGCCGCTGCATTGTGGCGTCGCGCGGATCACCCAGAATGGAGCGATGCCCAAGCGCGCGCGGCCCATATTCAGCGCGACCAAAAAAGTGCCCCACTATTTTTCCATCCGCAAGATCCGCCGCGATGGCTTGGACCAACTCATCCTCATGTAGTTTTTCATACACGGCGCCAAGCGCGTCAAGCGCGCCGCAAATGTTGGCGTCGCTGTGCGCTGGCCCCAAATAGGATCCGCGCTGCGAGTCCGTGGGTTGCGCGTGGCGCGCGTTGCCCAAATGTCCAGGTTGATCGCCGTGCCAATGCAAAAGCGCCGCGCCCAACGCTCCGCCAGAATCACCCGCCGCCGGCTGAATCCACAACTTTTCAAATGGTCCCTCGCGAAGCACGCGCCCGTTGGCCACGCAATTTAGCGCCACGCCACCGGCCAAACACAAATTGCGCTGGCCAGTTTTTGCATGCACATATCTTGCCATGCGCAGCACAATTTCCTCGGTCACGGCCTGAATACTGGCCGCCAAATCCATGTCGCGCTGCGTAAGACGGCTTTCAGGATTGCGCGGTGGACCGCCAAACAAATCATGAAAGGCGCGGCTAGTCATGGTCAAGCCAGCGCAGTAATTAAAATAGCGTTGATCAAGCCAGAATGAACCGTCATCATTCAAGCGCATGATTTTTTCAAGAATCATATTGGCGTAGCGCGGCTGACCAAACGGCGCCAATCCCATTAATTTGTATTCACCACTATTCACGCGAAAGCCGCAATAAAAAGTGAACGCGCTGTAGAGCAAACCAAGCGAGTGTGGAAATCGCAACTCCTCGTGCAGCGTGATGGTGTTGCCGTTGCCCACGCCCCAACTTGCCGTGGTCCATTCACCAACGCCATCCAGCGTAAGAATGGCGGCGCTTGAAAATGGACTTGGATAGAACGCGCTTGCGGCATGCGACTCATGGTGCGTGGTGAACACAATGGGACCGGTGTAGTTGCCGCCCAAGCCCGCGTCGATTTCCCGCGGAAGATGAAGTTTTTTTTGCAGCCACTGTGGCATGCTGCGTAGAAAAGAACCAAACCCGCGCGGCGCGAACGCCAGCGATGTCTCCAAGATGCGCTCAAATTTCAGCAGCGGCTTTTCATAGAACACCACCGCGTCAAGTTGGCTGGCGTCAATGCCGGCTTCGCTTAGGCAATAGCGCGCGGCGTGCGTTGGAAATCGCTCGTCATGTTTGCGGCGACTGAAACGCTCCTCTTGCGCGGCCGCCACAATTTCTCCATCACGCACCAAGGCGGCGGCGCTGTCATGAAAGAATGCTGATAGGCCAAGAATATTCATGGGAAACAAGTCGCCAAAGAATAACCCCGATGCGAGGGTTGCTCGCACCGGGGTTTGAAGTCACATGAAAGTGAAAACCGAAGTGAATTAAGCCTTGCGTCGACGAGCCACTAAACCAGCCAACCCAACAAGCGCAATGGCGCCTGGAGCAGGAATTGCTGTGAGTGTGTATGAAAAACTAGTCGAAGTGCCGGAGTCGTAGGCTTGGCCCCAACTTGTAATAGCAACATTTGGGTTTGCAAGCGCGTCAATGGCGCTGTCACCGTTGCCGCCGCCAGAGCTGTAGGCGTCAAAGCGGAAGGTGTCGCCGATCGACATGCCAAGACTGGCGATTGAGACGCCATAGGTGATGGTGCTTTGCGCACCAGCCGCGAAAGCGAAGTTGCCAAAGTTGCCGTTGTAGCTTGCGCCGGTTAAGCCCCAAGATGTTTGGTTGCTGCGATTTTCAGCGCCGCCGCCACCATCAACCCATGAACCAAGCCAATTGGTCATGCCACCATTTGCACTCATGGTGATTGGACGAGCCCAACCATCGCTGGTGCTGGTGCCATAGCCTTTGTTGTTGGCAATACCAACCATGAACTTGCCCCAATCAGTGCTGCTGATGTTGCCGTTCACGGTCAACTTGAACTGAATGTCAGTCGCGGTGTGCGAAACTTCCATGGATACAAGGTCAAGCGTTCCGCTGCCTGTTGAAATGCCGGCATCAATATCGCCAATGGCGTCATTGAAAAGCACGCCAGGGTTGGCGTTCACTTGAAGAACAGATGTAATGGCTGCAACAGCTGCAACACATGATGCTGTACGTAAATTCATTATTCAAACTCCTGAAGAAAAGGGATTCAGAGCGAAGTAAGGGAAAGAAAGATAAGTAGAGGATGCCCCAAAACCGAGTGCGCGCAAATTTTAGTTTGGGAATTTGGAGATATTTTGAGTAATAGTAAAGATGAGTTTGTCTTATTGTTATAAGACTATGTTTGTAAAATATGGCACTTTTAGCTCTAAATGCGCTACTAAAAAATATAGAACGATGCCGACGCATCATGCGCGATCACCAAAGCGTTTTCATGCCGCCGGTCAACAATACAAATGCCAGTGACACTTGCAACCACCGCGAT